>Ga0208016_100017_pt1 | contig 164170 bp, 129 predicted proteins | sample 28_taG_FD_184102 | JGI IMG/M metagenome (GOLD analysis project Ga0208016, IMG submission 184102) | Marine viral communities from Cariaco Basin, Caribbean Sea - 28_WHOI_OMZ (SPAdes) (version 2) | ecosystem: Environmental > Aquatic > Marine > Oceanic | place: Caribbean Sea: Cariaco Basin...
GCTAAGCTAAAGCAGTATAGGGCGGTTGCCACCAGATTTGATAAGCTCAAGCAGAGTTATGAAAATACGGTCGCTCTTGCTTGTGCTTATATCTGGCTCAAATTATGAATGTTCAACACGCCCTAGTGTCATTTAACGATTTTTTATTGATGATTAATGTAGCTAACGGTTTGGTAGAACCGTAGGAAAGGGGAAATAGAGTATCAGCAGCAATATATAAATAATGAACAGTCGTTTATTTTAATCGATGGCGCTCATAATATTAGCTTGTCTTGACACACAATTCTGATTATTCTTAATTGTGGTTTATTTTTAGTATTAGAGGATACATTAATAAAAATAAGCGAACTTTTAACAACGACAGGGAATGTACTATGTTAGGAAAAATGATGTATCAGCCATTGCTGATCAGTGGTCTAATCGAACACGCTGCCCGCTATCACGGTGATACGGCAGTTTTGTCCAAAGAAGTCGATGGACAGATGACTCATACCAACTGGCTTACGATTTCGAATAACTCAAAACGGTTGGCCAACGCCTTAGCCGCCCTCGGATTGAAATCATCAGAGCGCTTAGCCACATTGGCTTGGAATAATCGCCGTCACTTAGAAGCTTGGTATGCGATTTCAGGCAGTGGCATGGTTTGCCATACCATTAATCCACGTCTATTTCCTGAGCAGCTTAGCTACATTATCAATGATGCTGATGACCGCGTGCTATTCTTTGATGTCACATTCCTACCGCTCATTATGGCAATTAAAGAAGATATTAAAGGGATTGAGCACTTTATTTGCTTGAGCGCTCGAGAGGATAGTGTCGTCGCAAAACTGCCTAATGTATTATTTTTTGATGAGTTATTAGCAGAGCATAATGCTGATTTTGAGTGGCCTCAATTTGATGAAGCCACTGCCAGCTCGCTTTGCTATACATCAGGAACGACAGGCAATCCTAAAGGGATTTTATATACGCACCGCTCTTCTGTGCTTCATGCGATGGCATTGTGCATGCCGGATGTGTCGGGATTATCTGCGCAAGACGTCCTACTCCCTGTGGTACCGATGTTCCATGTCAACGCGTGGGGCACTCCTTATGCGGCTGCATTAACTGGCTGCTCTTTGATGCTTCCAGGTCCTAATCTGGATGGTGATAGCCTAGTATCTCTCATTGATGATTATAAGGTGACGGTTGCGTTAGGCGTTCCCACGATTTGGCAAAGCCTATTGACTGCCGCTAAAGCCAGAGGTAGTAAGCTTGATAGTATGACGCGGACCATTGTCGGTGGCGCCGCTTGTCCACCGTCGGTGATTAAAACGTTTAGAGAAGATTTTAATTGCGATGCGGTACACGGCTGGGGTATGACGGAGACCAGTCCACTTGGAACGATGAATCAAATAAAGGCCAAGCATAAATCACTAAGTAAAGATGAGATTAACGAGCTACGTAACTCTCAAGGACGTCCACCGTATGGCGTGCAGTTACGTCTCATAGATACTGATGAGCCACTTAAGCCAGTCAAAGAGGATGGGGTGTCTCAGGGTTGCTTGCAGGTCAAAGGTCACTGGATTATCAACGATTATTATACAGAGAATCCTGATGCCATTACGGAAGATGGCTGGTTCGATACGGGTGATATTGCAACCATTGATGCTGATGGCTATATGAATATTCGTGACCGATCAAAAGATTTAATTAAGTCTGGTGGAGAATGGATCTCCTCAGTAGAGCTTGAAAATATCGCTGCCGCCCATCCACAGATAAAAATGGCAGCTGCTATCGCGGCAAAACACAAAAAATGGGGAGAACGTCCGGTACTGATTGTGGTAAAAGAAGAGAATGCAGAAATCGATGAGTCACAAGTGCTAAGTTTTTATGAAGATAAAATTGCTAGCTGGCAGATACCTGACAAAGTTATTTTTGTAGAGAACATCGTACTGAACGGTGCCGGAAAAATGGTGAAAAAAGACTTGCGCGATGACTATGGCGATGTATTGTTGGACATGTGATGGTATTTTCGTAAAGTAGTGTGTATTCTAAACGCCCCTGATATGCGTTGAAAACCGACGTGTATCAGAATTACGAGTGATAATAAATATAGCAGGACAGTATAGAACACCAGATACAACAAAGCCCCTGATATCAGGGGCTTCAGCTGTTCTATAAGATAGTATAGGACTATGTAATGGTACCCGGAGCCGGAACGGTATTGTATAATTAAGTGTTTGATTTTATTTATTAAATTATTTTTAATGTGATGTAATGTACATGATAGTGTACATGAGATAGAGTTTTCAAAAATTCATGGTAAATATTTTATGTCATTAAGTTTTATCGTAAGCGTCATCAATTAGCTGCTGAAGATACTCAGTGCTACTTACTCCATAATCGCTAGCCAATTTTTTTAGCTTATTTATGTGCCTTCTATTCAAAATGTATTCAAGAGCGGACTCAGCATCTTTTTTATCACGAAACTTCTTTTGACTCCAGGCACCGCGCATCTTTCTAATAATTTCTTTCTTTTTCAGACTCATACCTGATGTTCCATACGTAGTGCTATTATTATCTAATCCTGTATCTATAATGTCGAGAGAGGCACAAACTTGTTCATATATGCTTTGCAAAGTATCTGTTAAAAACCCCCTTGGTTGTATGAGGAGATTTTGTGAATACAAGTGTTCTTGTGCCCATAGAATTTGTTGTTCGTTTTTTACGTCTAACCAATCTGTGTACTTTTCCGAAGTCCTACGTAAGCTGTATTCAACTTTAGCACAATTTATAAACTCTGACTTTCGTTCAAACTGTTTTATGTGTTTATTTAAACGTAGAGTAGAGTTACGACGATTGCCAGTACTACTTGTATCATAATTCTCTCTAATAGGTCTAGAGGGTCTAGATGTTCTAGGAAGTCTAGAAGGTCTAGGAGGTAAACTGATACTCATATCATAAATATTTGTGGCTACATTTCGTGGTTTTATAGCTCCTGAATATCTGAAATTATTCATTGATCGTTCATTATCTATGTTGTTGCCTTCTTCTTCTGTTAAAAGGTAACAGGTATCAAATTCTTTCAGACAATCATCTATGTACGTTGTACGCACAATAGGCTTAAATTCCAAGATATAAGAAGACAGAGAATATGAGTTACTTTTCCTAAGATAGTCATCGAACCACAATACTACTCTTAAACTTTTGGATATCCAGTCTACTGTTTTATCGCCAAGTACATTGTCATATGCTATATCAATGTATCTATCCAAGTCTCCAGACATTATATTGAGTTCTGCTAGTCTTCTGCTTAAATAATCCACATCAATAACAGAAGTGCTCTGTGACTTATCGATAGATACTTCCGTCATTAATACATACAGCAACCTAGGCGATAAGCCTTTAATTTTCGATTTAATATAATCGCTATCTAACAGTCCATCGTCTCTAGTAGTCATCATTACACTCTAAATTATTAATATTTAAATAATAATTGTACTATAATTTACTATTAGTTTAATAATATTAACATGATTATACAGTAATATTTTAGTAATGGTTATTAGATAAGTTATCTTGTATTACTGGGCTGTATAGCTTATTTGGGAGTATTTTAGTATAAATGCGATTTATTATCACTGGTTAATTTAGTTGCTACTAGTGTATTGTTTGACAATTCTTAACTTTGACTATTTTATTGTCTTCTGACTTGATGCAATAATTCAGCTAACTCCATCCCAATTTTCATCACTCAAAAAGCCTGAAAACCCAGTATCCAGTTGATGACAAAACACTAGAAACTCTGCTGCCAAATTTGTCATATATAGTTGGTATCTATGTTATTGATTAATACTATTGACTGATCATCATAAAAAAATACAACTAGACCCTACTCTATGAACAATCCGTTCTCATTCATAGGAGTAGTCTCATGTCATACCCACATATCCATCAATCCAAGCTTATTAGTACTATCGATTTATTAGTCAGAGATGTGCTGTTTGATGATATCGATATCAGTCAAGTCAGCGTTCAGCTATCGAATTTGTATTTACCCTTGCTAGACGATTACGATCCCACATTGGAGTACGCACAAACTGTTGAAGCATTCAAACATAGTGCTGAAAAAGTGATGGCTGACCCATACTCGCAAGCTCAGAGGTGGGACGATTACAATACGGCTCAATTTATGGATTACCTAGGCACTTATAAAGCTCTCATTACAGACGAAGATGCTAAGCTGAATAAGCAAGAGAAAAGTAATAGCAAGGTGCTTGAAGTAGATTTACGCAAGCTATTCAGAAGGTATTCTAGGCTGTTATTTGTCAGAGTTGATTTAGGCTACTTAAAAGACACCATGCATTTAGTTGATATCGAAGATTTACGTCGACATCTGACAAAGCTCAGAGACTTTATAGGCAATAAAAATACATGCTTTGAAGGTTTGGTAGGCCATGCTATAGCGATAGAACAAGGGCATGAACATGGCTACCATTGTCATGTCCTATTAATCTATAACGGTGCTAAACGCTGGAAAGACACCTATCTAGGCCAAGCAGTAGGAGAGAAGTGGGAAAGCATTACCGATGGTCTGGGCTCTTACTATAATTGCAACCACCCAGCAAATAAGAGAGCTTATGAAAAGAGTGGAACACTAGGTATCGGCATGATAAGTCGTCATGATGAACAAGCCGTTGAGAATGCGATAAGAACGGCCTTATACCTCACTGACCCCGGTAAGACTGACCGCTATACTGACAGGCTGGACCAGCATCTCAAGGTCAAGCTACCTAAAATGAAAACTTTTACTCGCGGTATTACTCAAGGTTAAAGGGTATAGTCAACTGAACCCATACCAAAGTAATCTCAGATATATACTATTTTAATGAGATAGCGCATTAGTAGTTAGTAAAGCGCCTAATCCAATCAACATTTAATCAATAAAGGTCTGCCTCGTGCAGGCCTTTTTTATGCCCAAAATAAAAGGAGTGTTTATGAAAACCATCTGTCCGTATTGTCAGTCAACTGCGGTTTATGAGATGACTGATGGCATCAGTATCAATCTAATCGACCAGCTGTTGTCTCCTGCGGTTCTCGTCAGCCTTGGCGTTAGTCTGTGTAAGACGCTTAAGGTTCATCCTGCTATAGGCGTGGTTGCAGGTACAACAATCGCAGCACTTATTGAGATGACTCAGTCTCATCAAACGCTGCCGCTGCTAGTCAATCAGCAATATCGCTGTGATGACTGCTCCCATGTGTTCAACTCACTTCATTAACTTTCAACTCAACCCTCTAACTTATTCAGTTATAAATTATCAATAAAAAGGAAAATTCTCATGGCACATTTAATCGAAAGTATGGCGTACGTCGGCGAAACCCCTTGGCATGGTCTTGGCAATGAACTATCACCTAAGCAGCCTTTAGATGTTTGGGCACGCGAGGCAGGTCTTGATTGGCGTATTGAATCCTCAGACGTCAGCTACATGTCAAGCAATGACAAAGGGCATAACCTCATCATGCCCTTTGCTGAGAACAAGGTGCTCTATCGCAGTGATAACCTTGAGCCGTTATCAGTCGTGAGTCAACGCTACCAAGAAGTACAACCGCGTGAGATTTTAGAGTTCTATCGCGATCTCACTGAGCAATCTGATTTCGAGCTTGAGACTGCTGGAGTGCTTAAAGGTGGCAAAAAATTATGGGCATTGGCTCGTACAGGGCAGTCAGCAACGCTTCGCGGTGGCGATGTTAGTAACGGCTATCTCTTACTGGCAACGGCTTGTGATGGGACGCTTGCGACCACAGCACAGTTCACTAATATTCGTGTGGTCTGTAATAACACCCTTGCTGTTAGCTTAGCTAACGGAAGTGGTGGTGTGGTCAAAGTTCCGCATAGCACCTCCTTTGATGCTGACAGCGTCAAGCAGCAATTAGGCGTATCGGTGAAGCAGTGGGAGGAGCACAGCTATGAGATGAAGCAATTATCGGAGCGCCGTGTGACCCAAGCAGAAGCAGCCAATTATTTAAGCCGTGTGTTCAATGATCAGGACAATGACCTCATTCTATTTAACCGTGCTAAAAAGCAAAAGGATGCTGTTCCTAATGCCAAAGCGATGAATCAGGTGATGCAGATGTTTAACGGTCAAGGACGCGGTGCTGATTTAGATGCTGCCCGTGACACGGCTTATGGACTGCTATGCTCTATCACAGAATACGTTGATCATGAACGCCGGGCCATGAGTACCGATAATCGTCTCAACTCAGCATGGTTCGGTGCTGGCGCTAAGCTTAAGCAAAAGGGTTTAGAGGAATCACTACTGATGCTTGCTTAATCAGGGATGACTAACGTCTGACAACACCATCAACCACGCCTTAGCGCGTGGTTTTTTTATGCCCGTTATTTAACGAATTACATTAATTCATGAAGCCATTTATAAGGAGTTTATTATGGAAACCATCACATTAAACACAAACACTCAATCAAGACGCGCAACACGTTCAACTATCAAAGCTAAAACAACGCGCCTACCTTCAAAAACGAAAGCCAAGATTGAGCACTCAACGCCTTTGGTGCCATTGACTCAATTAACCGCTGCCAAACGTCTTGTCAGTACCAAAGATTTGAGCCGTGAAGACTGGTTAGCCATTCGCAAGCAAGGCATTGGTAGCTCTGATGCTGCCGCTGCCTGCGGTATCCATCCTTACCTTTCCATGCTTGAGCTATGGATGATTAAGACAGGGCGCATGACATCGGATTTAGATGAGAGCATTGAAGGTTACTCTCCACTGTACTGGGGCAATACGCTTGAGCCGATGGTCGCTAAATACTATCAAGAGCAGACAGGCAATAAAGTACGTCGGGTAAATGCCGTCTTGCAACACGCTGATCCTGATAATCACTTTATGCTAGCGAATCTAGACTACGCAGTGACAGCAAGCGACGACGTACAAATACTGGAGTGCAAAACAGCAGGAGAACATGGCGCGAAGCTATGGAAGCATGGTGTACCTTTGTATGTGACTTGCCAAGTCCAGCACCAGTTAGCGGTCACAGGTAAAAGCGCGGCTCATATCTGTGTGCTGCTATGTGGACACGAAGCCAAAATATACAAGGTTGAGCGTGATGAGCACTTGATTGAATCTATTATCCGTCATGAGCGTTTGTTCTGGCAATACGTAGCAACGGACACACCACCAACCCCTGACCATAGTGAGTCAGCCGCCCGTGCACTAAAGCTGCTTTACCCAAAGCCTAAACCCTCAAGCAAGATTGATTTGCGAGAAGATGATCACGCTAATAGCTTGTTCGCTAAGCTGCTTAATCATCGCATGTCTATTGAAGAACTAGAGCAACGTCATGACCAGATTAAGCATCAGCTACAAACGCTTATCAAAGACAATGAGGTGGCGCTCTTCGATAAAGGCGCGATCTCATGGAAGCGCTCTAAAGATAGTGTCGGTCTTGATAGTAAAGCGGTTATCAAGGCACATCCTGACTTACTCACTCAATTTAGTAAAACAAAGCAAGGCAGTCGTCGCTTCGTTGTACTTAGTGACTAAGCTAAATATCACTCAATCATCAACACAATAAACAACCAGTCAAAGCTAATTAATCAAAGCAAGCGCATAACCGCCCACCTATCACAGATGGGCTTTCTTATGGCTAAACACATCTTATTAAACACACAAGGAATATAACCATGATTAAAGGTCTCACAATAACCCCGCCAGTACTTGGTCGCATTAGCATCGGTAAAGTCGTTCACAAAGACGGTAAGCGTCTTCCTGCTAAGGATGACCAATTCACTATCACTAGCCAAGTACAGAATAAAGACGGCTGGATTAATCATCCACTTGATGAAAAGTTGCGTAAAAACAATGATGGCAAGCTTAGACAAATACCAGTGCGACTGCTGTTCAATGACCCTGAGCTGAATTTGCGAGCTGAATACACGCTGTTCGATAGACAAACAGGTCGTCCACTATGTGTGGGTGATGGTGAACAGTGTCAGCGTAGAACTAATAATGGCGTAGAGCAGCTGCCATGCCCTTCACCCGATCGCTGTCCGTTAGCGCAAGGCGGTGCTTGTAAGCCATACGGGAGGCTCTACGTTAATCTGAGTGAAGACGATGAGCTAGGTACGTTTATCTTTCGCACAACTGGCTTTAACAGTATTCGCACGCTAGCAGCAAGGCTCAGCTACTTTGCAGCGGTATCTGGTAATAAGCTGTCTTGCCTACCACTACAACTTACGCTAAGAGGTAAAAGCACCACGCAAAGCTATCGTACACCGATCTACTTTGTGGATTTGACGCTACGTGATGACGTGACTTTAAAGCAAGCAGTACAAGATGCGCAATCGATTGATCGTGAGCTTAGCGAACATGGCTTTGATCAAGCCGCATTAGAAGAAGCTGCTAAGCAAGGCTACGTCAACTCTTGCTTTGAGGTTGATAGCGATTGCCTGCTTGATGTAGCAGAAGAGTTTTATCCAGTAGAGACGGATGAGTCTAATAGTCATCATCAAGGAGGGTCGCAAAATGGTATTGCTCCCTACAATGTCGGTAATATCGAAAGAAGTCTAAGAGAGAGTGTGACAGCTATAAGTTAAAGAAGCAGTAGGGATAGACGGCACAAGAAAGGAGCTGAATAGTCAGCTCCTTTTTTTTATGTGCTTGATAAGGAGTACGCGCGGTCAGTATAGGACGCCGTAAAAAAATATGGGACTCCGTAACTGTATGAGAGGAAATGCTCTCATTCACTCATAAGGAGAAAATCATGGAAAATTTAAACGCAGCACAACCAGTCATCGACCAATGCAACCATATTCCGCAGCTACTGAGTATTAAAGACGTTGGTCACTTTACTGGGCTTAGCCGTTCGACCATTTATGAGATGATCAATCAAGAATCTGACCGTTACGATCCAACGTTTCCTAAAAAGGTACAGCTTACGAAAGTAAGGGTAGTGTGGGTAGCAAGTGAGATTGCCGAGTGGATTGAGAGCAAAATAGCTGCTCGCTCAATATAACTGAGCGTCACAACCGCTTTACATCGAAGTAAAGCGGTTATTTTTTTTGTGTTTTGCCTAACAATGCACGCAATTGTTTAATCGTGGCATGAAGGCTTTGATCAAGCACAGGTTTTGCAAATAAAGGCTCATAGCTCTTTGGCAGAGCAGGATTATCAGACAGTTGCGGGTGTAGCGCACTCTTACATTTTTGCGCAGTATGGGGCGTGTTTTGACCTAGCACGCTTAGCAACATGCCTTCTAAGCATAACGGCTTTGAATATAAGATGGTAATACCTGAATCTTTAGCGGCCTTAATATCTTGTTGGTTAACAGGGACGTCGCTATCCATCAAGATGAATATTTGGTCGTAACCAACATGATGGTTCTTTTTGACCGTATCTTTAATAATATCGTGCGGTGATCCGCCACTTGAGAAGTCTAACTTTATTTTACTACCAGAGTGCCTTTCATGATAGATAGCTTTCATATGACTCAAGAATGCTTTGTCATGCTCACCTTCACCCATAACCAGTAAAGTGGTTTTATTGACTGACCGAGGTTTACGCTTTGCCATAATCTAGCCCCTTATAGATTTGGTATCGCGTCAAACGCGCCAGCCATATACTTAGCATAAAGGTTGTCATCGTTACGAACCCCTTCCATCTCATCAAGCCGCCAAGCTTCTGAAGCCTGCTCATACTTTTCAACCAAGTATATTTGATGCTTATTCAGTAAGTTAAATACTTCAGGCGTATGGCAACTAAAAATAAGCTGAGCATTATGAGGGTTGTGATGCGATGAGCGAAACAAGTCAAAAATGGCGGGTAACAGTAGGGGGTGTAAGTCGTTATCAAGCTCATCGATAATGGCTACGCCACCATTTTTAAGCACAGGTAGTATTAAGCCAAGCAAGCTATAAGCAGATTGTGTGCCATTAGACTCCTCATAAATCATAAGCTCAAATGAGTCATCACCGACATTATGAACACCAAAGGGCAGCAGTACTTCTTGCTGCTTGCCCTCGTTGACCATCATTACGCTTTTTATATTAATCTCATCGATGCCCGTATCAAACTGACAAAGTAGCTTTTCAGCAGTTTGTTTTAAACCATCATCCTTAGCAAATAATTCAGTCATTTCAGGTATAGACTGACTAAGACTGCCAAGCCTACCCATCGAGACTACATTAGTTTTGTAGCCTTCAAACATTTCAATGATCGCTTCTGCTAGTGGTTCATCAAGTAAATTGGCATAACTGATCAAAGAGGCATTTTTTTTCACGTCATCTGCAAGTGATGGGATGACAAAACTGCGATGCTTATAAATCATCTTATCATCGTCATAATGACGGCTAAAAACATAGCTAAATAAGCGACTGGTTTTTTTATACAATGCTTCGTTGATCACGCGGTTTTGGCTAAGCGTTAGCTCATAGCGATATTCTTCGTAAACATCATCAGCATTTTTAAGCAAAAATCCTAGCTCAAAATCAGACTCCTTATCTTTGCTCATAGCAAAGGGGCTATATGGGATATTATCTTCTGAATCAAGGCTGCTCGTAGAGCCACAAATAAACCAGCGCAAGAACGATACTGCTTTGAGCAGCTGCGTCTTACCGGAGCCATTCGCACCTAAGATCGCTGTGATTTTATTGAGCCGATACTGGTCATGCGCGGTATCGATGTAGAAGTCATAGTTAGACTCAGTTGGTTGCTTACCTAGCGTAAACGATACTTCCGTTGATTCTGGGTAAGAATAAAAATTATCGAAACGAATATAGGTAATCATAGTCAGCCGTTTTTGACGATATTTTGTGGTTTATTGGCTACAATAGCATAAATATTGTTTTAGTATCTAGCTATATAGGAGGTGTTACTTTGATAAAGGCATTAAAAAACTGCCTTCTACATAAGTAAAAGGCAGCCTGTGAGTATGTAATTACATTAGCAGTATGCTGAAAAAATACCTTCAACCGCTTTCCTATCTATAAAAATTGACCAAAGTAGCTATCTACCCAGTCATTTACACTTGATGCCCCACTTGCAGTATAAAAAGTGTCATCGGGGACATCTTGCACTTTGGCTAAACGAGCTTGATTAGCGATATGATCAGCTAGATAAAAATATACCTTGTTGCCTTTATCGTACTGTATAAGATTGCCATTTGATTCAGTCGCAATTGTTGTCAACGCTAAGAGCTTAGAGTTAGGGTTAGTATGGCTGTCCTGACATTTATTAATGTAGTCCTCTTCAAGAGCTCCGAGACCAAATACAGCTTTACTAATTAAAAAAACATTATTGTAAGGAAGAAGCTCTTTACTACTAGTTGCGTATGAATCAATGACTGATCCAAACCATTGATATAGCTCAAGATGAAGCGGATGGATGTTAGTAGTATCAAGTTGATTGATGCATCCTACCTTTGTAAGAAAACCAGTACCATGCATAGGTAGTTCAAAAAACCTAAAGTCTCCTTGCTCGGAGCTTAGTTTAGTGATTATAGAATCCTTAAAAAGTGTATAGTCATATACTGTAGTAGAGGGTAGTTGCCGAAAGTAGTCATTTCCTGATATCACTTCGGTCTCTTTAATACCCTCTAAAAAGTAACGTGGGCTATTTTGATATGATAAAAATATATTGTTCATTTTTCATCCTATTACTATTTTTTAAGCCCACTGAGAAATACTAATGCGCCGACTGCCATCATGACTAAACCAACAGGTGGGACTGAGGTCATAGCGGCAAACCCAAAAAACACTAACACTGCTCCAAATGCTTTTCTACCTATAAAAAAAGAAATAACCAGCACAGCTAAGATGCCTAGAATTAACCCCAATTTTTTAACCCCTTCCTTTAGTAACTAATAAGGCTTCTTAACTCTCTTGCTAATGCTTGGCCTGAATACTTTAATGTCAGCTTATTTATAAGTGCACTTTTCTTAGAGTTGCATGAGCGACAAAGAACTTGAAGGTTGGTTATTGCGTTAGTACCATGTGCTTTTTGGGGTACAATGTGATCAATTGTGACTGTTCCCTCAGATCTGCTTAGCGTTTGACGACATGCACGGCAAGAATGCTGATCACCTGGGTTAGATTTAAAATATACGTCTCTGTAGTTGTTACCAGCTGAGTTATTAACAACCTTTTGCACACCAGAAAAGAATTTACCTATCATTGAGACTTACTCCTTGAGAAACATGAATAGCCACTTTATATAATGGCTTGATTGTAACAGTATTGTAAATACAAAGATACATTTATAAGACTTTTGTTGTTTAAAGAGCTGCTTTTAAAATTGGACATGACTAGCTTTTAGTCTATAGTTATATCTGATCATCGTATGAGACGAGTGCTGCAATTTTATGAACAATATAACCAACCACCAATTAAAATATTTTGCTTGGGAGATTACTAAGCAGCGTAGTAGCTCTGACGATGCACGTATTGCGCAGTCGCTATTCGATGCTCAGGTTGACGTAAACCCACACCAGATTGAAGCGGCATTATTTGCGCTAAGCAATCCTTTAAGTCGAGGTGTTGTCTTAGCCGACGAAGTAGGCTTAGGTAAAACTATCGAAGCGGCTTTAGTGCTTTGCCAATACTGGGCAGAGTATCGCAGACACTTATTAGTAATCTGTCCAGCGTCACTACGAAAGCAGTGGGCATTAGAGCTGCAGGATAAATTTAACTTGCCTGTACAAGTACTAGATTCGTTTACTTGGAACAAGTTACGTCAAGAAGGTGTCTACAATCCTTTTGAAAATAAAAAGATCACCGTTATATCCTATCCATTTGCAACCAGAATGGAGCATGAACTGGCTAAAATACCTTGGGATATGGTTGTTATTGATGAGGCACATCGGCTGCGTAATGCCCATCGTCCTAGCAACAAAACAGGCAATAGTTTTAAAAAGTCTCTAGTCGCTCGCAATAAACTGCTACTGACGGCCACTCCACTACAAAATTCATTAATGGAGCTATACGGGCTCAGCACCATTATCGATGAGCATTTATTTGGTGATGATAAAGCGTTCCGCCGTCAATATGTTAACGAAGATAACTTGCCAGCCCTTAAGCGCCGATTGGATCAGTTTATCCATCGTACGTTACGTAAGGATGTTCTAGAGTATATTCCATATACAAGACGCCATGCTTTGACGGTACCATTTACACCTAGCGATGTAGAACAACGTTTGTATGATCAAATCAATAGCTACTTACAAAGAGAGTTTAGCTATGCCTTTCCTGTACAGCAGCGCCACCTAATCACCATTGTTTTACGTAAGCTATTGGCGTCTTCCACTTCTGCTGTTATAGCAACATTAGAATCAATTCGTAATCGTCTCCAAGCTCTTTTAGACAACCAAACCATTGATGCAGAATGGATAGAGCATTTTATTGCTGATGAAGATATAGATGAAGAGCTTATCGAAGAAGACGAGGACGAGTATAGCGAATATGAAACTCGTGGCGTTGATGCAGATTTGCTTAAATCTGAGATTAAAGAGGTCGATCAGTATCTTGCTTTAGCTCATGAAATTGATGAAGACCGTAAGTCTTATGCGCTATTGACAGCATTGGAGCGTGGGTTTGCTCGTATGTTTGAAATGGGTGCACCAAAAAAGGCCGTGATATTTACTGAGTCACGCCGTACGCAAACCTATCTTTTAGAGTTTTTGCAGTCTCATGGTTTTAATGGCAAGGTAGTCACTTTTAATGGTAGTAATAATAGCCCAGTCAATACTGGCATCTATCACAGATGGTTAGCTAAACACGTAGGTAGCGACAGAGTTACTGGCTCATCGTCAATAGATAGGCGTACAGCGCTTATAGATTATTTCAGAGATGACGCTGAAATCATGATTGCTACCGAAGCCGCTGCTGAGGGTGTCAACTTACAGTTCTGCTCTTTAGTGGTTAACTATGATTTACCGTGGAACCCGCAAAGAGTAGAGCAGCGTATTGGACGCTGTCATCGTTATGGTCAAGCTTTTGATGTGGTTGTGGTCAACTTTATCAATGAGCGCAATGCTGCTGACCAAAGAGTGATGGAGCTACTTAGCGAAAAGTTTGATCTATTTGAAGGAGTATTTGGCGCATCGAACGAAATACTAGGATCGATAGAGAGCGGTATTAACTTTGAGAAACGTATTCTTGAGATTTACGATAAGTGCCGTACCAACCAAGAGATTGAAGCAAGCTTTAATAAGCTACAGTCTGAGCTTGAGGCTCAAATCAATCAAAAAATGCTACAAACTCGTGATTTGTTATTAAAGCATTTTGATGCAGATATTCACGAATTACTGAAGATTCATAAGCAGCGTGCTGAAGAGCAGTTGGATCGTATCAGTAACTTTTTTTGGACGATTAGCCGAGCAATACTAGCGCCCTATGCTGACTTCCATCCTAATCAGTTAAATTTCACGCTGCATAAGTCGCCTATAGTAGATATAAAGGTTGGTAGCTATCAGCTGATCAGAAAGGGTGAGCCTGTACCCGATAATACCTATATCTATCGTCTCACGCATCCACTTGGTGAATATGTACTAAATAAAGCAAAGTACCTACCTACTGAGACTGCACAGATAAACTTTGATTACAGCAATTATGATAAAAAAGTATCCAGTCTTGAACCATTAATAGGGCAGTCAGGATGGTTGTCGCTTAGCTTGTTGTCACTAGATTCGTTTGCAAAAGAAGAGCATTTGATACTAACAGGAATGACTGATAATAATACTGTCTTAGATGCTGATATCTGTGAGCGTATTTTACGTTTAGGAGGAATAGTGATTGAAGATAAAATAACGACAGCTATTCCGAAACTATTCACTGATACAATCGAGTTTCAGCATAAAAACAAACTGAGTGAGGCGCTTGATAGCAATCAGGTGTTTTTTAAACGCGAGCAAGAAAAGATCGAAAATTGGGCAGATGATCACATGGCATCGGCTGAGTCAGCGCTTGATGACATTAAGCTCAAAATTCGTAGCCTAAAGCGAGAAGCTCGCCAAGCTAGTACTATCGATGAGCAAAAACAAAAGCAAGAGCAACTCAAAAAGGCAGAACGTGAACAGCGTAAACTTCGCCAAAATATCTTTGATGTGACTGATGAGATTGAGGAAAGGCGCGATACATTAATTGAAAACTTAGAGCAGATGATGCACAAAAAAAGCCAGTTTGAAACGCTTTATCATATTCGTTGGCACGTAAAATGAGTTGATAAATTTTATAATGGAGCAAGCATTTTTAGCTATTGAAGCACTGATCTGATATAATGTTTGGCTGATTTTTTTCTTCTTTTAGAGCTGGGTTTGGTTTCATTAATTGAGACTAGCCTAGCTCGTTTTGTCATAAGCCTATGACAAAATGCTGCTATAAAAACCCTGTCGAAGGACTCACCATGAGCCAATATGCCAATCTTAATCAAAAACTAAAAAACATCTTTCAAATTGATCGTCCTGATCTAGATTTTGGTATTTATCGCATTTTGAATGCTCGCCGTAACGAAATCAGCGACTATCTAGATAATCGTCTCAAAGCCAAAGTAGAGACGTATCTGACGGACGCCAAAAGCGATGTTCATGACAGTCAGCTTGAGAGCATTACTAATCAAATTAAGGATGAGTTTGGTAAGCGTGCGTTCGATGAGGCAGGTAACTTAGTCAACGAAACCGCTATCGAAAGCTCACTTGGACAGCAGTACCAAGAGCTACGCGATCATGCGGATAGCAGCTTTGATCAAGCGCAAGTGTTTAGTCATCTGTACACCTTCTTTAGTCGCTATTATGATGAGGGCGATTTTATCAGTCAGCGTCGCTATAAAGGCGACACTTATGCCATTCCTTATTCTGGCGAAGAGGTGATGCTGCATTGGGCGAATAAAGACCAGTACTATACTAAGTCAGGTGAGATGTTTAGCAATTACCGTATTCGCTTCAACTCGATAGGTGAGTCAGACAAATCTGTCTTATTCCGTCTGTTATCTGCTGATACGGCGAAGGACAATCAAAAAGACAATGACAAAAGTCGTCGCTTCGTTATTCTCTCTAAGCCAAAGACGGTAACTCGTACCGATGAAGAAGGCGAGGAATATGAAGAAACCGTACATCCTATAGAGCTTAATGACGCTGGCGATGAGCTGACGGTATGGTTTGAATATGCGGTCATGGATAGCAAAGCTAAGCAAGACAAGCTCAATCTACAAGCGCATGATGACATACTAGACGACCCTAAAGTCACCACAGCATGGGCTAACTTACTCAAGCATCCAGCACCAACCGAAAAACAGTCTGATCGTGACTTGCTGCGTAAGCATCTAGATACTTATACGCAAAAGAACACAGCTGACTATTTCATTCATAAAGACTTGGGGAAATTCTTAAATAATGAGCTGGACTTCTATATCAAAAACGAAGTCATGCATTTAGATGATGTAGTCAATAGCTCGGGCTTTATAGAGATAGAGCGCCAGCTTGCGCTGATTAAGTGCTTACGCAAAATTGGCCGTGAGTTAATTGACTTTTTAGCGTCGCTAGAAAACTTTCAAAAGAAGCTATGGCTTAAAAAGAAGTTTGTAGTGTCGAGCCATTATTGCATTACCCTTGATCGTGTCGACGAGTCGCTGTATAGCGAAATTTCTGATAATGAGACTCAGTGGCAGCAGTGGGAGAGCTTAGGGTTTAAGGTGGCTGATGATAGCCTACCGCATTGGGGTAGCAGCTATTATCTAAAAGAGCATCCGTATCTGATGGTGGATACCAGCTTGTTTGAATTAGGCTTTAAAGCCAACCTATTAAATAGCATTGATGATTTGGATGAGCAGACAGACGGCTTGATTATTCATGGAGATAACTTTCAATCCCTAAGCTTAATGCAAGAAAAATATAATAGCAGTATTAAATGTATATATATTGATCCACCGTATAATACATCTGCTTCCGAAATCAACTATAAGAATGGTTATAAGCATAGTTCTTGGAATTCTTTAATATTTGATAGAATGCGAATGTCTTATCATTTACTGAATAATTTAGGTGTTCAGATATTTACAATAGATGATTATGAAATCGAAAATAGTATATTTATACATAAAACTATTTTTGGTGATGAAAACAATTTAGCGAATGTTCCAATAAGAAATAATCCACAGGGTCGTTCTACAGTTTCCGGATTTGCAGTAAACCATGAATATGCACTTTTTTATAGAAAAAGCCCAGAACTGAAAACTATAGGTCGCTTAGAAAGAAATGAAACTCAGAATAGTCGTTATAATGAGACAGACCATGATGGTAAAAAGTTTTTGTGGGAAAATTTCAGAAAAACTGGTACAGACTCAAATCGTCTAGATAGACCAAAACAGTTTTATCCTATTTGGATCATGCAGGATGATTCAATATATATACCTAGTATCGAATGGAATGATAGTCTTAATAAGTGGGAAGTAACTGATGAAAATAAGTTTAAACATGAGCTATTACCTATAGATTCTACAGGTAGCGAGAGAGTTTGGAAGTGGGGTGTAGAAAGAACTAAAAATCAAATAGATTTAATAAAATTCGAATGGCAAAAGAACAAAATTGAAATTTATCGAAAAAACTATCTTAATGATAAGGGTATGCTGCCTTCAACTTGGTGGGAAGCCCCTAAATATGCTGCTGGTTCACATGGCACTAACTTACTTACTAGCCTTTTCACTTCTGAAAGGTTGTTTGATTTTCCGAAGTCCTATAAAGCAGTTTTAGACTGTTTAAAAATTGCTGAACTGCAAAATAATCAGTTTGTTTTAGATTATTTTGCAGGTAGTGGAACTACAGGTCATGCTGCCATTGCACTAAATCGTGAAGATAACGGTAAGCGTAAATACATTTTAGTTGAGCAAGGTGAATATTTTTATACTGTGCTTAAGCCACGTATTCAAAAAGTAGTGTATAGCGAAGACTGGAAAGGTGGTAAGCCGGCACTGCCAAAAAACAAGAATGACGAAAGTACAGTAAACCCTTATAACGGTATCAGCCATTGCCTTAAGGTCGTCAAGCTTGAGAGCTATGAAGATACTTTAAATAATTTGGAGCTTAACCGTAGTCCTGCTCAGAATGATTTGTTTGGTGACTTGACACCTGCTCAGCAAGACGACTATCTCATGCACTATATGCTCGATATCGAGAGTAAAGACTCGCTACTTAATGTAGCTGACTTTGCCAATCCCTTTGACTATCAGCTCAAGATAACGGCTGACAGTGCTGGTGCTTATACGGTACAAAATATTGATCTTATTGATACCTTTAATTATCTTATCGGTCTTAAAGTTAAAAATGTGAACTACCAATTAAAACGTGGTTTTGTTGAAGTTTTTGGTGATTTATTAAATGGAGATTCAGTTGCAATAATATGGCGAGATTGCAATATTATTGGATATGAAGAGTTAGATGAACTACTACAAACACTTCGTATAAATCCATTAGATCATGATTATAAGTACATTTATATAAACGGTGATCATAATATCAACAGCAAACTGATCAAAAAAGCTGATGGCAGTAGTGAAATTAAAGTCCGCTCTATAGAGCAGGTATTCCTTGAGCGCATGTTTGCAGAGTAAGTTATGGCCAATCCCAGTAAAAAGAAAAGCAAAAAAATAAACTTTCATGAGCAGCTGGTGCTTACGCAGTGGCTGTGGTCGAAGTTTAATCCTGACAATATCAAAGGTATGCATACGCTATTGGATTTGCCTGTTCATGAAGGTATTGAACACGAAGGTGATAATGTAGGTCAAACCAAGTTTTTTACTGAGCTAACCCGTGACGTAGTCGGTAAGCAGTCTTTAGATATCGATACTTTAAGGCGCTATGATAGAAATATCGTGCGTCACTGGCTACAGATTAGTGAGGCTCGCAATGCTACCGTAGTTGCCTATAACGAGGACAAGAGTGACAGCGAGATATTACAACCGTATGTAGCCAACGACTTGAACAAAGTTGCGTACTGGAGTGCCACAGGTAGCGGCAAGACGCTATTGATGCATATTAATATTTTGCAGTATCAGTATTACACTGAGCACGCCAGCCACAATGATAAGATCGAGCAGATAATTCTACTGACTCCTAATGATGGGCTTAGTAATCAGCATCTTGAAGAGTTCAAGCTGTCTGGTATCGAAGCTATGATATTCCAAAAAAACAAATCCCGTGACCAGTTTTTAAAATATGTGCAAATTATTGATATTCATAAGCTGGCTGAAAGGGATGGCGATAAGACGATAGCGGTAGAGTCATTGGAAGGTCAAAACCTTGTACTTATTGATGAAGGCCATCGTGGCACGAGTAGTGCTGGTGTATGGATGAGCTATCGTGACACGCTGACCAAAGATGGCTTTAGCTTTGAATATTCAGCCACCTTTGGTCAAGCGATTAATAAATCAAACAACGTCATCAAACAAGAAGAAGAAGAGATAAAAACCAAAGCAAAAATGCACTTTGGTACTAAGGCATTAACCAAACTAGACGATACTCAGCTAAAGGCTTTAAGATTAGATGAGCTGGAGAAGCAAAAAGCAAGGCGTGAAGCCTTGCGTGAAGTCTATGCAAAAAACATCTTATTTGACTACTCATACAAGTATTTTTATGATGATGGCTACGGTAAAGAAGTCAATATTCTTAATATGAAAAAAGGTGAGACGCAGGATAATCAGCAGCTGTATCTAACTGCTTGCTTATTGGCTTTCTACCAGCAGCAGCACCTTTATCAAAATAACGTCGGACGTCTTAAGCAATTCAGAGTTGAAAACCCCCTTTGGGTATTCGTCGGTAATAAAGTAAATGATGATGATTCAGATATTTTGACCATCATCAAATTTTTAGCTGACTTTTTAGATAGTCGTTATAAAGCAGAAACTATCAACTGGATTCATGACTTTATTACCAATAAGTCACGTTTGGTCGATAACAAAGGTAACAATATTTTTGTTAATCGTTTTGCTCCATTACATGGTAGAGACGCTGAAGTTATTTATCAAGATATACTCAGTCAGTTCTTTAATGCAGGGAGTAATCAACGCTTAAACGTCATTCGGATCACTCAAAATACAGGCGAGCTACGCCTACAAATTGGTGAGAATATACCGTTTGGTGTGATAAACGTAGGCGATGAAAAAGGCTTGTTTGATCACTGTGAAAAGCTAAGCGATAGTCACTACCTTAATACGCGTACCGATGAATTCACCCCGACACTATTTGATACCATCAACGACGATAATAGCAAAACCAATCTGCTCATTGGCTCACGTAAATTTACCGAAGGCTGGAGTAGTTGGCGCGTCTCGACTATGGGACTGTTGAATATGGGCTCTGGTGAAGGCTCACAAATTATTCAATTGTTCGGTCGAGGTGTACGTTTAAAAGGTGAGGGTTTTTCACTCAAGCGAACGCCACACAATATTTATAGTAAAGCTGAATATAAAGATCTATATTTAGATTTGCTACAAACGATTAATATCTTCGGCTTACATGCTGACTATATGGAAAAATTCCGTGACTATCTAAACGATGAAGGTATCGTCCTTAACCAAGATTTAGTCACTTTAGATTTCAATACCAATCGTATAGCAGCGCCACATAGACTCAAGACTTTGACGCTTAAAGATGGTTACAAAGACAATCAGCCAAATGGCTTCAAGGCACAGGTTAAGCTGTCGCTATTTGAAATTCCTGATAAGTATCAGGGGAAAATTAAAAAGCCGTTTGTGATTTTAGACTTATACCCACGACTCCAAGCCTATCATACCGATAAGCGCAAGCGTAATAATGACTTAAAAGACAAGCGTCAAGAGCATGAGATATCGCCTGATATCATGCCCTTCTTTGATTTTGACAGTTTATATTTACAATTACAGCAGTATAAGATGCAACGTGGCTATACCAACATACGTCTTGGTATCGACGAGCTTAGAGCGTTCTGCTGTAAGCCAATTAAGAATACCCATGATGACTGGTATAGGCTATTGGTAGATAGCGAAAAACTGACGAAAGATGTAGAGGGTATTCGCTTTCAGCAAAGTATTTTATTAGAGCTGCTAAAAGCGTACATGGATAGATTTTACAAAACCATGAAAAACGCGTACGAAGGTCAGTACTATGAAGTGACAGAATTTAATGTTGGCGATGATGATCTGCCTATTCACATGTGTGATAAATACGTCTTTACATCAAAAGAAGGGTTTAACGGTGAGGCAGAAGAATACTTTAAGCGCCTTACCAAATTGCAAGATATAGTCAATGATGGAGAGCTAGAAAAGACTATCAAGTGGCAGGATGGTAGCTTACGTACGGTCGTATTTGATAAGCATCTGTATTATCCATTATTCAGCAAAAATGATGATAGCTTACCTTTTACTTGGTCGCCTTCAGTATTTGATTATGATAGTAAGGGTGAGAGTAGCGAAGTTAAGTTCATTGATGATCTACAGCGCTATATCAATTCTGATAAACAAATTGACGCGCTTAAAGATTACCATATCTATCTACTTCGTAATCCCGATAACCGTTACAAAGGATTAGGTTTTGCACTAGCAGGTAATTTTTATCCAGACTTTTTATTGTGGTTAGTACACCAAGAGACGGGTGAGCAGTACCTGACCTTGATCGATCCTAAGGGTATCCGCAACATGAATACTGATGATGCCAAAATTAATCTATATAAAGAAATAAAAACCCTTGAGAGCCGCTTAGAGGATAAGCTGATACTAAATAGCTTTATTTTGACCACGACGCCAATGAAGCAATTGATAAACAATTCATTGAGTGAAGATGAGCTTAAAGAGCGTAATGTGTTATTTATGCTAGGCAATCAAACACAGTATTTAAATGATATGTTTGAGGGGATTTTGAGCTAGACGTAGAAGCAATTGTTCTATTAAAGGTTGATCTAAGAATAAACTAAATAGCTAAGAAAATAATGTATACCATCTTAGCTATCAGGTCATATATAACTAATTGCTAATAATTTCAGTATCCTTAAACCCTAAGAGCTTCAAGAAAAAAATAGCTTCCTGTTCGTTTCTAAAGTTTCTTTGCGTATGGAAAATATCAGGTTCAGACATATCGTTTGAGCCAGAGAGAGTTAAAGCATTTCCTTCGTATAGCGGCTTACCATTAGCGCCGTAAAAATCAACAAAGAAGCCATTATCGTTGGGTCTTAGCCTTGCTTGTTTAATTATTCCTACTTCATGTCTTATTTGAGCTATCGATGACAGTATAAGGTTACTACCATAGCTGCCACTAAACTCTATTACACCTTCATCAGCCATATCGGCTAAAGACTTTTTACTTGAAATATTGGTCATGATCGATATCCATAAGTTATTAATGTGTTTTGCATCTTGTATAGGTGTTTATGCCCTACTGGTAGGGCATAAACACCTATAGTTGATATACTACACACAAACAATTGATAGATACAAATCTGTCTATTAACAACTTTCTTAAGCGCCTTTTAGTTACCTTGATATTCATTCCAAATTGCATCAAGAGTTGGCTGCTCTCCAAAGCATAGCTTATTAAGAGCTATTTCAAATAGTTTTGCTCGCTCGCGTCGGAATTCGGCAAAATCCTTATTGAGCTGTGACTTTAGGTCTTTGTCACTCATATTAGAGTAGTGTGCTTTTGCTAATAGGTCATACGGTATGAGATGCGTTCTAAGTCTTGTTTGAACCGACTGCATATCTGAGAGCTCAACACGTTCTTTTAAATATTCGATAGGATCTTTACGACCTATCACTCTGTTTGTTTTCCAAGTAATTAATGCGCAATTCATTGCATAAAAGCTATTTTTTTCGATTTCTTTTAATAAAGCATCTGGGAATAAGTGATGGTATTCGCGATGTTGAATACTCTCAAACGTTGCCTGACGATTATCTGCAAAGTCATAGGCACCAAAGTAGCTAGCTACAGCTAGTACACCTCTTGCTTCTATCCCAACCTTTTTAGGCCAACCTGCTTCAGCTAAAGAGTCAGTATTAGATAAAGGGTATTCATCTCGATTAAATATAGGAACAATATTCCAATCAGCGTTAGAAAACTCCTTTTTACTTAACAATGCCTTCAAACCTTTATAGTCAGCATACGCGCGCGAAGCAGCTGAATTTTCATAGCGGTTTGTAAAAAAAGCAGACCATAAATAAGCACGTAGTAATTGCTCAGCTTTTGCAACAAAATCACCATGCTCTGGAATCAAATCATATAGAGCTGCAATTACTGCAAGAACTGCGTTGGTAGGTAGTCTTGCGGCATCAAAAATGGCTTGGCTATCTAGTAGCCAAGCCATTTTTTCTAATCCAGATTCTAAAATATCCCAATTTTCTAATAGAATCTGCTTGTCCATTTCTACCATGCCTTTATGGTTAGGCGTTTTATCTTGCAATAAAGCAGATGTCGATAAAATTAAATCTCTGACATCACCAAATCTTATCGCTCTCGGACATTGACCAACTAACTGTTTTTCTAAATCATGTAAAGATTTGCCTGCTACACTTTCAACTTCAGCCACGATAATATCGTAAAGAGAAAGAGGTTTACTATTGGTATTCATGTTAATGAATACCTGCAATGCAACGTCTTTATGTGTTTCAATGGGCAGTGATAGGTATGGTAAGTTAAAATGAGTCACTCGCTCTCGTAAGTTTTTGATCTCGTCTTTGAGCTTCTCTTTAGTTGCTGTATACAGCTTATATTTAGTAAGAGCATTTGGATCATTATCATTAGGCTCTAAGTTACTGGTTGACTCATTCACCCACTTATCAACTTGATTAGTCAGATCGCCAGGGCATAATAGGTGAATTGGAATAAACCCTCTATATAACGAGTTTACAGGATCATCTGCCCATAATGGCATTCTGCGTCCGTCTTTAGAGTGCCATCTTCCCTGACAATAAACCTCAATCTCGTCACTATATTTTGTTTCACGTTGATCGAACTCAGGAAGGTAAACAAAGAATGTCTCAGATTCATAATTGTTATGCATACTGCGCCAAAAGGCGGTTAAGCGTTGTTGGCCATCAAGCAAATGCTGGTTTACAGTGCCGATAGTAGCTGGTTCTGACGTTACTATATATCTTGAAATGAACTTTTCTTCACTACCTACTTCTAGTGCAAGCGTAACCCCTACAGGGAGATTGTTGATAATGGTATTCATAAAACTGGTGATACGACCACGATCCCATGCTTCGAACCTTTGAAAACGCGGTAACTTAATTTGCCCTTGTTTAATGTGTTGGTACCATATACCTAACGTTCTATCTTGCGCTTTACTTGATTGCTGCATAATGCCCATAGCTGACTCTTAAATTTGTAAATACATAAAAAAGGAAAGTGTGCTTGTTAACAGTTATTATCTCGTTAAGTAAATAACTTATATGGCTAATCATTAGAGTAATAATTAAAGTTTTAAGCTAAGCAAAATTAGGGTTTAACAGTAAGGTAGGTAAGCCATCAGTGGTAACATATAACACAGCATTTTGCTCAAAGCTACAACATAAGTTGAGGCTGGTGCCTTTATCTATCGGGTAAGCGAAAAAACTGTCTTCTCGCCACTCGCTATCCTCACTTTCACCATAGCCATCAATAACAATTAACCCTTTGTTTAGCAGAATGGTTTTTAGCTTTTGGTTGGCTTGTCTATTTACTTCAGCAGTAAGCTTGTCACCCATTGGATTCCAAGCTGTTATAAATACGCCACCAGCTGGCGCAAATGGCTGCAATAGAGAATTCGCCTCACACGATTTTTTGTCAATTTTAAGTAATATGTCACCAAACTGATAATTGGTTTGACGGTAAATTTCTACAATGGATGGGTCTAGCATAATAAGGCTCGATTAAGTGGTTCTGGTTAGGATGTTTGTTGTGAGTAATTTGGCTTTTTAGCTAATATTATATTCTTCAGTTTATTTAAAAATCAGGCACTTAAGACTTGTTCTTCAACATAGCTAATACTTGGTCTTCTCCTAGTTCTGCAATGAATGCTTGCAGCTGGGCAGTAGAGTCAGCTTGTAATTGAGCATCTGCTCTAAACTCAGCCGTGTCATTGCCTTCCCTGAGCGCATCTAAGTAGTTTGCCCATTTCTGCATCATATCGCTACGATCGTCGATGTACTCAAACCGACCGTAAGCGGTTCCATTAGGATCTTTAGTAGTATGACCTAATGCCATCTCAACAAGCACAATAGAGTACTTTAGTTGCTCTTGCAGAATAGTTTTCGCCGTGGCTCTAAATCCATGAGCACAATGTATATCTTTATAGCCTAAATCCTTTAGACGCTTATTGGCAGTCGCATCAGATATTATCTGGTGCTTTTTTGCCGTTTGGCTAAAAAAGACATATTCGGTATGACCATTGATTTTCTGCTGCTCACGCAAAATAGCCACTGCTTGAAGAGATAGAGGCACAACCATGTCCTTGACCATGTTTACCTTGCCTTGTCCTTTGAGCGGCTTTAGTGTCCACCTGCCAATATCCAAGTCCAAATCAGCCCAGCGTATGCGCCTTAGATCACCATTACGTACGAACAGTAACGCCAATAGCCTAAGAGAGTTGATAGTGTTTGGATCACCTTCTATAGTCTCTATATCACGTAGCAGCTTAGCTAGTTCTTTAGGCTTAGTGATGGCAGGACGATGACCATAACTAGACTTAGCTAATTGACTCTTAATAAGTGCCGCAGGATTGCTGCTACAGAATCCACGAGCCCCAGCATAAATAAATACGTCACTAGCAATGCCTGCACAGCGTTCAGCCTTATCTGTGGGCTTACCAGTTTTATTTAAGGAGTTAGCTTGAATATCTAGTAGTACTTCAAGCATTCTAGGTGATTCAATTTCACTGATAGGTTCATTACCAATATAAGAGCATATAAGCTGTAAACGGCCTCTCTTGCGAATGAGCGTATTACCTTTTTGAGTTTGCTCTAAGCTATCGAAATACTCCCATGCAAAATGATTAAAAGAGTTTTTAGTTTTACTAATAACACTTTTCTTTAATTCTTCACGATGGTTTTTGGGGTCAATATTACGGCTCAACAACTCTTCATATTCACGCCAAATTTCACAGGCACGTGAAAACGATACGTTTGGATATACACCAAGCGATATACGTTTGTTTTTTGAATGAGTAGGAGACAGGTAGCGATAAACCCAAGACTTAGTGCCATTAGGTCTGACCATGAGATAAAGCATAGGATGGTTTTTGACAGAGACCAGATATTCTTTGTCATCTTCTTTATGACTGCTGATGCTGCGGTCGGAGCTGATAGGTTTGCGTTCTGCCCGTGCTTCCATAACTGACACCCCAATGTACATTTAAAAACCAGTGTACATAGTAGTGTACATCAGATGCATGGATTGGGATAGATAGAGCAGGACAGTATAGAACGCCAGATACAACAAAGCCCCTGATATCAGGGGCTTTAGCTGTTCTATAAGATAGTATAGGACTATGTAATGGTACCCGGAGCCGGACTTGAACCGGCACGCTATTGCTAGCGAGGGATTTTAAATCCCTTGTGTCTACCAATTTCACCACCCGGGCAAAACTTGTGTTATCTAATATGTAAACCAGCTGATAGACCATCTGGTTACTAGATAAGTGGTCGCTATTATAATCGGTTGGGATAATAATGCAAGCCAAAATTAACGTAAAGTTAATAAATAATTGGAGGCTGGAGTCGGAATCGAACCGGCGTTAACGGAGTTGCAGTCCGCTGCATGACCACTCTGCCATCCAGCCAATCAAGGTGGACTATATTAGCAAAAATATGCCAAATTACAAGTCATTTTTCATGCAAACAAAGGTTATTTTTAATTAATATAGATTTACCCTTTATTTTCAATTGGTTGAGTTGCTATTGATTCAGTTGTGATTAAATAATAAAAGGACAAAGGAGTGTTAAAAATCAAACGTTAACCTGATAAGTAATCTCTTTATCATAACCTTTGGTCTTTCGGGATTGTTTGTATCTATGGATAATCATACCTGCGAGTAGTAAGTGACTCGATTGTTACGCAAAAATCCAGCCAATCCAAGACCATAACGTTCAGCGACACGCACGGCTGTACTGGTAGGAGCCGACATACCGATAAGCCAAGGTATGCGGCTTCGAATAGATTTTTGTACCAACTCAATCGATAGGCGTGAGGTCATGAGTACGCAATCAACTTCTACTTTTTGGCGCAGTTGCCAGCCGATTAATTTGTCGAGCGCATTGTGGCGCCCTACATCCTCAAACAAGTATAACTGCTCATTATATATCGTTGCTGCAGCATGCACAGCGCCTGTTAGCTGGTGGGTATGCTGTGCGGCATCCACTTGCTGACGTAATGCCAATAGATAGTCAAGGCTTGGCATGGTTGCCTGAGTGTCATTGATATTTGCTTGTGAGTAGTGGCTCAAGTCGGGCAATGCCTGTGTCAGGCCAGTGATACCGCACATACCGCAGCCTGTACGCCCTGCTAATTGCCGCTTCTGAGCTTGGATACGTTGATGGCAACGCTGGCTTAAGAGCAGCTCTACGACATAGATATCATAATCTTGAAATTGTTGTAAGCTTTGCTCCAATGATGATGGTTCGAAATTCTCATCTCTTGAAGCCTGAGCAAACTTTCGGTAGCTATCAATCTCCATAAGATGAGTTACTTCCCAGTCGAGTAACTCGTGACTGTGCTGGATCAATCCTTCACTAAATAAGAAGCCAACAGCCAGGTACTCTAGCTGATAAGGGCTAGCCATCAGTACCGCATAATGAATCCCATTGATAATAATTGAAACCGCTGCTTCTATGGCCAAACTGGTGGTCTGAGATTCGATATAAGCTTGAGCAGTATGGTCCTCACTATTAAGTCCGTCATTATCTGATGAGTAATAATGCTTATGCGCTAAGTGGTTACGAGCAAGCAGCATCTCAGATACTACGTTATCCTCAGATGCTCCAGTCATAACCACTTTAGTTTCAGCTGTATCATTGATCATAGCAGTAGTGCTAGGCAACTCACTTTGCTCAACGCTATCTTCAGTTATCGTAGTCATTTACGCAGGCTCAGCTATTCGAGCACCTGCATTGACGCGCTCCAAAACAACGGTCGTCGACTTGTACGCTGGAATATGAGAGTCTGGCGCATGTGTGTCCAAATCGAATAGATCATTGCATTCAGGATAGTAAGCAGCAACGGCGTTAGAGGCAATATCCATCTCCGTTAAAACCAGTGGACCTAGTATGCGTGATTGTCCTGAACTGTCTTTAACACGTTGGCGAGTCACCATAATATGGTCACCTTTTTGCCAACCTAAGCGGCTTATCTCATCTGGATGCATAAACAGTACATCGCGGCGATTGGTTTGGCGATAGCGGTCTTTAAACCCGAATATCATGGTATTAAATTGGTCATGACTACGGACACTGGTCAATTGCCAAACCTTTTGCGTTACGTTCTGCGTTGTATTCTCGTCATCAATGTCTTGCGCATCTTCCATTTGTGCTGCAACGTACGTAATAGGGTATTGTGGTACTTCAAACTGCGCTTTGCCGCTCTCGGTATTCCATACACGATGACGCGCCGCATGATACAAATGAAAACCACGTTCTGAGGTGCGAATGCGCTGGTTGAAGTTTTCAAAACCGTTAATAGCTTGGGCAATATAGTCGCGAATAAGGTTAAAATCTTCACTCATCGCAAGCCAAGGAATAGACGAGTCAGCACCGAGCACATGAACCGCCATATCTGCCACAATTTGTGCTTCAGATTTTAAAGTGTCGCTCACGGGTTTTAGCTTGCCTTGGGTCGGAACGATTTGGCACATTGAGTCTTCGATCGTGGCAAACTGCTCACCTTTTGTCGTCGCAATACGCTCAGTACGGCCTAGGCAAGGCAAAATTATATTGTTTGCACCTGGATATAACATCGTCTCATTAAGCTTAGTGCCGACAAATATATTGAGCTGAGTGGTGGTTAACGCTTGTTCTATAGCGCTCGTATCAGGGGCTGCTACCGCGTAATTACCGCCCATACCCATAAAGACTTTTAATTGACCCGCGATAAGCGCTTTGGCACCTGTGACGACGTCGTAGCCATGCTCTTGCGGCATAGGGCGCTCAAAGACACGTTCAAGATTGTCCAGCAAGCTCTTGCTAGGACGCTCATGAATACCCATGGTGCGATCGCCCTGAACATTGGAGTGACCGCGAACAGGAGAGGCACCTGCACCCTCAATACCGATCATACCCATCAGCAGCAGCAGATTGGTAATCATCGCGACATTGTCATCGCCTTGCACGTGTTGGGTGATGCCCATGCCCCAAGTACAAATCGTCGCTGGGCTATCAGCAACCAACTTAGCGAGATTGACAATATCTGTTTGAGAGATACCGCATCCAAGCGTGATATCTTCCCAAGTTTGCACTGTTAGCCATTGTTTTAGTGGTTCAAAACCTGAGGTATGAGTGGTGATAAAGTCATGGTTGATTCTATCGTTTTCAATCAGCCATTTGGCAATGCCTGTTAATAGCGCGGCATCCCCGCCGATTTGAATTTGAATGACATCATCAACCATATCATCGCTTTGACCGGCTGCCATATGCGTTGGTTTTTGCGGATTTCTAAATTTATTTAAACCTTGCTCACGCATGGGATTTATTGAGATGATTCGGCACCCTTGCTCGTGCGCGTGTGCAAGCATCTCCAGCATTCGTGGATGGTTAGTCGCTGGGTTTTGCCCAAACATCAATATCAGTTTGGCCTGCTCAAAGTCTTCTAGCATCACCGTTGCTTTACCGATACCTAATTGTTTGCTAAGCATGACCGATGTGGGTTCATGACACATATTAGAGCAGTCTGGCAAGTTATTAGTACCAAAGCAGCGTACAAATAACTGATATAAGAAGGCTGGCTCGTTGGTCACGCGCCCTGATGTATAAAATAGTGCTTCATCGGGTGAATCAAGTTGCCTTAGCTGTTCAGCGATCAAGCTATAAGCCGTTTCCCAAGGAATAGGGACGTAGCGATCTTGCGCGGCATCGTAATAGACAGGCTCTGATAAACGACCACTATGCTCAAGCTCGTAGCCAGACCATCCTTGTAACTCGGTCACGGTATGCTTCGCAAAAAACTCGGCATCAGCTTTGTGCGTCATGGTTTCACTAGCAATGACCTTGATGCCGTTTTCACAAACATCGATGGCTTTATGTGATTTATGGTCAGGCCATGCACAACCTGGGCAGTCAAATCCGCCTCGAGGTTGATTGCTTTTGAATACACTTAGGCCGCCCCGTAGAAACGTCTGATAGTCCATTAGCTTTTGAGTCGAGGAGATCAGCGCAGGCCAACCAGCGGCAGGGTGGGAATAAATAGGAATTTTGCGCATGACGGACCTCATAGATAGATGACAATAGCGAAGCATTGATAGACAACAACTATATAATGGTCAACAAAAACTTCATATGATCATTAACTATAGATAACAAAAAACCTTCAAGAAAAATCAATTTTCTTGAAGGTTTTAGGAGTAGCTAAAACAGTTATATCTGCTACGTAAGATTTATAAGTTGAAAAATATTAGCTTAAAATTAAGCTGTCGTCTTCAACCTTTTCGCCGCGTGTTTGCTCAAACATATCTAGCAGATCGTGTACGGTCATGCCTTTACGAATATCTCCAGACACATCCAAGACCACTTGCCCTTGGTGCAGCATCACGGTGCGTGTTCCATGCGCCAATGCTTGTTGCATAGAATGCGTCACCATCATGGTGGTGAGTTTGTTGTCGGTGACGATTTTATCTGTCAATTCTAAAACAAACGCAGCTGTCTTTGGATCGAGGGCAGCAGTATGCTCATCGAGCAACAAAATCTTAGAGGGCTGCAATGATGCCATCAGAAGGCTGACGGCTTGACGTTGACCACCAGAGAGCAAACCCATACGGTCTGTCAGACGATTCTCTAGACCTAATTTCAATACTGATAACTTTTCTCGGAACAAGTCACGGTTGTTTTGGTTAAGTGCAAATTTTAGACCGCGCTTGCCGCCTCGCTTATAGGCCAATGCCATGTTTTCTTCGATCGTTAGCGCTTCACAAGTACCTGCCATTGGGTCCTGAAAAACACGTGCAACCCAGTGCGCGCGTTGATGGGCGGATTTTTTGGTAACATCAATGCCATTTAGTAAGATTGAGCCACTATCGACGCGCGTTGTACCGCTTACTGCGTTCAAAAAAGTCGATTTACCTGCACCGTTAGTACCAATGACGGTGACGAACTCACCATCAGCGATATTCAAACTGATACCACGTAGGGCAGGGTTCTCGATAGGCGTGCCTGGATTAAAGGTCAATTGTAAATCGGTGGCTTGCATCATAATCGTTGTTCCTTATTGTCTCTTCGAGCAAAGCAAGTGCTGTTGATACTTGCTTTAACTGTCATTAAGCGCGAACCTTTCGTGATAAAAACTTCGTTTTCGCTTTTGGCAATACCAAGGCTAATACCACGAGTAGTGCGGTAATCAAGTTCAAATCCTGCGGACCAAAACCGATACTACGTAAGGTATCGCTCGATAGCGCCACTTGAATAAACAGCTTGTACAATACCGCACCGACGACAACAGCAAAGGTAATTAGCCAAATACGCTTGGCAGGAATGATGGTCTCACCAATGATGACCGCTGCAAGGCCGATGACGATGGTACCGATACCGATAGAAATATCAGCGCCACCTTGGGTCTGGACAAATAGCGCACCTGCTAAGGCAATCAAACCGTTAGAGATTGCCATACCGATGATGGTCATCCATGAGGTATTGATGCCTTGCGCCTGTGCCATTCTTAGGTTTGAGCCAGTAGCGCGCATCGATAGCCCAGTTTCGGTGCTATAAAACCAGTTTAAAAATATCATAGCAATCGCCACGACGACACCGATAATCAGACAGCGCATCCAATAGCCATTACCGTCGGTTACCAAGCTACTAAATACCGTATTTTCGCCGAGTAGTGGTAGGTTTGGGGCACCCATAATACGCAGATTGACAGAATATAAAGCGACCATCACCAAGATACTGGCGAGCAGTTGTAGGATACCCAGCTTGACATGCAGCCATGCAGTAACAATACCAGCGACTGAGCCTGCTAACATGCCAAAAGCACAGGCGAGCCACGGATTAATCCCAGCAACAATAGAGATACCTGCGACAGCACCGCCCAACGGAAAACTACCGTCAGCCGTCAAGTCAGGAAAGTCGAGCGTACGAAACGAGATCAGCACACCGAGTGCGACTAGGCCATAAATCAGACCACTTTCAAGCGCACCAAAAAAAGCAATTAAAGACATAATAGATCAGTAAGTCATAACCCAGTGTCTAGCGTGTAATACCAAGATAGGTAAGTGGCGACTGCCAAAACCTTCTAAATGCTAAACAGCTAAGCGGTGAATTTAACAGATTAAGCAATCTGCGGTTAGGGTTAACCAAAACAGGTCACGATTAACGACGATCATAAGTTACCTTGGTTTAAAGCTCTGATTCAAGCCACGGCAATATTCAATGCAAAAACAAAAATGTATTTTACTGAACCTGTAGCAGATAAGCCACAAGCTAAAGACAGTAATGCATGAAACAATGCTATTTAAATAGGTTCTACTGAAAAAAGAAGCCCAGCCTACTGATTCATAGCTGGGTTTCTTGTCAAACATTTAGCATCGAAGCACAAGATAGTGATTAAGAATTGATTGTCATCACTATCCTGCTTACAGATGCTATTTTAAGCCAAATACAAAGGTGCGTTATTCTACCACTTCTTTTGCTTTATCGATAACTGCTTGTGGCAAAGTGATGCCTTCTTCTTTAGCATGTTTTGGGCTGACGTATAGATTAAGCGCTTGTGGGGTATAAACAGGGATATCGCCTGCTTTTTCACCATTCAAGATACGAACAACGATTTTGCCCGTTTCACGGCCAAGCTCATAATAATCCACGCCTAATGCCGCAACCGCACCGCGCTCAACTGAACTGGTATCTGAAGCAATCAGTGGAATCTTACTTTCTTTGGCGACTTGATATAGTGACTCGTAAGCGGACACCACGTTGTTATCAGTCGATGTATAGATCATGTCGACTTTGCCTTCAAGACTACGGGCTGCCATCGCGATGTCATTACTACGCTGTGCTGGTGCTTCGAGTACATTGATGCCGAGCGGTGTCAATTTCTCTTTTAGATTTTGTAAGATAATCGTTGAGTTGACTTCACCTGGGCTATAGACATAACCGACATTTTTTAGGCTAGGAATGATTTGACGCATCAGCTCAATTTGTGGCTCATACGGCAGGGCATCAGAGCCGCCAGTGACATTGGTGCCAGAACCATCTGTTTTTGTCACTAGTTTGGCAGCGACCGGGTCAGTGACTGCCGAAAACACTAAAGGGATAGTGCTAGTGGCAGCAGCTACTGACTGCGCTGATGGCGTACCGATGGCTACGATAACGTCTGAGTTGTCTGCGACGAATTGCTTAGCAATCTGTCCAGCGGTTGCTGTGTTGCCTTGCGCGCTTTGGAAGTTGACGGTTAAGTTTTCACCATCTTTAAATCCTGCCTCGTTCAACTCGTCGATTACGCCTTTACGTACGTCATCAAGCGCTGGATGCTCAACGATGGCAGTAATAGCAACATTCTTCATAGCTACGGCAGTCTCACCACCCGCTGCGCCATCAATGGTATCTGGATCATCTGTAGGTGACTGATTACAACCAGTCAAGATAGCAGTGCATACGCTACCGAGTAATAGAGCTTTGCCAAAATTAAAACGATTTTGATACAACATGGGTCTCACTCCTAAAAGCAATAATGTGTCCGTACATTATTTAATAAATGGATAAAAGGGTAAAGCAAGCCACTTATATAGATGGCTAGAGATTATTTTTTAGATCTACTATTCAGTGCTATTTGTTATCAGTGCTTTGCGCTTGCTCATCAACGTTGATGCCATTTTTTAGCAAATCGGCTGGCAAGCTGACGCCCTGCGTTTTGGCATGCTTAGGACTGATATATAAGGTTAAATCATTCATGACAGCAGGTTCAATGGTATTGATCGCTTCGCCATTTAACACCCGATATACCATCTTGCCTGTGGTGCGACCAAAGTCATAATCATTAACCCCAAGAGCAGCTGTCGCGCCACGTTTCACACTAAACTCATCCGACGCGACAATGGGTAATTTTAATTCATTGGCCGCTTGGGTCATGGCCTCAAAAGCAGAAGCGACATTATTATCAAAAGAGGTATAGATGATATCTGCGCGTCCCTGCAAACTACGCGTTGCCATACCGATGTCTGTTGGACGATTGGCAGGAATGTCTAACAATGTCAGACCTCGTGCTGGCAAGGCTTGTTTTAGATTATCACGCAACGACACTGAGTTTGCTTCGCCTGGACTATAAACGTAACCGATCGTTTTCATATCAGGCTTTATTTGCTGCAATAAGTCTAACTGCGGCTCTAGAGGTAGCTGACTTGACAGTCCGGTTAAATTGCTTTGAAAAGGCTTGCCATCTTCGGTAATAAGCTTGGCACCCAGTGGGTCTGACACAGCGGTATAGATAATAGGAATCGTGGTGGTCGCAGCGACAATCGACTGGGCCGATGGTGTCGAGATAGCGACAATGGCGTCCGGATTGTCTCCTGCAAACTGCTTAGCAATCTGTCCTGCTGTCGCTGTATTGCCCTGCGCACTTTGAAAGTTGACCGTTAGGTTTTGGCCTTCGACATAACCATTGTCTGCCAGCTCATCAATAATACCGCGGCGCATATCATCCAATGATGGATGCTCAACGATTTGGGTAATCGCAATCGATTTGGCAGGTTTTTCTGCATCTGCAGCAGCACTATTTTCAGTAGTGGCTGCCGTGTCAGTAGAGGAATTCGAGCAGCCTATCAGGCCAAGTGTGCTAATGGCACTAAGAGCAACGCCATATAGGCTTAAGCGTAGAGTAGAAGCAATAGTCATTATTAGGATAACTCATAGGTTATATCAATCACAAAAACCAAGCGAGTACTGCCAGATTGGTTAAGCTTGCTAATAGCAATGCTCAAATAGTAGCAATGCTCAAACGATCTGTTTGGTTCTCTCTGGTTTTAAAAAAGATATTGGAGAATGCAGATTAGCCGAGTCAATGCTATGTTGATGCCAAGATAGCAGGCTAACCATTGAATAAAGTAATCGTTCCGTCGATTATTATGTTCATATTATGACAGCAATGTAAGTTATCGCAATAAAAAATTAAAGCGCATTCGTCATAGGCGCAACTAAGAGGGATATTGACGCGCAGCGCAAGGGTTTATTTTAAAGAGACAATCATAAAATAGGGTACATACTAGCAACGCATCTATTACGAACCGACTTCATAATTAACGTAAGCTAATGTTTATAAGAAAGTTTTTCATATGAGAAGTAGAGTACGTCCAAAATCCATATCATTATTATGTTGACGTATTGAATATACAGCGCACTCAAATATCTCATTCGCATATTTTAAGGATAACATTATGAATACGGCTAATTTGAAGTTATTAACCATCGCTGGTATTACGGCAAGCTCAATGATTTGCCTGCCTGCTATGGCAAAAGATAATCATGGTAATGGACACGGTCATGGCAATTCTGCTCACATTAGTAAAGATTACAACCATAACAGTTATCAAAATAATGGCAATGCACACCCTAATATCAACGCTTATCGCAATGCCAGCCCAAATGCCTCATTCAAACGCGATCTTGATAAATACGGTTATAAAGTAGTCGGCAAGATTGATAGAAGGGATTACGATCGCTCTGTCATTTTAGATCGTTATGATGACCGTTACGAGCGTATCCGTACGCCAGACAATAAGATTGTGACGGTGATTAATAACACGTTGGAAATTATTGATGTTTTGAGTAGATAACAGCGCACTTTAATCTTTTAAGTCAGCCATAAAAAAACGGTCTATTGAGACCGTTTTTTTGTTCTTTCTTTAGTTATTACTTACATCATTACTTAAGTTAACGCTCTTATGCGAGCACATCACCAATGACACAGTTGTCAGGTAGCGTAACGACCGTTAGCTGAGTTTTTGGATTGCCTGTTGACAATACCATGCCTTCTGATACGCCAAATTTCATGGTGCGCGGCGCAAGGTTGGTGACACAGATGACTTTCTTACCCGTCAGTTGCTCAGGCTCATAAAACTTACGAATACCGCTAAACACGTTGCGTGGCTTATCTTCGCCAACATCTAGGGTGAACTGTAGTAGCTTATCAGCACCTTCTACATGGTTACACTCTAAAACGTGCGCTACTTTCATCTCGACTTTGGCAAAGTCTTCGATACCGATATAATTCGTTTGCTCGGTATCAGTATTAGCGTCTGTTGCATGTGTTTTATCTTTTGCGGCAGGCTTGCTACTTTCAGTCGCGGCAGGGGCATCGGCTTGAGCTAATGATGCTTTAGAATCTTCTACCATTGCTTCAATATTTTTTTCTTCGATACGTTGCATCAGCGGTTTGAACTTATTAATTTTATGGCCTAGCAACCACTCATTACGACTGGCAAAGCCTAAATCATCAAGGTTCAAGAATTCTTTTGCATTGGCGGTCAGCTCAGGCAATACTGGTGCCAGATAGACCATTAATTGACGGAAGATGTTGATAGCGACCGAGCAGACGTCTTGAACTTCTTGCTCAGTGCCTTCCAATTTCGCGAGCGACCATGGCTTTTTGGCATCGATATATTCGTTGGCTTTGTCCGCACACTGCATGATGAGGCGCATAGCACGTGAGAATTCACGATTCTCGTAAGCCGCGGCAATCTCATCGCCCGTTTTGGTGATGTCTTCTAATAGCTCTGACTCGACGCAAACTTCTGACAGCATACCGTCGTACTTCTTAACCAAGAATCCTGCACTACGGCTGGCGATATTGACGACTTTACCAACCAAATCAGAGTTGACCTTTTGCATAAAGTCTTCTAAATCAAGATTGATGTCTTCAACTTTATCAGACAGTTTACTGGCGAAGTAATAACGTAGGTATTCTGGATGTAAGTGCTCAGCATACGTCTCGGCCTTGATAAAAGTACCGCGTGACTTACTCATTTTTTCGCCATTGACCATCAAGAAACCATGGGCAAAAACGCCTGTTGGCGTGCGCAATTCGCTACCTGCTAGCATGGCTGGCCAAAACAAGGCATGGAAGTAAACAATGTCTTTACCGATGAAGTGATAAACCTCGGTTTTATGCTCGTTTTCTTGTGCCCAGTAACGGTCAAAATCAAGTGCTTGGTCTGTACCAGCACGCTTATCACATAGGTTTTTAAAGCTTGCCATGTAGCCAACTGGCGCATCTAGCCAGACATAAAAGTATTTGTCTGGCTCATCGCTTGGCGTATCTGGAATTTGAAAGCCGAAGTAGGGCGCATCACGTGAGATATCCCAGCTGGTAAGTCCCGCATCAAACCATTCTTGTAGCTTGTTGGCGACTGAGGTTTGCAAACGATTGTCACTGCGTGTCCAGTCCTGTAAGAACTGCTCAAACTCTGGCAAATCAAAGAAATAATGCTTAGAGGTTTTGAGTACTGGCGTTGCATCAGACAATGTCGAATGCGGGTCTTTTAGGTCCGTTGCGTCATAAGTGGTACCGCATACTTCGCAGTTATCACCGTACTGGTCTGGTGAGTCACACTCTGGACAAGTACCTTTGACAAAACGATCGGCTAGAAATAGTTGCTTTTCAGGATCAAATAACTGCTCGACGTCTTTTGTGCTGATATGGCCAGCCTCATTGAGACGACGATAAATCAGCTCAGAGAACTGCTTGTTTTCTTCTGAATGGGTGCTGTGATAATTATCAAAGTTGATCAGGAACTTTGAAAAATCTGCTTCATGTGAGGCTTTGACTGAGGCAATTTGCTCCTCTGGCGTTACGCCATTGGCTTCTGCTTTGAGCATGATTGCCGTACCGTGTGCATCATCCGCGCAGACATAGGTGACCTGATGGCCTTGCGCTTTCATCGCACGTACCCAAATGTCGGTTTGAATATATTCTACAAGATGCCCCAAATGGATATAGCCATTGGCGTAGGGCAGCGCACTGGTTACTAGAATCTCACGCACAAAATCACCTATATTTTTATATAAACGGGTTAGTTATCGAACATCTTAAGCAGTTGATCGCTCATAGATGCGACATCGTTAATGCTAAAAACTTCTAAAAATAATAAAAATTCAAAAAGTGCGCCTATGATACCGTAATTCAGATAATTTTGTGATATTCCTTGGTAATTACTTCTCATTTGACAGGCATTTATTAGCCATAAACGATATGTTTACACCGTATGTTGATGGCCATAAACTAGCCATAAAAAACCCACTAAGCAGTATGCTAAGTGGGTTTTTGCTTATTAAAAATTCGCTTAGATAGCAGTCGTTAGTACTAACGAATGACTAAGCTACCTTAAAATGAACCAAACATCGTCCCTAAAATAATAACAGCAACCACAGCGACCAATGGGATGACCATCGTAACCATCGCCAAGTTCAAATAAGACTGCTTATGGGTCAAACCACAAATCGCTAGCAAGGTGATGACAGCGCCACTGTGCGGAAGCGTATCAAGACCACCTGCTGCCATGACGGCCACGCGGTGCATCAGCTCAGGGTCGATGCCCGCATTGACCGCCATTCTTAGATAGTCTTCGCCCAAGGTCGACAGCGCAATACTCAAACCGCCAGACGATGAGCCTGTGATACCAGCAAGCGTGGTCATCGCGACCGCCTCTGAGATCAGAGGGTTGTCAGGGTTTAGGTTTAAGATACTATCACGAATGATAAGGAAACCCGCTAGTGAGGCGATAACTGCACCATAACCCACTTCTGAGGCGGTATTGAAAATCGGCAACATCGAGTCATAAGTACCACGGTTGATGGTTTTTTGTAGGTTATTCCAATGTCCGATGCGGAGCAGAATTAACACCACACAAGCGACGACCAATGAGATGATGATTGACCATAACCCAAGCGAACCTGCAATATTCAACTCTGGGAATTGAATTTGTAGGCTACTGAAATCTATCGATGGGAAAACCACATAGGTCAATATAGCGTTTAAACCAATGACCAATATCAGCGGAATCATGGCAACGGTAAAAGAAGTATGATGAGTATTTAATACCTCAGCTTCTTTTGCCGTCGCTCCAACGCCGCCTACATCTTCTTCATCATGCTGACCATAGCCTTCGCCTGCTGCATTGGCTTTTTTGGCTCGCGTTTGAAGCCACATCCAACCACAGATAAACATGATCGTACCGCCAATGATACCCAAAATAGGCGCGGCAAAGACGTTGGTATTATAGTAAGGAATTGGAATAGCGTTTTGAATGGCTGGCGTGCCTGGCAATGCGGTCATCGTAAACGTAAATGACCCTAGGGCAATCGCCGCTGGAATCAAACGTTTTGGGATATCGGCTGCTCTAAACAAGTCTTTGGCGATTGGATAAATAGCAAAAGCCACAACGAACAACGAGACGCCGCCATAAGTCAAAATGGCACAGACCAAAATCACCGCGAGAATGGCTTTGCTGGCACCGAGCTTTTGGACGACGGTATTAGCAATCGCAGTTGCCGCCCCAGAGTCTGCCATCAAACGCCCAAACAGTGCCCCTAGCAAGAATATAGGGAAGAACTTAAGTAAAAAACCACTCAGTGCGCTCATAAAGACATCGGTATAAGCGGGGATGGTGCTTAAGAAGTCACCCGATAGCAAGACGGCTAGCGTCGCCATAATCGGGGCTAAGATCAGCACAGAGTAACCGCGATAGGCAAAAAACATGAGCAATAATAAAGTGATGACAATCGCAAATGTACTAAACATGATAGCCCTCCTTGGCAAAATTAAGACAGCGAGTATGTCGCGCTTATCCATATAGGTCAATAAAATTAATCAAAAAACCTTATTTTTTATATTTTGTTAAACATAAATCCAGTTGCGATATTATTGAAGGATAAGGAATACTTTGTTGACTCGCGTGCTCTTGGGTTATTTTCTAATCACTAAGCAACTAGGCGCTGCGAAAATAATATGTTAAGTTAGCATAAGTATTTTATACATGATATACCGATATAATATGTATTATTATATTTTTAAGTAATGATGAAACTGGCAGATGAAGTGATGACTGGCAGATGAAGTGATGACAAGTAATATAACAAAGCAAAAATCAATGATGATTGAGCAGCCTTAATAACAAAGAATAGACTTGCAAGGAGATAAGAATGAGTCAATCAAAAGTATATAACAGTGCTGAAGAGGCACTAAGCGGTATTGTTAAAGATGGGCAAACACTCGCTATCGGTGGTTTTGGTCTATGCGGCATTCCAGAAGCATTGATCGAAGCACTACGTGATAGTGGCGTTAAAGAGTTGACCTGTATTAGCAACAACGCTGGCGTCGATGATTTTGGTCTTGGTCTGCTACTACAGACTCGCCAAATCAAAAAAATGATTTCATCATACGTGGGTGAAAACAAAGAGTTTGAGCGCCAGTATTTGGCAGGCGAGTTAGAAGTTGAGCTAACCCCGCAAGGTACATTGGCTGAAAAGCTACGCTCAGGTGGTGCGGGTATTCCTGCGTTTTATACTGCAACGGGTGTGGGCACATTAGTTGCCGAAGGTAAAGAAACACGTGATTTTGATGGTCGTACTTACGTGTTAGAGCATTCATTACGCGCGGATGTAGCACTCATCAAAGCGCAAAAGGCCGATAAAGCCGGCAACTTGATATTTAATAAAACGGCGCGTAATTTCAACCCAGACTGCGCAATGGCCGGTAAAATCACCATCGTCGAAGTCGAAGAAATCGTCGAGACAGGCACTTTTAACCCAGATGAAGTGCATCTACCGGGTATTTTTGTTCAACGTATTGTATTGAATGCTAGCCCTGAAAAACGTATCGAAAAAACCACGACTAAAGCGGTAGAAGGCGCTTAGATAAAATTATGGTTGAGACTTATCGCCAGTTTTTAGATTGATAATAACTTAGATAGTTAATTGTTTAGATAACTAACGATTCAGATAAATAACAATAGAATATCGTAAAAAATAAGGAAATCAGCATGGCATGGACAAGAGAACAAATGGCGCAACGCGCTGCAAAAGAGCTACAAGACGGCTATTACGTCAACTTGGGGATTGGCCTACCAACGCTAGTCGCTAACTATATTCCAGAAGACGTGGATGTATGGCTACAATCAGAGAACGGCTTGCTGGGTATTGGTGAGTTCCCTACAGCAGAAAACGTCGATGCGGACTTGATTAATGCAGGTAAGCAAACCGTGACCGCAGAAGCGGGTGCCAGTTATTTTAGCAGTTCGGAATCTTTTTCGATGATTCGCGGCGGTCATGTCAACTTGGCGATATTGGGCGCAATGGAAGTCTCAGAACAAGGTGACCTTGCTAACTGGATGATTCCCAAAAAAATGGTCAAAGGCATGGGCGGTGCGATGGATTTGGTTGCAGGCGTACAGCGCGTAATTGTACTGATGGAACAGGTCAATAAGCATGGCGATCCAAAAATCTTAGCCAACTGTGAGCTACCATTGACGGGAAAAGGCGTGGTTGATCGTATCATCACTGAGCTTGCCGTATTAGATGTTACTGATAATGGTCTAAAACTGGTTGAATTAGCAGATGGTGTGAGCTTTGACGAGCTGAAAGAAAAAACGCCAGTAAGTATTACTCAGTAAACTTTTTACAGTAAAGTGACTGTCGTAAGATTAATATGTTTTATCCCGCAAATAAATACGCCACTATAGCTATATCTATAGTGGCGTATTTGTTCAGTTCAATTTTATAAAAACTAATAATATTTTAGACCATGATAAGGAATATGTATGGCGACCCAATTAGAACAAGATTTGACAGGTAAAGTAGCATTGGTCACTGGCTCTGCAAGTGGTATCGGACGTGACATCGCTGAAACTTATGCAAAAGCAGGCGCAGCGGTTGGTATTGCTGATATTAATCTCGAAGCAGCACAAAAGACGGTTGATGCTATTGAAGCTGCTGGTGGACGTGCTCTGGCGATTGCCATGGATGTTACGTCAGAAGACGCGGTAAATGACGGTGTGCAGCAGCTGGTTGATACCTTTGGCGGTATTGATATTTTGGTTTCTAATGCTGGCATTCAGATCATTGATCCTATTGATAAAATGGCTTTTAGTGATTGGAAAAAAATGCTCAACATCCACTTGGACGGTGCATTTTTGACCACCAAAGCCGCGATTAAGCACATGTATAAAGGCGATAAAGGCGGCACAGTCATTTATATGGGCTCTGCTCATTCGCATGAGGCTTCATTATATAAAGCGCCTTATGTAACCGCTAAGCACGGATTACTAGGTCTGTGTCGTGTATTGGCCAAAGAAGGTGCACCACATAAAGTACGTTCGCATGTGATTTGTCCAGGCTTTGTTAAGACACCTTTGGTAGAAAAACAAATCCCAGAGCAAGCAGCTGAAAAAGGCATCAGTGAAGAGTCGGTTGTTAACGATATCATGCTGGTAAACACGGTAGACAAAGAATTTACAACGGTAGAAGACATTGCGCAATTGGCGCTATTTTTAGCAGCTTTCCCAACCAATGTATTCACTGGACAATCTATCGTGGCCAGTCATGGTTGGTTTATGAATTAATATATATACAACTTGCATATACCACAACGTCAGACCTACTGGCGTTGTGGTTTTTTTATGCGTCCAATTCAGCTACACTGTCACGATAGAAGGTTTGGCTAATATACTCATTGGCGCTATCGATTGTGAGATACGCAACGAGACGACTTGAGCAATTTGCCAGATCTACCCACTTGTATAGGCCATAATAGTAGCTATGTTTAACTTTATGAAGAAAAAAACCACAAAAACCGAAACGCCTCAGCAGCAGGCAGAGCGTGATAGTGCCGTCGACAAAGTCCTACTTGGATATGAGATAGGTGCCGTCAGTATTGCCACGATGGTCACAGGACTTGAGCGTGATGGCGAAGCACTTACGTTAGACCTGCGTTTGCCGAAAGATAGCAACCCTGAAGCTATCCAGCAGGAGCTTGGGCAGTTGCTACATCCGCATGGTATTACCACGATTCATATGAATGTGCGTCTGCCTGCGCCAGAAAAAGGTTCAGGCTCAAGCTTACCAAAGCAGATGCCAAAGACAACCAATGCGATGGAGTCCCAGCCTTCATCTGGCGCTAATAACAATGCTAGTAGCACTAATGCCGAGCCACCAATTACGAAAGCTGCACCTACGCAAGCATCATTGGCCGCGCATCCTCGTATCCGTCATATTATTGTCGTGGCATCAGGTAAAGGCGGTGTTGGTAAATCGACAACGACGGTCAACATCGCACTAGCACTACAGAAGCTTGGCAATGGTGTTGGTGTGCTGGATGCAGATATCTATGGTCCTAGTATGCCAACGATGCTAGGCGTTGCTGATGTGAAGCCGCAACTAGAAAACGAGCAATTCGTGCCAGTTGATGCACATGGTATGGCAATGCTCTCTATCGGTAGCTTACTTGATGGAGATAATACGCCGGTTGCATGGCGTGGACCAAAAGCCACGGGTGCATTGATGCAGCTATATAATCAAACTAACTGGCCGCAGCTAGACTATCTAGTGATTGATATGCCGCCAGGTACGGGTGATATACAGCTGACATTGGCGCAGCGTATCCCTGTCACCGGAGCCGTGATTGTCACGACACCGCAGCATGTTGCATTGCTCGATGCGCAAAAAGGCGTTGAGATGTTTAATAAAACCAATATTCCTGTGCTTGGGGTGGTTGAAAACATGGCGCTACATACCTGTAGCAACTGTAATCACACCGAAGCAATCTTTGGTACGGGTGGCGGTGAGTTCATCGCTGAGCAGTATCAGGTACCGCTATTGGGTCAGCTACCACTTGCCAGTGGCATTCGTGCACAAGTTGATAAAGGTGTGCCAAGCGTCTTAGCTAATGATGAGTTTGCAACCTATTATTTGAGCATTGCCAAAAATATCGAAACCAATATCAATAAATTTGCCAAACCTGTCGATGGCAAGCGTATTTTTTAATGCCTGAAACACTTGGTTAAAAAATGCGTTTATGCAGAAAGGCATTTTATAAGGTCGTCAGTTTTAAAGTCATTGCGACCCTATAAATTGAGCCATCAATTCCGTATAATCGTCGCTATTAAATATTTGCTAAGGAATAACAATGTCTATCAAGTCTGACCGCTGGATTCGTAAAATGGCCGAAGAGCATGGCATGATTGAGCCGTACGAGCCAGGTCAAGTACGCTTCAATGATGCAGGCGAGCGTTTGGTGAGCTACGGTACGTCAAGCTACGGTTACGATGTACGCTGTGCGCCTGAATTTAAAGTTTTTACCAATGTCCATTCAGTCGTTGTTGATCCTAAAAACTTCGATGATAAAAGCTTTATCGATATCGTCGGTGATGAGTGCATCATTCCACCAAACTCATTCGCCCTAGCACGTACCATGGAGTATTTCCGTATTCCACGCGACGTACTGACTATTTGCCTAGGCAAATCGACTTACGCACGCTGCGGTATTATTGTCAACGTAACGCCGCTTGAGCCTGAATGGGAAGGTCATGTGACACTTGAGTTCAGTAATACCACCAATCTACCAGCGCGTATTTATGCGGGTGAAGGCGTGGCACAGATGTTGTTTTTCCAAAGCGATGCAGATGACGTGTGCGAGACTAGCTACAAAGATCGCGGCGGTAAATATCAAGGCCAGCGCGGCGTAACCTTGCCAAGAACCTAGTCAAAGATAAAGTATCAAGTCTTTGAGCCGACAATAAAAAGCCAGTCATAGTAAACATGACTGGCTTTTTTATTATGTGAAAAGTAATGAGTTTGGATCTCTAATTACTTTAAAACTTTTAAACCTGCTTTGTTATCACGCTTCGGTTTAGGTGCGGTAGCAGGTTTTTTGCTAGCAATCGGTGCGTCGTCGTCTTCTGGTACATAGTTGTCGTATTCTTTTGGATCAAAAAACATCCCTTGCGAATTTTCTTTAGCATAAATGCCCATGACTGCAGTAAGCGGCACCCAAATTTCTTGCGAGACGCCACCAAAACGCGCACTAAAATGAATATAGTCATTTTCCATACTCATATTACCAGTTGCACGGCTGGCGATATTCAATACGATACGACCGTCTTGTACATGCTCAGTTGGTATTTGTACGTTATCAGCAGTAGCATCGACCATCAGATAAGGCGTCAAGGCATTGTCTTCTATCCATTGATATAGTGCACGTACCATATAAGGACGGGTAGGTGTAATAGAGGTGGTTTCGCTCATCTAATGATTTCCTATACTAATGATGTTCAATAATGAAAAGATATTTTATTTAGCAAATTATCGCACAATAAGTGCAAGTCAATTTCTATTATATTGGTACTTATTCTAAGACAGCTTCTTACACTTGTCTAATCAACGTACGCTTTTTTGGAAGCTACTACGCTCAAACACTCTCGTTTGATATTCAAACAATGGACGGCTGATAGCACGTGGCAGCTCAATACCCATCTCATCCAATCGCCATAATAGGGGTGCTAATAAAACGTCACACCAACCAAACTCATCAGCCATAAAATAAGGCTTATGAGCGAACAGGGGTGATAGAGTAATCAACGAATCACTGAGCTGTTTTTTGGCAACAGCAGCCTGTGCTTTATTAAAGCTGTCTGGATGCGTGAGGAGGCGCTTACCGAGTACGAGCCAATCACGTTGAATGCGCCAAGCCAATTGACGAAACTGTGCACGTTCCTGTGGTGTCTCAGGGAGCAGTTTATTGGTATGATAGCGCTCCTCAAGATACTCAAAAATAACATTAATCTCATAAAGCGCAATCTCACGCTGCTGCAATACAGGTAAGGTGTGATAGGGGTTCAGCTCAGTCAAGTCTTCAGGGCGCTCAGAATGCAGACGAGACAAATAGTAAGCGAGCTTTTTTTCTTCAAGTAATAGACGTACCACATGACTGTCGTAGCCATCATCAGCATATAAAATTAGCTGACTACTTGGAATGTCATTCGCATCAATCATGAAAGCCTAATTTTAAGAGTGAAGGTTGTCATCGTAAACAAACTCGCAACGTTTATCAAGGTAGTGTAAGTAAACATTAGCGCTGAGTGGCTTATTTTCCGGCTTATCTGGTATTTTAGCTTAATATCAAAGCACAAAAAAAGCACTACCGAAGTAGTGCCTTTTTTAATTATCAGGACTGTCTGTTAACTATGACTTATTTGACATCTTTCCAGAATTCTTTGTTCAACAAGTAAACTGGGATGAGCAGTACTAATAAGAATAGAATTACGAAGAAACCAATTACTTGACGGTCATGACGAGCAGGTTCACCCATCCACGCCATAAAGTTAACCAAGTCACCAACTTCAGATTCAAACTCTTCTTGGCTCAATTCTTCTTGCATGTTATGCAATACGTGAGGCATCGCTGCATTGGCCAGTACTAAGTTGTTTGCACCCCAAGGACGGCTTGGATCTTCATAGAACGACAGTAGATAAGTATATACCCAGTCGTCGCCACGTAGACGTGTCTCAAGTGATAAATCAGGAGGTGCTGCGCCAAACCAAGACGCTTGAATCTCAGGATCGATTTCAGCAGTAATGTGGTCACCGATTTGATCGGTAGTAACCATCAAATACTTTTCAACCAACTCAGGCGGTATTTCTAAATCTTTGGCAATGCGTGAGTGACGAACGTACTTGGCTGAGTGACACCCAGCACAGTAGTTCATAAAGATTTTTGCACCGTTTTGTAGCGAGCCCTTATTGGTAAAATCAATAGGGGCAGTACTACAAGCCAAATGCTCTTCAACACCTTCAGCGTTGGTAAACGTACCACATCCGTGACCACCAGCCGCCATTGCTGTACTAGCAGTCAACGTCAATGCCGCGCCTAAGCCTAGACCAGCTAGGGATTTCATTAGCGTGCTCATTAGTGACCTCCGGTAACGCGTTCTGGTGGCTGTTTACACTTCTCAATGGCAGTGTAGAACGGCATCAGTAAGAAGAACAAGAAATATAGAATCGTGAATACACGAGCCATAATAGTCGCAGTTGGCGTTGCAGGTGTTGCACCTAAGTAGCCTAGTACCACAAAGCTAATAGCAAATACAGTCAATGCAATCTTAGATAAGATACCTTTGTAACGCATTGAGCGTACAGGTGATCTATCAAGCCATGGAATCAAGAACAGTACAGCAATAGCAGCACCCATTGCGATAACACCACCAAGCTTATCAGGAACCGCACGCAAGATAGCGTAGAATGGTGTGTAGTACCATACCGGTGCAATATGCGCTGGTGTTTTCAATGAGTTGGCAGTTTCAAAGTTTGGTGGCTCAAGGAAGAAGCCGCCGCCTTCTGGGAAGAAGAATACCACTGCAAAGAAACAAATAAAGAATACGACAATACCAACCATGTCATGCACAGTGTAGTACGGATGGAATTCGATACCGTCTAGTGGGATACCATTTTTGTCTTTTAGCTTCTTGATGTCGATACCATCAGGGTTGTTCGAACCCACATGGTGTAGTGCCACAATGTGCATGAATACTAGACCTACTAGCACTAATGGAATAGCAACAACGTGTAGAGCAAAGAAGCGGTTTAGCGTGATACCAGAGATGATATAGTCACCACGTACCCATTCAGCAAGGCCATCACCAATCACTGGTAACGCCGCAGGAAGGTTCAAAATAACCTGAGCACCCCAGAATGACATGTTACCCCAAGGTAGCAAGTATCCAAAGAAGCCTTCTGCCATCAATGCTAGATAAATACCCATACCGATGAGCCAGATAAGCTCACGAGGTTTTTGGTATGAACCGTATAGTAAGGCTCGGAACATATGCAGATAGACAACAACGAAGAAGGCAGAGGCCCCAGTCGAGTGCATATAGCGGATGAGCCAGCCACCTTTTACGTCACGCATAATATATTCAACAGACGCAAATGCCCCTTCGGCACTTGGGTTGTACATCATCGTCAGCCATATACCAGTCACCAATTGGTTGACCAATACAATCATTGATAGCACACCAAAGAAGTACCAAAAGTTAAAGTTTTTTGGTGCGTAGTACTTTGACATATGGTATTCATAGGTTTCGGTCGCAGGAAAGCGCGCGTCCACCCAATGCATTAACTTTTTACCCATACTCATATTAAGCCTCCCCAACCGTCAAGATGGTACCATCCATACCATATTCTGGGATGGGTAGATTCAGCGGTGCAGGAACGCCACTAAAGACGCGACCTGCTAAGTCATATTTTGACCCGTGGCACGGACAGAAAAACCCGCCATACCAGTCATTGCCGCCCAAGTCAGCTGCGCCAACATCAGGACGGTAGTTTGGTGCACAGCCTAAATGTGTACAAACGCCTTCGACAACTAATACGGTTGGTTCGAGAGAGCGAGTAGGATTGGTACAGTATTCAGGTTGTACTGATGCAGTAGAGTCAGGATCAGACAATAATGGTTTGACTGACTCAAGTCCTGCGATCATGTCTTCAGTACGCTTAACCACATAAATAGGTTTGCCACGGTATTTGACGACGATCATTTGTCCTGCTTCGATAGCACCGATATCTTGGGTTACTGCAGCCCCTGCAGCCTCAGCTTTAGCGCTTGGGTACCAAGAACGGACAAAAGGTGTCGCCACGGCAGCTACCCCAGCTGCACCAATCGCGGCAGTTGAGGCAATAAGAACTCTACGGCGTTGTACATTAACGCCTTCGGCTTGGCTCATTAATACTTCCTCCAGGTGAATGAAATGGGATTATCCCACACTGGGTTTGTGGCTTAGAAAATATACAATATCAAGCCACTTTAGCTGTGCCTAATTTTGCTAATTGTTACTATTCTAAGCTATTTCGGTGATAAAATAAATTATTGCGTTAAAAATAAAGCAACCTTAATAGGACATATTAGGAGGTTGAATATGACAATCATAATAAAACAGTCGGATTATCAATGTTTAACGCTGACTTTACTTTTATAGGGATTGTAAACGTAATGACCTTATAATTAATAAGGATTTTCAGCAATAGCGAATGATACTTGAAATCAAGGGAATGTTCACTAACTTTCACTACCTAACTGCTGTGTAAGTTTTTGTAAAACAAATATCACCACTTTATACGATAAAGTGGTGATATGTTGATCTGGCTACCAAGTACTGGCTGATTAAAAACCGAAATGAAAAAGCATCCGCTAGCTCTAGATGAAGGTAGCGATCAGACTGCGCATACTAGCCTTCAAGCTCGCTCCAACGCTCAAGCTTATTCATCATTTCATCTTCGATTGTCAATAACCGCTCACTTGCGGCTGTCGCTGCATCAAAATCGGTATTAAACCAAGAGCCATCAGCCAGCTTTTCTTGTAGCTGAGTTTGTTCGGCTTCGAGTGCGGCGATTTCTTTTGGTAAGTTATCCAGTTCACGCTGCTCATTGTAGTTCAGCTTTTTGGCTACTTTTTTAGGCTTGGTATCTGCGCCAGATTTGTTTGCCACTTTTTTGCTGACCGCATTATTGGCAGGTGCTTTTGCGGCACGTGCTGCCTCTTCGCGAGTTTTTTGCACCAGATATTCTTGGTAGCCACCAACATATTCGCTGACCACTCCTTTGCAATCTTCATCTTCGCCAAATACCCAAGTAGAGGTAACCACGTTATCCATAAATGAGCGATCATGACTGATCAGCAAAATCGTACCACCAAAGCTAGCGACTGACTCTTCTAATAGCTCAAGTGTCGCCATGTCCAAGTCGTTGGTTGGCTCATCAAGTACCAAAATGTTGGCAGGTTTTAATAACTGCTTGGCCAGTAATACACGGTTACGCTCACCACCTGACAAGGCTTTGACAGGCGTACGTGCACGCTCTGGAGCAAATAAGAAATCTTGCAAATAGCTCATGATATGTGTCTTGCGACCGCCAACTTCGACAAAATCAGAACCTTCTGAGACGTTTTGCGCGACGCTCGCTTCTAGATCTAACTGATCACGCAACTGATCAAAAAAGGCAATTTTTAGGTTAGTGCCCAATTCAACATGACCGGTCTTGGTGACTTCATCATCAGACATATCGAGTAGGGCTTTGATAAGGGTGGTTTTACCAGCACCGTTAGGGCCGACAATGCCGATTTTGTCGCCACGCATAATAGTGGTCGTAAAGTTATCAACCAATACATTGCCATCGTATTCAAGATGTAAGTTTTTGACTTTACAGACAAGCTTGCCGCTTTTTTCGCCTTGACCCATCGTGATGTTTACATTACCCACTTGCTCACGGCGTTCGCTACGCTCTTCACGCAATGCTTTTAGTTCACGGACGCGGCCTTCATTACGGGTACGGCGAGCTTTGATACCTTGGCGAATCCATACTTCTTCTTGCGCCAGTTTTTTATCAAAGTTGGCGTTGTTCTTTTCTTCAGCCTGTAACTGTAGCTCTTTTAGCTCCTGGTAGCGGGCGTAGCCACCTTCGCCTTGGGTTACGTCATAGCTGGTCAATTGACCACGGTCAAGCTCAATAATGCGAGTCGATAATTTATTCACGAATGCTCTATCATGGGTCACGAACAACAATGTTAGACCTTGCCAGTCGAGCAAAAAGCGCTCTAGCCATTCAATACTTTCAACGTCCAAATGGTTGGTTGGCTCATCGAGTAAGAGCACATCAGGCTTGGTTACTAACGCACGAGCAAGTAGTACGCGGCGCTTACGACCACCAGAGAGTGATGACAAATCATCTTCTGGATCAAGTCCCATGGTTGTAATCAGACGCATGGCATCACGTTCTAAGTCCCAGCCATGTACCGCATCGATATCATGCTGTAGGGTCGCCATATGCTCACAGGCATCCATATCACCATTGGCGCACATATCTACTTGCTTATTATAGTTAATCAGCAAGTCAGCCGTGCGGCGACTACCACCCATGACGATATCTAAGATGCGACCACTGGTTTCAGGAACGTCTTGTTCTAGCATCGCCACACGCATGCTACTGTTGGTAATAATCTCGCCACTGTCAGGCTGTAATGAGCCATTAATCAGTTTGAATAACGTGGATTTACCTTCGCCATTGCGGCCAATCAAACACACACGCTCGCCTGAATTGATAGAGAAGTCAATACCATCAAGAACAGGCGCGACGCCAAACGCTAAGTGAATGTCTTTTAAATGAATCAGTGCCATAGAGTATCTTAAGCTTATATAATAGTGAGGTAGGGGTTGTTGCAAAATTGCCAGCAGTATAACATGCCACCGCGCAACTGTAGTGCGAGTAAATAGTTTTATCAGTACTATTTATAGCTTTTATTCATAGTAGCTATTTTTTGATTAGTATGATGGATTTAACAATGCCACCTAGATTTCGCCACCTATTTTACTTACTAAACCTTTTAGCCTTATATTTCCGATACTTTAGAGAAAAATATGAATCAATCCAATAACAAAGATGCTGCTGCGAGCATGCAAGATGGCTTACAAACTCAAGTAATTGATCTTCAAATGAACGTAGCCCACCTTGAGATCACAGTAGAGAGGCTTGATGAGGTGATTGCACGTCAAGACAAAGATATTCAGACATTACAACGTCAGCTACAACTGATTTATAAGCAAATAGAAAATCAAGACCCAGAAAGTGGTATTGCCCCATTTGATGTGATGGCGGATAGACCACCACATTATTAAAAAAATAATAGCAAGTAAGATAATTAGTAGTGAGTGATCGCAATATGTATATTCTTAGATAAAGATACCTTTTGGTGACTCAATAGTCATAATATGGAAATAATGTATTTTGGCAGTTGTTTTAGTGTTTAAAAATCTTTACTATCTTCCACCTCGGATGCTGCTTACTTAAGAAAATTAAGTAAAACAGTAAAACAATGCGGATGTTTGGAGATGTAAAATGCGCCACACCTTTCACTTAAAAACTCTTGCAGTAGCTGTTGCTGCTCTATCTGTCGCTAGCGCCGCTAGTGCTGCTGGTCTTGATCGCTCAGGTCAAGATATCACCGCATTCCTACAAGATGGCACTTATGCTGAAGCTGTCTATACCTATATTGATGCGGACGTGACGGGTGAAGATACTTCAGGTAATAAGATTGATGATATCGCAGAATCTTATGACTTTTTTCGTTATGGCGTAAAAACAGACATTAACGACACGTTTAGTGTTGGCGTCTTATATGACGAGCCTTTTGGCGCAGCCGCTGACTATACTGGTAACAATGATTTTGTAGATAATGGAGACAACGCTGTATTGACTGGCTTTGGTCTATCGTCTGCTGGTAATGGTGAAGGCACTAATGTAGAAGTACGTACAGAAAATATTACTGGTATCCTTGGTGCAAAACTTGGCCAAAACAAAAACTTCCAAGTATATGGTGGCCCAGTTGTACAGCGCGTAGAAGCGGATGTAAGATTACGTGGCCCAGCGTACTCTGCAGCAGATGGCTATACTCTACATACCAGTGCTGACCAAGATTACGGTTATATCGCAGGTATTGCTTATAGCAAGCCTGAGATCGCTCTAAAGGCAGCGTTGACCTATCGTTCAGAGATCGAACATAATACACAGTCTGCAGAAATGTATCCTGTTGCCGCAAGGGTAGGTCTTTCAGCAAACAGCACTGATAATATTGAAATCATAACGCCTAAATCAGTAAACTTTGATTTTCAAACCGGTATTAACCCTACGACACTAGCTACTGCTAAAGTACGTTGGGTACCATGGACTGATTTTGCAATTACTCCGCCATTATATAATAGTGTTAGTAAAAGTTTGATAGGTTTACCTGGCGTGTCTGGCATTCCTGCAGAGGGACTAGATTTGATTAGCTATGATGAAGACCAGTGGCAAGTAGAGCTGGGTCTGGCCAAGCGTCTCGCACCAGCTCTTGCTGTTAGTGGAACTGTGGGTTGGGATAGTGGGGCAGGTAACCCAGTATCTTCACTAGGTCCTATCGAAGGCTATTATAGTGCTGGTCTTGGTGCAAAATACAACGTGACCGAAAACTGGGCAGTATCGGCTGGCGGTAAGTATCTATGGTTCGGTGATGCTGAAGGTCAAATCCCAAGTAAAACGATAGTTAGTGATTTCGAAAGTAACGATGGCTTTGTACTAGGTGTAAAGCTATCTTACCAAGCTCAGTAAATCACAAATAAATTATGTGATGCTGTTTGTCATTAATATAAAAAAGCGATCCTTTAAGGATCGCTTTTTTTGTCATATATTTCTAAAAATTATATCTAACAAACTATAGGTAAAAATATTTATTTTCTGACTATAGACATCACTGTAAAAGTCACACCAAAAACAAAAAGTAAACCACAGCATTTTATTTATATCTTATATGTACTGTTCAGTCATAATCGAGAAATAAAGCACTTTAAATGTTGTTTTAGTGTCAAAAAGGCATTAGTATTCAACTTAGGACACGACTTTAGTAAAATTAATATTAAGCACATCAATGCATATATTGATTATTAGAGTAGTAATACAACAAGGACCGTTGGAGATATACAATGCGCACTACCTTTCACTTGAAAACCCTTGCAGTAGCAATCGCTACTTTCTCTGTTGCTAGCATGACTAATGCTGCTGGTCTTGATCGTTCAGGTCAAGATGTCACCGCTTTCTTCCAAGATGGTACTTATGCTGAAGCTGTTTATACCTACATCGATGCTGATGTAAGTGGTTATGATAGTGCTAATGGTGTTCCATCTAGTAATACTTACGTTAAAGGTAATAAAGTAGATGATATCGCTGAGTCTTACGACTTTTTCCGTTATGGTGTGAAGACTGATATCAATGATACTTTTAGTATTGGTCTACTATACGATGAGCCATTTGGTGCTGCTGCTGAATATAGTGGTGATAATAATTTCGTATCAAAAGGTGATCTTGATGCTATTCAAACGGAGTTGACAGGTATTCCTGGTGGGGTGGCCGGAGTCAATGCGCGGATTTCTGAGTTACAGACTGCTGCAGTAAATACTCCTCCTGGTCCACAACAGGACGAAATAATAGCAGGGATAACATCTTTACGCACAGCACAAGCATTGGCAGATATACAAGCAAATGATGCAGGTGAAAATACTAATGTAGAAGTTCGTAGTGAAAGCCTAACAGGTATTCTCGGTATCAAGTTTGGTGCCAATAAAAACTTCCAAGTATATGGCGGTCCAGTAGCACAGCGTATTCAAGCTACCACACAACTACGTGGCACAGCTTATGGTCCTGCTACTGGCTATACATCAAACAGTAATCCTGATATGGATTATGGCTATATAGCAGGTATTGCTTATAGTAAGCCTGAAATTGCACTTAAAGCTGCTTTAACTTATCGTTCTGAGATTGATCACGATATAGAAATTTCTGAAACTTACCCAGTAGCAGGAGTTTTAGCTGCGAATCCAGCCGCAGCAACTAGAGTCAGTAACTATGAGATCACCACTCCTAAATCAGTCAACTTTGACTTCCAGACAGGCATTAATTCTACAACGCTAGCCACCGCAAAAGTACGCTGGGTACCGTGGAGCGACTTTGTCATCACGCCACCACTGTATAATGAAGTAAGCACTAACGCAGCACGCCCTAATGGTTTGAACTTGGTTGAGTACGATGATGACCAATGGCAAGTAGAGCTTGGTCTTGCCAAGCGTGTCGCACCAGCACTGGCGATCAGTGGTACTGTTGGTTGGGATAGTGGTGCCGGTGATCCGACAACATCATTAGGTCCTGTTGACGGTTATTATAGTGTTGGTCTTGGGGCCAAATATAACGTCACGGAAAACTGGGCAATCTCTGCAGGTGGTAAATACTTGTGGTTCGGTGATGCTCAAGGCCAATTACCAACGGGTAAAATCGTTGGCGATTTCCAAGACAATGATGGTTACATCGCTGGTTTGAAACTTTCTTATCAAGCGAAATAGTATTCTTATACAACTGTTAGATAATAAAAAAGCGATCTGTCATAGGTCGCTTTTTTATTATCCAATATTTTGAATCAAATAAAAACTCTTAGAGATAAATAGATATTTAAAGTGTTTTATAGAGATTAAGTTAACAATTGATAGCTATGACCTACTTACTACTCATATGTTGTTATAGGTATGATAGCCGCCTTCCAGTTAATTGAATGGTAGGAAATGTATTAGTTGTCGCTACCTATATGATAGTTAGCTATCCATATAGGTAGGGTGCGTGTTTAGATAGATGCATTTAGCAATAGTACTATAGCTATTCTTGTAAGAGCAGCCTCCATACTTACAATAGGAGCTGCTTAGATCATAATTAATTAGCTACCAATAAAAAACCTCGCCATTAGTGGCGAGGTTTTTTTATAGTAATAAAGTAAAATTACTGTATAAACTTATTTGTTTAGATTCAATTCCATCTCTCTGTACTTAGCAGATACTGATTCTCTTGGGCCACCAGTCATGATACTCACTGCAAAAATAGCGATGGTACTTAAGATAAAACCTGGAACGATAGCAAATAACCAGCTGTTAAGTGCCACACCATTCATTTGGAATGGACCATAAATCCATAAGATCACAGTCAATGCACCAACAACCATACCAGCTACAGCACCATTACGGTTCATACCGCGCCATGTAAGACTGAAGATAACCAACGGTCCAAATGCTGCACCGAATCCTGCCCAAGCATTAGAAACCAAGTCTAAAACTGAGCTGTCTGGATTAGCGGCTAGCATAATAGCGGCGAGAGCAACGGCCACAACTGAAATACGACCAACTAATACTTGACGAGCTTCTGGTGCATCTTTATCAAAGAACAATTTGTAAACGTCTTTGGTTAATGAGCTTGATACTACCAATAGCTGCGATGAGATGGTACTCATGATGGCCGCTAAAATCGCTGCTAATAGGAAACCTGAAACCAACGGGTGGAATAGGAACTGAGTGAATACTAAAAAGATAGTCTCAGGATCATCTAACGTCATAGCTGTCTTTTGTACATAAGCACGACCAGCAAAACCAGTCATGAGCGCACCAATAAGACTGACAATCATCCAGCTCATACCGATATTACGTGCAGTAGGCACATCTCGTACTGAGCGGATTGCCATAAAACGCACAATAATATGCGGCTGACCAAAATATCCTAAACCCCATGCCATGAGTGAAATGATACCGATGATACTCATACCGCTAGTAATATTTAGTAGGCTTGGATCAATGTTTCTAACGGCTTCAGTCGTGGCTGAAACACCGCCAAGATCTGTAAAGGCAACGAGAGGTACAATGACCATCGCAAACAGCATGATGATACCCTGAACAAAGTCAGTCATCGATACTGCTAAGAAACCACCGAATAGCGTGTAACCGACAACGACGCCAGCAGTCACCCAAAGTCCTGTGGTGTAAGATAGGTTAAGTGAGCTTTCAAAAAGCTTACCACCGCCTACGAGACTTGCCGCTGTGTAGACAGTAAAGAATAAAATGATAACCAAAGCGGAGATTACACGCAGCATATGCGATTTATCTTCAAAGCGGTTGGCAAAATAGTCAGGTAAAGTAATAGCGTTATCAGCGACTTCGGTATAAACACGAAGACGCGGTGCTACGATGATATAGTTTAAGAAGGCACCAAGAGTCAAACCAAGTGCGATCCAAATACTCACCACACCATCTGCATACATATAGCCTGGTAGTCCGAGTAGCAACCAACCTGACATGTCCGATGCGCCTGCTGAAAGTGCAGTAACTGCTGGACCTAGATTACGTCCTCCTAAAAGATAACCCTCGGTATCATTGGCTTGCTTAAAATAAGCGTAAACACCAATTCCAATCATCACTAAAAAATAGGCGCCAAGTGATATAAGCACGCCACTAGAAACTCCGTTCATATAAGTTATCCTTAACCAACATCGTTGGCTTTAATTATTTTTTAACTATAAAAGTTCTGTCCTACAAGACGATGCCTCAAACAAGATGTCTCAAAAAATATTTAAAGACAAAAAAAGCCATTAATTGAGACATAATGGCTTTTTTCAGTATCTTTTGTAGTTTTATATGATTGATGTCGTTATATGGCTAGCACTCATATAGAGATAGAGAACAATGGGAACCTCGCATTCCACTTATATACTGTTATTGCTCGCATCTGCTATTTATATATGAGTATTAGCAACCTACATAACCAATCAGTGAAACCATTAAACCTACTGTTAACCATCATATCTTACTAGAAGTATTCAATATATGACTATCAGTGTCCTTGTGGTAAATTTTTGTTATTAAAACAACGTCAAGCATATTATAACGTATGAGAGTCACAAATGCGAATAGCTTAAATACTTAAATTGTTATATTAGGATGTTTTTATTCAATAGGCGCCAGTAAATCTAGTAGTGCAGTTACGCTACTAGATTGTGTTAGCTTTGGATTGATAACCACACCTAAATAACGTTGTAATTCAATGTTGTCGGCCATATCGATACGTTCCAAGTCTTGACTGACCATAGTTTGCGGAAGTACTGACCAACCCAGTCCAACAGAAACCAGCATCCGAATGGATTCAAGCGGATTGGTACTCATCGTGGCATAAGGTTTTAGATTGTGCTTAGCAAATTCTGCCAAAGTAATCTGACTGGTAAAGGTATTAGCAGAAGGTAAAATAGCAGGATAGCGTGCTAACTGCTCTAAAGTGACATTAGACTTGGTTGCCAAAGGTGACAAAGTACCCGTCATAAAATAAAGTGGATCTGACCAAAGCGTGTGATAGGTCAGGCGTTTATCGTACACAGGAGGTAGAGTAACAAATGCCAACGATAAATCACCATCTAATACGGCTTTGTGTGCTTTTTCTGAATCGACAAAATGAACTTCTAACTGAACAGCGGGATAAGTCTGAATAAAATGCTTAAGCACGGGTGCTAGATGATGTAAACCAATATGATGGCTTGTGCCAATTACAAGCTTGCCAGAGACGATATGCTGAGAGTGTTGTAAGTTAATCTTGAAGTTCTCATAATCTTCTAGCCAACGTTTTGCATGTGGCAGCATCTCACTGGCGGCCTGCGTGGGCACAATCCCGCGGCCTACAGTATCAAATAAAGTAATGTTAAACTCATCTTCTAAGTTTTTGATGCGCTTACTGACGGCAGGCTGAGTGATGAACAGCTTTTCTGCGGCACCTGAAATACTGCCAGTGTGCATAACGGTAACGAATGTCGTCAAGTTTGTGGTGTTCAAACGGATTTCCTTAGCTACTTTGTGAGCTATAAATAAAAGTGGACTGAGCCAATTATAACGTATTAGAAATAAAAGTTTGCATCTGGTTAAAAATCATCAATTATTATTATAGGATTTGCCTGCTATAATCACAAGACATCAAGGCGTATTGTCACATATTTATTCTTTTAAGTTGATTATTTGCAGTTTTGAACGTGTTTTAGGCGCTGATTACGGCCACAAATTTAAAATTATTAATGAATAATATTTATACTACACAAAATATAGCAATTCTAGAATATATGTTTCAATATCATTGATTAGGTAGAAGTTATTGCAAAGTGATGCTCTCACACAAATCATAAAGAGCTATCATGCAGTTAAATACGACATTATAGATAAATCTAATAGTTAATTGAACAAACAGAACCTTAGTTTACCAACAGGTGAGCAAGCGAAAATCAAGTCAGTAGTAATTAATAAAGGATAGCATCATGGCCGGTCAAACTTTATATGACAAACTTTGGAATGCTCACGAAGTCACTAAGCGTGACGACGGTTCGAGCTTAATTTACATCGATCGCCATCTGTTGCATGAAGTGACGAGCCCACAAGCGTTTGAAGGATTGGAGCTTGCCAATAGAGCACCATGGCGTCTGTCTGCTAATATCGCCAGTCCTGACCACAATGTGCCAACAGTCACCAAAGAGCGCTCAGCAGGTGTCCCTGGTATTAAAGACAAGGTATCACGTCTTCAGGTTGTCACATTGGACGAGAACTGCACCAAATTTGATATCGCAGAATTTACAATTAATGATGCGCGTCAAGGGATTTTGCATGTCGTTGGTCCTGAGCAAGGTCTTGTATTGCCAGGCATGACCGTTGTTTGCGGTGATTCGCACACAGCGACACATGGTGCACTTGGTTGCTTAGCACATGGTATTGGCACTTCTGAAGTTGAGCACGTATTGGCAACGCAGTGCTTGATCCAAAAGAAATCAAAGAATATGCAAATCCGCGTCACTGGTCAACTTGGTGCGGGCGTGACCTCAAAAGACGTCGTGCTGGCCATTATTGCAAAAATTGGTACGGCAGGTGGCACAGGACATGCAATTGAATTTGCAGGTCAAGTGTTTGAAGACATGAGTATGGAAGGTCGTATGACCGTCTGTAACATGGCAATTGAGGCTGGTGCTCGCGTAGGTATGGTGGCTGTTGATGATACGACGATAGACTATGTCAAAGGTCGTCCGTACGCGCCAAACGAGTCGCAGTGGCCACAAGCTGAAGCCTACTGGCGTACATTATATTCAGATGATGACGCAGTATTTGATACCGTGGTTGAGATCGATGGTAGCCAAATAGCACCGCAAGTCTCTTGGGGCACCTCGCCTGAGATGGTCGTTGATATCACGCAATCGGTACCAACACCTGACCAAGCCATTGATGAAGCGCAAGAAGAGGGTTGGTTACGCGCTTATACCTATATGGGCTTAGAAGCGGGTCAGAAAATTACAGACATTCAGCTTGATCGTATATTTATTGGCTCATGTACCAACTCGCGTATCGAAGATTTGCGTGACGCTGCAGCAGTTATCAAAGGACGTAAGGTAGCTGATAATATTAAAGAAGCCATCGTTGTTGCAGGCTCTGGACAAGTAAAACTACAAGCAGAGGCTGAAGGCTTAGATGCTTTGTTTACCGAAGCGGGTTTTGAATGGCGTGAGCCGGGTTGCTCAATGTGTCTTGCCATGAATGCTGATAAGCTTGAGCCGAAAGAGCATTGTGCATCGACCTCTAATCGTAACTTTGAAGGTCGTCAGGGCAATGGTGGTCGTACGCATTTGGTCAGTCCAGCAATGGCTGCCGCCGCTGCGTTAGCTGGTCATTTTGTAGACGTTCGTACGTTTTAAGACTGATAATAAGTAGCTGACATCATGCTTATATCAACGATAAATATATGAGCATGGTGTCAAAATGGTAAAAATTTATTTACTGTTTAATACGCTTATCATGATCATCAGCCAGCAAAAATATAATTGATAGGAAATTTTATGCAAGCTTATAACACCCAAACCGGTATCGTTTGCCCACTTGATCGTGCAAACGTCGATACCGATCAAATTATCGCAAAACAGTTTTTGAAGTCTATTAAACGTACAGGCTTTGGCGTGAATTTATTTGATGATTGGCGCTATCTTGATGAAGGATATCCAGGCCAAGACAACAGCACACGCGTTATCAATCCAGACTTTGTATTGAATAAACCCCGCTATCAAGGCGCTACTATATTGCTAGCACGCAGAAACTTTGGCTGCGGCTCTAGTCGTGAGCATGCACCTTGGGCGCTTTCTGAGTATGGCTTTCGTACGGTTATCGCACCAAGCTTTGCTGATATCTTTTACAATAACTGCTTTAAAAATGGCATGTTACCGATTGTACTAGATGAGGCGATTATAGATACCTTAATGAAGGCGACTGTTGCTAATGAAGGCTATGAGCTGACGGCAGATCTTGAGCGTCAGGTAGTCATCACGCCAACAGGTGAAGAGTATGCTTTTGAAGTAGATGCTTTTCGCAAACATTGCTTGTTAAATGGGCTAGATGATATCGGTTTAACCTTGCAGCAAAGCGATGCTATCAAGGACTATGAGCATAAAATGATGCAAAAAACGCCGTGGATCTTTAACGATGTACGCGCTTAGGTAAGGATTTTATGATCCCTTGCTCACAAAACTGCTGGCCAGTCGCAACGCAGCGTTGAGTTATGGCGGTGAACTGGCTAAAATGAAGGGTAGTTTTTACCATACTTTATTATCTCTCTTATGAATAGTAGCCGCCATTATGAATAAAAAACGTTATGCTCTATCGACAAGTACGATTGTTGCTGCAAGCTTATTTTTGTCAGGCTGCCAGCTATTGACGGGCTATCAAAAAATAGATGAGGCAGAAAGTGCTAAAGCGTGGGTAGGTAAGATTCAACCCGTTGCTGGCGAAGTAAACATCGCGTGCGTGGGTACTTACCACTGTGAAATCGTGCAAATAGATAAGACACTAGTTATTTCTCCTGACAATCATGAGCCAGTTAATCCTCAGATTGTAGCGTCTTTACCAAGTTATAAAGGTACTGCAACGCCCCAAATGAGCATAGACATGACACCGCTCATGAGTAAAAACTCTATAAAGATAGTGCCACTAGCCGCATCTGGTATGCCAGGGTTGACCAACTATTATGCACGGGTGATGCCTGCAAAACGTGAAGTCCATGTCAATTTTTATCCAGAGAATAACATGGGATACGTTGAGCGTTTTGCGATGATTCATGATTTTGCGGACGCAGGTACTTACGAGTTACGTGCTTATCAAAAGAAAAGTAGTGAAAAATCTGGCAGTTTGTTGGATACAGCGTCGCCTGAGCCTTTATGTATTGATCTATTACAAGGCAATAAGGTGCAGCGCCGATTCTGTAAACAGTTAGAGTCTGAGCACCAAGGTGAGTTTGTAGAGACAGGCATGGTCAAAGCAGTGACGTCAGCATCTAAATCTAAAAAGACCACAGCGTAATAAAAATTAATTGATAAAAATATATCCAAAAGGATTAGTATGGCAACGATTTTAACATTAGCGGGCGATGGTATTGGCCCTGAAATCATGACTCAAGCCATCGACGTGCTCAAAGCTGTCAATGAGAAGTTTTCACTTGATTTGACATTAGAGTCTGGATTGATTGGTGGTGTGGCTATTGATGCCACAGGTGAGCCTTTACCTGATGAAACATTAGCGCGTGCACGTGCAGCAGATGCTGTATTATTAGGCGCTGTCGGCGGCCCTAAATGGGATGCGATTGAACGTAGTAAGCGTCCTGAGCGCGGTCTGCTTAAAATCCGTGGTGAGCTGGGTTTGTTCGCCAATTTACGTGTGGCAAAGCTTTATCCGCAGCTAGCCAATGCGTCAAGTATCAAGCCTGAAATTATATCTGGTTTAGATTTGCTGATTGTTCGCGAACTGACGGGTGGCATTTATTTTGGTGAGCCACGTGGTATTCGCACACTAGAAAATGGTGAGCAGCAAGGCTATAACACGATGGTGTATAGCACCAGTGAGATTCAGCGTATCGGCAAAGTTGCTTTTGAGTTAGCAAAAACGCGCGCCCAAGCCGCAGGTACAGCGGCCAAAGTATGTTCAGTAGACAAAGCCAACGTCCTAGAAGTGACTGAGCTGTGGAAGCAAACAATGATTCAGATGCAGCAAGCAGAGTATAGCGATGTGGCGTTATCGCACATGTATGCTGACAATGCTTGTATGCAGTTGATCAAAGATCCTAAGCAGTTTGATGTCATGGTAACAGGCAATATGTTTGGTGATATCTTATCTGATGAAGCGGCAATGTTGACCGGTTCTATTGGTATGTTGCCATCTGCGAGCTTGGATGAGTCTGGCAAAGGTATGTATGAGCCATGTCATGGTTCCGCGCCTGATATCGCTGGGCAAGATAAAGCCAATCCATTGGCGACTATTTTGTCTGTCGCTATGATGCTGCGTTATACCTTTAAACAAGAGGAAGCTGCACAAGCGATCGAGCAAGCAGTCAGTGATGTGCTTGATGATGGCTTGCGTACACTTGATATTTTAGACAGCAGTGAAGCTGGACTCAAGCAAGTGGGCTGCCAAGAGATGGGGCAAGCGGTATTGGCTAAACTGGTATAAATTAGCTAATCTACTGCGGACCCTTCTTATGTAGTTTTCACAGTCTAATCTCGTTCATTTTATACCCATAAACTGCTGAGCAGTTTATGGGTTTTTTCTGTTATATGGTATTGAATCATGCCTTATTGTAAACGGATCAGTGTGTTTGTTCACCCTATTAACAAATGCACAGTAGGAAGAGTCAGTTATTAACATAAAGCTGTTAGGGAATAGTGGTGGGGCTATGGCAATATATTTCTATAATAAATTTTTCGATATTTTTTGATACATGGTAATTATTTAGGGAGTTTTTTTATGTCTCAACTACTTAAAGTTGGCAGCCTTGCTATAGCGATGGGAACAGCGTCCGCATTATTAGTGGGTTGCAGCAGCAATGCTAATAGTACTGAAAATAGCGTACAAACGACTAATGAGAGCAAGTCGTCTAATAGTGGTATGACAGACACTACAACAGATAATAATAACAATGCAGTTACCGAAGCAGAGATGAGTACTAGTAGCAACCAACCTACTAGTAACCAAACTAGTGGTCAAAATATGGATGCTGATATGATGGACAGCACGGCGACTGATAGTAACGACATCAGTCCAGTCACCAATGGCGTTAGTCAGCAAATAGACGGTAATAGCAAGGTCGCAAATTCGCTAAATAAATTATTAACCAAAATTGAATATAATACAGAAAATTTATCAGAAACTGCTAAAAAGGTAAATGAAGCAACATGGAAAGCTGATACCAAAATTGATCGTAATGTCGGTACCAAATTACAAGCGCTACTGAACTGGAATCATAGTGGTGTGGGTGCGGTGGATGGCTATTGGGGCAAGAACACGCGTAAAGCCATGCAGGCTTTTCAGAAGGCCCAAGGATTACCAGTAACCGAAGCGGTCAATGAAGAGACGTGGAAAGCATTGACTAAAAATTCCACGCTTACTTCACAGCCTGTATTAGTCAGTTATCAGCTGACAGACGCTGATGTGAATGTCAAAACTACCCAAATTCCTGCTAGTGCTGAAGCCAAAGCCAAGCTAGATGGTATGTATTATGAAAGCGTCCTTGAAGCCTTGGGCGAAAAATTTCATATCAGTCGTGACTATCTTAAATCGCTTAACCCCAATGCCAGCTTTAAGAGTGGCGAAACCATCATCGTCTATAACCCTGGCAACCCTAATACAACACCAGTGAGCCGAGTGGTCGCTGATAAAGACGCGCAAACCTTATATGCATACGATGACAGTGACAATCTGGTTGCCAGCTATCCAACCACAGTAGGGAGCACAGCGACACCTTCACCAACGGGTACGCATAAGGTCAAAGTTAAAATTCACGAGCCAAACTATACCTATACTAGTGATGATGGCAAAAAATCTATTATCCCGCCAGGCCCTAACAATCCCGTTGGTGTGGTATGGATTGGCCTTAGCAAACCATCGTATGGCATTCATGGCTCGCCTGATCCTGAACGTATCAGTCGTCAGGCATCAGCAGGTTGTGTTCGCCTCACTAACTGGGACGCACTGAGTTTATTAGGTGTTATCAAGAACGATGCCACGGTCGAGTTCAAATAAATCATCGTTTAATTATTTCATAAAACGCAGACAAAAAAATACCGCTGAAATTTAGCGGTATTTTTTATGGTAAAACAAACAGCGAATACTAAATAACTAAAACAGTGATAGGCAATAATGAGCAGGTTAGCGTTTTCATTATTATTATCAGTCAAACCACTCAAGCGTCTATATCAGCTATCAGCGATAAAGTAGCTATTCGGCTATTGGCTGTATTTTTATAAATACTTTCATAACCATATGAGTTGGCGAGTATTTAGTTTTTACCACGGTAAGTAATACGACCTTTAGATAGGTCATAAGGGGTCATTTCAACCTTAACTTTATCACCTGTCAAGATACGAATATAATGCTTACGCATCTTACCTGAGATGTGTGCAATGATTTCGTGTCCGTTTTCTAAACGAACTTTGAACAAAGTGTTAGGAAGGGTATCAATGACTTCGCCTTCAAATTCGATAATATCGTCTTTTGCCATAATTTGTATCAATCAATTAAAAATAAGCCCATATTATACGTAAGTTAGCAGATTAAAGCAATACAGAACCTGGTTTTGACTTGACAGCATGTAAGTGATATGTATGTTAATTTACACTGATTTAGTCAGGTAAGTTTAACCAAATCGGTGTGAGGGGTGCCTGCGGCAATAGGCGCTGGAAATGCTCAGGATAATAGGCATTAATGAAGTATAAGCCATCCCCTGAGGCCGTAGGCGGCGCAATTGTCCGATCCTCTTTGCTCAAAATATTTAAAAAGTCTGCGGGTTCTAGCTCATGTCTGCCAATCGCGTATAGCGTACCCATCAAGTTACGAACCATGTGATGTAAAAATCCATCTGCTTGTATATCAAACACAATAAACTGACCATGAGCGAAAAGGTCGGCATGGCTGACGGTACGTACTGGCTGATTGGACTGACAGGCTGCCGCACGGTAGCTGTTAAAGTTGTGAGTACCAACGATATCAGCAGCTGCCTTTTGCATCGCTGCTAGGTCTAAAGGCTCATAGATATGGGTAACCTGATGATTGAGTATCGCAGGACGCTGCGCTTGATTAAGGGTGATATAACGATAACGACGGGCAATCGCACCAAAACGCGCATGGAAATCAGCTGGCATCGGCTGAATCCAGCGCAAAGCAATATCGTCAGGCAATAGGCTATTGACACCGCGTAACCAGTTATGAGTAGGGCGATACGCATGAGTGGTAAAATGAGCAATCATATTGCTGGCATGGACACTGGCATCAGTACGCCCAGCAGCGATGACTTCGACGGATTCATTGGCGACCTTGCCGATAGCGGTTTCTAGTGCTTCTTGTACACCCAGCACTTCTCGTTGCCGCTGCCAACCATGATAATGCGTACCCAAAAACTCAATAGCAATCGCTAAAGTATAGGTTGGTGAACGTTCAGGTTCGATAGTTTCAATCTTAGACATTTTGGTTTCTAAGCTTATAAAGTTGGAATTAATTAAGGAGCATTTATCGCTTTTTGATGCTTGTGCCAGGCTGACTGACATTATTCAACCAGCGCTGTCGACGTCTTGCTGGACTATCATAGCGCAGTAGTAACCATAACAACCGTGCATAAATAGCAGGGATGGTTAAGCGTCCACCAGCAATAACGTGATAGTCATATTGCCAACTGCCCGCCGCGTAGCTGTCGCTCACACCGCCAAACGGACATTGACTGGCAGATATCACCATGTGTCCATGCTCGTGAACCAAATCAAGAGTCTTTGCTAGTGCAGCTGAATAGGGGATATTCCCCGCGCCAAATCCTAATAGGATAATGCCACATGGCGGCTGAGATAATAACGCTTGTAGTTGATCATTGAGCACCTGAACATCATTAGGTAAGCAATATACAGCATGGATCTTGGCCTGCTCAGCACTTGCTTTGATATTGGGTAGTAAGTCTTGTTGATCATCAAGCCAATGCTGTCTACGGGTATCTGATAGATTTTTTATATAACTGTTGGCTGGATATGCTGCCCGAGAATGCCCAGTAAATGCCATAAGGTCATGACTGTGAATTTTTTGCACGGTTTGTGCAGGCCATGACTCGCCGCCAAAACTAATCTTGACACCTGATTCACCAGCCGCCGCTAGCTTCAATGAGTCATTAAGGTTGCCCCAAGCATCGCTATGAGCATCGATATCGTAGGAGTGAATCACTTCACTATCTAATAACGGCCGCATACTTCCAGTGACCACAATACAAATATCGCTGCCGGCAAAAGCTTCTGCTAAAAATGCACCTAAATAACTCAACGTGTCAGTGCCACTAATCAGTACAAAGCGTCTATCACCTTGACCATAAGCATTCAGTAATAGCTGATAAAAATGTACAAAATCAACTGGCGTAAGCTGGCTACTGTCTTTGATCAGCGTGTTGTCTAGCCATGAAATTGCTGGTGAACCAGTCGTATTGCTTTGCTCAGTCAGTAGCTTTTGTAGCGTAGGTAAAAAGACGTCTGCCGATAAAGGCGCCAGCGGCTTGCCGTAGCTACCAAAGGTACCACCAGCATAGATCAATTGAACAGGATCAGACATGTTTTTGGTCATAAAAGAAGATGGCATAGTATCAACACAGTAAATAATTATGAAAAAAGAAGTGCTAAAGCGTTTATTAGTGACAGGTTGAGAGGTCAGTAATAGATAGTATCAGAATTAAATGCAAAAAATCAGCAAGACTCCGATAATAAGAGAGTACTTGCTGATATGCATCTGGACGACTGATTATGCTGTGCGCTCAAGTAATAGTTGTGCTTGTTGTTTCTGCTCACTATTACCCTGAGCGATCACTTCATTAAGCAAACGTTTGGCGCTGTCATATTCGCCTAATTGTAAATACTGATTGGCTAAATCTAGCGTCACTTGATTGCTATCTAATGATTTTACAAAGTCAAAATCTGCTGCAAAGCGCGATGAAAAATCTTCTGCTGATTCAACCGCTTCATGACTGATATCTGTTTCAGGTTCCACTGGTGCAACGGTAGAGGCTGGGGAAGTCGCTACAGAAGGGTCTAATAAAGAATCAGTGTCTATGATATCGAAGTCATCAGCTATAGGCGTGTCATCATCAAATCTTAACGACGCAACTGGCTTAGTATCTGATGCTTCAAAAGCATTGATTTCGGTGTCATCGTTGATCAGTTGCTCTTCAAAACTTAAGTCTACAACGCCATCATCTTCGAGAGTACTACTGTCAGTATCAGCGTTTTCAAAGTCAATATCTTCCAAAACAAAGGCATCGATATCACTACTTTCTTCAGTAGTAGATGGTTCATTAATCGCGAAAGTATTAGCTGTATCAATGTCGTCTGATTCATTCAGATCGTCTAAAGATAAAGTAAAGTCATCTTCATTGTTTTGAACAGCATTGCTAGAAGCTTCTTCTTCATTTTTATCAACAGAAGTATCTTTATCTGCATCGGCTGCTAAATCATCAAAATCTAAGATGAAGTCGTCTTCTAACACCAATGCTTCGCTCTCACTGTCTTGAACATCTGATACGTCAGAATTTTCAATTAAAATGTTTTCTGCAGGTGAGTCAAAATCGAACTCAAAGTCACTAAGATCGTTGTCTTCTATGACCTCATCATTTTTGATGGTATCAGTACGGTCACTTGTAGAAATATGAAGGCTATCATCATCTGTGGCCAATGATGTAACAGGAGTCTCATCAGTAGCATTTGACTCATTGAAATCATCTTCTAAATCACTGAGCGTCAGATCAAAGCTATCGTCTACGTTTTTAGTAGGCTCACTTGAAAACACTGGGCTATCGATAGGTTTGTCTATTACTAAGTCGTTACTATCTTCAATAACAGGACGATCAGATATTGCAGCTGTGTCATCGGTTTGGTCAGTAGTAGCTAAGTCAAAATCTAGACTATCAAAACGATCATTATTATCTTCTATTGCTACTTCTGGCGTGGCTACTGGACTTTGCTCTCCAATGTATAAATCTTTTAATTCATCAGCAAGTGTAATGGTTTTGGCATCATTATGAATTTTAATGCGGTTATAGACATCATGAAAGTTTTCTGGCTGATCTAGCGTAGCGTATATGCTCAGTAGCTTGATAGATAACTGACTGTCATTAGGCTTTTCGTTTAGTCCACGATTGATTGTTTCAATGGCTTTGTCGTAGCGCTGTTGATCCATGAAACGCTGGGCAATCGTAATATGATCGAACTTATTGCTATCATTTTGATTGTTTTGGGCAGCAGTGCCATAATCCGTTTTTGGTGCTGGTGCAGCGGCATTTCTTACTGAGCTTACAGGGGGTTGTGCACTTTGTTTTTGTGCTTTATTTTTGCGCAATAAAAAACCAGCGACTAACAGGATAAGCACCAATCCGGCGATGATATATAGCATATTGTCCATAGTTATTCCTACTCCTAAGATCACAGCATCGTGCGTTGATCCGTTAGGCAATTATTGATTGCTTAGTTTTTTGAGACGAGCTTGTAGCTCAGCCAGTTTTTGGTTTTGTAATTGGATCTTTTTCGTATAGTTGTCCAGCGCGCTGCTGGTTTTTGACAGGCGCTGAGCTTGTGAGGCAGTCTCTTGTCTTGAGGCTTTTAGCGTTGCTAATATATCAGTGCTTAGACCGTTGCCTTTATCTGCAGCTGATTTTGCCTGAGTGCCATCTGCATTACCATCATGACCAGGGACAAGGACAGAAAACTGTGCTTGCGGCAGTTTCTGTGTTTTGGTAGCGGCTGGTTTCTTAGGTACGCTGGCCGCTTGTGCTGTCTCAGACGACTTTTTGGGTACTGTTTGCGCTGATTTTTTTACCACAGGCGTATTCGCTCTACGGCTATATTGTCTTTGGGCATTAATAGCAGCTTCTAAATGTTGCTGTGAGGGTATGACATCGTAGCTAGGTAGGCTAAGCTTAGCATCGGCTTTTAACTGATCAGCATCTTTGTTGATAAAAGCATCAGGATTCTGTGACTGAATCTGTTTCATCACTGTTGGCGTATCTAGATTGTTTTCGCGTGCGATCTGCTCCGCGATTACCCACAAGCTATCGTTGCGTTGTACCTGATATTGAGTGGTTGCATTACTCGTTACTTTATTGCTAGCTGCACTCGGATTGGCCGTTGTTTTGGATGGCACAGGTGATGCTGTGTTAGCAGGTATATTGCTGCCTTGAGCTGCGGCGATAACAGTGCTATCTGAGTCGATTGTATTTTTTAATTTATCTATCGTTTTATTGGTTGTTGCTTTGACAGGTGAGCTTGCCATGAGGTCAGAGTCTGCTTTACTGCTTGGCTGTATTTGGCGCGTCACTTGTATGTTTAGGATATCAAGCTGCTTGTCAGTACTTGGCTTATCCGCCGCAACTACGTTGTTATAAGCGCGGTTGTTATGAGCGCGCGCGTCAGTACCGCCTTTATCATCAGGTGTCATTGTACCGCTATTACTACTTGCTACACTTAATGCACTGTTATCCAAAGTGTCCACCGAGCTTTGGCTGTTACCAATAGCAGCTGAATGACCGGTACTATTGTTTATGTCAGTATTACCGTTTAAACGACCATTATTGAGTCGACTAGGTGTATAAGTAAGACTGTTAACCTGTGAGGTAGCGGTCACTGTTGGTGCCTGAATATTAGGTGCTGGTGATGTAGAAGCCAACAATTCAGTCGCTGGTTTGCTTGGCTTTGATAACTCAGGTGAGGATATAGCAGGGGCAGACATCAGTGGCGGCGGCGCGCCTTTTCTGACCGTCAAAGGCATGGCATTACTTGCAGAAACGCTAGGCAAATTTGGCTTCTTGGCACCTGTGGCGATATTTTCACCAGTATTGATAGGCACGCTATCTTTTAATGGCATCAGTAGCGTTTTGGGCACCATATTACGCTGGCCATTATCATTTATCGCTAACACGACATCAGCAAAAGGCTTAGATACCGGCTGTGATGTAGTAATAAAAACCTGACCGCTGGTCGCTGAAGTGGGCTGAAAGCGTACTGTCATAGAGTCAGTCGGGGTCAAACCCATTTGCTGGTAAATGGTCGAGTTTGCCAAACTGGCAGAAAAGTCAGCTGCTCGAATATTACTGACGACGATGCTCGCTACTAAAGGCTCATGCTGGGCTGAAGTGACCACCGTTTTACCAATGGTTGCTGCTTGTACGCTCGGCACTAAGACGGCGCAGCCTACAGAACAAAGTAGCGCCATCGATACCGCGCGATGTACAGTAGTCAAGCGACGAGATAGATGACAAGACATGAGCAGCCCTTTAGTATAAATAAGTTGTCTTTGCTGTTATAACAAAATACCGTTTAGTTTACCAGTTTATTTCACAACTGTTGTGTCCAATGCACAAAATGTCTATGTAGTGTTCAGTCAGCTTTTCTATCTAGTAGCATGGCATCGCCATAACTAAAGAATCGATACTGTTTTTCGATAGCATGTTGATAGGCGTGCTCGATAGATGACTTACCTGAAAATGCCGATACTAGCATTAGTAGTGTCGATTTAGGTAAGTGGAAGTTGGTCAACAACCGATCAATAACGCCGAATTTGAACCCAGGATAAATAAATATATCGGTATCGCCCGACCAGCTAGAGAGCGCTTGGCCATCAACGGCAGTTTTTTGATAAGCCGTTTCAAGAACACGCGTCACTGTCGTGCCAATCGCGATAACCTTTTTACCATTCGCGTGCGTTTGATTGATGAGGTCTGCCGTGGTCTGCGGCAAATGCGCGTATTCACTATGCATGGTGTGATTGAGCAGATTGTCTGTTTTGACGGGAGCAAAGGTACCTGCGCCAACGTGCAATGTGACAAAAGCGGTGTTGATGCCTTTCTCGTCAAGCTTGCTCAGTACGGATTCATCGAAGTGTAAGCTTGCTGTCGGTGCAGCCACACTGGCGAGCTTGGCCGGATCATGAAAAACGGTTTGATAACGAGTGTTGTCAGTGTCATCAGCATGGCGCTCAAAGTAGGGCGGGATAGGTAGTTCACCATAGAGCTCTAGGTGCGGTAAGATCGGCGCATCAAACGCCAAAATAAATAAGTTGTCTTGACGACCAATCATCGTAGCACTCATATGACCATCGGCAAGTTGTAAGCGTTGACCAAGCTTGAGCGCTTTGCTGGCTTTGACATGGCACAGGGCGATATGTTCTTGATTGACCGCTTCATCATTGGTGTCTTTTAGATGCAGTGTTACTTCATCTAAGTCCAAGATATCAACTAGGCGTTCGATCAGTACTTCAAGTTTACCACCAGTATCCTTTTGACCAAATAAGCGTGCTTTCATCACTTTGGTATCATTAAAGACAATCAGATCTCCAGCCTCTAATAAGTCAGGCAACTCAGAAAACAAACGATCTTCTACACGAGTGTCATTTATTTGAGTACGAGCTGGCAAGTATAAAAGTTTTGAGGCAGAGCGCTGCGCTAATGGGTAGCGTGCAATCAGGCTATCTGGCAGCTCATAGTCATAATCTTCAACGCTCAGATAATCCAAGACGTCGTTGTTTTTGTCGGTATCAGTTGGTGCGTTAGTATCAGCAGAGTCAATGTGAGAGTCGGTCATAATCAGTCTTTAAATGGATAGGAATTTTGGCATAATTGTAGCAGAAATACCTTTGTGAGAGGATACTTTGCTCAGCAGTAATCATGTATAAGATATACTTTAAATCTATAAATAGCCTAAGTAAATATTATAGACTATGTCAATTTACAACGAAGTTTTTATCAGTTGTAGACTAATTTATTCAAATAGATTTAGTTGAGGCAGTAACTGAGCGGCAGGTGCTAACGAAGAAAAAGTCACACCAACTAGCCGAATGGGCAGCTGGCGCGGAATATCCAAGAATAGCTTGTCTAGCCAATAATGTGCAGACTCGGCGCTATCAAACGTCGTCGAAAGCGTATGTGATCGGGTGATTTGAGTAAAGTCTGAATATTTGATTTTTAGAGTAATGGTATGAGCGACTAGCTGCTTTTGATGCATTTGATTAAAGGCATCCGCGTTTTGCTCATATATTTGTGTGAGTAGCGCGTCATCATCATTCAGGTTGTCTCTGAATGTGGTCTCTGAACCAACAGACTTGTGCGTGCGTTCAGATTTGACAGGGCGTTCATCGCGGCCATGAGCGATATCATGATAAAACTGACCACGTTTGCCAAATTCTTGTACCAACACGGCAGCTGATGTACGCCGAAGATCAGCGCCATTACTCACACCCATCGCATGTAAGCGTTTTGCCGTTGCTTTGCCTATGCCATGGAACCGCTCAATGGGTAGCGTGCTAATAAAGTGATCCGCATCTTGTGGCGTGATGATGGCTGTACCATTAGGCTTATTGATGTCAGAGGCAATCTTGGCGAGCATTTTATTAAATGACACACCAGCAGAAGCAGTCAATCCTGTATGTTCTAATATCTGCGCGCGTAACCAATTGGCCATCAATGTCGCTGAGCCTTTGTGTACAGATAACCCTGTGACATCAAGATACGCTTCATCCAATGATAGCGGCTCCACATGGGGCGTTAAACTATGCATAATGCGACGAATATCACTACTGACCGCTCGATAAACCTCAAAACGCGGTCTCACAAATATCACATCTGGGCAACGTTTGCGTGCTTCATAGCATGACATGGCTGAGCGTACACCAAATTGACGCACCTCATAACTGGCAGCAGCAACCACACCGCGACCATTAGGATCACCGCCAACCACCAATGGTTTACCACGTAATTCAGGAAAGTCACGCTGCTCCACACTGGCATAAAAAGCATCCATATCGATATGAATGATTTTACGAGAGTTCAATTGATTAGAGTCTGTCATATTCAGTATTTTACCTGAATTAATGGCTTTTTCTATTATCAATTGTTAGAGCCCAAAGTGGCTTTTCCATAAATTTTTGACTAAATCGCAATAATATTTAACTATTGATATATATAAGTAATTAAATATAGTGTAAGATTATGTACAGTAAATAAAACAGCTTTATAACCCTTATGCTGACGTTAGCGAACAGTTGTTTTCTGTTAGCATCTTTTATGAAGGCGTTTGTCAAGTTATTTTATTTTAAAAAACCGTCTATCTTAATAGAGCTGCCATTCATCGTAAATTTGATGGACATCTATTACAGTTAGCATATTAAAGTTTTAAACTATAAGTATTCACAGTAATAGGCACGGTAATAAGAGTAGATAACGCCTCATATACTTTTAGTACTGTAGAAAGACGTTGTTTGTAGCGCTCATACCAAACTTGTGAATGGAGTACTGGTAGATTAACTCTTTAAAAACATATCGTTGCTAGAGAGTTCAGAACGACCAAGGAGCAGAAAATGAATAACGAATTGAAAGGGAGCGATTTAACACGGGCAATGCTAGCACGTGGCGAAAAACGAATATGGTGTGCAGTTTGCGATGACAGCGACGAGCAAGCCATGATGGATCATTGTGGTAATGATTTTACAGCGTATATTGTGTCGTTCCGTGATGGGTCTTTTTATTGTAGTGCTGGCATGCCATGGAGCTATGCCGTACCGATTAAGATAAGTGTTGTTAGAGAATCTGAAGTAGCGATGTAAACAAACAAATACCACAGGTATAAAAGTAACAGACACAAAAAAACCTCCGAAAAGGGAGGTTAGATTGTATTGCTATATGGTACCAGTGGTCGGACTCGAACCGACACGCTTTTAAAGGCAACGGATTTTGAATCCGTCATGTCTACCAATTCCATCACACTGGCATGTTAGAAGATAATGTCTATTAAATAAATATTATCGAATTGGGCTACAGGGTTAACTCTGTATAGGCTGCGTATTATAGCAGCCTATTTTTCTTCGTCAAGAATTATTTAATATTAATTCAAAAAAATATTCTATCCTACAAAAGCACGCTCAACCGCGTAATCTGCTTGTACACCCATGCGCGGTGAAACGGTCAGGCCAAAGTCATCCAAAATGGCTGAAACTTCAGCATTAAACGGCATGCTACCGCAGATCATGACACGATCGTCGTCTTTATTCATCGGTGGTAAGCCGATATCTTCGAATAATTTGCCAGACTTCATCAAGTCTGTGACTCGGCCTTGGTTTCTAAACTCTTCACGAGTGACGGTCGGGTAGTAGATGAACTTTTCGCGGAACCATTCACCAAAGATTTCATCATTCGGCAGCTCATTTTCGAACATCTCGCGATATGCCAAATCATGGACGTGACGGACACCATGTACTAGGATGACTTTGTCAAAGCGCTCATATACTTCAGGATCACGTGCCAATGCCAAGAAAGGGGCAAGTCCGGTACCTGTTGACAGCATATATAGATGCTTGCCTGGCAGTAGATCGTCTAGTACCAATGTACCTGTCGGTTTTTTGCTGACCAATAGCTCATCGCCTACTTTGATGTGCTGTAAGCGTGAGGTGAGAGGGCCGTCTTGAACTTTGATAGAAAAGAACTCTAACTCGTCTTCGTAATTAGGGCTGGCAATCGAATAAGCACGCAACAGTGGTCTACCGTCGACAACAAGACCAATCATCGCAAATTCGCCATTACGAAAGCGTAAGCCGTCGTCACGAGTGGTTTTGATACTAAATAGAGAGTCATTCCAATGATGAACCTCTGTGACCGTTTCGGTGCGAAGTTTTGACATAAAGTCCTCGTTAATTAATAGGTTGCTATCGGTGTCGTTAGGTTTAAATACGTATTAAATCAAAATTTTCAATGATAGATTAAAAAATATAAAAACCTATCAGTATTTTAATAGTTATCGAAAAAGCTGAATGTTAAAACGTACCTACCGTAAAATTCAATAATAAGGTTTATCTATCAGCCAATAGGGCTGTAGACTATTTTTTATGCATGTTAAATCATCAGTATTGATAAGAGGAGTTACAAATAAGCCAAATGTAAAAGACTCTCATCAAAAAATTTCTTGCACATGATATCAAACTTTAAAGTAAAAATCCGTCTAGCTGCTACCCACCAGCATGATAAAATGGAATATCGTTAGTGAGTAATTTTGTATCATTTGGCCGAATTGTCTAAAAAGGACCGTTTTTTATTACTGGAGCTGCTCTATGTCTGGCGACAATATGTCTTTAGATAACTCTCATCAAGCCCCCATCATTGGCTACCATCGTGCGCCGCTTTCACAAAAATTTGGTGCGCCGAGGCAGCCGAATTTGGTCGCGCTGACCAGTGCCATTGAAATGCTAGCGCCTTACGATACGCCAGCCGCGTTTGAGGGCTTAGAGGCCTTTAGTCATATATGGATCAGTTGGCAGTTTCATCATAACTACCGACATAAAGACAATAATCAAGCCAATAGTAGCTTTCGAGCGCAAGTGCGGCCACCAAGATTGGGCGGTAATCAAAAGATAGGCGTATTTGCCAGTCGCAGTATGTATCGCCCGTCAGCGCTGGGTTTGTCTGTGGTCAAACTTGAGCGTATTGAGATAGTACAAGGTCGCGTGTTACTTATCATCAAGGGTGCTGATATGATAGATGGCACGCCAATCATCGATATAAAGCCCTACGTGGCTTATAGCGACGCGCTTCCGGATGCAAAAAGTGGATTTGCGCCAATTGCTCCATCATTGTTAGAGGTGGTGATGACAGACGCGGCTTACGAACAATTTATGCTGCTAGCGAGCGTAGGAGAGCCTGCTGGAATCAGTAATAATGATGTAGGCCATAGCCCTGTAAAGAATGTATCGAAAAGTGCTACAGTTGCTTCGATAGTCGAGAAAATACAAAGCCAATTGCTAATCTCTGATATGGATGCTATTAAAGCGCTGATCGCGCAAGATCCGCGTCCAGCCTATCGCCGTACAGAGTTAGAAATCTCATTTGTCATGCGCTATAAGTCTGTTGATGTGAGCTTTGGGTTGATAGATTCAGGACAGTTGCAAATAACAGCGGTAGTGGCAATATAAGTGATATGAATCGATAGCATGTTTGTCAACGTACTCCAAACAATAAAAGAAGAAAGATATGGTTGCTCAGAATTATTCGATAGTGATTGATTTACGCTGGTGCCTAGATGAATTATTGGCAGATAAAGTTATTGATCAACGTGGCTATAATTTGGTAATCACTAGCCGCCGAAACAAAGCACAGCATCCATTGCTGACGATTAGTGAGTTTGGCTTGCCCAATGGACACGCCCTCGATGGTAACTCTGACAATAAATTGACGCTGGCATGGTTAAATCAGTGGCTAGCGGCCAAAGCAGACATGCCACTCGTTCGTATTGATCCATTAAAAGTTGACGTCCCGGCAGTGACGCAGCTGATGTCTTTTGAATATGCACGCTCACAGTATATTTTGCCCGTTGAGGTCACTTTAGATGAAGTGGTTATCGGGACAGATCAGCCTTTTTATACCGATTGGCACTCAAATATCGAAAAGCTAATCAAGTCAAAAAGCTATCGCACGGTTTATATTAATCCTGAGCAAATCAATCGCTACCGCCAAGAGTTCTATCAAGTCACGCAAGCCATAGCAGGGGCAAATAGTGTTCACAAACGTGCCGCGGCTGATGTTACTAATGTCGAAGCATTGCTGCAATTAGGCGACAATACCAACCCTGATGCCAATGACCAGCATATCGTTAGAGTCGTTGATTGGCTCTTACAATATGCTTTTGAGCAGCGTGCCAGTGATATCCATTTAGAGCCGCGCCGTGAGACGGGAAAAGTGCGCTTCCGTATTGATGGCGTGCTACATACCGTGTACGAGATGCCACTCGCGATTATCGTGGCGGTGACGGCACGTATCAAAATCTTAGGACGACTGAACGTTGCAGAAAAACGTAAGCCGCAAGATGGTCGACTAAAAACCCGTACGCCGAAAGGTCTAGAGACAGAACTTCGTCTTTCGACTATGCCCACCGCTTTTGGTGAAAAGCTGGTCATGCGAGTCTTTGACCCTGAAGTGCTCGTGCGCTCGTTCGCGCAGCTTGGTCTGTCGGGCAAGCAGCTTGAGACGTGGCATGAGCTGACCGCAAATCCCAACGGTATTATTTTGGTCACGGGCCCAACCGGATCAGGTAAAACCACCACCCTTTATAGCACGCTCAAGCAGCTAGCCACTGAGCAGGTGAACGTCTGTACGATTGAAGACCCCATTGAGATGATCGAGCCTGCCTTTAACCAAATGCAGGTCAACCCAGGTGTCGATTTGTACTTTGCGGATGGTATTCGTTCCCTGATGCGTCAAGATCCTGACATCATTATGGTTGGGGAGATTCGGGATGCTGAAACAGCAAATATGGCAGTACAAGCATCACTCACAGGGCATTTGGTACTCTCGACATTACATACCAACGATGCACCAAGTTCACTCACTCGATTGCACGATTTGGGGGTACAACCGTTTTTGACGTCAGCGACTATATTAGGGGTTATGGCACAGCGCTTGTTACGGACACTATGTCCGCACTGCAAAAAAGCAGTAGAGTTGACGCCGGACAGCGAAATAGCCATTCAGTGGCAAGAGTTGGTACAACCTTGGCGCGCGCCAGTACCCACACAGATTTATACTGCGCAAGGCTGCGAGCACTGTCGACATACTGGCTATCAAGGTCGAGTCGGGCTCTACGAGATTATGCCGCTCTCTAATGAGTTAAAAAAATTGGTCGCTGCCGATACCAATTTGGATGTACTCAAGCAGCAAGCGTACCGAGAAGGGGTGCAGCCTCTACGTCTATCAGGTGCAAAACGTATTAGTGAAGGGGTGACGACGATAGAAGAGGTGATGCGCGTCGTGCCGCTGCACTGAGTGTTTTGCTACTGCATTGATTTTAGGCATTTATGCGCCAACCTTCAAAAGCCCTACTTGAAAACAGCACCCTTTAGAGCAATCAACTTATTAACGAATTTTAAATTTCAATAACTTTTACTGACATTGTTCCAAAAACGAGATTATTTATGTTTACAGATACGCATTGCCACCTTAACCGTTTAGATTTGACCAAATATGATGGCCAGTTGTCCGGCGCGATTGATGCTATGAAAACTGCCAATGTGACTCGCGCGATGGCCATTATGTGTGATTTTGCTGAATATGATGAAATCGCTAATATTGTCAGCACCTATGGTGATGAAACGCTAAACCTAGGGATGAGCGTCGGTATCCATCCTTGTGAAGACATGGGTATATTACAATCAGCGACAGTAGAGCGTTTGGTAGATACTGCTAAGGCTGACCACGTATGGGCCATAGGAGAAACGGGTTTGGATTACTACTGGTCAACAGAAAATAAAAAAGCGCAGCAAGCCAGCCTTGCACGTCATATTCATGCCAGCCAACATTTAAAAAAACCACTCGTCATCCATATGCGTGATGCCAAAGAAGACACGATTGATATTCTAAAAAGTGAAGGTGCGGAGCATGGCATCATTCATTGTTTTACTGAAGATTGGGAGACGGCGAAGCGGGCGCTAGATCTAGGGTTTTATATCTCATTCTCAGGTATCGTGAGTTTTAAGAGTGCGCAAGACATCAAAGATGCAGCCCAAAAAATGCCTAGAGACAGAATTCTCATTGAAACCGATAGCCCGTACTTGGCGCCAGTCCCCAAACGCGGCAGACCAAACGAGCCCGCTTATGTGCCTTACGTGGCAAACTGTATCGCAGACATGTATGGATGTAGTAGCGAGGAAGTCGGTGCACTGACGGCAAAAAACTTTGAAAATTTACTGGCACAGTATCATTAAAATGGTTATGCTATGACCACTCAGTCATTTATTCGATAGTCTTGTGGTTCAATCCCATTAGGTATTTATTACACTAAATATAGCCACCTGATTATCAATGACTATTTAGCAAACATAAGCATATTCCCTTTTGTGGTCCTCGAGCAGTCTTGGTACAGTCCCATACTTTCATTGCCGATGTACTGCCGTAAATGATGGTTGTATGCTTAATCTTGTCATGTTTTAGGAGAGATTATGAGTCGTCAGCATCAGTTTAAGGCACGAGAAGAAAATATCTTGGCGATGGCAGAGCAATTGCTACTTGAGTCAGGCGATGGTGATATTACTTTGGACAGTTTGGCAGATCAGCTCGACTTGGCTAAAGGTACGCTATACAAGCATTTTTCTAGTAAAGATGAGCTTTATCTGCGTATTATTATTCGTTACGAAGAGCAGCTATTTGATATCAACCGTATTGATGACTGCCCATCGGCGGGCGTTGCTCGCATGATTTTTCAGCAGCTATTTAATCCGCAAAAAGCCATGTTATTGAATCAAATCGAAGAGCGTCTGGCAGCATCAGTTACTGGTCTGAATCGCTTATTTGGCGAGTTGTATGATATTCGTCGCCAGCGTATGAAGCGCTTGATTGATATTATCAGTGCCTATCTGAAAGACGAGCATAGTAGTCTGAGTACTCGCGATTATTTATCTTCTATTTGGGCGATGGCTCAAGGCGGTGCGGGTCTACTAAACTCAAGCTTTTATCAGCGTTATTTGGGTCGACGTGATACCTTGCGCTACGCCTTTGTTCAGCAAATGCTAGAATTGCCCAGTCACTATCCTGCTGAAGAAGATGAAGTCATGGATGAAGACATGCAAGAATTAGTAGAGCAGATCGATACTGAATCAGAAGAGCATCGCAATACCAATTATTAGAATGTCGACTGATTTTCAATGTCATTGATTATTTAGTGTGACGTGTTGTCATACCTGATATGGCAGCACGTCAAAATCTATCTTTCAATATATCTTTCTGAGCGTTTATAGAAGTGAACGCTACCACCCTATATACAAAACTGAATTACAGGCTTATAGGTGCAATATGCCGGTCACTGTCAAGACTCAGTCCAGCTCAGCGGCCAATTGCCCTTTAGCCATCGTTGGTCAAACGCCAGTCGGTCAAACACCTTGTCCAAATCGCTTTGGTACCTTACCTACATCGTCTGATTGTAGTTGTCTCTCACTATCAAGTAGTAGATGTCCCTCACAACATACCTCATCAATAAGCAGTCATAAGCAAAGTGGTTTTACGCTCGTTGAAATCGTGGTAGTAGTGGTGATTCTATCTATATTTGCTGGCATGATGAGTCTGTCTGTCGGCAGTAGTGACTCTCGCAAAAACCGTGCCTTTTATGAACACCTTACTGATTCACTGAGCTACGTCCGTTTACTATCAGCTGAGCGCATGCAGCCAATGGGCTTACGTTTGCAGGCAGATAAGCAGGGACAGGTAGCGCCTGTAATCGTTACCTTATCGAATCCTTATATTGCCTATCAAACGGCTGATATTGCAGTAGGTAGCACGGATAATCAGCCCAAGAACTCAATGGAGCTGTCTGCTGATTTGAGCAGTTTGTCAGACTCTACTGGAGAGACGCAGCTAACACCGAGCTGGGAGGTTGAATCAGAGGTTAGCTTGCCTGAGCTGCCCGCTGGCGTGAGTATCAGAGTGCAAAGCTTGGATGCTAGTAATTCAACGAGTACAGGACAGACGCAAACGCTACAGCCTTGGTTTAGTAATCAAAGCGTGCCGCAGGTATTGTGGTTTGGTACGGGCCAAGCGACGCCTGTCACCATCGAAGTGATTCACGATTCGCGTCTGGTGGGTGAGGTGATTACGATAATGCCTGATGGTAGCATGATGATAGGGCAGGGATTATAGTGAATAAGTTGTCCAAATATCCTGCGACGAAGGCTCAGTCTATGTCTCTCAAGTCTGGGCGCGAGAGTGGCTTTACCTTGATTGAGGTAATGGTTGCCTTAGCCATTTTGGCAGTAGTGGCCGTCGCGGCGAGCCGTGCTAGCAGTGCGTATTTGAAATCGGTTGATATATTGCGCACCCGCACGCTTGCTCATTTTGTCGCACAAAATGCCGCTGCTGATTTACGTATTCAAGACACATGGTTGACCGCCAACCGTACCCAAACGATTAATGCTCAAGGGCGTGACTGGCAAATAGTCATGACAGTCGACAATGCCATCACACCTGCACTAAAACAAGTAAATATCGCAGTGGCGCCTATCATAGACGGACAGGCAGGCACGTCGGTCACTGATATTAGTGTCATGCTAAGCAATGCCGACCAAGATACAGGCAGTTTAGATTTAGGTGGTGAAAGTAGTATCGGGCAAGCAGGGGGCGGCTTGTGAGTATAAAGCTACAGCGCGGGTTTACGCTGCTTGAGCTGATGGTTGCTATGGCGATATTTGCTATGTTGGCAGTCGCAGGCTGGCAAGTATTTGACAGTGTCAACCGTGCCCGTGAGCGAGCACAGTTTCATGCTGATAATCTGGCCGTATTACAATACGCCTATCTACAACTGCAGCAAGACATGGCACAAGTGATTCCTTATCAAGCGCTTAATACTCAAAATAATAGTACGCCAACTAACAGTACAAACGACAGTACAAGTAATAGTAACCAAGCAGGCGAGCAAAAAAACGAAATAGCACCTGAGCCTTTTATGAGGGTAGAGGGCGAGCGTGTCAGCTTTGTACGCTTTGCTGATCCTGATCCACGTTATCAAAGCAGCACTAGTCTCCAGCATATTGAATATATTTTTGCAGATGAGCGCCTGATACGTCGTCAATATACCAGTCTTGAAGATGGGCGCGATAGCGTCAGTTTAGACAGCGTATTATTAGAAGGTGTTACTGCTGGGCGTTGGCAAGCCTATTTGCCAGAGCTGAGCACCAAATTTCCAAGCGATGACGTCAATGATGGTAGCAATACAAATATAGCATTGGGGCAAGCAGCGGGTGCTAAGCCCGATGTTGTTTTGCTACCGAAAGGAATTGTCGTCAACTTTATTTATCAAGACATGCCTATTACTTGGCAGTGGGCACTAGCGCCACAACCAATACCTCATAGTAGCGCAAAGGCTGCCAATAGCAACGATAGTAGTAACAATGATAATAGCAGCGACAATAATAATGGTAGTGACAGTAACAACAGTAATAGCGATAGTAATACAGATAATAGCAGTGTGGAAAACAGTAATTGAGAAGGTAGTATTTAACATGCATCACTTGCTCAGCAAAATAAGTTCTCTATGTCAATAACAGCAAACTCTCAGCGCGGTGTGGCGCTGCTCACTATCTTGCTATTGGTGGTGAGTATCACTGTGGTTGCAGGCGCGATGCTTGCTAGCCAAAAAGTTGCGATTAGGCGTAGCGGATTATTGTTTGATCAAAATCAGCTATTGCAAGATATTGATGCCGGTCAGCAGTTGGCAGTGACGATGATTCGTGCAGACAGCAAGCTTAACGATACCGATAGTGAGCAAGATATCTGGGCACAGCCGATACCGCCATACACATTAGCGAACCACAGTGTCAGCATTGAGCTGCGCGATGAGGCCAGTCGCTTCAATATCAATAACTTATATCAAGGTGGCATGGTTGATACTGCTGCTTTAGACGTATTCCAACGACTGCTGACACAATTGAATTTAGAAACTGACATTGCCGTTGCCGTCCTCGATTGGCAAGATACGGACAGTGAAGTTTATCTAGATGGCGGTGATGAAAGTGCGGTATATACACAGCAGCGAAACAGTTCAGTCGGTGGTTCATTACCAAACCAGCCCTTTGTTAGCGTTGATCAGTTACAAGAAGTTCGAGGGGTGAGTGCAGAAGTGCTAGCGACACTACGACCTTATCTGACGGCTGTTCCTTATTATTTGCCTATCAATATGAATACTGCGAGCCCCGCATTGCTTGCCGCACTGATCGATGGTGCCACCAGTCAGCAGATGCAAGGGATAGTCGATACGCGCAGTAAGCAAGCGCTCACGTCTATCGATGAGCTATGGCAACTGCCAATTTTGAGTGGCTTAGATGAAAAGCAGCGCGCAGCATTAACGCCTTTGTTGGCAGTTGATAGTCAAGCCTTTATGGCGCTTATTACCGCGAGTGATAATGCAACTGTCGGTCAGGCAAGACAGCGCTTTGCTACCGTATTGATTGGCAAAAACGCAGCGAATGACAGTCAAGCCTCAAACGACACTAGTGGTAGCAGTAGCGATGTCACTAGCGAAAAGCCCATGGAAGTCAAAGTGGTCACGCAGCGACTATGGGCATTTCGTCCTAGCTTTTGATGAATGGTAGCGCGCTTTTCATTAATCTCTTAAGCGGGTCTCTTCACTAGATTTCCAGTTATATGCCCCATAAAACAACATCTGCGCTTGGCGAGTGCAGTTATGTAGCATCAACTGTTTATTCTCTTCGATGACATTTAGATCGATTTCGTCATCGTGATCTTCAGTGTAGGTCAATTCTAACCAGTCGATAATCCAAGAAAAAAACATATTTACGCCAGCCTCAGCCAACAGACGACGGTCATAATCATTGATATGGGTAAATGCTGGCTGTAATGCTAGATCGTCTGCCAAGCTTTGGGCATGTTTTTTAACCAGTTCATTGATGGCTTTTCGCACAGATTCTGAGCCACCGTAGCGCTCACTGACCAAAAACTGCCAGTAATAAGGCTGATCGCTGACCATATATAAGAACAGCTGAATGCTCTTTGCTATCTGACGATCAAAGCTACGCTTGCGTCCAATTTGTAGGCTATCGCTAAGTGTGGCGAGCGTACCACCCAACTCTTCAATGACCAAGGCGCGACCGAGCGACTCCATATCATCAAAATGGCGATAAAACGCAGTCGGCACAACGCCAACCTCACGCGTGACTTGTCTGAGACTAATAGAGCTAAAAGATTGCCCTGTCATACATAGATCGAGTACGGCATTAAAAAAGGCGTGCCGAGTTTGAAGTTTTTTTTGTTCGCGACTGCTCATAATGTTTCAAAATTGTCCGATAGAGGTTTATCATACTCATTTCAGCGCACAAATACGACTGAAATGCACAATTCGTACTAATTTACTAAACCTGCACTAATTAATCTTTTAAACCACCGTACCCCAGTGACCTTGCAATTCTTGCGCCAATCGATAGGCTTCATGGTCATTCATACCTGTAACAAAATCTAAAATATTCAATATATTGTGATAAATATTGTCTGATAATACGCGGCGATGCTCATCTAAGTGTGGCTGTAGTAATCTTAGTAGACTCTGTTGTTCAAACGACATAGATGATGCAGCAGCTTCTACTGCCTCAGTGCCCGTCCAAGCCAATGGTACAAAGGCATCCATTAGACGATGCAAGCATTGATTGGCCATTAACTCCATTCGTACCTTGTTCGGATGATTAAATATTTTTTCGCGGGCCAATTGCTTGGCCTGCAAGATACCGTTTTGCACACTGGTGTCACAATGGGCAAACAAGCTGCCTTGGAGCGTACCTGCTAGCAAGTCTTCACTATTGGCCACAAAAGCATCGGTGATCGTATTGACCAAGCGCATCATGGCGCGTGATCGCAGAGAAGCCAGACTCTGCCTGACTGACATATGCGCGGGCAGACTGACGCTATCAGGACGCTCGTCAATCAGTTCGTAAAATATCGTGGCAACCTCACTATAGGTTAGCATATTCAGATTAATACCATCTTCTAAATCTATCAGCGCATAGCAGATATCATCTGCAGCTTCTAACAGGTACGCCAACGGATGGCGTGCAAAACCATCGTGATGTGTTGAGCGCGGCAAATGCAAACATGCTGCCAGCTCCTCTAACTGAGAGGCCTCGCTATAAAAGCAGCCAAATTTCTGTACATTATGGGCGTTGTCATTCGCATCATTGCTGTGAGTGGCAAGCCAAGGGTATTTCATAAAAGCGCCTAGCGTTGCGCAGGTGAGACGCATACCGCCTTTATCGGGATGGTGTTCATTGCGTACTAGTAACCGAAACCCTTGTGCATTGCCTTCGTAGGCCAATAAGTCTAACCGCTCATTGCTGCTGAGCTGTTGCAAAATCGTTTGAGGATTAGGCTGCCGAAACCAATCACGGATGGCGTACTCTCCAGCATGACCAAACGGCGGATTACCAATATCGTGAGCGAGGCAGGCTGCTTGTACAATCACACCAATATCAGATGGCGAGACTCCTGCTAGTAAACCATTGCCTAGCTTATCATGGAGCTTTTCTGCGGTCATCATGCCCAAAGATCTTCCAATAGAGGAGACCTCAAGCGAATGGGTCAGGCGAGTATGGATGCCTAGCTGATTGGTCAATGGGTGGACTTGGGTTTTTTGATTCAACTGCCTAAATGAGTGAGAGAACACCAGTCTGTCATAGTCTTTGTGAAACTGAGAGCGAGTACTCGTATTAGCGTTGAATTTTTTGGCAGCACCAAGACGCTGTGAGTTGAGAAGATGAGACCATTGCGTAGTAGAGGACGACAAAGAGGTTGAGGTACTTAGCATATTGGAACATCCGAAACCAAGGGAGCCTCTAGCATAACAAAATAGCGCCCTTGGTACAGCTACTAAGACTTCTGACAATCAAAAAGAACGTCTTCCTCTTCGATAGACACATCACTATTTAGTGTTTTGTTTAGCAAGGTTGCGTTGTCACCATCCACTTGCCATATAATGCCATGAGTGTCATCTAATCCAATATCACTCGTATAGATGGTTTTGTCAGTAATAGCGTCGCTACCAGAGGCAGCTGTCAAATCGTATTCGATACCGTCAATAAGTAGGTGCGCGGTCTGCGGTGTGGCATCGGTATGATAGTATACGCCGATAGTAGCAGTAGGTTCACAAGAGAATGGTGTGCTGTTGCTAGCGTGCTCAGAATGGTCGTGACCTGCATGATCATGTCCTTCGTGAACGTCCATGTCATTATGACTTTCATGGTCATGTCCTTCATGATCGTGTTCCATATCATCATGGGCTTCGTGGTCATGTTCCTCATGAGCATGTTCATCGTGCTCTGCGTGACTGTCTACGGTTGTTACATCTTCAGATGCTGCTGGCTCACCGTCTGTTTTTGGCTGGCAGCCTAATAGTGAAACTGTCATAACACTGCCTACTATAGCAGCGCTTGCAAATTTGGAAAAAGAGAAAAAGTCAGTCAAAATATAAGCCCTCAAATAAGTAAAATAAAGATATGTTATATTATAACAATAAGTCGATAAAATAAAGCCGATGCTGGAAAATATCCAACATCGGCTGATTAGCTATCAGGCAGTATTTACTAGCTAAAGCTACACGTTAAATCTAAAGTGCATGACATCACCGTCTTGAACAACATAGGTTTTGCCTTCTAGGCGTGACTTACCAGCGGCAGCCGCGCCTTTTTCACCGTTGTATTCGATGAAATCATCATAAGCGATGACTTCGGCACGAATAAATCCACGCTCAAAGTCAGTATGAATCACGCCAGCGGCTTGCGGGGCAGTAGCGCCAATTGCAACGGTCCATGCACGTACTTCTTTGACACCAGCGGTGAAGTAAGTCTGCATATCAAGTAAGTCATAACCACCGCGAATCACTTGATCAAGCCCGGCTTCTTCCATGTCCATTTCAGCCAAAAAGTCTTTTTTGTCTTCTTCATCAAGCTGGGCAATTTCAGCTTCGATTTGGTTGCATAGGGCAATAACGATAGATTCTTCACCAGTTGCATAATCACGAACAGCGTCGAGATATGGATTGTTTTCAAAACCATCTTCAGCAACGTTGGCAATATACATGGTTGGCTTTAGAGTGATGAGGCCGTAGCTGCGGATGAGTTTTTTCTCATCAGCGTCTAGATTGGCCGCGCGCGCCGCTTTGCCTTCTGCTAATAATGGTTCAATCTTTTTGAACACATCAAGCATGGCGCTAGCGTCTTTGTCACCGCCTTTGGCTTTTTTGGTCAAGTTCAGTATCGCGCGTTCAACCGCTTCCAAATCTGCCAATGCCAGTTCAGTATTGATGGTTTCGATATCATCAATCGGGCTAACGCGGCCATCGACGTGTACGACGTTGTCATCATCAAAACAGCGAACGACGTGAGCAATCGCATCAGTTTCGCGGATGTTAGCCAAGAACTGGTTGCCCATGCCTTCGCCTTTTGATGCGCCTGCCACCAAACCTGCGATGTCTACAAACTCCATAGTCGTTGGCAATACACGCTCAGGGTTAACGATATCAGCCAGTTTCTTTAGGCGTGGATCGGGTACTGGTACGATACCGGTATTGGGATCTTTGGTACAAAACGGAAAATTTTCAGCGGCGATACCCGCTTTGGTCAACGCATTAAACAAGGTGGATTTACCCACGTTTGGTAGGCCGACGATGCCGCAATTAAAACCCATAACAGTCTCTCAATGTATTAATAAAATAGTTGGTACTGAGCTAATATAAGACTTGATATTTAGTCAGGATAAAACTGAGTTCATCTAAAACTCAGCTTGTTTGAAATATTAGTCAAATAGTAAATCAAAATTGGGCACATTGTAGCAAATTTACCGGAATAGGGGTGAGGTTGTTACGGTATATGCTTAGGTTTTTACTCAGCGATGGCGGGTGTGTTTCTACCAAGGCTAGGATATGTCAGATATGTTAAAAGCTGAAAAGTGAATATGATTGGTTGCTTTTTATTTAGATAAGCGGTGTTCGATTTGGTATTCAGTATTTTTTGCTATAGTAAGTTATCATAGATAAATAGTGGCATCAGGCTCACAAACAGTAAGTGAAATCTGCTGGCTGGATTAATTTTTTTCAAACAATCAGCTCGCTCCAAAACAAAATGTAAGGCAATATCCAATAATGACAACCTCGATTTTTGACACACGCCGCTATAAGTATCCACAAAACTTCCTTGAGATGAAGCCAAAACTTGCTCGACTTGAGCAGGCCATCAAAAAGCTAGAGGCAAACCTCATTGATGCTAATGATCAAGCAAACACAAAGCTGCTTACGCAAAGATTGGACAGTCATTTAGGGTTGAAAGTAGACTATGCCCGTGAGCTCAATCCCGATCAGCTCATGGCTGCCACTACTATCGAAGGTAAAGTGTTGGTGATTGCGGGTGCAGGATCGGGCAAAACCAAAACTTTGACCTATCGCACCAGTTATTTGCTCGAAAACGGCGTGTCGCCTAAAGAGATATTACTGCTGACTTTTACGCGCAAAGCCGCAAACGAAATCAAAGATCGCGCTAAGTCTTTGCTGGCAAGTAGTCCTTCAAATCAAGAGCTATCTGATGATGCATTGGCTGAAGATAAGCTGCCAACAGACAAGGCCTTAAACAGTATCACGAGTGGCACCTTTCACTCATTTTGCAATATGCTGCTGCGTCAATACTCTGGTCTGCTCGGTATCAATCCACGATTTACCATTTTGGATACCAGTGATAGCGAAGATGCGATTGATTTGGTACATAAAGAAAAAAAATATCCTACCCAAACCAAAGCCCAAGCCTTTCCGCGCAAAAAAACGCTGCAAAATATCATATCGACGTCGAGAAACAGACGGATTCATATTCGCGACTTAATCGAGACTAATTATCCTGATATTGCCGTACATATTCCTATCATCGAGCAATTGGCAATTGATTTTCATGAGTATAAGCGCGCCAATCACTTATACGATTTTGACGACATTATCAGCCAAGTGGTACGCCATCTAAAACTCAATGACACCTTTCGACAGCTACTGCAAAGCCAATATCGCTACATTATGGTTGATGAGTATCAAGACACTAATATTCCGCAAAAACAGCTGATCGATTTAATATGTGAACCTGAGTCAGTATCGCTAATGGTCGTTGGCGATGACAATCAAAGTATCTATGCCTTTCGCGGGGCCAATTATGAAAATATTTTGCTCTTTGGTGAGACGTATCCCGATGCCAAACTCATCAAGCTTGAGCAAAATTATCGTAGCTCGCCGTCAGTTTTAACCTATATCAATGCGTTGTCAGCACAAATCACGCTAGGCTATCAAAAGCAGCTGTATTCTGATGCGCCAGTAGCAGGGGACAAACCAATATTTCGACGACTCAGCGATGAGACAAAAGAAGCAAGCTATATCACTGACAAGATAATCGCGCTCAAGCCAGAGTTCGACTATAACGACTTTGCCGTATTGTGCCGTACGTCTTTTCAGTCCAATTATGTGCAGCTAGAATTCATGGCGCGCAACATTCCCTTTATCGTGGTAGGCGGTATTAAGTTCATTGAAAGACGTCATATCAAAGACGTGTTGGCCTTTGTCAAAATCCTCTACAATCCAAACGATACGATTGCTTGGCACCGCATCTTGACCTTGTTTAAAGGAGTAGGCGCAGTCACCGCGACACGGTTGACCCAAGCCATTACTGCTGGCAATAATGCGTTTGAGCCGCTACTAGCAGCGCCGTTTGCCAAAAAAAGCGATCAGCTGAAACCTCTATACCACACGCTCACCAATGCACAGCAAGCAGAGACGGTCGAGACAGCCATTGAGCATATTCTTGAGTTTTATATTCCAGTCTTGAAGCTGATTGAAGACAATTGGCGTGATCGTACCGAAGACTTTCGGGTGCTAAAGAACTTAGCGACAGAGCACACGAGTCTCGATAGCTTTTTAGAAAATCTCGCGCTCGACCCACCTAATGATTCTGTCGCGGTCATGGGAAGCTCTGACGATGGACAAAGTAATGATAAAGTCACGATCTCAACCATTCATAGTGCTAAGGGGCTTGAGTGGCCAGTGGTGTTCGTCAACTCATTGGTCGATGGCATTACGCCGCATCATCGCTCATTAGATGACTTTGAAGCATTAGAAGAAGAGCGCAAGCTGTTTTATGTGGCCTGTAGTCGTGCAAAAACTCAGCTGTATCTGACCGCGCCGAATTATTTTTCTAGTTATTCTGGATACTTTGACATGGCCTCACGCTTTATTGCAGAGCTATCTGCTGATGAAGTGACAGTTGAAACAACTAAGCTGCCTGTCATAGATAACGATGATCCAATGTGGTGGTAATTTTTTATTGTCATTAACGAATGTTTTTGCTTTAAATTTCAGATAATGTTGCTTTGTATTTATCGTCAAATCATGGCTTCATACGCCAACTATTCCTTTTAAAAATGACCTGCAAATAAAGGTATAGCCAAAAGTATTTAATAGTAAAAATATTTTTCAGATAAGGGTTTAATATTGAGCACAATGCGTTACTATTACCACCTAATTTGGTTAGACCTTTATATTTGATACTCTGTATTAACACCCTAAGAAAAGGATAGGTTATGCGCTATGAAGTTATCGTTATCGGTGCAGGTATGGTTGGCACGTCAATCGCGTGGCATCTACAAAAAAATAACTCAAATGTATTACTCTTAGACAAGAAATTGCCAGGGTCAGAGACCTCATATGGCAATGCAGGATTGATTCAGCGCGAAGCGATTCATACGCATCCTTTTCCGCGTCAGCTGACAGAGATGATCCGAGTACTGCCGAACCAAGGTACTGATATTCGCTACCGTATTCCAGCGATTCTGCGTTATCATCAAGCGCTGCTGCAATACTGGAAATACTCCACGCCTGCGTCTGTCAAAAAAATCGAGTCAGAGTGGCAGACGTTGATTGAGCATTGTACTAGTGAGCACCAAACCATGATTAGCGCTTCTGGTGCTGATGAGCTCATTACTCGTGATGGTTGGTTGCAACTACATCGCTCAGAAGAGACGTTCAAAGAAGCGCAAGCATCCGCCATTGATGCGCGTAACCAAGGTGTTGAACATAATGTATTAAACCTTGAAGAGTTAAAAGCAATGGAGCCTCGTGCCAATTTTGAAGGTTTCGTTGGTGCGATTCATTGGTTGAATTCATGGCAAGTATCAAACCCAAGCTCGCTTGTAAAAGCCTACGCAAAAAACTTCCAAGACATGCAAGGTACGATCAAAGAAAATGACGTAAAAGAAATCGTCCAAGAAGCGGACGGTTGGAAAGTTATCACTGATAAAGATACATATTATAGTGATAAATTGGTCATTGCAGCAGGTCCTTGGTCAAATGATTTGATCAAACCACTTGGTTATAACTTGCCGTTGTTCCCAATGCGTGGCTATCATCAGCATTTCAAAGTGACGGAAAAGAACACCATCCATCACAGTATGTTTGATATGGACAAAGGTTTTGTCATGGGGCCAATGCAGCAGGGTATTCGTATCACCACGGGTGCTGAAATGACCACCATGAATGCGCCCAAGAATTTTGGTCAATTGCAAACCGTATTGAAGCTTGCTAAGAAAATCTTGCCATTGGAAGATGCGGTTGAGAGCGAGGCATGGGCAGGCTCACGTCCTTGTATGCCTGATATGAAGCCAGTCATCGGTCCTGCTGATAAGCATGACAAGTTATGGTTTGCATTTGGTCATAGTCATCAGGGCTTTACCTTGGGGCCAATGACAGGGCGTCTGGTTGAAGAGATGATTCACGATAAGCCTTCATTGGTCGATCTTGCACCATTTAGTGCCCAGCGTTTTTCTAACTAAGAGCGCATCTGATATATAGTTGATCCAATTTAAGAGCGGTACAAGGCAACCGAGTGCAGATGTATATGTCATACTTCAAGCGAGGTTAACGCTGTAACGCTTTTATAGTGGATTGACTATAGTTAGCACAGAATTAAATTAATAAATAAAAGGTATAGATATGATTAAGAAGCTACACAGCAATCAGCGTATGAGCAAAACCGTAATCCATAACCAGACGATCTATTTGTGTGGTCAGGTCGGTAATGCAGAAGACGATATCAAAGCGCAAACGTTGACTTGTCTAGAAAAAATCCAAACGCTATTAGAAGAAGTGGGTAGTGACAAATCAAAGCTACTATCAGTAACTGTCTGGATCAAAGACATGGCAGACTTTGCTGCTATGAATGAAGTCTATGACCAGTGGTTTGAAGGCATACAGCCACCAGCGCGTGCATGTGGCGAATCAGCACTTGCACGCCCTGAGCTATTGGTTGAGATGATCGCTATCGCTGCTGAGTAATAAATGGCTCGCAGTACTTGTAGTACCGTTATTAAATAGAAATAAAAAAGGCCATGATAGCGATATTATGGCCTTTTTTATGCGTAGCAATAAGCCAACTCGATTATTGAAAAGAAATATACTAGCTTTTTAATCCAAGCACACGCCAGATAACTTCAGCGAAGCAATACAATGATTATTATAGGAATTAGCACCCTTTCCATACTGCTTGGCGTTTCTCAATAAAAGCATCAATACCTTCGCTCACATCGTCTGCCATCATATTGCAAGTCATTACCTCACTGGCATAGTCATAAGCGTCTTCGACACTCATATCCAGCTGCTTATAAAACATATCTTTGCCAGTTCTTACTGCTACCGGAGACTTAGTAGTGATTGCTGTTATCAGTGATTGTAGTGTTTGATCGAGTTGCTCTGCTGGCGCAACTCGATTGATCAATCCATATTGCAAAGCGGTATGCGCATCGATAAATTCACCTGTAATTAGCATCTCAAATGCCTGCTTGCGGGGTAAATTACGACTGACGGCTACAGCAGGCGTGGAGCAAAAAAGTCCCACATTTATCCCAGAGGTGGCAAACTTCGCATTATTAGCGGCAACGGCTAAGTCACAAGCTGCAACTAGTTGACATCCTGCAGCTGTGGCAATGCCTTGTACTTTTGCGATAACAACTTGCGGCATACGATTGATAGTAAGCATCATTTCGCTACATTGCTGGAATAGCGCACGTTGAAATGCTTCATCGTCGTGTGCGCGCATTTGTTTTAGATTATGACCCGCACAGAACGCCTTGCCAGTCGCTTGAATCACGACCACTCTGATCGTATCGTCTTGAGCGATATTGTCCAGCTCTGCTTGCATGGCAGATAGTACTTCAACGGACAGGGCATTGAATTGTTTGGGTTGGTTTAAGGTAAGCGTGACTATGCCACTTTCTTTATTGTCTTCTCTAATAACCAAAAGGTTATCCGTGTCTAGAGTGGTGCCTAATTGAGTCATTTATCATCCTTGATAATGGGTTGGTTTAATAATTTTATATATAGCTAACTAAATAGTAGCATGGCTCATATTCTATACAATAGATGGAGCACATAGAAAGCGCACAAAAAAATAGCGCACTCAGGTGATGAGTACGCTATTAGTTTTTCAGTTAGATATAAGTTTAAGCTAAACCTATACTAAGCTATGTTTATCTTGAGATTAGTATGCGCCTTCGCTATAGATAAGCTCGTAGCTGTGGCTGTATATCTCAACGATGTTACCGAATGGGTCTTCCATATAGATCATGCGGTAAGGTTTTTCGCCAGGGTAGTAGTAGCGTGGTTTTTCCATACGCTTTTTACCACCTGCGGCAACCATACGCTCAGCCAGTTCTTCAACGTTTGGATCTTGAACGCAGAAGTGAAAGATACCTGTTTTCCAATATTCAAAGTTGTTTTCAGGGTTTTCTTGATTTTTGAATTCAAAAATCTCAACACCGATACGGTCACCAGTAGATAGGTGAGCGATACGGAAGCTGCCCCAACCTGCACCGAATACTTCAGTACACATCTCACCAATCGAGCTGTCATCTTCAACGATCTCAGTTGGTTCCATGATTGTATACCAACCCATTACTTCAGTATAGAATTTCACGGCTGCATCTAGGTCAGGGACTGACAGACCGATGTGCGAAAAGCTCCTTGGATAAACGTTGTTCATAATTTGTGCTCCTGTTTGCTGTGCGTTTTCTTTAATGTGGAACTAGTATACAAATGCACCGTCATTATGTAAAATTATCAAATATTATATAAATAAGTATAAAACGTAATGATAAATATTATATGGCTACGAACTTTCTGTACGCTTGCTGAAGTTGGGCACTTTACCCGTACCGCTGAACGTCTATATATGACGCAGTCCGGTGTGAGCCAACACATAAGTAAGTTAGAAGAGCAACTAGATACAGACTTGTTGATTCGTCAAGGCAAGCAGTTCTCACTCACCAATGCAGGTGAGCAGCTTTATAAAGAAGCAGGCGAGATATTGCAGCGATTATCAAATTTAGAACAGCGAATCGGTGAAGATCCACCTTACGAAGGATTGGTACGATTGATGTCACCGGGGAGTGTGGGACTTAAACTGTATCCGCAGCTTTTGACACTACAGCAGCAGCACCCAAAACTAGTCATTGATTACCGTTTTGCACCGAATTCTGATATAGAGCGAGCACTTGCCAACCATGAGATTGATATTGGGTTTATGACAGATATCTCAGAGGATGAAACGGTTAGCTGTAAGCCTATAGCACAAGAAGCATTGATACTAGTAACCCCTGCGACGACAACCGAGCCGAGCTGGGAGCAGCTTACCCAGCTTGGATTTATTGATCATCCGGATGGTGCCCATCATGCAGGCATGCTACTGACTGCCAACTATGAACAATTCCAGCATATCAATGATTTTAAGAAAAAGGGCTTTTCGAATCAGATTGGTCTGATTTTAGAGCCAGTCAGCAGGGGAATCGGCTTTACTGTTTTGCCAGCACATGCCGTGGCTGCTTATCCGAAGCCTGAGCTGATTAACAGTCATCATTTACCAGTTGCTGTTAGCGAAACGCTATATCTGGCAGTCAGACGACAGCAGGCACTCTCCAACAGAATGCATACGGTCATTGATGAAGTAAAAAAATGGCTATAGGTATTTTGAGAGTGATAAATGCACAGCTAACAAAGGATTAATAAAGGGTTTAATAACTGTGCATTTAGTGGAGGAAGCTTATTGATAGATTGCGACTATGACAGATTGCGTCTATTTTAAAGTCTGCCCAAGTTTGATACTTGCAGCAATATTAGCAGCAGTCGTTTCAATGTTGTTATAAGCAGAACCCAACACATTATCAATCGTGTCTACTTTTTGGATACTTGGCATGACCACATCGAACTGACTGGTTTGAGCAGGTTTTAGTCCATCAACACTGCCGCAGATAGCGATGACAGGTGTACGGCTAGCCTTAGCGATTTGGCTGATACCGCCTGCCACTTTACCCATTGCCGTTTGCGCATCAAGCTTACCTTCTCCAGTGATGACAAGATCAGCTTCTGCAATATGCTGTGACAGGTGAGCCACTTCGGCAACCGTATCAAAACCTGACTTTAGCTGAGCTTGAAAGAACGTCATCATCGCATAGCCAAGACCGCCAGCAGCGCCAGCGCCTGCAACGTGTTGGCAGTCTTCATAGCCATGCTGTCCACAGATGGTCGCAAAGTGACTGAGGGCCTTGTCCAAGATATTGACCTGCTCTGGACAGGCGCCTTTTTGTGGGCCAAATACTGCGCTTGCACCCAGCAGACCGCATAATGGATTGGTCACATCACAAGCAACTTCAAATACCGTGTCTGATATCTGTGCATGCAGGCTAGTATTATTGAGCTTATGTAAGCTGGCAAGTGCGCCACCACCATGAGTGAGCAAGCTGTCATTGATATCATGAAATGTTATGCCTAGTGCCATTAGCATACCAAGTCCTGCATCATTAGTTGCGCTACCACCCAGACCGATAACGATACGCTTAGCCCCTTCTGCTAACGCATCTTCGATCAGCTCCCCAACACCATAACTACTCGCAATAACGGGGTTACGCTCATCGGCTGTTAATAGGTGCAATCCGCACGCTTGAGCCACTTCGATAACAGCGGTCGCATCAGGCAGTAATAGATACTTTGCCGTAATCGGTCTCATCAATGGGTCATGTACTCTGACTTCTTTCCAGCGCCCGCCCAATACATAAGACAATACCGCTGAGGTGCCTTCACCGCCATCGGCCATTGGCAGTAGCTTATAGTCAGCATCTGGGAACACTTGACTAAAGCCAGATTGAATGGCGTGGCACACGTCCAGTGCTTCTAAACTTTCTTTAAACGAGTCAGGGGCGATCAAAATTTTCATACGGCTCTCTTTGAATATCTTAATGACACGATCATTGCGATAGTGTCATGTTTTAAAACGTTTACTTAGCAATCATCAAATAAACGTATGTATACGTACCCAATCTCATGAACTAGATAAACACTAGGGTCAATAACCAGATAAATACGATGCTAGTCACACCTTGGATACCAGTGGCCATTGAATGAGCTTTGTACGCTTGTGCCACGCTCATGCGACTAAACTGGCTAACAATCCAAAAGAAGCTGTCATTGGCATGTGAGATGGTCATGGCACCGGCACCAATTGCCATCACACAGAACACGCGTCCAAGTTCGCTGTCTAGGCCAATCTGGCTCAATAGTGGGGCAACCATAGCAGAAGTCGTAACCAATGCGACTGTGGTTGAGCCTTGTGCTGTTTTTAGCGCAGCAGAGACGATGAATGGCATAAAGATACCTAAACCCAAAGCAGATAGCGTTGAGCTTAGGTAGTCACCAATGGGTGTCACTTTTAGCATGGCACCAAACGCGCCACCAGCACCAGTGATCAATAGGATAGGGGCTGCTACTACCAAACCTTGCGAGATGCTATCGCTGATTTCTTGCGTTTTTTGGCTTGATTTAATCAAGAAAAAGGATAAGAACAAACCTATAAGTAGCGCAGTCAATGGGTTACCAATGAATATTAAAATCTCTGCTACCATGCTACTGCCAAATGGTGCACTTGGGAAATTAGCAACCGAAGATAAGCAGATTAGAATGATAGGAACAATGATAGGTAAAAACGCCATTGTCGCTGAAGGCAGGTGACTATAATCGTCACGAGTCTTCATTCCTTCAGGCATGGCTGCTGGAGCATCTACCGCATTGATATTATCAGGCGTAGCGTTAAGAAAGCGATTAGACCACCACCAGCCAGCCAGTACAGCAACGGCAGTTACGACCACACCAACCATGATGACCAAACCTAAATTTGACTCTAGACCTAAGTTACCTGCTGCCGCGATTGGACCTGGCGTAGGCGGGACAAAGGTATGGGTAGCATATAGACCAGTGGCCAAGGCAATACTCATCGCGACACTTGATACATGTAGGCGCTCAGCCAAAGACTCTTTTAGAGAGTTTAAGATAATATAGCCAGAGTCACAAAATACAGGTATCGAAACGACCGCACCGACGATTGACATGGTCAAAGTAGGGAAGCGTGGCCCCAATACTTTGATGACTGACTCTGCCATCACGATAGCAGCACCCGTTTTTTCAAGGATTAAGCCAATAATCGTACCAAATACGATAACAAGACCGATATAGCCTAAAATACCACCGAAACCATCAGAGATCGTTTTTGCGACCGTATTAAGTGGTACTTGATAAAATAGCGCGACCAAAAAAGCGGACAAAATTAACACTAAAAAAGGATGCCACTTCAATTTTGCGGTAGCGAAAATAATAAAAAGAATGGTCAGCACAAGCCAAAATACAATCATCACTGTCTCAATATGGTTTATATCTTAATGAGTTATTCACGCAAACAGGCATCAATAACGATACGAAATTTTGAAGGGGCATATTTTATAGCAAATAGGCGTCACTAGGAAATACATTTGTCAAAGAGATGCTGTTTGTTATGGCGATATGAACATTTTTTGATGAGAGTAGTGGCATTCTTATGCCTACAAAGTTATTGCTTTTTCGAATTTCAAACCGCCTTTAATCAAGGTTTTTCGCTAAAAAAAAGACTGACCACTACAGATGGCCAGCCTTTTATAAGGTATCACTTATTTTATTTGTTCAAGATGAGTTTTTTATATAAATTCCAATCTAAGCAATCTTATCGAAGAACGCTTTATTGTCAGTAGCTGTCATAGAGTCGAAGCTTACGTAAATACCTTTATCATCTAGCGTTGCATACCAGTGATCATTATCGCCGCTGGTCAGTATCTGAAAGTATTTATCATTAACGATTCTACCTACCGTATAGATCTCACCCTCTGAATAGAAATCGTTACCTTTGACACAAAGTAGTTTATCGTCAGTGTTTATTTCATCAGTGTTGGTCATATTAAAGTACTCTATCAACGAAAAGTATAAAAATAGAGCATGAACTCTACTCGTTATGGCGAATACAATTATATAGACAGTATCTTGTTGGTTGGTATAGCGTTTTTAATTGAGTTGTTGCAATTAGTTACTGCAAGATATCATGCTGACAAATAGTATTGAATACAGCTTTTAGTAATCGACTGATACTTATAAGCCATCAAGAAAACTCTAATCTGACAGGAGAATATTAAGATTATATATACAAAAAATATCGACATAAAAAAAACCAGCAACACAAGGCTGCTGGTTTTTTGAATAAATCTAACTGTCTAAAGAATTACTCTTCAGAGTAGTCTTCTTCAGAGTAGTCTTCTTCAGATTCTTCTTCATCAGCTGAATCTTCGTTGTTACCATCTTCAGAAAGAATAGTAACTAAGATGCTAGCAGTAACGTCATGGTGTAGCTGAATATCAACATTGTATTCGCCAATTTGACGTAGAGTGCCTTCAGGTAGCTTGATTTCAGCACGGTCAACTTCTAGACCTGAGTTAGTCAATGCTTCAGCGATATCGCGAGTACCGATAGAGCCGAATAGCTTGCCTTCGTCACCTGATTTAGCACGCATGATAACATTAACGTCAGTTAGTGCATCAGCACGCTCTTGAGCAACTGCGATCTCTTTTGCTTCTTCAGCTTCAAGCTCAGCACGACGTGCTTCGAACTTTTCAATATTAGCTTTAGTCGCAGGTAGAGCGCGGCCTTGAGGGATAAGAAAGTTACGACCGTAACCTGGTTTTACATCGACAGTTTCACCGAGTTTACCAAGGTTGACGATACGCTGTAACAAAATAATTTGCATGAGTCATTCCTAGTTAGCGGTTAACCTTGATGGTTATCAGTGTATGGAAGTAGCGATAAATAACGAGCTTGCTTGATAGCAGTCGCTAGTTGACGCTGATATTTAGTAGACGTACCGGTAATACGGCTTGGTACGATTTTGCCATTATCACTAATGTACTGTTTTAGCAATTCAACATCTTTATAGTCGATGTGAGTGATGCCTTCAGCAGTGAAACGGCAGAATTTGCGACGGCGATAGAAACGTGCCATGAGTATTCTCCTTTAATTAGTCTTCACTGTTGTCGTTGTCGTCATTATCGTTTTCACGATTGTCTGGACGACGAGTAGTTGCTTTGCGTGCGCGTTTTTCATCGGCATTCTTGGCTAACTGCGACTCTTCAGTGACAGCTTCGTCACGGCGCATAACTAGACTACGAATGATCGCGTCGTTATAGCGGAATAATTCTTCAAGTTCAGCCAAAGTCTCGCCGTCAGTTTCAATGTTGAAAAGAACGTAATGAGCTTTGTGAATCTTGTTGATTGGATAAGCCAGTTGACGACGGCCCCAATCTTCTAGACGATGGATAACACCGTTGTTGTCTTGAACTAACTTGATGTAGCGCTCAACCATGCCAACCACTTGGTCGCTTTGGTCTGGGTGTACAAGTAACACCAGTTCGTAATGTCGCATTATGACTCCTTACGGATTAGTAGCTATTAACCCTATGTTAATAGCAAGGAGATTTATAAGGTAAGCCCAATTCTAATCATATTTTATAAAAAACAATCAAGAATAAGCTTAGTTTATAAAGCGCCGTATTATAACAGTACTCGGCAACTAACACAAAGGTTAATCACCAAGCTACTGCCAATAAAATATAAAAAGAGGCTAAATAAGCTTTGCTAAATAAAAAAGCCGCGATAGTACGCAGCTTTTTTAAGTATAACGAGCTATAAAACCAATAGCCAAATCAAAATACTGTTATTCAGGTTTTGATTTTTTTACCAGTTGGCTACTGTCTGCTTTAACCACTAAAGTTTTGGCAAGTTTGTCATGCCAACCAATATTTTCAGGACTTTTAGATGCCATGTAATAATGGATAGCAATAATAACAAAGCCTAAAAAGCTGGTAAATGAAAACAGTAAGTTATAGATAATAAATAACAATAACGTACGTGTACCAATCAATTTCATGAACGAAGGTAGGCGATGCGTGGTTTGATCCACGACACGAATACCAGTGATTAGCTTGCCTAGCGATTGACCACGCATGGTAATAAATACCAATTGTAAGGCAAATAAGCCAAAAACCATGACTTGCGACATCATGAGCGTGCTACTAGGAAGGCTTTCCATCAGCGTCATTGAATATTGATAGGCGGCGTCCATATCTTGAATGTTTTGAAACTTAGTATAGTCCACATCCATCTTAGTCAATGCCATTACTAGCGGCAGTATGGCCAATATATAAAGCAAGCCATTCAATGCAGTCGCTAAGACTCGCGACATAATCGGGGCAAGTACCACGTTGCCGACGGTTTTATCTTTGTCTGTGGCAGCCTTTTTAATAGTCGGTTTGCTTAATGATACATTATTGTGCGGCGTCTGATGACGATTGGTCGTCATATCGGCCTTCACATTTTTAGAACGTTCAGGCTTGCCATATAGTCTGTCTAACGATACTGACTTATCATCTTTCGCTTTATTGGTATCTTCAGGGAAGACGGTCACGTTATTGATGATAGAGTCGTTTACTTCAGGCGTGTTAGCACTGGTCGGGCGATAAACCGTTTGGTTATTAGTAAGATCACCTACGCGCTGCCACTGAGCTAAGCCCTCATGCCAGATTAAATCATCAAGCAATACTTCGCCTGATGCCAGCATGATATTAAGCTGTTCCAAATTGTATGGACCAGCTTGTACGTTATTTCGAGCAAGGAAAATCTGCATAATTGCCTGCATAGTTAGTCATGTCTTAAGACATTATATTAGGGTCTATTTGAAAAAATCAAATAGACCCTAATAGTGGTATCTTTAATGACTGTGTGAGTTACCGTTGCGACTGAACGTAACGGTCTACTTTTCTTCACCAGCTAAGAAGAACCAAGTATCTAGCACAGAATCAGGGTTCAATGATACCGAGCTGATACCTTGCTCCATTAGCCAGAACGCTAGATCTGGATGGTCTGATGGGCCCTGACCACAGATGCCAACATATTTGTTTTGCTTACGGCAAGCGTCGATAGCCATGGTGAGCAATTTCTTAACAGCAGGGTCACGCTCATCAAATAGATGTGAGACGATACCTGAGTCACGATCAAGACCAAGCGTTAACTGAGTCAAATCATTAGAGCCGATTGAGAAACCATCGAAGTACTCTAGGAATTCTTCTGCTAATAGCGCGTTGGTTGGTAGCTCACACATCATGATGATGCGTAGACCATTCTCACCGCGTTTTAAACCGTTTTTCTCAAGTAACTCGATTACTTGCGCGGCTTCGCCAGTGGTGCGGACGAATGGAATCATAATCTCGACGTTGGTCAAGCCCATCTCATCACGAACACGTTTTAGCGCTTTACACTCAAGCTCAAAGCAGTCACGGAAGTTATCAGACACATAACGGCTAGCACCGCGGAAACCAAGCATTGGGTTTTCTTCTGATGGCTCGTACAGCTTGCCACCAAGCAAGTTGGCATATTCGTTTGATTTGAAATCTGACATACGAACGATAACTGGCTGATCCATAAAGGCAACGGCTAGGGTTGAGATACCTTCAACCAATTTATCAACATAAAAGTCAACAGGTGAGGCATAGCCTGCGATACGCTCTTGAATGGCTTGCGCTATCTCACGTGGCAAGCTGTTCATGTTTAGCAGCGCTTTTGGATGCACACCGATCATACGGTTGATAATGAACTCTAAACGCGCAAGACCAATACCTTCGTTTGGCATTTGAGTGAATGAGAAGGCGCGATCTGGGTTACCAACGTTCATCATGACTTTGAATGCAAGCTCTGGCATAGACTCAACCGAGTTGGTCTGTACTTCAAAATCAATTTGGCTTTCATAAATGAAACCAGTGTCGCCTTCAGCACAAGATGCAGTCACTTCTTGACCGTCAACCAATAGCTCAGTGGCGTTACCACAACCAACGATGGCTGGTACACCTAGCTCACGCGCGATAATCGCTGCGTGACACGTACGACCACCACGGTTGGTGATGATGGCAGAAGCGCGCTTCATCACTGGTTCCCAATCTGGATCAGTCATGTCTGATACTAATACGTCGCCTTCTTCTACTTTGTCCATCTCGTTTAGGTGAGTAACGATACGGACTTTACCTGAACCGATACGCTGACCGATTGAACGACCTTCACACAATACTTTTGCGCCAGTCGTGTCGATGACATAACGCTCCATGACATTGCTGTCTTGGCGACTCTTAACGGTTTCAGGACGCGCTTGAACGATAAAGATTTCACCGCTGTCACCGTCTTTTGCCCATTCGATATCCATCGCGTGGCCATAATGCTGCTCGATCGTGACCGCTTGCTTGGCAAGAGAGGTCAGCTCTTCAGTAGTCAAAGAGAACTGCATGCGATCTTGTTTTTCAACATCGACCGTTTTCACTGATTTTGCGGTGCTACCTTCATCACCATAAACCATTTTCTTGTGCTTGCTGCCTAGGTTACGACGAATAACGGCAGGCTTACCATCGGCTAGCAGACGTTTTGAGATGTAGAATTCATCTGGGTTAACCGCGCCCTGTACTACCATTTCGCCAAGACCATAGCTTGAGGTGATGAAGACAACTTGATCAAAACCGCTTTCGGTATCTAGCGTGAACATAACACCAGCCGCACCAGTCTCTGAACGTACCATACGCTGTACGGCAGCAGACAATGCCACGCCTTCGTGCTCAAAACCTTTATGTACACGGTAAGAGATGGCACGATCGTTATATAGCGAGGCAAATACTTCTTTAATAGCAATTAGGACGTTATCAATACCGCGAATGTTCAAGAAGGTTTCTTGTTGACCAGCAAATGACGCATCTGGCAAATCTTCAGCAGTCGCAGAAGAGCGTACCGCAACAGCGATGTCTTCGCCGCCGCTCATGGTTTCAAATGATTCGCGTACTTCTTGCTCAAGATCTTTTGGCAGTTCTTGTTCAATAATCCACGTACGGATTTTTTTACCAGTCGCCGCAAGCTTGTTAACATCATTGACGTCCAACGTGTTTAGCTCACTGTTGATTTTTTCTAGTAAACCTGTTTCTGTCAAAAAGCGATTGAATGCATTTGAAGTGGTGGCAAAGCCGCCTGGAACACTAACGCCTAAATCAGAAAGATGGCTGATCATTTCGCCAAGTGAGGCATTCTTGCCACCAACCATTTCGATGTCGTCTTTTCCTAGCTGATCAAGATTGATTACAAGTGCTGTAGATTGCGCTGCCATGATAACTCCAGAAAATAAGGTTATTTAGTAAAGATTATAACGGTGAATTATACCGCCATATTAGGACAATTTCGAGGGTTTTCACCAAAAAACTTGTTAAAAATATACAAATTGTGGGGTTTGCTACATAAATTAGGGCCAGTCCCATCAGGTTTCGTATTTACTCGGATGAAAAATATCATTGTTAGTGACGATGTTATACGCTTTCAAAAGCCAATTACTGCATAAAATAGATGCATTCAAATAAGCCATATTTAGAGTATTTCTATAATTTATGTTTCAATCTTATGTATCTGTATAAAAAAAGCATAGTAGAGGGTGCCATAAAAAACTTCTTAATGAGAAGTGGGTTAGCTATGACGACAAGATGAAAAACAATGTTGGTGCTAAGTGTACGCCTGTAACATTGATTTCTATTAAGAAGCTAATATGCGTATAATGTAGCGCATAGATAGTTGATGCACATTGCATGTTAAATGTGCGGTATAGGTGCTAAAAAAGGCTCGTTTTAAGAAGGCGGTTATAGAACCTAGTTATACGAGTTATAAAGGCAACTATAAAAAGCCGAGTAAAAGTCACTCTATTAATAGTCAATAACTGCTAAACGTTTACCAAGTCTGAATTATTACTAAGATCTATACCAAAAACTAAATGAAGGTCACTATTGAGTTTTCAACCGAGGTGTCAACGATATGTACTCAAGCAATCCATCTGAACAAGTTAAGTCCACTATCCAAAATCGCCACGCGCTAAACTTGGACAGCTCACAAGCCATTAGAACAGCGTTTTTTATCTCAGATGGCACAGCGATTACAGCTGAGACACTTGGACGTGCTATTTTGAGTCAGTTTGCCTCAGTTCCTTTTGAAACAAGAGTATTGCCATACGTCGATAGCTTAGAACGTGCAGAAGATGCGGTTGAACAAATCAATATGGCGTATCAGCGCGATGGTTCGTTGCCATTGGTTTTCGATACGATCGTCAATCCTGAAATTCGTGAAAAGATCAACTCAGCACACAGTTGTAATTTAGATATGTATGAAGGGCTCATTGGCCGTGTTGCAGAAGAGACTGGTGTGGAGCCAGATGGTCATTCAGGGCATGCACATGATGATGTCGATTCTGAGACCTATAAAGAGCGTATCGATGCAGTGCATTTTGCCTTAGACAATGACGATGGCGCGCGTACTCGTCACTATAATGCAGCCGATATTATTCTGGTGGGTGTGTCGCGCTCAGGTAAGACGCCGACTTCTCTATACTTAGCATTACAATTCGGTATTCGAGCGGCTAACTATCCTTTGACCGAAGATGATTTGTACGACAATCAGTTGCCGAAAGCATTACGTGAGCATAAAGATAAGCTGTTTGGTTTGCTTATTGATACTGATCGCTTAGTAAAAATCCGTCAAGAGCGCCGTGCAGGCAGTCGTTACTCAAGCTATCAGCAATGTCAGCAAGAGCAGCGCGCGATTCAGGGTATCTATATCACGCACGGTATCCCAAGCTTAGATGTATCGGAGATGTCTGTTGAAGAGATTGCCACGCGTATTTTGCAGATGACAGGTCTCAAACGCCGTATTGGGTAATGGACTATTAATTTTATAATATGTAATCGTCATCAAGTTTGTAAAAAGTATATTCATGCCTTATGGTGAGTACAACTTCACTAAGTTGCTTGAATATTAAAGATATTAACTTGTGCACATAGATATTAATAGAGCAAACAATATATAAAGAGGACATGATGGTAAGTAAGAATATAAGTGACGCAACCAATGATACTGGTAAAGACGTCCATACTGAAGTATCGAATAAATCTAATGGCCGTTCACCCAATCCTGAACATACTGAAGGTAAAGACACAAAACAGAAAATCGAGCAGACTCATGAGCAGGTCACTGAAGATATCATGCATCACCCTGATCTCATCAACCCGCTTGATGACACTCGTATTGATATCAAATCTGGATTTACCAAAGATTCTCGTCGACTAAAAAGTGACGATCATGAGTATGAGTACGATGCGGTGGTTTTAGGGGCGGGCCCTGCTGGTGAAGCGGCTGCCATGAAGCTGACCAAATCCGGTAAAAGAGTGGTGGTCGTTGATCCGCGAGATCAGGTAGGTGGTAACTCTACTCACGTAGGTACCATTCCAAGTAAAGCATTGCGCCAATCTGTATTTAACTTAATTAACTTCCGCCGCGACCCGATGTTTACCAAAGCGATGGAATATAAGCAAGTTCCGCTAAATGAAGTATTGGCTAAGGCGCGTCAAGTAATCCGTCGTCAAGTCAGTACCCATACTCGCTTTTATGAGCGCAACCGTATTGAAGTGATTCAAGGGTGGGCAAGTTTTATTGACGCTCATACGCTACGCATTGAAGTCGACGACAATGTCTACGAAACGATTACCTTTAATAAAGCCATCATCACTGTTGGTAGTCGTCCTTACCGTCCGGATATTCTAGACTTCGATCATCCACGCGTCTTTGACTCTGATAAAATCTTGCAGATGGATTATGTGGTCAAAAAAATCATCATTTATGGTGCAGGGGTGATTGGGTGTGAGTATGCGTCTATCTTTACTGGTCTTGGCTACAAGGTCGATCTAATCAATAACCAAGATCAGTTGCTCAACTACTTAGACAGCGAAATCAGTGACGCGATCGCGCATGACTTTAGGCAGTTCGGTGTGCTTATCCGTAGTAATGAAGAGATTGATCATCTAGAAACTCATGATGATTATGTGGTGCTACATCTAAAGAGTGGCAAGCGCATCAAGTCTGACGCCATTCTTTGGTCAAATGGTCGCTCAGGTAACACCGAAGGCTTGAATTTAGAAGCCATTGGGCTAAAAGCAAATAGTCGTGGTCAGTTAAAAGTAGATGATACTTACTGTACGGACGTCGACAATATTTATGCTGCTGGTGATGTCATCGGTTGGCCATCACTAGCCTCAGCTGCTTACGACCAAGGTCGCTGTGCTGCTGCCTTTATGGTTGGTGATAGTGATGCCGAGCCAGTATCTAGTGTACCAACTGGTATCTATACCATTCCTGAAATCTCTTGTATCGGTAAAACAGAGCAAGAGCTAACAGATGAAAAAGTCCCATATGAAGTGGGTCAAGCGTTCTTTAAACATCTGGCACGTGCCCAAATCATTGGTGAACGCTCGGGCGTATTAAAGATATTGTTCCATCGTGATACGTTGGAGATTTTAGGTATCCATTGCTACGGCAACCACGCTTCAGAGATTATTCATATTGGTCAAGCAGTGATGAAGTGTAAAAGCAACAATACGCTTGAGTACTTTGTAAATACGACTTTTAACTATCCAACGATGGCAGAAGCATACCGTGTGGCAGCATTGAATGGTTTGAACCGAGTGTTTTAAACCATCGCTGTTTATATCGTATAAATAAAAAAGCGCCTACTAACATTAGTAGGCGCTTTTTTTATGCTCATAGATTTAATTGATTTGAAGATTTATAAGTAGGCTTTTCGATGCGGAATACGCTTGCGTAAAAATAGCAATAAAACAAAATAGAGCAACCATAAGCCAGCCAACGCATAAAACCCTATGGCGACTTGAGAGATACTTGCACCCATTTGGTTAAGCTGCACAGAGGTGTTGATCGCAGGGGTAGTCGGTACGATCCAGCGTATTATTTGTAATATTTGAGGCAACTGGTCGGCTGGCCAAGGGTAGCCGCTCAAGAAAAATATCGGTAAGGAGATAAAGATTAAGATCTGCATACTGCGCTCACGTTGCCGGAACCATAATCCGAGCACGCAGCCGAGCGTTGCGACTGTCGGACAAAACAGTGCTAAAAACAATAGCGTTCCGAGCATATTTTGCCCACGTGGATAATGATGCAGCTCAAAAGTCCAGCCATAATAAAAACAGCCAATGATAAAGCTTAGCGTGCTCAACGCTGTGATACGTCCGAGCCAACCGCGCACACTTGCAGCATGACGCCGCTGCTCATACCATGTGCCAATCAGCATGGCAGTCGCCATCAACAGTGTCTGCTGTAAGATAATGACTGAGACGGCTGGTACGACGTAGGCACCGTAGCCCTCAGTTTGATTATAAAGTGGCATGATTTGTAGCGGTACCGCTTGAGTGCTCTGTGCTGCGGTGGGTGCATAAGCGCCTTTCGCGATATTTTTCTTTACCTTTATCCCCGCTGATACGGTACCAACTGCTTTAGAGAACCCCAGTTGGACATTTTTATTTAAAATAAAGTAGCCACCATTGCCGAGTACACTGACATATGCTTGCTGTCCTGACATGACTTGTTCTTCAAGGCCGCTTGGAATCACCATATAGCCTGCGATTTGATCGGACCATATGGCTTCTTTAGCTGCTTGTTCATTGATAAAGTGCTCAGTATCTAGATATGGACTGGCACTTGCATAACGGGCGAGCGTGCGCGACAAGTTACTATTATCATAATCAACAATACCTACTGGGACATGGTTCACCACTTCAGTTGAGTAGGGCCAAGGATAAAAGAACCCATAGATAATCGGGGCAATAATCAACATCAAAAGTACGCCTTTATCCCCAAAAACATCTTTGAAAGTTTGAAGAAAGCTCGTCCAAAATGTTTGAGATGCTGGAGCGATGGCTGATTGAGGCTCTTTGCGCTTATTATTTGATTGTGCGGACATTAGCGTGCTCCCCAACGTTCAGGATGCGCCAATGCGCGTTTGGTTAATAAGGCTGCAAGTAGCATGGCTATCATGGTAGCAACCGCTAAACCATAGACAATGGGTAGGGAGATAGCAAGCGGTGCTTGCATTTGTAACTGGGCAATATGTAGCTTGAGGTAATGTGTCAGCGGCAATGCATTCGACCAGTATTGCGCGCTATCACTAATCGCAATATAAGGAAAAGTAACACCAGCAAAGGCATAAGAAGGCGCTGAAATAAAACCAGTCGTTGATAAACCCATACGCAGTGAAAAGGAGTTCAAAGTAAAAATAGCACCAAGCCAGAATGACAGTATCATCAAGCATAACAGGCCGATATATACGGCGATGATTGACCCAATGCTTATATTTTGGTTCGACGTTACAAGCCATAATACCAAAGCCGACCACAAGCTATAGGCCAATATTGGCCAAAAATACTTGCCTATTAGACCAGATAACAATACTGATATGCTGACCGAATTGGGCATTTTTGGGTCTGATGATAGTGCAGTGTTATTATTGCTATCTTGTGTGGTGTTCAACGCAGCTGCTTTTTTAGAGGATTTAACCAAGGCTAAGTCAGGTGTACCTGTACTGATAAAGCGATACCAGCGACCAATATTTTTATCGCGCAGCTCGCGACCAATGGTAGTTGCCCCGACGACCATCGCTAATATATGTAGTAGTGCAGGTATGACGGTCGATGCCAAAAATTGCTGATAATTGGTTGCAGCATTGAACAAACTAATACGCTGGATACTGATAGGCGAGTAAGCAGTCATGGCTTGCGACGGCCCTACGCCTTGCTTTATCAATCGTTTGATCTCTACGCCTGCGGACAATGTGCTAGCGACTGCTTGGACAGCCGTTTGAATAATACCAGAGTGTGTACCGTACTGGGCGTTTACTTGTAGGACTAAAGGGGCAGGCTTGTTAGATAAAATATTACGCGAAAAATCCTCAGGAATGATGACAACCGCATAAATATCACGTTGCAAGATCGCAGCCTCTGCATCCGCTGGTGAATAATAAAGCTGTCTAACCGAAAGCGTAGGACTGGCTTCTAAGTAACGTACGGTAGTATTGGCAACAGCACTATTGTCCTGATCGATCACTCCAATGGGTAAATCGGTAATCTGAGCCTGTGAAAATATCCACCAAATCAGCAGGACTGTGGCTAGTGGTATCCACACCACCATGCTTAAGTCCCAATGGTTTTTGGCTAAAAAACGGCGCTCGTAAGCGGCACTACGTAAAAAAGCCTCACTTAACTTAGTCAAGTGCATGGCTTACTCTTGGTTCTGATTGATAGGATTAATATGCACAACCACACTCATTCCTGAGCGAATGCGAGTATCGGGCGTGGCTGGTCGTGCTTTAACCTCAAAGGTACGCACATCAAAACCATCATCATTATTGGTCGGTCGCCAAGTGGCAAAATCAGATAAGGTCGATGTTGCATAAACAGTAAACTGCTTGTTATAAGGCTTATCTGCTGATGATAATGCGGGAATAGTACCTGTAAATGTCTGACCAATAGCGAACTGGTTTAAATAAGACTCAGTGACATTGAGCACTACCCATTGGTCATTGGTATCCACCAACGTGAGCAAAGGAACGCCTTGACCGATAACCTCTCCAGCACTAACGATGACATTGTCCACAATACCAGCGATAGGGCTCTTTAGATTGGCCTCTTCTTTTGCTACCAGTGCCTCATCTAGCTGGGCATCGACTTGTGCGACTTGAGCGGTAGCTGCTGATTTGTCTTCACTACGAGCGCCTTCTAATGCCAAATCGTATTGCAAACGTGCGGCTTCAGTTTGGTCTTGAGTAGCTAGGTATTGGGCATAAGCCTCATCGCGTTTTTGCCGTGCCATCAATCCTTCTTCATACAGACGATTGACACGCTGATAGGTGTTTTCTGCCAAATCAGACGCGGCTTTATTGGCTTGCCAAGCGGCTTTGGCTTGAGCGATCTCTTGCGGGCGTGCCCCGTTTTCTGCTTTGTCCAATTGACTTTGCGCGATTTGCTTACCAGCACGTGCTTGGTTGATCTTGGCATTAATCTCAGGCGAATCCATCTCGATGAGTTGTTGACCCACCGTAACCGTATCACCTTCTGTCACCATAATGTTAGCAATGCGGCCTGCTACCTTTGCAGCGATAGAGGTTTGCTGCATTTGCATTTGCCCTTGGAGGGTAATGACTTCTGGTTCATTATGCTGATTGCTTTTATATAAACCATACGCAATTGCGCCAAGAATACCTAATACAAACAGTATGAGAAATATCTTTTTCATACGAGCAGATTTATCAGCTCTTGCGTTGCCACGACTGTAAGCGGGTACAGATTGCTCTGGAACGTCAGACCCATTAGATACATTTTCTACTGGATCGACGGAGGCTTTTGCATCTCGAGAGGTCACTGACTCGGTTGAATCAACTGATTTATTTGAGTTGTCTGATTCGTTTGGAAATTCAGTCATGACGGTGTGATTCCTAAAGCAGCAAAGTTGAGAACAAAGGATTTATGATTAGTACACTCGAACAGCATAAGGTTTGGCATTGTCTATGGCTTCAGAATTAAAAATCGCACCAAAAGCGACGATAAAGGCTGAATAATACAGCCAAAGCATAATGACCACCGCCGCTGACAGCGCCCCAAATTCAGCACTATAATTGTTAAAGTTTTGCACATAAATCGAAAATAGCACGGACAATATAATCCAAAGAATGGTCGCGAGCGTTGTTCCTGGAACCAGCTTTTTTAGTGCAACGGCATCACGATTTGGTGCTAGGCGATAGAGACTTAAAAAGCTTAAAAAGATAATACCCGCCAATACAGGCCATCTGGCCCACAATGCAACTGTTTCAGCCACTTGAGGAAAAGGGAAATAATTCGCTGCTACAGGGATAATAGCAATAGAAGACACCGCTATCATCAAGACGACTACCGCACCAAAGGTCAGGCTCACTGCTTGAATCGTGCCTTGTAAGAAGCTGCGCTCTTGGGTGATATGAAAAGCGAGATTGACAAGGGCAATTAAAGATTTGATGCCTTTGGAGCCAGCATAAAGGGCAAGTAAGGTCGATATGATCAGACTAAACGTCAGCGTGGATTTGGTATTAGAGACCAACTCGCTCAGGCGCGAATTAAGGACTTCATATACTGTATCAGGTATAAACGGACGCAAAATGGAGATATGCTCCTGCATCTCAACAGGTGAAAATACGAGACCATAAATCAGCACAAATACCGCCATCGCTGGAAAGATGGATAAAAAACCAAAAAATCCGACACTGGCGCAATGTGCCCAAACATTAGTGGTATTCGCAATAGGCCACGTTTTTAGTAAAGTTTGTAGCCAGTTATTTATCGATTTGGACGTTGGTTTTTTCATAAAACAGTGATTCACTATAGTAATAGTATGGTTTATTGAGCGTTATTTTTTGGTAGCGTCATGCTGATTTGGTATGTATCTTCGCCCATTAGTCTTATAACACTCAAAAATTGAAACGACGACATAGCGCTTATTCGTATACTTTATAAGCTTTTATATACAATCATCATTCAGTGTACAAAGTCGGCAGTTGGATATCAGCGGCATTAAGATAAGCGTTAAAAGCAAGCGGCGTACCGCAGCTTTGCATGAGTGCGGCCAATGACTGTACATAATTGTTGGCAGCTTGCGCTTGCTCAGTACGTGCTTTGAGCGATTGCGTTTGTGCTTGTACCACATCGACTGTGGTATTCACACCTTCTTGTAGTCCTAAGCGGCGCAATCTTAAAACTTCTGCAGCCAAATCAACGTTACTTTGTAGCGCTTGATAGCGTGATTGAGCATTATTAACATCGTGCCAGTTTTTTTCTACCAGCAGTAGCAGGTTGTCGCTGACTTCAATCTCAGAAAGATCTGCCTGACGTATTTGAGCATTGCTTGATGCCAATGATGCGGTTTTATCAAGTCCGCCCCATAGCTTCCAACTGGCAGAGATACCAGCGACCCAGCTTGGGTCTTTTTCGAGCTGACCATAACCATATAGCAAGACTGTCGGCTTGTAGCCAGTATCTGATAATGCATGCAACTGCTGAGCCTGCGCGCGTTTGGCGGCGACCTTTTGCAATCCTGGATGATTATTCAATGCCAAATCCTGAAAATAACTGACATCCGGCAGGGGGCGGCTAGAGACAAATAATGGCGTCGTCGGCTTAATACGATAATCAGTACGTAGCAATCGCTGTAGCGCAATCATAGCTAAGCGCGCGTCATTATTGGCATTGACGGACTCGCTTTTGGCATCGGCAAGCGCAGACTGTGCTTCTAGTCTATCGACGCGCGAAATAAAGCCTTCTTCAAACAAGCGTTCTGCCATATGATCCGTTTGCTGCAAGGTATCGTAAGCATCCTCACGTAAGTAAGCGGCAATGATCGCCAATTGGGCCTTAAAATACCGTTCAATTAACGTATTATAGAGCTCGTTTTTATCAAGGATGCTATCGGCGACTGCTTCTTGGGTGCGTGCATCTGAGGCGCCAGTCAATGCATCCGTACGCCCAGCGGTATAAATAGGCCAGACCACACCAAGACCTGCGCCCGTTGTCGATCCTGAGCGCTTAATATTATAAGAGTCTGGAATTCGCTCACCGACCAACTCCCCAAAGTTTGGTAAATCTGGCAGGTCTGCAATCGGAGGAACCGCATTATCGACAGTATTATTTACTTCGTTGACGATACCGTTTCTAAGAGACGATAGATCTATATCCTCATCCAGATGGTATGCACTAGCAGAGACGCGCGCAAATACGAGGGGGTTGTCGATAGTTCTGAGCGCGTCAGTTTGGTATTCGCTGGCAGCGATGGCTGCTTGATTGGCAGCAATTTTAGGTGATACTTGTACCAGCAGCTTCTGCGCTTGCTCTAAGCTCAAAAAGCTTGAGACGTCTAATGCGTAGCTATTATCGACTGCTTTATGTGTAATAGGGTCAACAAGCGTAGACAATGCCTGCGACTCAGCGTTTTGAGGGTTTGGTACTGTATGAAAAGGCGCTATAGCTGGTTTATCATTATCAGTCAGACTATCAACATCTATGATTTGTGTCACAGCCACTGGTGTAACATCATCTGACACTTCTATACTGGCAGTGTCAGTGCTCGCGTAAGTCATGACAGGCACGCTCATGACTGCAACTGTCATCATAGCAGTCGGTAGCGCTGATAAAATGAATTTCATAAGTCACATAAGCCATTAATTAGAATGTAAGGTATTATAAAATAAGGAACAGCACCGATAGGTTTCATTGCTCGGGATATAAAGTTGCTGAACTATTATAGACTATTTGCCAGCTAGCGAAAAAATGATGCTTAAATAAATCATTCATATTCTAATATAAAAATATATCTATATTAAAAGCGCTAACAAGCGGTCATTCGTCATAAGAGGTACACTGTAGAGCCACAATAGTGACGGGTCAATGCTCAGTATTTTGCCGTTTTCTATTGTGTGACCAGTAGCGGTATGATAGAGGATTGATTTAATTTTTAAATATCTGTTTATAAGTAACAACATAGCCAACAAGACGTTTTCAATTCGCGCGATTTATTTTTAGTTAGATTTTGTTTTTAATCTTATTATGAAAACATTTAGGTAGTAATTAGCAAGTAGAAAATGCTCAATAAGCAGCAGTCAATCAGTAGGAATTAATAAGTAGCAGTCAATGAATAGTCACTAAATGGCTATCAAGTAGAATAAATAATATTAGCAGAGGGTGTGTCATGGCAGGGTATATTTTAGCGTTGGATCAAGGGACTACATCGAGTCGAGCGATATTGTACGATGATCATGCGCGTCCTATCAAAATGGTACAACAGCCAACGACGCTGCAAACACCAAGAGCTGGATTCGTTGAACAAGATGCACAGCAAATTTGGCAAACTCAGATTAGCTGTGCACACGATGTTATTAATCGGGCAGGGTTGCTTGCCACTGACGTTACCAGTATCGCGATTACCAATCAGCGCGAGTCTATTGTGATGTGGGATAAGCAAACAGGGAAACCGTTGGCTCCTGCCATCATTTGGCAAGACAGGCGTACCGCAAATTACTGTAAGACGCTTGCTGCTGAAAGCGCTAGCAATAACATGAATGACCCTGTGCATCCGGGTGTTGATAGCGTCAACATGGCACATGAAGTTCAGCGTATTACAGGCCTGCGTTTAGACCCATATTTTAGTGCCAGTAAGATTGCTTGGTTGCTTGAAAACAATCCGAAGCTAAGTGTACGAGCCAGCAGAGGTGAGATAGCGGTCGGCACGATTGATAGTTGGCTGATTTATAAGCTCACAGGTGGGGAGCATGTCATCGATGTGACGAATGCTTCTCGTACATTGTTATTCGATATCCATAAGCTGGCATGGTCAGAGACACTTTGTGACCGATTTGCCATACCTATGAATATATTGCCTAAAGTACTATCGTCCGACGGTGATTTTGGCAAAACCAAAAAAGGTCTGTTTGCAAAGCAAATACCCATTCAAGCAGTATTGGGTGACCAGCAAGCAGCGCTCTTTGGGCAAGGTTGTCTTGATGCAGGCATGGCTAAGAACACTTACGGTACAGGCTGTTTTATGCTAATGAATATTGGTCAGCAGCCAAAACTAAGCGAGCACAAGCTGTTAACCACCATTGCATGGCAGCGAAAAATATCGCCAACTCGTCCAGACAATTTATCATTTGATCAAATCGTACAGTCAGGTAAGCGAATGCTACAACCACCCAAAAAAGAAGTTACCTATGCTTTGGAGGGTAGTGTTTTTATGGCAGGAGCTATCATCCAATGGTTACGTGACAATTTGGGTATGATTTCACAAAGTAGCGATGTCGAAGATTTAGCTCGCCAAGTAGACAGTAGCGAAGATGTCGTATTATTACCTGCCTTTACTGGATTGGGCGCGCCTTACTGGCGTTCGGATATTAGTGCTAGCATTACTGGTATGAGCCGCGGTACTACTAAAGCACATATTGCACGCGCTGCATTGGAGGCCGTTGCCTACCAGACTTATGATGTACTGATCGCTATGCAAAAGGACAGTCCTCATCCTTTGACTGAGCTGAGAGTAGATGGCGGCGCTGCAAATAATGATTTACTCATGCAGTTCCAAGCAGATTTGTTAGGTGTTCCGGTATTACGCCCTAGAGATACAGAGATTACAGCGAAGGGCGCGGCACTACTCGCAGGTCTGAAAACTGGGCTATATGACGAATCGACCATGAAAGCTTCATGGCAAGTGGATCGTACTTTTGAGCCAAGCATGTCGATTGATGCGCGTGAGCAACACCTTGATAAATGGCAACGTGCCATCGCAAGGTCATTAATGCAGATATAGGTTTGATTTTTATAGTAAATTTATCAGTGCTAATCTCTTATGATTACCCAAAGTATGAGCGCACCGTACATGGATGTCATAAAGATACAGGCTGTAACGCAATGCAATCGCAATACGGACACAGTTTACATAATCAGGCTATCTGTCTCTACCTATAAGTTTCTATACTTCAGTTGGATTTAGCAAGACTGCTAATCTTTTAGCAAATAAATAATTCAATAAATAATAAATAATTTAGGGATAATACTATGAGTAACCATGACGCTATCGATCGCAGTGAAGTAAAAAACATGTCTAAAGAGACAAAAGAAGATTTGAATGCAGACATCATCACGGGTGAGCCAGGCTCACATCCAGTAGGCACAGGTATTGGCGGTGTAGGCGGTGCAGCAGCAGGTGCAGCCATCGGTACAATGGCAGGTCCATTAGGTACACTAATTGGTGGTGCTATTGGCGCTATCGTTGGTGGCGGCGCAGGTCATGCAGCAGCCGAAGCCATTGATCCAACACACGAAGAAGCTTACTGGCGTGCAGAGTATGCAAACGCTGACTATCATAGAGAAGATTATGACTTTGATCGTGATATGCACCCAGCGTATGCGGTAGGCTATGCAAACCGCGCTCGCTATCCAGTAGATGCACGTTTTGAAGATCATGAAGCCGACTTAGAGCGTTCATGGCATGAGGTGAAAGGTGATTCTCGTTTGGCGTGGGATGAAGCGCGTCTAGCATCACGTGACGCATGGCATCGTGTATCGTAGGACGTGTTTTACAAAAAAGTTAAATGTTAAAAATATTTATGAATATGACTACTGTTTACTCAATGACTTTAATAGATAGCCAGTTTGATAGGCGATCGGTCTTTTAAAAAAGCTGACAAGAGATTACTATTTCGTTGCTGAAAATAGATTGATTGTACGATTGGTTCTATTAATGACTTTGACCAGCAGTATTTATGTTATTTTAAAACTTCCAAAGTCAACCTTTGGGAGTTTTTTTTGGCATAAAATTTGCTATGAATCTATATGTATGAATATAATATAATATAAGAAAAACAAGAATAACAGGGGATTTATGACCAATAATGACGGTAGTAAACAGTTTTATATTGCGACAGCTAACTTGTTGAACTTTGCTAACCCTAATCGCATTTATTATGAGAATGCCCCAGCTTATGATAATAAAGCCTATGAGCATAAGCTACGTGGTCTGACAGACCTGCTGGCTAAAGCACACGCTGATATCATTGCCGTACAAGAAGTATGGGATAGCAATGCATTAGAAGCACTAGCTGTCTCACTAGGATTCAAACTAGAACAGGTGGTCATTCCGCTTGCAAGCAATGACACTGCAAGTCCATATACTCAAGGTAGAGGCGCACAGGATACGCCAGCCGTTGGTATTATTAGTCGATTTGAGCAGTTAGAGACGACCTTATTAGAAGAGATTGCACCAAAAGCTGTGATTGATATCCCCGATATCGGGCCTCATCAGCATTTTAATCGTCCACCTTTGATGTTGCGTGTTGACGCATATGGTCAACCAATAACGGTCATCACGGCGCATCTAAAAAGTAAACGTGCGTTTTTCTTACGTGACGAAAATGGTCACCTATTAGAGGACATGGATGATCCAAATATCCGTATTCGTGCCAAGCTTCGTAGTTTGTGCATGCGTGCTGCAGAGGCGGCATCTATTCGTATGTCGGTTATGGAACGTTTGCATCACACGCGTGAGCCATTGATACTGCTTGGCGACATGAATGATGTGACTGGTAGCGTAACGACTCAGCTGATGACTGAGACTGGCGAGGTTAATTATGATAAAAGTATGCGTGATGTTGCACTTTTTGACGCCGCTCGTATTCAAGCTCGCTACGGTTGGATGAAAGATGTGGCTTACACCCATATTCATCAAGGTATGCCAGAAGTGATCGATCAGTTGTTTGTCTCAGAAGAGTTCTTACCTGATAGCAAGTTTTCGCTCGGTCAGGTTGAAAGAGTTGATTATTTCAATGACCATCTTAAGTGGGATTATTCAGATAGGGTGACTGATCATGGTATTATAAGAGCGAAAATTAAACTGAATGATTAACTTCATAAAATTAGATAGTTAACTCTAGTAGAGTGTTAATCGATACATTAACTTTTAACCCATTCATGTCCCTTGCTTGATAGTGTACAAGCGTTTATGATGCCTCCTCATTGAGGTTAGTAGCGATAATATTGGCTTTGTATTGCAGTCGATAGCTCGTAATCCGGTCATTTAGGATAAATACTATTCGATGAAGATTATATTTATAAAATAGGGCGTAACATTAAGAGACTTATAATGAGTGATAACAAAGACGAAAAAATTGAAGATGTGTTGGTAGACTCGGAATTGGCAAAAAAACTTGTACCAAACAAGTTTAAATTTACCAGTCAGCAGGGCCGCGCACGTCGTCAAAAACTTTTGGCTGGTGCCAAAAAGTTGAGTGAAACACAAGCTATCAATGATATTACTTTGGCAGCTGTGTGTGAAGAAGCAGGCATACCAAGAGCTTCTGCTTATCATTTCTTCCCTAACATTGAAGCAATATTTTTAGCATTGCGCTTTTTGAATGCGATTGAAATATTAGAGATGGTAGAAACCGTTGATATCGGCAACTACGATAGATGGCAAGGATATCTAACCGCGCTGATTGATCAATGCGTGACGATATTCCACAATGATGAGACCAAAGCCAAACTCATTTATGACACCAATACGCCTGATTTTGAAGGTGATGAGTTTGGTGAAGATATGGACCATCAAATTGTTGATCTAGTCTATAAGCGTTTATCAGAGCGTTATGAGATGCCAAATTTTGAAGATATCCAAAACACGTTATTGATTGCTTATAGCATTGTTAATGCGATATTTACCTTATCTTATCGTCGTCATCAGAATATCACTGAAGACTATATTCAAGAAGCAAATACAGCATTTATCGCGTACTTACGCTGCTATCTACCAGAAAAACTACCACGTAAAAACCGCTAATTTTATCTATATTAGACACAAAAAAGCCGACAAATCTGTCGGCTTTTTTACCTCTATCATTTAGTAAGGCGCTTTAATTATCTGGCGTTAGATCTTGTCCGCGGCAGATATCATCACTGGCATCTAAAGGCTCATACTGCTTGTAGTAGCTGACGATAGATTGCTCTAAAGCCACGTTAGTCTGTGAATCATGAGCATTCACGTAAGCTTCGCGTGCTTGCTCAAGCCAACGGTCCGCCATACGAAAATGTATGCCTGACTCGCGCCACCCTCGCTTACATTGATTGGTCGCCGCCCAAATTAATGCCACTTCACTAAATGCCATCTCACGTGGAGCTGACTCTATACCGTCGCTGTCTTTTAGCGCACTCAGCGTTGCCCATAGATCAGGTCGCATTAGAGCAGAGGTAGTAGGGATATCTTGCTGTAGTTTGATGTTTTGTGCTGTATTATTTTTTAGTGACTGTAATATATTCTCAGCCATTTCTACTGCTAATGGGCCCTCAGCTGAGCGGCTATTCATACTGTCTTGATGAATAGCATAAGTAAGCCATGCTTGCGCTTTGTAAGCGAGGTACTGCTGATGAGCGGTTTTGTCTTTTTGCTGATAGGGCTGTAGTTGCTCTACCATACAGTTGAGTACACGTTGCTGTGTGCTTTGGTATTTATAAGAAGGCGCTTGAGTCTGAATATCATCACGACAGTCTACAGCACTATTCGTACCAACGATTTGAGCCGTGTTGTTAGCGATGCTATCTTGTGCTGATGCAAGGGATACGACACTCAAAAGTAACAGTGCCGAGAGTGCAGTATGTACTGGTTGTTTATAAGCAGTGGTTTTAATGGCAGCTTTAAACATGATGCAAACCTTATCTGAAGGTAATGAGTGTGGGTATTTACCATTATTAGGACTGACTCTGTGACTCCTGTCTAATCGCTGATTATATTGCCATTAGACAGGAGTTAAGACGCTATCATCAGCTTACAAGGTAGTCGTGTTAACTTGCGTAGAGTCACTATTTAAACGCTTGTTCTTACGTGGGTCTTCACGCTTGAATAGATTTTCATCAAACTTGAAACGCAATCTAAAGTAAGCCCCTTCTTGAGTACTATCGTCATAGGCGATGTCTTCATCTTCAAAGCCCATAAAATTATAGCCAAGTGACAACCAAAGGTTGGTCATTGGGCTATAGCCCACTTCAGCACCCAACATATAAGATAAGTCATCTGCTTGCTTATTCCAGTAAGTACCCGCTTGCAAGCCAACATCCCAACGTTCGCTAATGTCGTAGAGACCGCGCCCATAAACGGCATGAGCAGTGTTGTCACTGGTAATGTTGTCTGCTTCATATTCTGTATACTTACCCGCATAGCGACCAGATAAGGTTAGGGCACGCGTTGGATGGTAGTTACCATTCCATGACCAAACGATGGTGTCTTTTTGATAAGTATCATCACCCGTGTTATTGTCATCCAAACGATACTCAAGCTTTGCAAGCATGTCTAGTTGATTGCTGTCGTAATCACGATAAGCCGCACCAAGTTGGAAACGATTAATCGTGCGATCGCCATCATTATAGTCAATGCGCGAATAGGTATCTTTGGCAAGTAAGGTGATCTCATCGGTATAACGATAGGCAATACCTGCACTACCAAGTAAGGTATCACTGGTTTCGCCCCAACGTTTCTCAACACGTCCTGATGCTTTGTAGTTTTCTTTGGTAAGATACTCAACGCCAAAACCTGCGGCAGTGGCGGTGTTGTTCTCTTCGCCTTCTAATGACTCAACGCGCTCAAGCAATGTATTTAAAGTCAGACCTTCTTGTACATACCACTTGTTTTTTAGACCGATAGCGGCTTCCGCTTCACGCGCACTGATCGCGTCACGCATGCGGTATTCGCTATAGACTTTACCGTCTTTCATGTAGTTGGCATCAAAGCCAACAACAGTACGTTGACGCTCATCAGTATCATCAAGACCATAGCTACCAGACAAGCTATTGATCAAATCATGACGTGCATATAGACGACCCAAGCCACCGATTGGCGTCTCACCACCGATGGACGTCGCGTTACGTGAACTATTCTCAATATCTTGCTCATACTCTGCAAATACCAAGCTATTATTTAGCTTGGGCAGGCGAGAGGTGATACGGGCACGAACCGTGGTACCTTCGATGTCTTTGTCAGCATCACTAACGCCATTCAATGCTGATTGGTTGATAATGTCATCATTGAACAGCGTGTCATCAGTAACATCTACCACGTCTGTGGCTGCTTGAGTATTACGTGAGGCAGCAGTGGCATCTTGTTTGTAGTAACGCACACCGAATTCACCAACGACGTTTTCACTCAAACGTTGCTCGATACTGGCTTGTACGCCTTCACGACTCGCGTCAGTAGTATGATCCTTGGTACGCACACCTTCTAATTTCAACGCTGTTTTTTTGTCGTTAAATGTATGGATGACTTCTACGCCAGATTCCGTACGTCCAGCAGTAAGCGGTGATGCACCAGTGACAAATCCTTCGTCTGCATCATTGTAATAAGCCTTGGCACGCGTGTCTTTCTTATTATCAAAGTCAAGCTCAACACGTAAGGCATTACCCTCAACATTGTTATCGTCTAATTCTGTGGTATTGATCTGATTACTTGGCTGAAAATTAGGGTTCTCAGCCTTGTTCATTGCGTATTCAGCCACCAGCTTTAGCTTATCGTTGAACTTGATAACGCTATTGACACTAGTCAGCTCTTCTTTGTTCAATGGGTCGTCGCTATTGATATAGCTACCACCGATAGAAACTTTATTAGTCAGTTGCTGTTTGGCAGCGATACCACCAACCAAATAGTCCTCACCACCTTCGTCCACTTCTACTGTGACACGAATGTAGATAGGATTGCCTTCGAGATCTTGACTCGCAATCGGTGATTTCAGGAATAAACTACGGCTAATCGGGTCTATCTCATAATCAGCAAAACGAGTCAGCGTCTCACGGCTGATGATAAGACCAGAATTGTTGGCATCACGGGTGATCACTTCGACCGTTTCAGAATTTTCTAGTACCGCGTCAAAGTTTTCGGCCAATGGATACGGCCCTGAAATACCTAAGCCGCGAGTCTCATTAACGCGCTGGCTGGTACTGGTCTCTGCCAAAAACGCAGTCACGCGAGTATTATTATCTTCAAATTGAGCCTTTAGACCAGTCAATGTACGGTTGTATTGACCCAGTTTAATACCATCATCATTGTCAATTTGTGTTTTTAGATCGCCATACATCGTAAACGAGCGGCCTTTGTCTAGACGCACATAGAGCTTACTGGTTGATTGCGCATCAAAGCCTTTGGCGGATGAGTCACCATACACAGGATAGTACTCACCAGGCTCGATATCACGGAATAATCGCTCGCCTTTTTTGTCACTATCATAGGCCAGCGTCAGCAAATAGTCACCACGTACTTTGCCTTTTAAGAACATCGCTGCGCGACCTGAGGCGGTATAGTCATCGTTACCAGCAAAATCATTCAGTTCTTGTTCAAAGGCACCTTGAGCGTCTGTAATACTGCTGCCGTCAAAATCTTTGAGTGAGATGGCACCTTCGACGATACCCACAGCAATGAGTGGACGCAGCTTAGCCGTAAACTGCAATGGGATAATTTGTTTACTACTACCAGTATCAATCACCAACTCACCTTTGCCTGGTGCGCTTGGCGCGATGACTGGTATTAATAGCTCACCACCTGATACAGTAACTTGGGTGCCGGCTTGATCTTTACTGCTATCGCTAAGATTGATACGACCAATATTGGTATCGATAGTGATCGGTGTTGAAGCAATATAAGGACGGCCATCACGATCTTTTAGACTAATAACAACCTGATATTCGCTGATACCATCTGCTGGGACTAATTGTGCTTGCGTACGATAATCAATCGCTTGCAGACTATCAGGTGTCAATACGGTGATGGCCTGCTCGGAAATAGTTTTGCCATTGATGTCAGTTGCCACGCCTCGCAAAGTGTTTTTACCACGTTGTAGATCAACAGCATAATAATCGAAAGCCGTGACATTCTGCTTTTCTTGCTCAGCTGTTTTACCTATTTTCTGCTCTGAGACCGCTTTACCATTGGCATATAAAGTAAATATCGAGCCAAGTGGTGCTTGTACCTGTACCATCTGCTTGTAAGTACTGAGCTGTTGACCTTCGCTCAAGTTGATAAACGAGACATCGTTATTGGCAACTTCTTTTAAATATTCTTCGAGCTCTTTTTCTACTGGAGGTGCAACCGTTGTCACGGCCATGTCTACACGATTGGTCGCATCCCCAATCATATCGTTGACAATAGCAGAATCACAGTTGTTACCAAGGTCTAGATCACCATTGATATTACAGCCGCTAGCATCGACATTATCAGTCGTGTCGGCATCGTAGTTTGGCTCTAATGTTAGCGCTGTTTTTACCGCTTGCTCTAGCGTATCATTCTTAGCACCCACTGATTTGCTACGAGCGATAAGCTCAGCGTTTAAGCGCTCAATGCTGTCAGCCATACCGCCCACAATCGCAAAATCTGCACGATGTAGCTCGCCATATTTCAAATCGACAAAACGGCTGCCAGCATCACCAGCATTACGGTTGCTTTGGGTGACCAGCTCTGTTTCTCTAGGGATCGTCGTGCGATCTACTTTTAGTACGTGTGTTTTGGCACTGACGCCATAAAAGTTGTATTTACCTTCAGGATCGGTCACGATAAAGTTACCATTTTCCATATAAATACGGACGCCAGCAACCCCAAGCTCGCCATCTTCTTTTTGTTGGATACCATCCCGGTTGATGTCGTGGTAGACCTTACCGATGATAATTCCATCAGTATTCATGACGCCGCGTTCTACGTCGATTTTCCACTGTGCTTCTCTTGATACTACGCTTTGCCCTTGCTCGTTATTAGCAACTGCGATTGCGCGGTTGATACCATCACCACCTAGTGATGAAGCACCAACAAGCACACGATAAGTAATTTTTTACTTTCGCCATTTGCCATATTGCCTAAGTTCAATACCTGATATTTACCGTCAGACTTAAACTCAGTAGTCTGTGTCTGATTGATATCGATAGCAGTCGCTGGGCTCACACGCACACTGCTATCGACATAATCAAAACCGCGTGGTAATGCGTCTTTTAGCTGTACATCGTAAGCAGTAGCGTTACCATTGTTCGTGATATTGATGGTGTAGCTGACATAATCACCGAGTTCAGCACTTTTTACGTCACTTTCCTTTGTGACAACTAAAGCTGGGTTGTCATCGACGATATTAATTTGTGAGCTCAGATCACTGATATGCACGGTGAAGTCAGACGCGTTCGGCAGTTCATCAGCACCAGTACCAACCGAAGGGGCAATACAAGCATCTAAACTGACAGTCAATGTGTCGCTGTTCAACGTCTGGATAAGCTTATCGTCAATAGCGTTGGCGTTATTTTGAGTGGCCGCTGATAGCTGATATTTACCCGTGTTATTACCAGTTTCTATAGCTTTAAGTGAATAGCTATCTCCAGTTATCGGCGACGTGATGGTTACCCATACTTGATCAGGCTTGTCAGTTTGTACGTTACATTGCGCATAGCTGGCACTGACATAAACATCATCATTAATTTGTGAAACAGTTTTACTTTCATCAAATTTTGGAGTGGTGAATTTGATACCAGATTCGATAATGACTAAACTATCGGTCGCACTCACGCTGGTCACTGACGGGTCTTCTAAGACAACTGCACCAATCTTAATGTCAGCAGTGTCCCCATCCTGACCATTAGCATCTGATAGCGCTTGTACAATAAACTGAATGTTTTCACTCTGACCAAGCTTGATTTGGGCACTCATGTTATCAAGAATAAGTTGTGTATCACCACTATCGACAATACCGTTTTTATTCAAGTCTTGATAAACTTTCAAATTAGATAGAGTTGGCGATACATCAAGCGTCAGCTCAATAGTCTGACTACTATAGCTAGTATTACTAAGAACATTAACCCAATTCACCAATGTGTTGGGTGCGACAGTACGCAAGGGTTGCTGAGTTAAGTTAATACCATATTCAGGTAAGGCAGAGGCTTTGACTTGTACTTGGTTTGAGGTGCTAGAAATCGTTACGTTAGTTTGATTGCTTACATTGTAATTGGCTTGAGCAGTGTTATTGATTATCTGTACCAATGAATCAGGCGCAGCAAATGCCATATTTGATTGCATAAGCAACATTGCAGCCGTCAGCGCAGAGATCTTCGCTGTATGCAACGTAGTACGATTAGACGGTGTCATTAAAGATTTAGTCATGTGTCGCTTATCCAATAAAACACAGAAGAGTAATAGGGTGGAGCGTCTCTAGCTTGGCTAATATAAATTGATTAGGTCAAGCTAGAGGGTTTATCTATAAGCAGCTATCGCTGCTTATAACTTCTTCGATTAACGAGCGTTTTTAATCTTAACTTTAAAGGTCAGACTGGCAACGCCTTGAGGAGCCAAAACATCTGTACTAGACATAGTGGCAGTAATAGCACTGGTACTTACAGCAGCAGCACCAATAGAAGAGTTATTAGTAGCAGTAGAAGCAGCTGTATTAGGTACGTAAGTAGCACCAGCTGAGAAGTTAGATAACAAATCCGAAATCGTTAAGCCTGTAATGTTAAAACCAGAAGCTGCTGCTGGATCCGCAGTTTGTATGGCAGAAGACGTATTAGTCGCCTGGATACGATAAATAACACACTGATCAGGTTTTGCATTATCAATTGCAGTTTGAACAAAAGTAGCTGCAGAAGCGTCAGCATTACAGGCGGCATCTAATGCTTGAGACTTCACTAAAGTTAGACCTCTCACATTTGTAACATCAGTGATAGTTGGTATAGTAGGCGGATTTGTACCAGCAGCAGCTAGCCTAACGGTAGTATTCTCTGTGCTACCAACAACTGCACTAGTAGAAGCCATGTTATATCTGACTTCTAATTTACCATTTGGTGCTATACCGCCAGGCAATACTGAACTATTAATAGTGTAGACATTACCGCTTTTCGTTGGTGTTACTGCAAGAGGCGCGCTAGGCGTACTGCCTGGTGTACCGTCTGGATTTGGTGGAGTATAAATCAAGAAAAATTGAGTGGTAACAGGATCGACTGCTGCGTTGGTGCCATCAGTAAAGGTAAGGGTCAATGGATTATTTGTATCACCTTCAACATCTTGTCCAAGGTTAGTGATAGTAGCGACATGCGTCACCTGACCATCAGTATTCGTAGTAGAAGTAGTCGGTGCAATGTCTCTCGTAGTGGCTTTTACAAGCGTCAGACTACGTCTAGTGAAGGTAGTCGTTGCAGCACTATCTACACCAGTTCCACCAGATAGATCAGCAGCAGCAGGCACTCTAGTAGTTTCACTACCAGGAGCAGGTGTTAGTGTATTATCTAAAATGTCATAATCAGTACCGACTGTAGGAGTGTCAGATAACGTGCCAACAGCACCAACGAATTTATCATAAACCGCTACGTTGTTAGTAACTGAACTATTAGCACCAGTGAACTGAGCTTTATCAACATTAACCGTAAAAGTGATAGTGCGACTTTCACCAACTGGCAAGTTGGCGACTGGAACATCGATAGCTCGTCGACCACTGATAGTGGAAATCCTAGGTGTACCAGCGCCACCACTTACGGTCACGTCTGTTGTAGCATTATTAGGCAGAGATAGACCTGCAGGAAGGACATCTCTTATAACAAAATCAGTGGCATCAGCACTATAGTCAGTATTCGCATTAGTTACGGTAATAGTGTAAGCAATCTGAGGAGTAGTCGCTGTCAAATCGACGCTACTAGCCCCTGTTTTTACAATACTAAAAGTAGGCAATCTAACGATCGTTTGGTTTTCATTAACTAATGTAGGAACTTTAGTACCTGTTGTAGTTGCAGTAGTAATAAAGCTACTAGTAGCAGTTAGAGTACCAACAGCAATATCGCCACCAGTACGGCCAGTAGGTGTTAGTGACGTATAGCTAAGAGCTGCTTGTAAACCTGGCAACAGTTTAATATTTCTAGTAGTAGTGTTTGCGCCACCTGTTAAATTGCCACTCTGAGCTTGACCAAGTGCTTGCAATGCATTTGCTTGGTCAGCTGTTAGAGCAGCACCGCCTTTCTGTCGAATTATGAAGGCAACATCTGTATTTGCTGGATGAGCATACCCTTGCGTAGGTGTGGCTGTCTCAATATTAGCGTCGTTATTAGCAGTCGTATTGATGTTATAAGTATCGCTCACGTTACCTTCATTTATCAATATATGATTGAAAGTAGCAGTAGCACCTGGAATAGTCGCTATGTTTTCGTTTTTGTCATCAGTAGCACTGTTACCATTAGTAGCGTACAGTATGAAGTTAGCCGTTTCGCTAACATTCACGGTCACTATATTAGAAGTCGCAGTGGGTTGAGTAACCCCTGCAACATTATAACTTGCAGTTGCTACGTTATTAATAGCAGAAGTCGTAGAATTAGTCGTAGGTCCTGAAGTTATAGACGCCATAGCGCCAGTCGATAGGCCCATCACTGCGGCGACGCCGATAGCTAGCAAACTATAATTAAAAGTGTTTGATTTCATGTAATGCTCCAGAATTAAGATTAAAAATTGAAACGTTAAAAGCGTGAAGGTTTAATGTCTACTGAACTAATTAACGGTGGTATTGAGAGCAACGGCTGCTGACTTTTTAGCTGGCAATAACTTAATATTCCAACGCAGAGTGCGGTATTCAGAATATGGAATCTTGACCATCTTGCCATCGACTTTACGCATCAGCGGCATATCAGCGTAATTCTTGCCATCAGTGCTGGCTTGTGCGCTTGCAGGCATCGCATCACCAGTAAATGTCATATTGGCAGGGATAGGTAGCGTCACCATCAAGTCGTTAATGTCTTTATTAATGGTATTGGTATAATTCGCTTTATACTGAATCACAGTACCTGCTGGTGCAGTACGTACTGGTGTATAGACCGTTTTACCTTCCGCATTCTTTATGACTTGATTAGCTGTTAGTTCCATTTTTAGAGCATCATCAGCATGCGCTATATTTAGTAAAGAGCTAGACGCTATAGTGGCCAATAGAACATTGCGTAGAATCTTGAAACGTTTCATATAAAATCCTTTCTTATATCGTTGCTATCATTGGGATGTTAATGCTTTGGGCTATAGTGAAACTGTCTATAATTTGATATCAGGATCGTCTGTAAAAAGCACACATCTTCCCTTTAGGCTATTGTCACGTAACCAATACAAATATTCATTATAAAGACGACAAATGGTATTTCGAGATGGCCAAACGGTAAAAGCCCTGTCTAAGAAGACAGGGCTTTTTTGTATTAGAAAAGGAAATAGTAATAATCTAGAATTGCAATAGATAGTAGCTACTGAGTGTTCACTGTAGTGCCATATTTGGTATTAAAATAAAAGTTGCGGTTTGATCTGGCGTTTAGGGTAAAGGGATTGGTTATTACTGTACCGTTATTACCGATGGCCACACTATTAGAAGCATAGTCGGTTGTACTGGCTATTGGATTGGCTAAGGTTGAGGTAACCGCTGCGCCATCACTTTTGCTTTGCAGTTTATCCTGCATCACAAAGTTTGTGATGGGGATATTAGCGCGATTGGTGGCGGTAATGCGATAAGCAATACACTGACCAGGGGTAAGGGCATTTCCATTATTAGCACTTTCACTAAAGCCATTCCTAAGGTCTGTTTCACCTACACGATTGAGAGCAGGATCAGTATAAGGGATAGTAGAAGGACAGTTATTAACGTATTGAGCTTTTCTAAGGACTAAGGCGGCGTTTTCTGCAATGACACGACCAAAGTTCCTGTTGGGATAGTGGTAGGTGGTGGTTGCAAATGCAGTATTGATATTGTCTGTCGTGGTTCGGATCGGGTAAGAACTGCCTGTTCTACTCTCTATAAGGCATATGCTTCTATTACTACCAAAGGTTGAGAGAGGGACACTAAATTGAAACTGACCGATAGTCGCGCCGCTACTATTAACAGTTTGTGTAGCATAAGTGAGAGGGTTGTTACTATCGCAACTAGCTAGTCTGACAGTACTACCGCTGATCCCCGTCTCTTGGGGCGGATTAAAAACACCATTGAAGTAGTTGGTATTATTATAAGTCCCAGAATTGAAGTTGGCATTAGTAGCGCTCGCTTGCGCTGCTGTGATACCACCATTATCGTCAAATACCGTACCAGAAAAAATGTACTGAGGAACGTAACAGTAGTTGTCTAAACGGAAATCAATCTCTTGATTAGTCGGTGTTCTAGTTACAAAAACTGGGTTATTTGTGTAACGTATAATAACGTTATTGACAGCTTGGTTAAATTGTATGGAGCCTTGACATCTAGCTTCTAAATTTTTGGCAGGACAATTTGTGGCAGTAGCATTATTTAGTCCGTTAGCATTAATTACATTTGAACCTGCTATGGATTGAAAAGTACCATTGATTATCGCTCCAGACTGAGTAGTTCCTGTTATCTGGATAAAATCATCAAAAAGATTGCCGTTAGAGTTTGCATAATCAATATCGAAAGCACTTAATGCTACGTTAGTCAAAAAGATAGGTTGAGACGTTATACTGTTTCGGAAGTCTAAAGTAATAGTTGTAAAGTCTAAATTAGAAGGAAAGTTACGATTAACGTTAATAGCGTTAAAAGTAGAGCCATTGGAAGGCGCGCTAATAACACTAAGATTATTTGCTACTGTGCTAGTACTAGACTCACTAGTACTTACTCTCATTTGTAAAGGAATCTTGCCTCCATCGTTACCAGCTACGTTGACATAAGTACCAAAACTAGCAACCAAATTGTTATAATCACCATTAGTTAAAGCACCTTGGGCAGCATCTGCAATCCCATCACAATTAGCTCCCGGGTTTGCTAAAAATGCAAACGATGAGGTACTTATCAGTGACAATATGATAAAGCCTATAAAAGTCAGTATTTGAGATTGATACTTACTAAAAGAAAAAGCGTTCGTTATATTCGAGGATGTTTTAGCTTTATACATGTCACTATTCCTAAGAATCAAGGTTGCTCAATCGATATGGAACTTAACCATATTTATACAAATATACCAGTATGAGATAATAATAAGCAATTTATGTTAAATCCAGTGTAAAGTTCCTAATGGTCGATTTAGCATGACAGGAAGTATATTTTGGTTACGGAGTTAGACGTAACTGTCTTTTAGGTAAAGAGACAAACTATTTTTATTATCATTTTTCAAAAAACTAATCATTATTTATTTAAAAAATACTTGTTATTTATCCATTTCTCTACAGCCATAAACAATTGCCTCGCAAACGCTTATAATAGAGTGTCAAAATCATCCATGACTGAATATACAGGGACAACAGTATGATCTGTTTTGTAGTTTCGTCCATTTGACGCATATGTCAATTCTCAGTGGTACTATTTTGTATAATCTAGCTGTACCTCACCGTATGAAACAAGGGAATGCTTGGACATAGCAAGGAAGTCATAAGTAAACCGATATCTCACTTCACACCAGTATTTAACAAAGCCCTACCGTCTAAATAGGTAGGTATGACTGATATAAAAGGATCGACAACAATGAATTATTACAAGGATGCTGATAGCACCGAGACCAAAGAGTGGTTACAAGCCTTTGAGTCTGTTCTCAAACATGCAGATAAGGATCGCGCTCAGTTTCTTCTAAAAGCCTTGTACAATATGGCTGTTCAAGAAGGGCTACCATTTAATAGATTGGATACCGCATATATTAATAGTATCGCTGTTGAAGACGAGCCAATGTATCCAGGCGATCTTGGCATGGAGCGTAAGATTCGTGCGTTGATTCGTTATAACGCTTTGGCAATGGTCATGCGTGCCAACAAAAACGATGATGATTTGGGTGGTCACTTAGCGTCATTCGCCTCTAGTGCCACGCTTTATGAAACAGGATTCAACCATTTTTTCCGTGCGGCAAGCGATCACTTCGGTGGTGACATGATTTATTATCAAGGTCACTCAGCGCCAGGTATCTATGCGCGTTCTTATTTAGAAGGTCGTCTAACTGAAGATCAGCTCGATAACTTCCGCCGTGAAGTGGGTGGTAAAGGCTTATCAAGCTATCCACATCCATATTTGATGCCTGATTATTGGCAGTTCCCAACGGTATCGATGGGCCTAGGTCCGATCATGTCGATCTACCATGCTCACGTGCATCGTTATATGGAAAATCGCAAACTGTTAGAAAAAGAAGGCCGTAAAATTTGGGCGTTCTTAGGTGACGGTGAGACGGATGAGCCAGAAAGCTTGGGTGCAATCTCTCTTGCTGGCCGTGAGAAGTTGGATAATCTGATTTGGGTGGTTAACTGTAATTTACAGCGTCTTGATGGCCCAGTACGTGGTAATGGCAAAATTATTCAAGAGCTAGAGTCGGTATTCCGTGGTGCTGGCTGGCGTGTGATTAAAGTCATTTGGGGTGGTAAATGGGACAGCCTGCTTGCCAATGATGATACTGGTGTTCTCAAACATCGTATGGAAGAAGTGGTCGATGGTGAGTACCAACTATACGAAGCGCGTACGCCTGAATTCACTCGCAAAGAATTCTTTGGTAAATATCCTGAATTAAAAGAAATGGCAGATGCATTGACTGACGAAGACATTGCACGCCTAAACCGTGGTGGTCATGATCCGCAAAAAGTGTATGCTGCGTTTAGCGAAGCGATGAAAACCAAAGGTCAGCCAACGGTCGTACTGGTCAAAACTGTCAAAGGCTATGGTTTGTCCAGCACAACACAAGCGGTCAATAAATCGCATCAAATCAAGAAACTTGATCAAGAGGCGCTCGTTTATTTCCGTGATCGTTTTGATTTGCCATTTACCGATGAGCAATTAGAAACCCTACCATTCTACCGTCCTGAAGAAGGCTCGGCAGAGATGAAGTATCTAAAAGGTCGCCGTGAAGCATTGGGTGGTCATTTGCCAAACCGCCGCAGTGGTCATATTCCGCTGAACATTCCTGAGCTGTCAATATTTGATCGCGTCTTAAAAGGCAGTAATGGCAAAGAACAATCAACGACGATGGTATTCGTGCGTTTGTTATCAGCCATGCTGAAAAACAAAGATATCCAAGATCGCGTTGTGCCAATCGTACCAGACGAAGCGCGTACTTTCGGTTTGGAAGGTATGTTCCGTCAATTGGGTATTTACTCTGCTGTTGGTCAAAAATATACGCCAGAAGATAGCGAAGCATTGATGGGCTATAAAGAAGCCATCGATGGTCACATGCTAGAAGAAGGTATCAACGAAGCGGGTGCGATGAGTACTTGGATTGCCTTAGCAACCAGTTACTCTGTGAACGCGCTACCAATGATTCCAATGTACATCTATTACTCAATGTTTGGTTTCCAGCGCATAGGTGACTTAGCGTGGGCGGCAGGTGACTGTCAGGCACAAGGCTTTTTATTAGGGGCAACTGCGGGTCGTACGACTTTGAATGGTGAAGGCTTGCAGCATCAAGATGGTCATTCACAAATTCTATTCAACGTGGTACCAAACTGCGTGACCTATGATCCTTGCTATGGTTATGAGCTGGCTATTGTCGTACATGATGGCCTACGCCGTATGTATGGCGAAGGCGAGCGCGTTTATTATTACCTAACGCTAATGAACGAAAACTACGACCAGCCTGCCATGCCAGAAGGCGCTGAGGAAGGTATCAAGCGCGGTATGTATTTACTTGAAGACAACGGCTCAACTCAGGTGCAGCTATTGGGTTCAGGCGTTATCTTACGTGAAGTACAAAAAGCGGCTCAGATTCTAAAAGATGAGTTCAATATCACATCAAACGTTTGGAGTGTCACTAGCTTCAACGAGTTGACTCGTGATGGTATGGTTTGTGACGACTACAACCGTCTACATCCAATGGATGAAGAGAAAGTGCCATGGGTTACTGAGCAGCTAGCCCCGCACGAAGGTATCGTAGTTGCAGCGACTGACTACATGCGTAATTACTCAGAGCAGATCCGTGCTTGGTTACCAGACAACCGCCCTTATACCACGCTTGGCACAGATGGTTATGGCCGTTCTGATACTCGTGAGAACTTACGTAGCTTCTTCAACGTTGATGCGGCTCACATCGTTGTTGCCACGCTTAAGCGCTTAGCGGATGAAGGCGAAGTTGAAATGCGTTTGGTGAAAGATGCCATTTCAAGCTTAGGCATCGATGCAGATCAGCCACCTGCATGGCACCAACAGTCTTATTATGATCATTCTCCAGATGCACCTGCACCAGGCAAAGTCAACCCAAGTCCTGTGCCTGAGTTCGTTGCTGAAGACGATGAAGAAATCAGCAACGAAGGCCGCGCCGAAGATCAAGCAGATGCGACCTTGCTCAATGACGGTGATGTCAAAGAATAATAATCATAAGACTAGGAGATAAAACATGGATATTAAAGCCCCCGATTTGGGTGTCGATAGTGCTGAAGTCAGCGAAATTATGGTAGCAGTGGGTGATGTCATCGCAAAAGATGACAACATCGTTCTGCTAGAGTCAGACAAAGCCTCAGTTGAAGTACCAAGCTCTGCTGCTGGTAAAGTCACCAAAATCAATGTTGCCATTGGCGATCAAGTCAGCGAAGGCATGGTATTGATTGAAGTCGAGAGTGCTGACGCAAGCGATGATACTGACAGCACTGCCGAAGAAGCTACTGAAGCAGAACAAGCGGACGATAATAATGAAGACGCACCTGTCGAAGATGATGCAGAGGAAGAGGCGACTGATGATGCTGGCGAAGGCGCATCGACTACCCATGCACTGCCAGACATAGGCGTTGATGAAGCGCAAGTGGCTGAGATTATGGTGAGTGTAGGTGACACGGTCAGTGCAGATGAGTCTATCCTACTGATTGAGTCAGACAAAGCCTCAGTCGAAGTGCCTGCACCAGAAGCAGGCGTGGTCGAAAAAATCTTGGTTAATGCTGGTGACACTGTGGCCAATGGTCAAGACTTTATCGTTATTAAAGCGGCAGGTACTCCTAAGGCAAAACCGAAAGCGGATACTGCTAAAACTGAAGATAAAGCGGACAAGTCTGCACCGAAAGCTGAAAGCAAGTCACAGCCAGCCCCAACAGGTGAGCCGAAGCAAGCATCTGCACCGACCTCAACTGCTGCACCTGCGGGCAAAAAATTGAGCGAAGCGGAAGTTAATGAAAAGTTGGTTGATGTATATGCAGGTCCTGCTGTACGTAAACTGGCTCGTCAGCTTGGCGTGGATATAACACAGGTAAATGGCTCAGCACTAAACGATCGCATTCTAAAAGAAGATCTGTTTGCGCATGTTAAAAACCGTTTGACCACCCAACAAGCCGCACCAGCTGCTCAGAGTGCTGTTAGCTCAGGTCTGCCAAAACTACCTGATATGAGCAACGTTGAAATTTGGGGCGAAACAGAAATCCAAGATTTGAGCCGCTTGCAAAAAGTATCAATCCCGCAGCTGAACTACAATACGTATCTACCACAAGTGACACAATTTGATTTGTCTGACATCACCGAAACTGAAAAACTACGCGGTGAGCTAAAAGGTGACATGAAGGCGCAAGGTATTGGCCTGACTATTTTGGCCTTTATTGTTAAAGCAACTGCTTACGCTTTGACCCAGCACCCACGTTTTAACAGTCATTTGAGTGATGACAATACGCAAGTGATTTTGCGTAAGAGCGTTAATATGGGTATTGCTGTTGCGACTGATGACGGCCTAGTAGTTCCTGTGATTAAAAATGCACAGGACAAAGGCATCAAGCAGATCGCCATCGAAATTGGTGAGTTAGCAGGCAAAGCACGTGATAAAAAGCTCACTACTAAAGACATGCAAGGTGCAAGCTTTACCATCTCAAGCCAAGGTATCTTGGGTGGTACAGCGTTCACGCCACTGGTTAACTGGCCACAAGTGGGTATCTTGGGCGCCTCAGAAGCGACTATGCAGCCTGTTTGGAATGCGGCTAAGCAGACTTTTGAGCCACGCTTGATGCTGCCATTGTCATTGTCTTATGACCACCGCGTCATCAACGGTGCGGATGCAGCGGTATTTACGCGTTATGTTGCTACCTTGCTTGCTGATCCACGCCGTATTTTGCTATAGCTGATACGCTACGCTAAAAGCTAAAACCAAAAAAAGACTGCCTAAGGGTGGTCTTTTTTTTGAGCAGTACTATATTTGAAATGAGTAACCATTAGCCAAAAAAAAGCCAGTGCTAAAACTGGCTTTTTATACTTAGATCATCGAGTTTAATACGATTTGTGATTAAAACTGTTTAACAAATGCAACGCCATATACCCAAGGGCTGATATCGATTTCACCGATGTCACTACCATCTAAAGTAGCATCTGTTTTGATGTCCATATAGCGCGCATCGATGCGGAAAGCTTCAGTTGGAGCGAAAGGAATGTCCAAACCGACATGACCGGCCACACCAACGCTGTCGTCAAGATCCAAATCACCACCGGTAGAGATTCTTTCTTTAAAAAAGGTCGTATAGTTCACGCCAACACCAACGAATGGCTTGATATTCATTGGCATGTTGTCAGAGTCAAAGTGATATTGCACAGAAAGAGTCGGTGGTAAATGTTGAGTTTTACCTGTTAAAACTTGTGTGCCATCAGCACTGTTTAGATCAAAATCATGATGAAATGGCAGCGCTGCGAGTAGCTCAACACCGACATTGTTGGCGATGAAATACTCACCACTGATGGTTGGCTGTATATCGCCGTCAACATCAACAGACAAACCATTATCTAGAGTGCCATTATCACTTTTAGGGTCAACATAATGTGCACCAGCCGCAATAGACCAAGTACCAGCAGGTACAGCAAAAGCAGTGGTCATGGTAAGGGCAGTGGCAGCGGCTAAAACTAGGGATTGTAGTTTCATGATTTGGTTCCTTAATATATTAAAAGGTTATCAGTGCTAAATGAGGGATGACATTGCACACTGATACATAATGTTATAATGGATGATAAAGCGGTAACATTATGACTCTATTATAGTATAAAACCACAATTACTATAAGGTTTTAATTATGCTTTACTAAGTTTTATTTAATTATTTATAGTAAAAGCGATAACGGTATAATTATTTTGATTATTTAAAAAAATGATTATTGTGATATTCTGAAAATAGGTAGCTAAGAATTATATTGATGATTGCTAATGTCTAAACGGTAGAATTGGAAATAAATGGTGATGGCTTACTGAATTGATATTCATAATATGACAAGAGGCGTAATATATTATGCTCGGTTATTGTAGCAACTCTCCACTACGCTGTGAGAATGCGCGTTCTGCAAAGATACTGAATCAGGTAGATTCTTGTTGCCCTGAATGTCATTTATTTTTGGTGCCTGCCCAGGATATAACCCAGCAATTGCTCGCTGATGAGCAGTTTTTACGATTTTCTGTTTTAGTCATAGTATTGGTGCTATTAATAGCGGTCTATGTTCATTATTTGCATGTCGCATGAGGGTTGATTGTAAAGGCATCCTAGGCGGTACAGTATTTACACCACTGGACAACTGGCCACAAGTGAGTATCTTTAGAGCATCAGAAGCAACTATGCAGCCTGTTTGGAACGCGGCCAAGTAGACTTTTGAGCATTATTGTATTTTAAATGGGTAAATATTAGCCACAAAAAAGCCAGCTTGATAGCTGGCTTTTTTATACTTACTGTTTTTGCTATCTTAGAACTGTTTTACAAAAGCTACACCGTATACCCAAGGGCTGATATCGATTTCACCAAGATCAAGAGAATCATTTCCATTGCTTATGCTAGCATCGGTTTTGATATCTATATAACGTGCATCAATACGGAAGTACTCAGTTGGTGCAAATGGAATGTCAAGACCAACATGACCAGCTACACCAACGCTATCATCAAGATCTAAATCAATACCTTGGTCATTATTAATTTTTTCTTTAAAGAACGTTGTATAGTTCACGCCAACACCAACAAAAGGTTTGATGTTCATTGGCATGTCGTAGCCGTCAAAATGGTACTGTAGAGATAAAGTCGCTGGTAGTTGTTGAAATTTTCCACCAATTGGTTCAGCAAATTGCTCACCTTGAAATTTAGGTGTGACGTCAATATCATGATGAAATGGAAGAGATGCGAGTAGCTCAACACCGACATTATTAGCAATAAAGTATTCACCAGTCAAAGTAGGTCTAACATCGCCATCAACGTCAACATCAAGAGTTAAACCCTGAAAATTATCGTTAGATAATGTACCGTTATCACTTTTAGGATCAACGTAGTGTGCACCAGCACCAACAGTCCATGCACCTGCTGGTACAGCGAAAGCTGATGTCATAGTTAGAGTGGTAGCAGCTGCTAAAATTAGGGATTGTAGTTTCATTATTTGGTTCCTGAATGAAATGAAAGTGTAGCAATCATTTCCTAATGAGGGATGACATTAGTTATTGATACACAATGTTATAATACTAAATTAATCTGTAACATTATAACGCTATTGTAATAAAAAAACCATTATTATTGATAATGTTTTAGGAAAAAGGAGCACAGAGCAAAAAATAGAAAGCGAAAGCATTAATCAGCATCTATTAAGTTCAAATACATCTTTTAAAAGTTATTATTGAATTAATCTAGTATTATTCAATTATGATATGACAAGAGGCGTAATATATTATGCTCGGTTATTGTAGCAACTCTCCACTACGTTGTGAGAATGCGCGTTCTGCAAAGATACTGAATCAGGTAGATTCTTGTTGCCCTGAATGTCATTTCTTTTTGGTGCCTGCCCAGGATATAACCCAGCAATTGCTCGCTGATGAGCAGTTTTTACGATTTTCTGTTTTAGTAATAGTATTGGTGCTATTAATAGCAGTCTATGTCCACTATTTGCATGTCACATGAGGGTTGATTGTGGTTGGTGATCAATGATTCAGTATTGCTATTGGCAATCTGAAACTACCTCTATCTTGATTAAGATAAGCTGTTTTGCGATAGAACGTTCAAGGCATATCTTACGATAGTGGCTTTATTTTATTTATATAACACCGGTATTTCACCGAATAGGGATGGCATGCTACTCAAATCTATAAGGCGCTTGCGTCATTTTGTTTATAATACTTTGCAAAATGATGAACATGACACTTTGTTTAGCCGCTATATTGATTATTTTCTCATATTCCTGATTATGACTAATGTGGCAGCTGTGATTGCCGAGTCAGTCGATAGTTGGTATTACCCTTATCAAGATTATTTTACTTGGTTCGAAAACTTCTCTATTGTGATCTTTTCTATTGAATATTTGCTGCGGCTATGGAGTGTTGCTGAAGCCAAACCGGACAATACAACGTGGAAGCAGCGTTGGGATTGGGTGAGAAGTCCTTCCGCGCTCATTGATTTGGTAGCCATTGTTCCAGCCTTCTTAAACTTCTTTGTCAATATTGATCTGCGTTTCTTACGTATTTTGCGTTTGTTCCGTATTCTCAAACTGACCCGCTATTTTGCGTCCATGCGTATCCTGCTAGTGGTCATCAGTAAAGAACGCGGCTCGTTCCAAGCAGTTATTTTCATATTAATTATTATGATTGTGACCGCCTCGAGTGGCATTTATTTGGTCGAAAATCATGCGCAGCCAGAAGAGTTTGAGTCAATACCCAAGGCGATGTGGTGGGCTGTAGTAACGCTCACGACCGTGGGTTATGGAGATGTCACACCAATCACTAATGCTGGCAAGATATTGGGTGCTATTATTACGATATTGGGTGTGGGTCTAGCGGCACTGCCTGCGGGTATTTTGGCAACGGGTCTTGCAAATGAGTTAGCGCAGCGTCGTGAAGAGCTGGAGCAGCATTTTCGTGAGCAGTTGATCGATAGCGATTTTGATTTGGTACAAAATCAGATGATGATTGATAAGATCCGCCGAGAGCTAGGATTAGATAAAGAGCAAGCGCAAAATATCGTACTACAAGTACTGCGTGAACAAGAGCTTGAGCGGCGAGAAAGAGAAGTAGAAGTGCGTCAAAAGAATTTTTGTCCGCATTGCGGTGAGGTTTTATAGCTTAGTATCTATCAGGCAATCATAGAAATTTATGCTTAAGCCTTTTAAAAATAAATATGTTTGGCAGGAAACATAAAAGGGTGCTGTTTGATTTAGACACAGTACCCTTTTTAGATTTTATGATCGACTGACGCTATATTCCTTGAGGAATCGGTAGCGCCCGTGCCAATTCATGTGCGACTTCTTGCGCCGCGTTAGATAAGTCTTCAGCGCTCAATGGTAAATTTTGTAGGGTTAAATGCCAGTCATCAACGGATCGGCGCAAATGAGCCACCCAAAGCGTCTTACAATCACGTGGGAGCTGCTTTAGGTTGACTTCAAAACAGCGGTTACCCTCATCATCACTCAAATGAATCTCACCTTTTTTGACCCTAGAGAGTGAGTGCCCGTGATAGGAGTTGGCAATCAAAGCGATATGAGTGATATGCAAGGGAATTTCCTCTAGCTCCAGTCTAATTTGTTCTTGATCAAGCGGAGCCAAATACATGGCTTGCTCTCCGCGATCCTTACCGTTTAGACTGTCTCCTTGATGCTTGACGGATTCAGCTTTGTCACGTAATTGTTTGAACCAGACGATATCACTAATGATGCAATTGTCATCATACAATACGCAAGCCAAGTCGATATCTACCGCGCTTTTGTCTTTTTTAAAACGCTTAAACAACCCTTTTGGCTCGATCTTAGTAAATTCATAGTTGAGCGCAAAAAATAACGTTCCCGTATCCAAGCCCAGTCCTCTTAAACTGTCGGAAAGCAGTGGTGATGGGGCAGTGGTCGGCATAATATTCCTTTTTAATTTTTATTGGTTAACGATTATTGTCATTCGAGTGTTATTCGTTATTCGTCATTGCAGGTTGGTCCAATACTGCTTGATAAAGGAGTGCAGGCTTGGCGTCCAACAGTCCACTGCCAAAACCACGTAACCACCAAACCAGCTGTGAGGTCAAATTAACAGTCGCTTTTATCGTCAGGGTGTCGTCGTCGTTTGATGTGACGGTTTGATCATCACTCAGCTTGCTTTCCGTGAGGCTTCTGCCTGCTTGTTGTGTAAATTGTAGCTCAACGGCTGTGTTTTTACCACGCTCAGCCAGTTCACCAAACAACGGATGGCTAAAGCCCATGCTACCTTCATCCAAATAAGTATCGAGCTGAAAGTTATCTGGTGTCTGTGCTGCGCTCTCTAAAATCTCGACTCTATCAAATCGATGCAGCGCAAAAGTGCGGATGGTGGCTTTTGGGTCATCGGTACGAGTCGCCAGTAGGTAAATAATCACGCCACGCTGGATAATGGCAATAGGATTTAGCGTGTATTCACTGGCCTCTGACTTATTGCTGCGAGTGTAGCAGGCATTAATTTGCAACTGATAAAACAATGCATGGTAAATGTTGTCTTTGCTATCTAAATCTATATCTGGGGCAATAAGTGGTTGGGTAGCAGGTTCGATACGCACGCGGTCTATCCATGAATGCGTGACTTTACTGTTTTTGAGCTGTCTTCTTGCTAGATCAAACCACGGGAATAGCTCATCTAAAATCACAGGTGGCAACAGCTGAGTGAGATTGGCCTCAACCATGTTAAAGGCAACTGCCTGCGATAGATTCATATGCGGCAAGCTTTGTAGCGGTGCGTCTTCCTTCCAGCGCCAACCTTGTGGATTGGCATTGTTTTTTTCGATAGGAAAGCGTTTGGCCAATGCGTTCAAATCACGTTGCACGGTACGCAGGCTAATGTCAAAACCGGCCATCATGAGCTGTTCATAAATATGTGTCGTACCTACCCAGCGATTGCGCTGCAGCTGTGACAGTACTTGCCATTGACGAGCCGTTGTCGCTGCCCCGTGACGATTGTCTTGGGTTTCTTTTAACACATCATTTTCTGCCGCCTCTATTGCAATCGCTTGCTCATCAGAATCTGACTGAGCTTGGATGTTCTCGGCATTAGTAGAATGTACAGTCATTAAAAAATACCCTTTATAAAGTCACAGGTTATTGTTCTACAGATTTTGGCTGGTTGTTTATCATCTCAGAAAAGTATCAAAGCGTCTAGGGACGTTCGTATACATTTAGGCATCGTTTAGGCGCTGTCTAGGCGCCGTCTAAAAATGGTCTAGACGCGTCCTAATTATCATTTTGGTGTGTTGTCATTAACACTTTAAGCTTCACTGTGCTCATGGTCATCAGTGACGTCACTATCGTTATTGTCGCCTTTACGTTTTTCTTTTTTTATTTTGTCCTCTTTTTTTTGGCGCTTAGCGTTGCGTTTTTTCTTCTCTTTCTTTTTTGACTTTTTATCATCTACCTCATCATCGCCGTCTTGGTTCTCATCCCACAGCATCAGACGATTTAGAACTTTGCCAAATAGGGTGTCCTTGCGGTAGCGACCTTTTTTATTCATGGTATCGATGGGTAGGCCTGTCATCAAGGTCAATGCTTCACTCAAGGTATAAACGCCATAAATATGGAAGTCACCGCCTTTTACCGCAGCAATGATATCGTCGCGTAGCATGAGCTGTTTGACATTGGCCATTGGAATGACCACGCCTTGAGCGCCTGTCAGTTCTTGCTCACGGCACGCATCAAAAAAGCCGGCGATTTTGGCATTGATACCACCAACTGCTTGCACTTCTCCCAGCTGATTCATAGAACCAGTAATGGCAAAGGATTGATCAATGGGGACATTTGCTAAAGCGGATAGTAGCGCACAACCTTCGCTAACGGTGGCACTATCACCATCGATATGGGCGTAGCTTTGCTCAAACGCGAGCGAAGCACTGAAGTTTAGCGCATGGTGTTGGCTAAATAACGCACGCAAATAACTGGTCATAATTAGCATACCCTTAGCGTGCAAGCTACCACCCAAGTCTACATCACGCTCGATATCGAGGATTTCACCTGCGCCAATATTGGGCTGAATAACAGCAGTGAGGCGCGCTGGCATGCCAAACTCACTATCAGCATAGCTGACGACGGTCAGGGCGTTGACTTGCCCAACCGCACTGCCTTGGGTTTGAATCAGCTGCTGGCCGTTTTTGAGCTCGTCCCAGTATAGATCGCGCAAATATCCTGAGCGCTCATCCATGTCATCGATTGCCTGAATGACATGATCTGCTGTCACCATCGTCTCATCATTTAAACGAGCGTGACGGTTTGATTCATGCAACAGTTTAATCAACAAATCACTGTGTAGGCTTAAACGGTCCTGCTCTTCGGCTTGCAAGCTTAAATGCTCAAGTAACGTGGCTTGGGCGCTACTATCGAATGGATAGAGATCAGCATAATCAATGATGTCTGCCATTTTCGCTACCAGTGCCAATTCATGCTCGCTGGTGCGCGTCACATCATCATGAAAGTCCGCGCGAACTTTGAACACCGCATCAAACTCAGGCTCAAGCTCAAGCAGCTCATAATATAAGTCTGCTTCGCCTAATAAGATCACTTTGATATCAAGATCAATAGGCGCTGGTGATAAAGACAAGCTACCTGTTAGGGTGAGCATCTGCTCAAGGCTTGAGAGCTTAATTTTGCGTGACTGTAGCGCACGCTTTAGACCTTGCCATGCATAAGGATGCTCAAGTAAATGGCTGGCTTCTAGCAGCAGGTAGCCGCCATTGGCGCGGTGTAGAGCACCTGCGCGAATCATACTGACGTCAGTCGTTACTGTCCCTAATTGAGTGATTTGCTCGACATGACCCAATAAATTAAGGTGGGTTGGCAAGTCTTCAAAGACAACAGGCGCGCCACTGTCTGGTAGATGGCTTACAATGACATTGACCGCGTAACGGCTGGGTGTTGTGGTCAATACAGCCGTCACAAATTCTTCATCATCGCCGTTAACGATACGCTCTACATGAGTAACCATATCGGCAAATACGGCTTTGAGATAATCAACCACAAGCGGGTGCGTGGCAAATTGCTCATAAACAGGCGCAAACAAAGGCTGTAAGGCACGGCGCGCGATACTGCGATGCAGTGATTCTATCGCATCGTTGGCTTCGTCTTCTAACTGCTCTAAAGCAATGGTTAGTTGACTGAGGCGCTTCTGCATATGGTTTTTCTGTACAAAGTTATTTAACTCAGCCTTGTACTCACTATTCCCATACTCAGAATTTTGAGCGTTGTTTTGATCTTCATCATGGTTAGTCTTATCGTTGTTCAGTATGTTGGGTTTTTCGTTATCATTTCTTGGTGATAAATTTTCACTGTTGCTAGATGATTCAGAAGCCTTTACATGGTCGCTGCTACCGTCTGTCGTCAGCTGACTGGGATGGACAAAAACTGCCTTGTTATCAAATGAGCGAAACGTTAAGGCGAGGTCATACTGCTTACCCTCAGCATTTAGCGCGTCGTAAGCATGACTCTCTTTTTGATGCGTGCTGTTTTTGATTGCTTCGATTTTACTTTGGTATTGATCACTACGAAAGCGTTGGCTTAGTCGCTTTTTGGCCTGTTGCCACAAGTTATTGACCTGCTGTTGTAGCAAAGCGGCTTGCCCCGCAGGTAGACGCAGGGCCAGCGGTGTGCGTGGATCGGTGAAATTATGCACATAAACCCAATCATCAGGCGTTGGTGCGTCGGCGGCGATGCGGGTAAGCAGGCGACTAATGACAGTACGCTTACCCAAGCCGTTCTCACCAGCAGCAAACACATGATAGCCACTTGCTTTGATGTCTAGAGCTGTATGCAAGGCTTTGAGCGCACGTTGTTGACCGAAGCCAACATCTAAGTCGGGCGCAGTACGTGTGTCTGTAGGCAATTTATCAGGGTCGCTATAGCGCTTTAGTTGCTCAGCCGAAATACGGCAGCTTTTTTGAACCTCAGTAAAAATAGGATTTGGGGCGTTAGATGTTATTTGTTCGTCGTCTTGTGAGTCAGCGGTAGGTGGTACCATATTATTAGCGTCTTTTGATATTTGAGATATAGGGGTATAGGATTGTTCGGTCATAGGTTTTTGAGAGATCGTTTTAAAGGTATTGAAAAAGTATGAGGGATAGTATATTTATTCTGCTCATGCGCGCATTGAACTTTTTATAATTAATAGTGACATCTTACAAGATATCGTCGCATTTTAGCGAAGTCATTAAGCGCAGTTTTGTATCATATTTAGAGCAGTCTTTGTTCATAATAAACGAAAAATAAAGAAACTAGGCAAGGCGTTTTATGCTGTTAGCGCAGAATAACGCGTCATGAACGGTGCAGATAGTATAAGATGTCCCACATTGGCGCAATCTGCAACTATTCAATGAGCAGACTGCATGATAAAATAGGCGGTTCACATGTCAAAACTGGATAACTCGTTGTATGTCAGCTTCCGCTAAAACCTCTTCGTCGTCTACTAGCACGGGTAATATCAATATTGATCCGACTGGCTTTGTGAAGCTTGGCTCACAATTGCCAAAGCTGGCCGGTATCTTAGCACAAGCCGTAAATGAGCTAAGTCTATCACTCAGTGATAAACAGCAGCGCACGTTATTATTGTACTTAGACCAGCTTTTGTTGTGGAATAAGGCGTATAATCTGACCGCCATCACCGATCCAGAAGAAGCGCTGATCAAACATGTGATTGATTGCTTGTCTATTATAACGCATTTGCCGACAGGGTCGCTGCTTGATATCGGTACAGGTGCAGGGTTGCCTGCAGTGATTATTGCGATTTGTCAGCCTGAGCGCCCGTGTACAGCCCTTGATAGTAATCAAAAAAAGATTCGCTTTATTAAGCAGATCAGCAGTGAGCTTGGCTTACGTAATATGCAACCGATCGCTTCGCGTATTGAAGCGCACGAAGCCAGCTATGATGTGGTGACTTCTAGAGCGTTTGCCAGTTTGATAGATTTTGTTGAAGTAGCGCCGCCGAGATTGGCAGATGGCGGTTATTTGTGTGCTATGAAAGGCAAAGCACCGAGCGATGAAGAGCTGCAAGCGCTCGATAGTGATTGGCACATTAAGACGATTAAGCTGACAGTGCCGCGTCTGCATGATAGTCGTCATTTGATTGAAATGTCTGCTAAAGATGCCTGAATGGTAGATACTTCTCAGTCATGAAACAGCAGTCGTTTTTTGTGAAACGCAGTTTACGTTTGTACCTAAATGGCATAGTATTTAAAAGCACTGAAAATATACAAACGAAAATTGGGTAATTTATAAAAGAAAGTTTTTATAAACGGCGACTCTTTATGAAAAGCTGAGTTAGTAGCACTGTAGAAACATATAAGATTGAGCAGCAAATTCTGCGTCAAATAAATTAAAAGAAAAAGTCAGTAACAGACCTTAATAAAATTGAGTGAGTGTATGGAAATCATAGCAATTGCGAATCAAAAAGGCGGCGTGGGCAAAACCACGACGGCGGTAAACTTGACCGCCAGTTTAGCTGCTAAGCGCAAGCACGTACTACTGATTGACTTAGACCCACAGGGCAATGCAACCAGCGGTACTGGGGTCGATAAGAACGAGCTGACGCTCACCATAGCCGATGTTTTACTGGATGGTGTAGCGTTGTCAGAAGCCATTGTGACCAGTCCGGCAGGGTTTGATGTTATCGGTGCCAATCGTGATTTGGCTGGCATGGATATCACGTTGATGGGTAAGACCGACAGTCATGAATTGTTCAAAACGGCCATGGCAGATTTGGTTAGCGATCAAGCCACTACAAAAAAGCCGTCATACGATTATGTCATTATAGACTGTGCGCCGAGTTTGAATCTACTAACGATTAATGCGTTGGTCGCAACTGATAGTGTGATTATTCCGATGCAGTGTGAATATTATGCACTAGAAGGGCTAGCAGATTTGTCGCAGACGATTGAGCGTCTCACTGAATTAAACCCTAAGTTATATATTCGCGGTGTTGTGAGAACGTTGTTTGATGCGCGTAACACGCTTGCCCGTGATGTGTCTGCTGAATTAGAAGCGCACTTTGGCGATATTATGTATAAGACTCATATCCCAAGAAATATTCGCCTAGCAGAAGCACCGGCCCATGGTCTGCCAGTTATTGCGTATGAGAGATGGTCGAAAGGCGCGCGCGCCTATCAAAAACTGGCCGCTGAAGTGATGAAGCAAAGCAGCTAGTTTTTCTATAAAAGCTTTCGAACGATAAAGCACTTAACATTGTATTTAGTAAGCCGCAGCAGTAATCAATAGGCTTTTATTTTAGCGTTAGAGGATAGGTAATCATGGCGAAGAAAAGAGGGTTGGCTGCCAATCGAGGCTTAGATGCCTTATTAGGGTCAATCAAGAAAGAAAAGCAAATCACCGCCTCTGCCTTGCAAGATGATATGGCTGCACGCGATATGGCCGTGCCAGCTGAAACGCTAGATACCAACATGCCTGTGAAAACTGCACCCGTCGATGCGACTGCGCCCAAAGCCAGCAAAAAATCGGCTGCAAAATCCACTGATAATGACACTACTGTGAGTAATACTACTCGTTCATCACGTGTGACGAACAAAACTACTATCAACAAAACGCGTGGTAATAATACAGACGTAAACGCTTCAGAGGATCAAATCAGCCTCGTGCAGATCGATGTCACGCGTCTACAAGCAGGTAAGTATCAACCTCGCCGTGATATGAGTGAAACGGCGCTTGCAGAATTGGCGTCTTCTATTGAGCAGCATGGCGTGATGCAGCCTATCGTTATTCGCCCATTGCTCGCCAATGAAGATAAGAGTGAAGCATTTGTCACTCATGAAATTATCGCTGGTGAACGTCGCTGGCGCGCGGCAAAAATGGCAGGAAAGTCGGTTATTCCGGCGATTGAGCGTGCGCTATCTGATGAGCTTGCCATTGCACTGGCATTAATTGAAAATATCCAGCGTGAAGACTTATCTGTGATCGAGCAAGCAGCGGCGTTGCAGCGCTTTCATACTGAGTTTGGTATGAGTCATGCGATGATTGCTGAAGTGGTGGGCAAGGCACGTACGACAGTGTCGAATCTACTACGCCTAAATCAATTACATGATACGGTAAAAGATCATTTGGCAAATAGCGCACTAGACATGGGTCACGCCCGAACGCTATTGGCATTGTCTTCTGAGCAGCAGCCGATCATCGCGCAAAAAATCATTGATGGCGGTATGACGGTGCGAGAAGCTGAAAAGTTGGTCAAATCCATTTTGAACCCTGCACCCAAAGCCAACCGTGTCGAACAAGCACAGTCTCGTGATGAAGAACGTCTCACGCAAAGACTGACAGATATGCTGGGTGCTGAGGTAAAACTTAAGCACAAAAAAGACGGGCAGGGTAGTGTTGAGATCTTTTTTCACAGTCAAGACCAGTTAGCTGCTTTGATTAAGCACATAGAAGCACAGGCTTAAGACAATACGCAAGCTAGTAGGACTGATTTATTAATAACGACTATTTACGTATAAATCCATCTACGTAACAACTGTTTTTAAAAATATAGAAGAGAGCAAATATGTGGGAGTTAGTAAAGGCAGGCGGCTGGCTAATGACACCTATTGTCGCCTGTTCTATATTGGCATTGGTTATCATTATTGAGCGTAGTCATACACTACAATTTAGCAAGATTGTGCCTAGCAGATTGCGTGAACAGCTCATCACTCGCTTACGCGAAAATGGAGATATCGGCCGTACGCAATTAATGAATGTCAAAGAGAAGACGGCGCTTGGTGATATTTTGGCGACAGGTTTGCTCTATCGTCAGTATGGTCTAGAATCTATGACCATGCATATGCAAAATCGTGCTAGCGTGCAAGTCCATCAGTTAGAAAAAAATATCAATATGCTGGGTACGATTGGTGCCATTGCACCATTGCTTGGATTATTAGGTACTGTATTAGGTATTATTTCTTCATTTTTGGCGATTACTGATGGTGCGATGCAAGATCCAACGATGCTTGCTGCTGGTGTCTCACAAGCGCTAATCACCACGGCTGCTGGTATGATCGTCGCTATCCCAGCGCTTGTTGCGTATCGATACTTTCAGCGCCGCATTATCGACATCAATGCACAGTTCGAGACTCAAGCAGGACTGATGATTCAAGAATTATACGACTATCAATTGCTCGATAATGCTAACGCAGCGGCCCCTGCTAATAGTACGACCACTATTGATGAGCGTGCTCCTGACCGGTTAAATATAGATAAAACCAATGTGGCGACAATATAATTGTCATATTTTCTACCAAGTTTGATGCTCAAAGTACATTCGTAACAGCAGGTAAATATAAGAGATTCATATGCGTTTTAGAAAACCGACTGTTGAGCCGCTTGAAATTAATCTGACGCCGATGATTGATTGTTTATTGTTTTTAATCGTCTTTCTGCTACTGGCTACCTCCTTTAATCATTTTAGTCGTTTAAATATTATCCTTCCTGAAGCAGAAGGTGTGGCGCAGACAGAGCAAAAAAATAGTATAGAAGTGGCTGTACAAGAAGATGGCAGTTACTTGGTCAATGGTATCACGCTCGCCAGTAGCAATGAGGCTGAACTGACCAGCATGTTGCAGCAGGAAGCAATCGCGATATGCTATTTGTCATCGCAGCAGATGCCAACGCTACCCATCAATCTGTCGTACGGGTGATGGATGTTGCTGGTAAACTCGGATTTTTGAACTTAAATATCAGCACCGTTGTCCCACTTGGTCAAACTTTGCCACAATAATATTTGCCGCATCATTACTATAAACTGTGTATCAAGCACAGCCCATTCATGTCATGACACCTACATTGAGGCTTTTATGAGCCAAGCTAATGCAAATAAAATAACTGATGATGCACAGTCATTACCAGCACCTAAGATTAAGACACTATTACGCTTACTAAGGTATTTAAAGCCTTATTGGTGGGCCCTACTGTTAGTAATATTAGGGTTTGCGATTAATGCTGCAACAGAGATTTGGATTGCCAAGCTGTTGCAATATATTACCGATGCCATCAATCAAAGTGACCGAAGCAAACAGGCGTTATTTCCATTACTCATCATTGCGCTATTTTTCGTACGCGGTTTGGGCAGTTTTTTGGGTAATTATTACTCGGCTTTGGTGTCGCGTAACTTAGTTTATGAACTACGGGTAGAGGTTTTTAACAAACTGTTACGCCTACCAAGTTCTTTTTATTTAGCTAACTCTTCTGGAACTATTTCATCTAAGTTAATTTTTGATGTAGAGCAAGTAACAGCAGCTAGTACTGAATCAATGAAGACCTTAGTACGTGATGGCTTAACGGTAGTAGCACTAATTGGATTTTTGCTCTATACCAACTGGCGATTAACCTTGATTTTGTTTTTAGTATTGCCACCTATTTTATGGTTAGTTAGAGTCGCTTCCAAGCGATATATGAAACTTTCTAAAGGTATTCAACAAACCATGGGTGGCGTCAGTCATATAACGAACGAGGTGGTTGGTGGCTATCAAGTTGTAAAAAACTATGGTGGTCAAAATTATGAGGCGCGCCGCTTCGATGAGGTATCAAAAAAGAACTTACGCCAAGGTATGAAAATAGTTGTTACCAATAGTATCAACACTCCAGCTGTACAGCTATTGATGGCTATGGCAATGTCTATAGTAGTATGGCTAGCATTACAGCCATCAATAATCGACAATATTACAGCAGGCGAGTTCATTTCTTATATTGCAGCAGCAGGCTTGTTAAGCAAACCAGTGCGCTCACTGACTGACGTCAATCAAAAGCTTCAGAAAGGTATCGCAGCTGGAGAGTCTATTTTTGCTTTGATTGATGAAACTGAAGAGAATGATACAGGTGTACTTACACCTTCTTTATCAGGTGATATCAATCTAAATAATGTTGGTTTGACCTATCCTGACTCAACGATAGCACTGCACAGTTTTAGTTTAGATATCCAAGCAGGCGAAACAGTAGCGCTGGTCGGGCGAAGTGGAGCTGGAAAATCCTCCTTAGTAAATTTATTAACACGTACGCTCACCACGACTTCAGGCCAGATCACATTGGATGGTATGCCTATAGAAGATATTAAGTTAGAGAGTTTGCGTGCACAAATTGCTATGGTTAATCAGCAAGTCGTACTGTTCAATACTACGGTATTTAATAATATTGCTTATGGTAGTTTAGCTAATAAAACCCAAGCTGAGGTTGAACAGGCCGCAAAAGAAGCTTTCGCTCATGATTTTATTATGAAAATGCCAAATGGATATCAAAGCGAGATTGGGGCCGAAGGGCTTCAGCTGTCTGGCGGACAGCGTCAACGACTATCTATTGCTCGTGCGCTGTTAAAAGACGCACCGATTTTGATTTTGGATGAAGCCACCAGTGCGCTTGATAATGAGTCAGAGTATTATATTCAACAAGCGCTCGATAATGTCATGAAAAACCGTACGACGCTAGTGATTGCGCACCGCTTAACGACTATTGAATCTGCGGATCGTATTGCTGTGATGGATGGTGGTCAGATAGTTGAGCTTGGCACCCATAATGAGCTGATGCAGCGGCAAGGCCATTATGCGCAAATGTATGCTCGAGATTTTGAGTAGAGCAGATTTACTTGATAAAGCGTCAACGCCCAAGGAGCGAATCAATAAGATACATGGCAATTATTCATGAGTATTGAAACGACAGTTACTAATGCATGGCAACGTCAGGCCGCTTGGTTGTGGCTTTTGCTACCTATTAGCTGGCTTTATGGGCTGATCACCTTGCTTCGTCGTCATGCTTATAAAGTTGGGCTGCTATCAAGTTATCGCGCACCTATACCCGTCATGGTCATTGGTAATATCAGTGTGGGTGGTAGCGGCAAAACACCGCTCATTATTGCCTTGGTCAATCACTTGCAAAAACGAGGCATAAAGGTCGGCGTCATTAGTCGCGGTTATGGTGGTGATACGAGCCAAATGCCAGCATTGGTGAGCACGACCAGTTTACCTAACGTGGTAGGCGACGAGCCATGTTTGATTGTTCATATGACAGGCGTTGCCATGGCAGTATGCCCCAATCGTCAGCAAGCGATTACTACCTTGTTGGATGCTGAACCTGATGTGCAATTAATTATCGCTGACGATGGTTTGCAACATTATGCGCTCAAGCGGGATATAGAGTGGATTGTGGTAGATGCCGCGCGAGGGTTTGGTAATGAGCAATTATTGCCAACCGGATTTTTGCGTGAGCCGATGTCACGACTAGAAGGCGCTCATGTTATTTATCATGAAAAACCAAATACAGACTCGGCTAAAAGTAGTAGGCCACAGAGCTCTGAGCGCTTGACCATGCGTTTGCAAGCTGATGCATTGCAGCGTCTATGGAGTCTTCAATCATCTACCAAGCAAAGAGATAATGTCGTTCCTGCCAATAATAGTAGAGTACATGCAGTCAGTGGTATCGGCTATCCGCAGCGTTTTTTTAATACATTAGAATCTCTTGGTTTTGAGGTGATAGGGCATCCTTATCCTGATCACTATGACTTTAATTTGGCTGAGCTTTTACAATATAGCGATTATCCTATCGTCGTTACCAGTAAAGATGCGGTAAAAATAAAAGCATTGCTGTCAGACTATATGGCGGAGCAAGCATCAAGTGATGAGTATGCAGAACTCATTAGCAGGTTATGGGTTTTGCCTGTGACGGCCGTATTATCCGATAACTGTTATGATAATCTAAACCAGCAATTAAAAGCTTTGAGTATTAAGGCGAATCCTGATGTTGGTACAAAAACGCCATCATAGATAATAGTCAATACGTCAAACTGACACAATTTTTAGGAATAAACCATGTCGCTTGTCACCACACCTACCAAAACCCATATTGTGATTCCTGCACGCTTTAAGAGCACACGATTACCTGGTAAGCCATTATTGAGCATTCATGGCAAACCGATGATACTTTGGGTGGCTGAAAAGGCAAAAACAGCAACCTTCGCTGACGATATGTGTATTGCGACTGATGATGAGCAAATTGCAAAAGTCTGTATCGAGGCCGGTTTTGATGTGGTGATGACAAGTAGCGAGCATGCTTCAGGCACTGACCGCTTGGCGGAAGTGGCTGCCATCAAAGGCTGGGCTGATCATGAGATTGTGGTCAATATGCAGGGTGATGAGCCTCTCGTACCGCCCTTACTGCTTGAGCAGGTGCAGGCGCTTTTGGTAGCGGATGAGGCCAGCGTCATGGCGACACTCTGTGAGTCTATCGATGATTATGATACGTTCCAGCGACCTTCTGTGGTAAAAGTGGTCAGTCAATATACGAACAATCTACAGCGTGCGCTTTATTTTAGTCGAGCACCGATTCCTTGTGATCGTGATATTGTATTGGCGGATGACAATCAAAGACAACCACCAAAAAATGCGTATCGTCATTTGGGCTTATACGCCTATCGCGTCAGTCTATTACAGCAGTTTGTGCATTGGCCACAGACGCCGCTTGAGCTACTCGAAAGTCTAGAGCAGCTACGTGTGCTGGAAAATGGTGAGCATATCGCCATTGCAGAAGCTGCGTGTCAGCTGCCGGCCGGTGTCGATACACAAGAAGATCTAGACCGTTTAAATGCCATGAGCTTAGCCGATTTTCAAAACCCCGCTAAATAATGGTTTGAGCACGCACTCGCACATTATCCAGAACATCGTTAGCGTGCCATATCCTAAATATCTAAAAACGTGATAGAGCTATAACTATGAATGATCTGACAGCAAATGTAGGCGTGCAAGAGCGTTCAGACAGTATCTATTTTGCGCCCTTATTGCCGTGGCAGCAGACGTTGTGGTCACAATTGACTCAGCGAGTATTGACGCAGCAGTCCTTGCCGCATGCATTGCTCGCTGCTGGTATGCAAGGTATGGGTAAACGCGCCTTTGTATGGCGGTTGGTGGCTTGGCTGTTATGCCACAAGCATGATACGAATCCACTAGGCGCGTGTGGCGCGTGCGAAAGTTGTCAATGGCTTAAGTCGGGGACTCACCCAAGCTTGCAAGTGCTGCCAATCGTGAGTATGCCAATCAATGCGGATAGCGACACCCTTCAAGACAAACCAAGCAGCGCAAAAGACAAAAAAAATACCAAGACCACAAGCAGCAACGCGCTTAAAATCAAAGTAGATGACATTCGTGCCCTGCAGCCTTTTATTTATCAAGGCGGGCAAGGGATGCGCATCTGTGTATTGGATCATGCGGAGCAAATGACCGTCGCCGCTGCCAATGCGCTACTTAAAACATTAGAAGAGCCGCAAGCACAAGTTCATCTATTTTTAATCAGTGATACGCCTGCCCAGCTACTTCCAACCATCAAGAGCCGTGTACAACAGTTGGCATTACAGACTATTGAGCCTACTGTTGCTATTGATTATGTGACCCATGCGCTCGGTCACACCATCAATCGTGAAGCCGTTGGCAAAACGGCGATTGAGCAGCTTATACAACTAGCGAACGGCGCGCCACTCGCTGCGATAGCACTGGCACAGGCACCGTGGTATGGCAAGCGTTCCTTATGGCTAACCACATGGCAAGCGCTACGTAGTGGTAAGCGTAGTAGCGTAGCAGCAAGTGACTATTGGCAAAGTCAGTTAAGTATAAAGGAGTTTATTCAACTGTCTGAGCTGATGCTGCTTGATATGCGCCGTGTTTGTCTGGGGCTTGGTGAGCTACAAAAAGATATCAAACTATCGGCTACACTAGAATCTTATCAACCCACCGATAGCGGATTAGAGACTTTTGCCACCAGCTTGCAGCAGACCAAAGTTGCATTGCAACAAAATGTGCAAGAAAAATTTGCCTATGATAAGCTAATGCAAGAATTAGCTGACTTGTAAAAGTCGTGATATAGCGCTTATTCATTCACAATCGCTTTTATTTATAACCTCTCAATAACTCATAAAAAAATATTAGACCCAGTTGATAAAGGAAGCTGACTATGGCAATGCCAGGACGCGGCGGGATTTTAACCTGTCACATTGAAAGTATCGACACGCTGTATGCCAGCTATTTATCTTTTGTGAATAATGGCGCATTGTTTGTGCCTTCTGATCAGCCGCAGCAGCTGGGTAATGAAGTGTTTATTGCTATCACATTACCCAACTCTAGCGAGCGTTTGCCAATGAATGGTAAGGTGGTTTGGATCAACTCCAAAACTCAAGGTGGGCGACCAGCAGGCTTTGCGGTGCAAATTGGTAGTGATATCGCTGGACAAAGAATTAAAAACGAAGTCGAGCGATTATTAGCGGGAAAAATTGACAGCTTACAATCGACTTATACCATGTAGTTCATACCATTTAGTCCAAAAACCTAGGCGTCTCTATCGATAGCCATCATGGTGATACTTTGTGATCAATAAGAAAGCCTTATAACTCTATAAGGCTTTTTTTGGGACATATATTTGTATCAGTTAGTGTTAGTAGCGCGGCGGTACGTACATATCATCGGGAATAGGCTCGCGGTAGTATTCGTCATCGCGTTTGCGACTGGGCAATTCAATCTCGTCACGAGGTATTTCTTTATAAGGAATTTGCTCGAGTAGGTGCGCAATACAGTTGAGCCTTGCACGCTTCTTGTTATTACCTTCAACAACCCACCATGGCGCTTCAGGAATATGCGTGCGCTCAAACATGGTCTCTTTTGCTTTGGTGTAATCCTCCCAGCGCCTGCGCGATTGCAGATCCATTGGTGAGAGTTTCCACTGTTTTAGCGGATCATATATCCGACTCATAAACCGTGCATGCTGCTCATCATCGGTGATAGAAAACCAGTATTTCACTAAGCGAATGCCTGATCGCACGAGCATGCGTTCAAACTCTGGTACCGATTGAAAAAACTCCTCATACTGCGCATCAGTACAAAAACCCATGACGTGCTCAACACCGCCGCGGTTGTACCAGCTGCGATCAAACAACACAATCTCACCTGCGGCTGGTAAATGCGCGACATAGCGCTGAAAATACCACTGTGTCTGCTCACGTTCCGTTGGAGCAGGTAAGGCGGCAACACGGCATACGCGCGGATTGAGCCGCTGAGTGATGCGTTTAATGGCCCCACCTTTACCAGCAGAGTCTCGCCCTTCAAAGATAACAACGATACGCTCGCCGCGATCAACCACCCAGTCTTGTAGCTTGATAAGTTCTCGCTGCAATCGTACTAACTCATGGAAGTAGGTGCGCCGATCCAGTTTTTCTTGCTCGCTCATCTCACGTCCGTTAAAACGAAAGTCACGCGCATAGTCATCTATTTCATTTTCGAGCTCTTCATCATAGGTATCGATTAAATCTTGATGCATTTTTCGACGCAGTTCATCATCAAGAATGTCTTTTTCGATACGTTCAGAAAGGATGGCTTGCTCCTGATTGTACCGATCCAAATCCTCCTTAGTGGTGAGAGATTGAAAATCACTGGTTGTAACGGGTTTTGTCATTACCAATTTTTCAGAGCCAAAAATGACTTGCCTCATTTTTTTTAATAGAAACTTTTTTTTAAGTAGAAATTCTGTCTTACCCATAAATATTACCTTTGTTTGGCGTATCGGCTTTTTTAAGAGGCTACTATCTAGGTCGGTTCTATCATAGCAAAGTACAGACAATAAAAAATGCCCTTTAAATAATTAAAGGGCACTTTCATTGATAGATATATGCTGATTAAAATGAGTAGTCAGCATATACGTTTAATTCACAATTTATGGAACTTACTTTTCTAAGATGCACGTTACGCCTTGACCACCAGCTGCGCAAATAGAGATTAGCGCACGGCCTGAGCCTTTTTGATCCAGTAGTTTTGCAGCAGTAGCTAGGATACGACCACCAGTCGCGGCAAATGGATGACCTGCTGCCAGTGATGACCCATTTACGTTTAGTTTGCTATGATCAATCGATCCTAGGGGTGCATCAAGACCTAGACGCTCTTCACAGAATGTCTCATCTTCCCAAGCAGCCAGTGTCGATAATACTTGTGAGGCAAAGGCTTCATGAATCTCATAGAAGTCAAAGTCTTGTAGCGTGAGGCCAGCACGCTCAAGCATACGTGGTACCGCATAAGCGGGTGCCATGAGTAGGCCTTCTGTCGTACCAGACTTACCGATAAAGTCTACCGCTGCTGTTTCTTGATGAACGATATAAGCCAGTGGTTTTAAGCCGTGCTCTTTTGCCCACTCATCAGTGCCCAATAATACACAAGAAGCGCCATCAGTCAGTGGCGTCGAGTTGGCAGCAGTCATGGTTGGGTTGGCATTCTTTTTGCCAAAGACAGGCTTTAATTTGCCTAGCTTTTCTAGCGTGGTATCTGGACGTAAATTGTTGTCACGAGTCAGGCCTTTATATGGCGTGATCAAGTCATCAAAGAAACCTTCGTCATAAGCACGTGCTAGGTTTTTGTGACTGTTAAAGGCAAGCTCGTCTTGAGCTTCGCGAGTGATGTTCCACTCAAGCGCGGTGATGGCTTGATGCTCACCCATCGATAGACCAGTACGCGGCTCGCCATTCTGCGGTGAATCAATCAAATCTTTTGGATTTAGACCCATTAATGCTTTTAGACGTTGCTTGTTGTCTTTTGCAGCACCAAGTTTGATCAATACTTTACGCAAGCCATCGCCAATAGCGATAGGCGCATCAGAGGTGGTATCTACGCCGCCAGTAATGGCTGAATCAATAAGTCCAAGTGCGATTTTATTGGCAGAAGCAAATGTCGCTTGCAAGCCAGTACCGCAAGCTTGTGAGATATCATAAGTTGGCGTATGTGGGTTCAATGCGGTATTCAATGTTGCTTCACGAGTCAAGTTGATATCGCGGCTTAGTTTCATAACGGCACCAGCAACCACTTCGCCGATGACTTCGTCTTGTAAGTTATAGCGCTCAACCAAGCCATCTAGGGCAGCTGTCAGCATATCTGTGTTGCTAACGTCAGCGTATGATCCGTTTGAGCGCACAAATGGGATACGGTTACCACCTAAGATTGCCACACGATTTTGGTTTAAGGCAGGTTTGATTTTACTGGCTTTTTTAGCAGCAGTCGCTGGTTTTTTAGCTGCTGTGGTTTCTACTTTTTCATCATCTGATTTTTTGCTAGTGGTATCTTTAGTCTCTGAGCTTTTGGTATCAGTTTCTTTAGCATCAGATTTTTTAGTAGCTGGCGCTTCTTTTTTTGTGTTGTCAGCTTGTGCGCTATCAGCCTTGGTATCATTAGCCTTAGTATCAGCTTTAACGTCAGCAGTTTTAGCAGGCTCATTGTTTTCAGTAGTTTCTTGTGGTTTTGCATCGCTGGCTTTAACAACAGTGCTTTCAACAACTGGACTATCAGGGTGGTTGTTTTTATTACTCATAATATTATCCTTAAAAAGTATGGGCAGAAAAATTGAAGGGTAAACATAAAAAAAGTGGCAAAGTCATGTTAAGCAAAAATCAAATATTATCATTTATCACCTAGTATCGCTGTGTATGATAAGTCGTTTCGTGCTCGTTTAATGTATATCTTTAGCAAACGATGTGTCGCTTGTATAAGTTCAATGACAGCTTTAAGCGTATTGGTTAAGGCGCTAATAGACTGGCGAGTACCAACGAGTATCAGATAGTAGCATTGCATAACGATACGTTTGATAATATATTGTTATCAATAATTATGTTTGCCATAACTTATAGGTCGGATTTTAACATGTTATGATGGTCAGTAAGTCGATAAAAACTCGCCAGCTTGTATACTGACTTGTTTACAGATTGTTGTAGACATTGTCTGTTTTTGGACATGTTTCTAATGGCAGTGTATAGTTAGGCTAGTTTTAAGATGATTTACCAAATATCAATAATTACAATGTTGATGAGCCTATATAATAGGCGTATTACATTTAGTGTTTACTATTATTTCAACCATTCATTATTTATAGGGAATATATTATGTCAGACCGTTATGGTGATTTTGTTCAATCTTCTATTGGTAAAAAAGTCGCAAAGAACTTAGGTTTGCCAATGCCAGCGACGCTTGATCGTTTTGAAAGCGGTGAGCGTTTGGTTCGTGGCAGTGTACTAGTTGGCCGTGCTAATGGTGAGGACAAAAGCATTAGTGAATCTGTTGCACGTATTTTGTTAGATGTGCATGCTGATGTATATGTAAACAGCCGTGATGATGTTAAAGACGCCCTTGCTGATGCAGGCGTTGAAGCAAAAGCCAATACAGGTGGTGACGATCAGTTCAAAGTGTTGCTTTTTGATGCAAGTAATATCAGCAACGCGGATCAGTTAAAAGAAGTGTACGAGTTTTTTCATAGCGTTGCGCGCCGCGTAGAAAAATCAGGTCGAGTGATCGTTATTGGTCGCACACCAGAGGATATCACTGATATCGAAACTGCCATGGCACAACGTGCACTTGAGGGCTTTGTAAAATCAGTAGGTAAAGAGTTCAAGCGCGGCATTACAGCCCAGCTTATCTATGTAGAAACAGGTGCTGAGCAAAACCTAGACTCGACCTTACGCTTTTTCACTTCAGCACGTTCAGCTTATGTCTCAGGACAAGTGGTACGCGTGAGCAAGGGCGACTCAGTTGACGTCGATTGGAACCAGCCTCTAGGCGGCAAAACGATGCTAGTGACGGGCGCAAGTCGCGGTATTGGCGAAGCAATCGCTCGTGTCTTGGCTCGCGAGGGCGCGCATGTGATCTGTCTCGATGTACCGCAGCAGCAAGCTGACCTACAAAAAGTTGCTAGCGAAATCAGTGGCTCTGCATTGACAGTAGATATCACTAGTGATGACGCTGGCGCAGAAATCGCAGATGCGGCGCAAAAGCGTGGTGGTCTGGATTCAGTCATCCATAATGCTGGCGTGACTCGTGATAAAACATTGGCCAGAATGGATGAGAAAAAGTGGGACATGGTCATTGATATCAACTTGGGCAGCATTGCTAAACTGAATCGCTACTTGCTAGACAATGATGTGCTAAAAGAAAACGCCCGTATCGTATGTGTGTCATCTATTTCAGGTATCGCTGGTAACATGGGTCAGACCAATTATGCCACTTCTAAAGCGGGTGTTATCGGTTTGGTTGATGCGACTGCCAAGCAGTTGGAAGACAATGCCAAAGGCATGACCATCAATGCAGTGGCGCCAGGATTTATCGAAACACAAATGACGGAAGCGATTCCGTTTGCTATTCGCGAAGCTGGTCGTCGTATGAACTCAATGAGCCAAGGCGGCTTACCAGTTGACGTGGCTGAGACCATCGCATGGTTGGCTTCACCTGCTTCAGGTGGCCTAAATGGCAACACCGTTCGTGTTTGTGGTCAAAGCTTACTTGGCGCATAATATTGATTTGTTGATGAGACTATGTGGCAAATAAGAAGAGGGTAGTGTGATGGTATTATCTTTTGTTTTTGATTTGCCTCACATATGCTTACGAAATATTTGCTGATAAATTGTAATAAAGCTGCCCACGGGTGGCTTTTTTATGATAAAAACACAAGAGCCATCAGCCAAACTATTTTTTGCTATTAAAGATACTTGCAAAATTGATTGAACATAGTGCTTATTCATAATAGGTAACAGTTAATGATTGCTTAATGTCTTTAGATACGTTAAAAATCTTGTTCAAGCCACATTTAGGATTTACTTATGTCAGACACCCATTATGACGCGTTGCCAAAAGCGCACACTACCTATGCCAATATCGTCAAAAGCTTACTACCTATTGGTAACAGTGGCAAAGTCAGTAAAGATCAATTGCCGCAGGCCACCTATTACGTCGATGATTTGCATATCGATCATGATAATCTAAACGACTATCGTAAAATTTGTGGCTTTGCTGATAATGGTAAAGTTCCAGCGACGTACTTTTCAGTGCTATCACAGACTCTACAGATGAATATGATGGTCAAAGAGCCGTTTCCATTTGCGATGTTGGGTCTGGTACACGTAGACAATAGCGTCACGCAGCATCGACCTATCGGTGAGCGCGAAACGGTGTCCATGTCGGTCACTTTTGATAACTTGCGTGACCATGCTCAAGGTCAGCAATTTGACTTTGTCACCACGGTTAAAGCAGAGGACAAAGTGATTTGGGAAGGGACGTCAACTTACCTATCACGCAGCAAAAAAACGACCAGCAGCAAAGATAAAAAAAGCACACCGCGTCCAGTTGCTGTGAAGCCAGAAGTAGGTAAAAAAGACGTACACAGTATTTTTGAAGTGCCAGAAGATATTGGTCGCCGTTATGCTTTTGTTTCAGGTGACTTTAACCTGATTCATTTGCACCCACTATCAGCGCGCGCGTTTGGTTTCCCTAAAGCGATTGCACACGGCATGTGGTCAAAAGCTAAGTGTCTTGCTCTAATGGATGAGCTACCTGATGCTTATACCGTTGATGTTTCTTTCAAGTTACCGATCTTTTTGCCAGCAGAAGTAGAGCTTATTGCGCAGCCAATCGCTCAGCTTGAAAGTGTCGGCGATACCTGTGATTTTGGCTTATATAGCTCCAAAAACAGTAAGCCACATTTGGCGGGTGTCGTGACGTTAAATAGCAAGTAGCAAGCATTGTACGACGTATTCAAACCTATATCTTAATAGCTATATTTAACCAACACGTTTATCATTATGACTGCACAAAACATGAATTCACAAAATAGCGCGACAAGTACGGATCAAGCTGACAGATCAATGACTATTGATACAGTAGCTGCTAATGACAACGCTGTCACTGATATCCCAAGTGATGACCATAGCGATTCTGACAATGGTGTTGATTTGTCCGCTGTCTTTGAGCCTTATTTTCGTCCGGATGCCAATACTATTGTGTGCGGCGCGTTAAATGAGGAAAAAGTCGCCGCTCTAGCAAAAGCTGGCGTTGAGTTGGTGATTAATTTGCAGTCAGAGGGTGAGTTGAGTTTTAATGAATCAGATGCCGTTGAGCGTGCAGGAATGAGCTATGAGCACCTGCCTATTAATGGCGCTGAAGAGCTAAAGCAGCTTAAAATATTGGCGTTTGATAATATATTGCGTCAGTATCATGGTAAAAAGATGGCCATGCACTGTGGTTCGGGCAACAGGGTAGGGGCTGCCATTGCACTACGCGCAGGCTGGTTGCGTGGTCGCAAGATGGATACTGCTATGGAGCGTGGACGTAGTCACGGCTTGACCAAGCTTGACCAAGAAGTCCATAATCGCTTGCTAGTACCGCGCTAAATTATCATAATAATTGAAGCATAAAAAGGCGACCGATAGGTGGCCTTTTTTATTGGTTATCAATGCATTTATACTGATCTCCAATATCTCTATAACGCATGTACCCAACTGATTTTAATACGAGGTCAGTTCACAATACTGGAGCAAGGTAGCAATGATGGACGACAACAAGCAAAATAATGATAAAAATATCGATACATCTATGAGCATAGATTTACAACGCCGCTTACAGCATTTATTGACAGACTTACAGCTAGATGACGCGCCAGCTGGTGGTGCTGTGGTTGTGTATCAGGCAGGCGAGTGTATTGCACAGGCAAGTACAGGTATGGCGCGTTTGGATGCATCATGGCAGTCTGATACGCTTGCCATCAATTTTTCTACCGGTAAAGGCATCTTAGCGACGCTACTGCATGTATTGGTTTCGCAGCAGCAGCTTGGTTATGATGTGCCTATTGCTCACTATTGGCCAGAGTTTGCCGCAACAGGTAAAGACAAAATTACCTTGCGACAGGTGATGTCACATCAGGCGGATTTGTTTTCGATCACCAGTATCGATGTCGATAGTGACACGGTGCTCGATTGGCGCGTTATGCTGAATCATATTGAAGGAATGCCTATCACAGCACCTGAGGACGCCGCTGCATATGACAGCGCTTATAGCGCGTTGGTCTATGGTTGGGTACTTGGCGGTGTGATAGAAGCCGTAACGCATATGTCATTAGCCGAGGCATTACGTCAGTATCTAACCGAGCCTTTAGGTATTGCAGACAGTTGCTATTTTGGTGTACCAGATAGCAAAGTAGATCGAGTAGCAAAGCTTGCCAAAGACTTTGAGTCATCAAATGAGGATAGCGTACCACTGCGTAATAAGCGCCAAAAACCAACCTTAAAATCCGACTCACCAAGCACCTTACGTACTTATGCAAGTCTGCCTAGCTATCATTGCTGGCAACAGAAAATGCTCGATGATGAGCATACAGCTGAAACGCAAAGTAGCCTTAACGACGATCTAGACAACAAAAATATTGATAACATACAACCTGCATTAAATACTGCGCGTATTAATAGTTTATATTTCAATACCAGTCAGCTCAATCTGAAAAACTATAAATCAGCGCTCATTCCTGCCGGAAAACAAGCACTTGATTATTATAATCGCAAGACACTACAGGCAATCATCCCCGCTGCTAATGGCGTCGCCTCAGCGGATGCGCTAGCCACTATCTATGCCATGTTGGCCAATGGTGGGGTTTGGCAAGGGCAGACGCTGATTGATAGTGCTACGTTTAAGCAGCTCTCCGCAATACAAGTCACAGGCCTAGATGCCGTCATGCCAGCGCCTATGCAGTGGCGACTGGGCTACCACAGATTATTCAGTATATGCAGTGGTAACGACACTATCGATAATAGCATTGATCCAGCACTATCAGGGTTTGGGCACATGGGATATAACGGCTCAGTCGCTTGGTGTGATCCTACGCGTCAACTGTCATTTGCCTTTATCCATAATTTTGATACCACCATGCTCAATGATATCCGTCAGTTTGCATTGACAGAAGCAGTTTTGAGCTGGGTTGATGAAGTACGCTGATAAAGGCAGTTCTATAAATGAATCCACTTTATCAATGATAATAGCAGCATGAATGATTAATGATGCTCTTTTGGTGTCATTTTAAGTAGTCTTGTTGCGCTCAGACCATGGATGAAGATGGAGGTCAGAATCACAATCGAGCAGACAATCCAGAGTTTGAGTGCATCATCCTCAGCAAAGAAATCTGTGTTGAGCGCATAAGACAGATAGTACAAAGTACCAATACCGCGTATACCTAGTGCTGAAATTGCGTATTTTTCAGTACGGGGTAAATGAAGTCCTGATAACGCGATAAATCCGCCAATTGGGCGTATGAGTAGTAGGAAAGTAAAACTGACGACATACACACGCCATGTTAGCTCAACACCAGCTTGCAAACCTTGACCCAAGAACATACCAAAAACAACCAGTACTAACGACATCAATAAACCTTCTGATTGCTCAGCAAAATCGTGTAGTTTTTGATGATAAGTGTGCTCACATTCTGAACGCCTAAATGCAAATGCAGCGACGAAGACAGCGATAAAACCATAGCTGTGCACATACTCTGCGACACCATATGCCACCAAAGTCAGAGCAATAACTACATATCCTTGCGATATCGTGGTCTCACGGGTGTGTTTAGAAAATACTACTTTGGCCATCGCCTTACCAACCAGCACACCAACCAATACCCCTGCGCCAATCTTCCACAAAACATCATGGGTGAACCATGACCACAGCATCTCACTGGTAAAAGCATTTCCTTCACTAAAAGCTTCCGCAATTTTAATCGCCAAGTAAACAAAAGGAAAAGCCAATCCGTCGTTTAACCCTGCTTCTGAAGTCAACGTAAAGCGAGGTGTGTCTTCTCTTCCTGTATTAGGGGGGCCCACCTGAATACTAGAAGCCAGAACAGGATCGGTAGGTGCTAATACCGCACCCAGCAAAATAGCAGCGCCGAGGCTCAAGCCAAAGGCATAATAGCCTAACCCTGCCATCGCAAAAATACCGATGGGCATCGTAATGAGTAAGAGCCTAACCGTCGGTCGCCACAGCTGCCAAGAGAAATCAGTATCAATTTTGATACCTGCACCAACCAATGAGACTAAAATGACAATTTCAGTCAGTTTTTCGATGATTATTCCATTATTGATAGGGTCCAAAAACGATAGAGATGTCCACCAGTAACCCATCATTAGACCGAAGCTCACTTGTAGCATAGGCAATGAGATCGAGGTGCGTTTGAATATAACAGGGAACAATGCCCCTAATAAAAAGGCGATACCGCAGATTAATAAAAATAAATTGTAGTTTTCAATCATAAGGTTTTCGCACGTTGTTATATTTTAAGGATTGGTTTTGAGAGGTTAGCTTTCGACATTGATAATGGTTGGTATGAATGTTGAATGTCTAGCCTGCAATATGACTTATCATGACGATAAAAAAGAATTATTACCGAAAAAAATAGGGCGTGTTGAACATTCATAATTTGAGCCAGATATAAGCACAAGCAAGAGCGACCGTATTTTCATAACTCTGCTTGAGCTTATCAAATCTGGTGGCAACCGCCCTATACTGCTTTAGCTTAGCGA
>Ga0208016_100019_pt1 | contig 156539 bp, 125 predicted proteins | sample 28_taG_FD_184102 | JGI IMG/M metagenome (GOLD analysis project Ga0208016, IMG submission 184102) | Marine viral communities from Cariaco Basin, Caribbean Sea - 28_WHOI_OMZ (SPAdes) (version 2) | ecosystem: Environmental > Aquatic > Marine > Oceanic | place: Caribbean Sea: Cariaco Basin...
GTATAGGGCGGTTGCCACCAGGTTTGATAAGCTCAAGCAAAGTTATGAAAATACGGTCGCTCTTGCTTGTGCTTATATCTGGCTCAAATTATGAATGTTCAACACGCCCTAATAACTTAACAATACTCACTGTTAGCTCTTTTTATTCTTAACCTATTTTGTCTATAGCGAGTTCTTATGCGTACCTCATCTTCTAATCGTTTGTCTCCGTTATGCTTAGCAGTTGCTTCAGCGCTTGTTGCTCAAGTAGCTAGCGCTCAGATCGATACTCCTCATATGACGGCTCAAACTATCACAGTAACAGCCAACAGCTCAGCCCGTGATAGAGCTCAGAATGATTCGATATATACTGAAGAGTACACACCTGCTCAGCAAGCTTCCCATTTAAGTAACTTTTTAGAAGTTGTGCCCGGCGTATCTGTGGGTGGAACCAATACTATAAACCAAAGGGTTCGTATACGTGGTCTTGATGATACCAATTTAAAAGTTACTATTGATGGTGCTCGTCAAGAAGGATATATGTTTCATCATGCCGGTGACTTAGTGATAGATCCTGACTTACTAAAACAAGCAGAGGTTGCGGTCGGTAATAATTCAGTTACCTTAGGTAACCATGCTATTGGCGGTGCAGTAGCTTTTGAGACGGTAGATGCTGCAGACTTACTAAAACCAGGTCAAAAAATTGGTGCCAAAATTAATACCGGTTATGGAAGCAATAATGATGAGGTATTAACTTCAGCGACTGTCTTTGCTGCTCCGGCTGAAAATGTGGATTTGTTGGCATACTATGGTAAGCGCTCTGCAAATACTGGTGAAGATGGGGATGGCAGAAAAATTCAAAGTGGAGACACAGATGCTGAGAGCATTTTATTAAAAGCAGGTGCCTATATTGGTACAGATCATCATGTCAGTGGTAGCTTTAGCCGTACGGAAAACGATGGTGATTATCCCAACCGTGCAGACTTCCCTTTAGGAGCTATCATCAGAGGCGAGCCTAATGTTGCTGTGCCTTGGGAACAAACACGTGATACGTATACTTTGGATTATAAGTTTAATCCAGAAAACGATTTAATCGATGTTAAAGCTAATATTTATCAAACTGAGTCAGAAATTAATAAAAATAAGGGTGACTTAGATATTAAGGTTAAAACAAAGGGTGGGAAGGTTGAGAATATCAGCCGCTTACAAGGCCAGTCAGGATCACATACCCTAATTGCTGGTGTAGAACATTATGTTAAAGAGTCCGATTTAACCCGTAAAAACTCTAATGGAAGTAATGAAGGTAGTGACGAAGCTAAAAATACTTCTGTATATTTAGAAGACCAATGGAATATGGGTAAACTGACCCTGACTCCTGGTGTGCGTTATGATCATTATAAGTCCCCAGAACAAGTAGGTGGCGGTAAGACTTTCGATAATGTAGTGGGGGCTTTAGCTGCCAATTATCAGTTAACGCCAAGTACTAATTTTTTTGCAAGTTATACTCAGATTTTTAATGGTCCTGACTTGCAAGAAGTGGTTCGAAACTCAACGGGCAAAGATAAATATATCTCCTCAAAGCTAGAAGCAGAAACGGGTGACAACGCTGAAGTGGGTATTAGCACTACTTTAACAAACCTGACTACTGCTAATGATTCTTTACTGCTTTCTGCGAAGTACTTCGTGACGAATATTGAAGATTTAATTACTTTTAAATCAGGCGTTGACTGTACAACTGGTCAAATAACCGGTAGTGGTGCATGTTCGGGATCTTTTAACGAAGATGAAGACTATAAAATTAAAGGCGTAGAGCTAGCAGCGGATTATAAGACCAATAATTTTGGAATGGGTCTGAGCTATTCTCGCGCTCGTAGTAAAGGAGATAAGACTGGTAATACCATCCCTCGTGATACTGGGGATGGTGGAGATGCTGGAGATATGTATATGGTCAATTTAGGATATGCTCCTACTGAAGCCTTAGATTTAGGCTGGCGTAGTACTTATGTTGATTCTATTAAATCAAATAATACTGAAAAGCCATCTTATGATGTTCATGATGTTTATTTGACTTATAAGCCGCAGCAGATTAAAGGCATAACAACTACACTTGGTGTCTATAATATCTTTGATGAGACCTATGCCAGCCACTCTTCTCGTCATATGAGTGAGACAGCAGATAATCAACCAGGTCGTAATATCAAGGCCTCTTTAACCTACCAGTTCTAACCAATAGACTAGTACTTTTAGATTAGTACCTTTAGACTAGTACCTTAGCTAACAATAAAAATCCCGCTATCTTAGATGGCGGGATTTTTATTGTTTAGCGCTGGCTGTTTTTAATCACTGATTATAGCTTGGCATCATCTTTTAAGAAGACTTGACCGGTGAAGGTTTTGTATAGCGCACATACCATAATTACCATGCCCAGTAAGCCTAAGGCTGGATATAGCACGTTAATTAAAGTGCTAAAAGGGAATAGGGAAGCCAGTAGCGACAGAGCCACTAAACTTACGGTCAAGGTGCGAAACTGAGTGGGATTTTTATGAGAGTCATAAAAACGGATTACGCAGCCGTATAAGTTGGTAACCGCTGTGGTAAAGATAGCAATGACCAAAACCACACTAAACAAGATACCAATTAGAGGGCTGATATTGGTGGCAATTTGTAAAAAAGGAATCTGATATTCAATCACATTGCTCAAGTCTGACAGCAAGGCGACGGTGATGAATAACAAACATAGCCCTAGTGAAAACCCGCCTAATATACCAGCGCTGCGTAGGGTTTTTAGATTGGATTCTTTACCGCCCATCGCCGTTAAAGTAGATGTGGCCAAGCTGACGTTATAGGACACATAGACGATGGCCGAGGTCCACCAGACTGGGGTTGCCAAAGTAGGGGTCAGGCTTTTTAGGCTCTCATCAACCGTACCCAGCTGGTCATAGTGAGTGCTTAGGGTCATGATTGAGATGGCTATCACGCTAAAGATAATAATGGGCGAGACGATACCGAGTGCGCGCACCGAAGAGGAGAAGCCGAATATTACGGTAGCTAAAGTCATGGCTGCGATAATCAGCTTACCGGTCGTCACAGACAATCCCCAGTACTCATGAATGGCCGCCCCGCCGCCTGAGAACATAATGCTGACGCAGCCGAACATAAAAAACAGCAGGACATAGTCCCCTAAAAAGCCAAGCTTATTACCACATAAGTAGTTCAATACATCGCGATGACTGCAGGTCTGCAATCGGTTACCCAGCTCCATAAACACTGAGCCGTACCAAATAAATAACAACGTGGTAATAATGGCACCAATGATACCCACTAAGCCATAACCGGCAAAAAACTGCATCACTTCTTGACCACTGGCATAGCCTGCGCCAATGACTGCCCCGACGTAAACCCCTGCGTAGCTAATGGCCCTGATTACTGAACTACTCATAATATTGATATCCCTATTTGAGCGCCTGCCGCCTTTAAGCAGCTGGCGCATAACCTTTATTAAGTAGGTTGCTGATGAAAAGACAGTTGCTTTGATAGGCAACAAATTTTGAGAGGTATCTTAACAATAAGTTATAAGAATACAAGGGGGCAGGCGTGAACGAATTTGTATAAACAAACTTTTTTATGAGTCAAACAATCACTTTTTAATCAATAGTTTATTAAGAAAAAATGAATGTGATATTTTTATATATGGTTTTAAAGTGGCGGTGTGGTTGATAAGACTTAGGAATGATAAAAGTAGGGTTTAGTTTTTGTTAAATAGAGGGTTTAATATTATAAGATATTGATTTTAGATTAATTTGATAGAAATTTAATTAAAAAATAAAGCAAAAAACACAAAAAGAGTTCAAGGCGATAATCCTCAAACTCTTTTTAAATGTTTCAAACGCGGTTTAAGCTGGCAAGGCGGTTTGTAATTTTAGCCATAAAAAACGGCACTTAAGCAGACTTACTTACCCATTTTTGCATCAGATCAATTTCGGCTTGCTGGGCGCTGATAATGTCTTCAGCCAATTTGCGCATGGCCTCATCTTTACCGTATTTTAGCTGAGTTTTAGCCATCGCTATCGCACCTTTATGATGTGCAAGCATACCTTTGGCAAATGCCATGTCGGCATCTGCATCAAGTAAGCCTTGCATCATCTCATCATGCACGGCATCCATACCACTGCTATAGGCTTGCTGCATCTCTTGATTATAGTCTTGTTCTGTGCTGTCAGGATGGGCGTTAAGCCACGCTTTTATTTGATCAATTTCGGCTTGTTGGGCGCTCATAACGTCTTGAGCTAATTTACGCATGGTGTCGTCTTTGCCATATTTTAACTGAACCTCTGCCATATCTAGGGCACCTTCATGATGAGCAAGCATGCCTTTGGCAAAAGTGACATCAGCATCATGGCTTTGTAATGCTTCCATCATATCTTCATGCATGTCATCCATCTCGTCCATGTACTCTTTACCAAACTCAGTAGTGGCGGCAGTACTCATATCATGGCCTTCATGGCTATCTTGCATCTGTAGCTCATGCTCATCACTGTCATGATCAGCGTCTGTATGCCCCATTTTTTCATGGTCAGTCATTTCCGTACTCTGAGCGTCATTAGAGCCGGTGTTTTCCTGATTTTTCGGCTGACAAGCCGCCAAGGCCAAAACAGAGGTACACAGGGCAGCTAAAGTCAGTTGCTTGGTTTTTAGCATTTTTTTATTGAATGGGTGTGTTTTGATCGTCATCATCTTTCCTCTTATAATTTCAGTGTACGTATGTACCGCCATAGTATATCAAGCTTAAGATTTTACACTGTTGTGATTCATTTGCATGATGTAAGTATGTACACACGCATAAACGTTGTTGTGAGTTTAAAAGTGCTTGGTAAGTGGCACAGTCTGGTTGTTAATTTGAGCGGATTTGGGTAAGGTGGTCAACTGTTAAGCCAACGCAATAAAAGACACTAAGGTGAACTATGTATCAACAGATTATCGAATTTTGTTTTCATGAGGCGGGACTGCAGAAGTTTTTTGAAAAAAGTGACGCTTTTGATGCAGTGTTAGCCGAGCGTTTTAGCGGTACGTTAATTCAGGCAGCAGCTGGCGAGTTATTTGCATGGCGGGCGCATCCTGAGGGACGTCTGGCTGAGATTATCGTACTTGATCAATTCTCCCGCAACATCTACCGCGACACGCCGCAAGCCTTTGCTCAAGACCCCATGGCTTTGGCATTGGCTCAAGAAGCTGTGGCGGCTGGCGTGTTGCAACAGCTACACAGTGTAGAGGCGCGTCACTTATTATTAATGCCTTATATGCACAGTGAGTCGAAGCTTATCCATACACACGCAGATAGATTGTTTAAGCAGCACACAGACGAGGGTGTCTACGGTTTTGAGGTGCGGCACAAAGTCATTATTGATAGATTTGGCCGGTATCCGCATCGTAATAAGATCTTGGGGCGCCCCTCGACCCAAGAGGAGCTTGAGTTTTTGACACAACCGGGCTCTTCATTCTAGGGGAGAGGTGCTTTAAGGAGGCGCTTATTTGGCAGGCATCAGCTCACCAGTAATGACAATAGGAATAGTAGTGCCAAAGATGCCTGGAAAGGCAGTCACCCCATAGTCATGGCGGTTAATGGTGGCAGTGGCCTTAAATTTTAAGGCGCTAGGTTGGCTCTTAGAAAGCGTATAAACATCTGTTAAGTTCACTTTAACGGTCATCGGCTTGGTCTGGCCTAGCGCATTGAAGCTGCCATTGACGTAACCCTCTCGAGGATTGTTAAGCTTTACACTTGAAGAGGTGAACTTTAAGGTGGGGTATTGCTTGGTATTGAGCAGCTCTTTTCTGCGGATAAAATAATCTCTTGGCTTTAAGTCAGTATCCACACTATCAGTATACACTGTAAAGCGTATGACGGTATTTTGTGGTCGGCTCTCATCATAATTAATCACGCCCTCTATCTTATGAAAAGTGCCTTCAATGATAGACTTTTTTAAATAAGGTACTGAGAAACCCACTTTGGTCTTTTGCGGGTTAATTTGCCACTTTTGTGGCGTCGCAGCGGTAGCCAGCAGCGGCAAACTTAAAAGCGCACAAGCAGTAACAACGCTCAGAAGAGGGGTGGGGGTGATAGGCATAATAAAATCCATTCGGTCAGAAAAATCTTAGCTGTTAGCACAGATAACTTGTTGAGCTAAGCAGTCAAAATCAGACATTATACCACGCGGCTTTATTGAGAATAACTTCAAAATTGCAAATCTTGTTCGGCCTTAATATGCTATGTTATAATATAACAATACTATGTGTCCATATGGTGTTTTCAGTCTAATACTTTACAAAACTGAATGCAAATAGTAATAATTCTTATTTACATTGAAGCGGCTTTGTTATACCATTCGTTTTTGAAATAGCATAGCAACCTACGCAGCATAAGTTTCTGCTTTATAACAATAAAAATAAGCAAACTTATCAAGGTGGCGGTGGTATGTAACATTTTATATAGGATATGACACCCTATAAACAAAGTACAAAACACAATGAAACGTAGCAGCGAAAAAGTTTGTCCATTTTCATTGTCCCATTAGGCACTTGGCATCCACTAATAAATTTCACTTTACTTCTATGAATAATAAAACCAGCTCTAGCCCAGTTAAAGTTAATACTGCCACGATTATTGCTGTGTTGGCGCTGCATATGGGGGTGGCTGCAGCATTAGTGGCATTAGATATGCCAAAACCCATGCCAAAAAAGCCAGAGATTGAAAAGCCGATTGAAATTGAGCTATTAACCTTAGCTGAGCAGCCAGAGCCAGAGGTAGTGGAGGTTGCACCGCAGCCAGTCGTCACCCCGCCACCGCAGCAGCCTGTTTCAAAACCTGAGCCACCAAAGCCTGCCCCGGTAAAAAAAGTTGAGCCCAAACCTGAGCCAGCCAAAGTTACCAAGCCCGAACCAAAGCCTGAAACAAAGCCTGAGCCAAAACCTGTCGAAAAGATTAAAACGCAGCCTGAGCCAAAACCTGAGCCAAAAATAGAAAAGACCCCCATCGTTAAGCCTGATCCTAAGCCAGTCATTGATAACACTGAGCAGCAACGTCTTATTGACAAGGCCGCTGCTGAAAAGGCCGCTACTGAAAGAGCTGCCGCTGAAAGAGCTGCCGCTGAAAGAGCTGCCGCTGAAAGAGCTGCCGCTGAAAAGGCTGCTGCTGAAAAGGCTGCTGCTGAAAAGGCTGCTGCTGAAAGAGCTGCTGCTGAAAGAGCTGCTGCTGAAAGAGCTGCTGCTGAAAAGGCCGCTGCTGAAAAGGCCGCTGCTGAAAAGGCCGCTGCTGAAAAGGCGGCTGCCGCTGCCAGTAATACTCCGCAGAACTTCTCTGCCAATCAGGCCAGCTGGAGAAGCAAACCAAACTTTTCTATTCCGCCTGCGGTAGTTAGAAGGCTAAATCCAGGAGACAGACTGCGGGTTATGGTCAGATTAACGGTAGATAAGAGCGGCACGGTAACAAGCGCCACCTTAGCCAAGTCTTCAGGCAACACTGCACTAGATAATTACACCGTCAACACCGCAAAAAAAGGTAAATTTAATCCTTTCACTAAAGGCGGTCAGCCTGTGGTCGGGGTGGTGACACTGCCCATAGATTATCAGGTTAACTAGTCCGGATTTGTGTCCTTAGGGGTACATTCTTAGGGGTACACATTATGGCTATGGCTGTTAGAGCCAATAGTTGACATGAGATTTACCCACTAAAGGCGTTAGAAAGATTGCTATCTTAGTAGGCGGTTTTAAATTAAATAATTTTAGATTTAGTTCTAGATTCAATGAATTGATTGAAAGTTAATTTCTTCCCATTTTGTAAGGACTCCCCATGGATTTTGCAGCATATTGGCAATATACCGACATTGTGACTAAGTTTTTGTTCTTTAGCTTGCTAGGCTTATCAATAGCCTCGTGGATTGCAGGCATTTTGCGCCTTTACCAAAGTAGCCAGCTGAAAAGCACAGTGGCCGCAGATTTGACGCAAGCGGTCAGTGCAGAGTCAAAAAACTTGTCAGCACTTGGTAGCTCAGAGCGCAAAACTGTGGTTGAGCAGGTGTTGATGAAAGAGATTGGCCGCTATCGTTATTCGGGGGAAAAGGGTCTGGCCATACTGGGTACCACAGCCGCCATTGCTCCTTTTATTGGGTTGTTCGGGACGGTTTGGGGTATCTTCCATGCTTTACATAGCATTGGTGAGTCAGGTCAAGCCGGTCTTAGTCAAGTGGCAGGTCCTGTAGGTGAGGCACTCATCATGACAGGTCTGGGTCTGGCTGTGGCCATTCCTGCAGTTATTTTTTATAACATCGCCATTCGTATTAATCGCCGCACCTTATTTATTGCCAATGACACCGCTTATGGTCTACTCGGTGACACAGCTAAGCCTATGAATAGCGGCGCCGCTGCTCAGGTAGCGCTAAAGACACAGGCTCAAAGCAGTAAAGATGGCGATTATGCCTCGTTAAATACATCCACTGCCAACACTCACTAGACACGAGCAGTAATCGGTAGGCCAACCAGATAGGAGCGTTATATGGCTTTTCAGTTAGGTGATGACGATATGCAATCTATGAATGAGATTAACCTCATTCCTTTGATTGATATCATGTTGGTATTAATGATTATTTTCTTAGTAACGGCCACCGTGCTAAACCCTACGGTGCCTTTAGACTTGCCAAAGACCAGTGCTAGTGTGCAGCAAACTCCACCAAAAGTGGTGCAAATTAGCATCGATAAAGATGCGGGTGTGTACTGGGACGATCAGCCCATAACTTTGACACAGCTAGAGAGCCGCTTGGCAAGCGAATCACAACAACAGCCGCAGCCCTCTATCCGCTTAAGCGCCGATAAAGATGCGCGTTATGAGACTGTGGCACAAGTATTGGCTCTGGCAAGTCAAGCTCAAATGGATAAGATCGCTTTTGTCAGTCAATAGTCTCAAGATATAAGAGGTTTAAATAGCGGGTTATCGCTATACAGTAGTGACCCGCAGTAAATAGCAACTTTTGTGTTATCTGACCCTAGTAGGCTTCGGCTTAGTAGGGTTATTTTATGCCTGATTTTTGGCAGTAGGTACTAAAAAACTAACCTTTAAGCGTGTTCAGACAATGACTTTATAGCGCCCAAGGACCGGTCTTGGGCATTCATACACCACGGAATTAGATTATTTATGGCAATAAAAATACGTCAAGCTTGTCTTTGGGTTCATCGTTATAGTGGGCTTGTGATGGCCGCTTTCTTATTTATGGCAGGCATTACCGGCGCGTTGCTGGCTTTTCATCAAGAGCTTGATGATGTATTTAATCACAAATTAGCTTATGTGGACGTTGAGCCGCGTCCGCAGCTGCCCATAGCGACTTTGCATGATAAAGTGATTGAGGCTTATCCTGAATATAAGTTCTCTAGTATGCCGGTGATGCTTGAGCCTAATAAGTCAGCAGTGTTCGTGGTAGATAGAGCACGGGGCAAACGCCAGAAAAACAAAAATACGGCGCCCTTTCAAGAGGTCTACGTCAATCCGTATACTGCAGAAATCATCGGCAGTCGTGACAAGGAAGCTTGGGCGTTCAATAACACCATGTGGAAGGTGTTTTGGTTACATCGTGAGCTTTTAATGGGCAAGGTGGGCAACTTAATTTTGGGCATAGTGGCATTGCTGTGGACCATTAACTGCTTTATTGGTATTTACTTGACCTTGCCTCGCGCGACTCAATCTAAAGCGAAAACGAAAGCCAATCTTAGTAAGAGCGCCGTGCGTAGTCATAACAGAGCCTCTTGGTTTAAGCGCTGGTTGCCTGCTTGGAAAATCCGCCGAAAATCTAACTTTTTTAAGTTTAATTATGATGTGCACCAAGCCTTTGGGTTATGGCTTTGGGTGATGCTATTCGTCATTGCTTGGTCGAGCGTTGGCTTTAACTTAAGATCCGTCTATCAGCCCGTTATGCAGACAGTGGTAGGTTTACAGCCTTTTGAAAAAGGGGGGAGACATAAGCCTGATACAAAGCCTGATACAAAGCCTGATAACCAGGCAGTATCTAAAGCTCATGATGTGACGCTTAAAATCACCAAAGCTCAAAGTATCGAGTATCTATCTGCTCAAGCACAGAAGGTCAGTTTAGAGCACGGCTTAAAAGTTGAGAAAATATTGGGTCTGCGCTGGGTAGATGAGGATAAACAGTGGCAGATGCGCTTTAAGACCAATAAAGATATCGGTAATAAAGGCGGAGTGTCTTCATTAAATATAGATGCGGTGACAGGACAGGTGGTCAAAATTAACTTAGGTCACCAAAGCCCTACGGGTAATAAAATAAATGAATGGCTCAACAGTCTGCATATGGGCCATATCGGAGGCGACGTGGTACATAGGATTTATCAAGTGTTTTTGGCGCTGATAGGTATAGCGGTATCTGCATTATCATTTACTGGGGTTTATCTGTGGTGGCGCGGCAACAGAGCGCGCAAAACCAAAGCCATGCGCGGTATGTAACCGGTCAGTTAGGAGACAAACAGTCGGCCGTTTGGGGTGTCGTAAGTTTCAATTGGCGTCTGATACACCCCGCTTAGACGCTCTTGCGTCATAACGTGCTCAGGTGAGCCATGAGCCACGACGGCACCTTTATCCATTAATACCACATGATCACTATAACGGTAAGCTAGGGTTAAGTCGTGTAGCACCACAAGCAATGTCTTGTGTGCGGTGCTTACGAGCTCTTTCAGATATTGTAATAAGAAGCGTTGATGACGAATGTCTAAATGATTGGTCGGCTCATCGAGCAGCAAGATTTGGGTATCTTGCATTAAAGCGCGTACCACCGCCAAGCGTTGTTTTTCACCACCGGATAAGCCGGACACGCGTCTGTCTTGCAAATGTATGAGCTCAAACTGATGTAGCAGCTCACGAGCCTTTGTGGTTTGTGCCACGTTTGGGGTTTGATACCACGCAAGCTGCGGGGAGACCCCAAGTAAAGCATACTGCAAAACATTTAAGGGCAGTTCAAACTGCTCATGCTGTCCCACCCACGCAATCTTACCTTGACTAATAAGCGAGTGCGGTGTGTTGCGATGGGGGCTGCCATCAGTGTTAGCCATCACGTAATTGATAGTACCTGTGGTCTTGAGTCTGGTGTGCCCAGTACAATTTAATAAGCTATGTAGCAACGTGCTTTTACCGGCGCCATTGGGACCAATAAATGTGGTCAGCTGTTTCGCGTATAGCTGTAGATGCGGTACATCCAGCAGCTTTTTTTGACCGGCACATACTTGTAAGTTATGGATATGACATAGCTCAGTGGCTTGTGAGCTTTTGGGAGCTAAAGGTGAGGACATTGCGGAGCGCTCTAAGCAAGAAGTGGCCAATTCTGCGGTCATAACATACCTATTATTAAAGAAGATAATGGATTAAAAGTAGGGGGCTTAAGAGAAAAGAGTGCATAATAACTAAGCACAAAAAAACCAGCTGCCCGCCATAAAAAAGACTAGAGCAGCGCTAGCCAGTACAAAAAACTCACTTGGTCAGCTACGGGTGCTGCGAATAAATAACCAAATAAAAAATGGGCCGCCGATTAAGGCCAAAACGATGCCAATGGGCACATCCACGGGGTAGGCCACATGGCGCGCCAGACTGTCTATGACCAATAAAAACAAGGCCCCAAACCAGCCGGACCAAAACATAATGCGCATTCGACCACCGCCAAACAATAGGCTGAGTAAATTGGGAATCATCATTCCAATAAATCCAATCACCCCAGACATAGATACCGCTGCCCCAGTCAGTAGGGCGCACGCAATGATGACCAGTGCCCGAACCTGACCGACTTTTATACCCAAAGACAGCGCGGTGGTTTCCCCCAGCATTAGTCCATCCAATTGCCGTCCGAATGGTAAAATAATGGCCAATCCCAAAGCAATGCTTATCAAGGCATAGCGCAGTGGTACAAAGCCTGCCTCAGCCATACTACCTGCCAGCCAATTGGTGGCACTGCGCAGCACCATGTCATTGGACAAAAACAAAATTAAACTCACCAAAGCGCCACAAAAGGCGCTGATCACAAAGCCTAAGATAAGCAGTCCCATCTGACCACCACCCAAAAATCGGTGACAACCCAGCACCAACAGACATACCACTAAGCTGCCTATGAAGGCGGCCAGTGGCACCCCAATGCCAGAGATGCCCAGAGCCAGTATCAATACCACCCCTAAGGCTGCGCCACCAGAGGTACCAATTAAGCTCGGATCGGCCAATGGATTTTCGAATAAAGCTTGTAGTGCAGCGCCACTCACTGATAGTGCTAAGCCCACCAATAAGGCGGTGACTACCCGAGGATAGCGCAGCTGCCATAAGGTGGCATCAAGTTGTGAGGGGCTAGACCACTGACCAAATCCCACGCCCAAGCTCAACCAAATCAATAGGGCAGATACCAAGACAGCAGCGCCATAGCTGATTACGGTTGTAGACAAGAATCGCTTATGTGGGTGCACAAAGTTGGACATAATAGATCTCAGTCAAGTTGCTAATTGGCCAGCTTATGTAGCTTATCGACTACTTGAGGTGAGGCGAGTCCGTAGCGTAAGAACTCATCGGCATCCCAAAAGTAGATGTGGTTATTTTTGGCCGCGGGGCTATTGGCCACCTCTGGGCGCTGCCGGAAGCTGGCAATGGAGCCAATGACCGGTTTGTTGTGGTCAGCAATGATAATCACATCAGGCTTAGCTGCCATCCAGCCTTCGCGTGATAAGGGTTTAAGTCCTGAGACATTGGCAGCATTTATCCCACCTGCACGTTTGATCAGCTCATCACCCACAGTACCTGCACCAGCCACAATACGTCCATCATAGCTTAGCAAGTAGCGGGTTTTGGTCGCAGGTTTTGGTGCCATTTTTTGGCTCCAATTGGTCGCCAAACGGTTGGCTTGTGTGCTGCGCTCCAAGTAGCTGCCAATTTGTCTAATACTGTTGGTGTAGCTGGTGATATTTTCTTTTGGTGCCACATTGACCGCTTTGACGTTTAAGCGGTTAAGACGCTGATAAATGCTGGCTGGCTGAGCCATATAACTGCCCAATACCAAGTCAGGCTTGAGCGCCATTATTGGCTCAGCTGTGATGTTGCGGTGGTTGCCGACACTGGCTGCTTTGGCCAAGCGCGGGCTGGTATTAAATTGGTCTTTACCCACTACCTTATTGGCACTGCCCAAAGCGACCACAATATCGGCCACATCAGGGGTAAGCACCACAACGCGCTCGTAAGCCTGTGCCGAAAGACAGGTTAGGGGCAATAATGTGCCAAAAGCGAGGGTATTAAAAAAAAGCTTAGGTCGCATAAAAACATCCTATATAAAGGCCTAGCACAGTGTGGCGCTAGGCTATGACTGCTGATATAAAAGGCTATTTGGTAAGCTCAGTGGCGGGTGACTCGATAAGTAGATGCTGCTCAACTAAAGAGGCAGTAAGCTTGCGCCAATAGTCTTTTTCAGGTTCACCCTCTTGACGTTGACCGAAGAAGGTCATGATGGTATTGCCGTAGGCGTCGAAGCCTTCAATGCAGGTGACTGTACCGTCCTTGGTCGGTCTTTTTACGCACCATACTTGTGCCAGCGCCTCATCGTTAAGATGTAAGGTAAAGTCAGTGTGCTTTTTATCTAAGATGTTAATCCAGCTGCCCATGCGTTTTACTTGATGTACCACACCAGTTTGGATTTGGACCACGCCGCTGTTACCCACAAAGGTCATGATGGGCTTGGCCTGCTGCTGTGCTAGGGTGAGCAGGCTCTCTATCGCCTTTGGGTCAAGCTGATAGGTGGTGTTCTCAGGTGCTTGTAGGTAGCTACTGGCACGGTCGATACCGAGTTTTTTTAACAAGATATAAAACTGATGGATGTCGGTTAATCCCAACCATTTTTGCTGCAATTTGGCTTTATCGTCATCATCTAAGGCGTGGTACTGCCAAGGCTCATTAACCGCTGCAGGCTTTAAGTTAACAATCACATTTTGAGGATTGGCTTCAGCTTGAGCGGTATGCTGTGCGATCAGCTCAAACCACTGCGTGATGGCAGCAGGACTGTAATCTCGCAAGAATACTTTGGCAATGGCCGCACCGCTCTCATCAAAAAACTGGATGCTCAAGGAGCCAGGAGAGTTCTCATCCGCCTTCGAATCATCTGTAAAGGCAAGCATGTGCTGCCACTTATGGACAAAAAATCTTAAGTCCAGCCCGCCCACATCAATAGCAAGTCCTGTGTGACCACTGAGCTTTAGGTTCTTTAGTTGTCCGGTTTTTTCGTGTACCGCAAGCTCATTTCTTACAATACTCTCAAGCTTTTCAAATCCGGTCAGTGCCTGTAGTACGTCAGTGCACTGGGTGCCCATATATTGGCTATAAGGCGAGGCCAATAACAGCTCAAGCTCACTGACCTTTAACTCTTTTGCCGCTTCTAAAGGGAACCACAGCTTGCGTTGGGCCTTTTGATTTACATAGCGATTCCATAGGGCTGTGTCTTTTTGTACTGAGGTATTGTTAGCAAGTTGGCTATCAGAGGGGGCGGGGATGTCTGCGCTGGCTAGGGTGCTCATAGTGATCCTTATTGGGTTAGCAGATAAATAACATATTAATGAGCCATAAAGATGGCAAATGGCTATTGATTCAAAACATTTTTTTGTATAACGGCAACATGACCGTAAGGCCAGTTGTTTTAGGGTGAAGAGTATAACCATCAATTATTAATATGTAAATGATAATTGTTATCAATAGGTATTGATTATCATTTACGATTAATATACAGTACGCTACAAATACAGACACGAGTGAAAGCTGTTTTTCTTTTTGACACAAACTAACTGATAAGGTTTGCTATGACCCAAACGTTTTACGCGACTCACCCCCTAAAGCAAGCTATTTTATTAGCCTTAACGGGTTTATGCGCTGGATATGCCATTAGTGCTCAAGCACAAAATCATACAATCAATGATACCCAAGCAATTAATGACAACACGGACACTCAAAATGCTGCGCTGCAGCATACAAAGTTTGATCCTATTGTTGTGACTGCCACGCGAAGCAATAAGTATTTAAGTGAGACGCCGATACCAGTACAGGTGCTGGATAAAAATAAATTAAAACAAAACCATGCCCAGACCTTAAAGCAAGCACTAGAGCTGCTGCCCAATGTGTATTTGGCTCAGCTGCGTGGCAAAACTGGCTATGAGGTCAGAATGCAGGGCTTATCAGGCGATCAAGTACTGGTACTTATCGATGGTCTGCCAGTATCGGCCAGCACCAGCTCAAGCTTCAATATCGCTCAATACCTCAATACTCAAGTAGAGCAAATCGAGGTCATTCAAGGGGCTGCTTCTGCACAATATGGTAGCTCAGCGATGGGCGGTGTTATCAATATCATTACTAAGCCCATCAGTGACACCCATGCCTCTATTACCGCAGAGCTTGGTACCAATACCTCACAAAACCCTTCAGACAAAAAATTTGATAACAACTATAGCTTCGTAGAGAGCAGTGTCGAGGGTGCTTTATCAGATGACAAGCGTCTAAAAGCGCGCTTATCGGGGGCTTATCGTGATGATAAGGGTCTTAGCGTAGATAATGAGGCTTGGCCTCGTCTAAAAGATGCCACCGAACAAAAACAAGTGCAGGCCAAAATCAGCTTTACTCCTGATATCAATGAAGTGAATACAGCCAACCCCAATAGCCGATACTGGCTAGAGGCGGGATATTATGAAGAAGAGGACAGCAGTCGCTTCAATTATGTTGCCCGTAATGGTGCGGTACAGGCGCAGCAGCGAGATGAGGATATTAAGCGAAAAAGAGTCAGTGCCGGCGGTGAGACTAAGATTTTTGCAGGCAATGCAGAGGGGTACAAGCTATCAGGCTCAGCACTGTATGAGAACTATGATAGTCAGTCGCATAATACGGCCAGTGGCAAAGTCAGTGATGTGCGTGACTTTGATTTAACGACCAACTTAGCACAGCTACAGCTAGATTTTCCGCTTATTTATAGTGGAGAGAACCAATGGCATGCGCCGCAATTGGGTTTGAAGTATCAAAAAGATAAGCTCGATCAAAAAATAGATGGCGTGTCAGAGTTTATCACCGATAAAGTCGATCGTGATGTACTTGAGGCTTATGTTCAAGATGATTGGGCATTAAGTGACAATACTGAGCTGGTGGCGGGCGTGCGCTATCAAGATGACAGTGACTTTGGCAGTCATTTTGCGCCAAAACTTGCCTTAAAACACGATTATTATGATGCCAATAATCGCAAGCATGTGTTTCGTGCTAGTGTCGGTCAAGGCTACCGAGTACCCAATTTAAAAGAGCGATACTATCTATTTGACCACAGCAGGTATGGCTATAAAGTCATGGGTAGCCCTGATTTGAAGCCTGAAGAGTCGATAAGTTATCAGCTGGGCTATCAGACTCAGCTAAACGATAAAGTCGGCGTGAGTGTTAACGGCTTTTATAACGATGTCAAAAACCTGATCCAAACCGATAATAACCATCCGGTAATGGACGGTGGCATAAAGGTATTTAGCTATGACAACGTCGATAAGGCCGAGACCTATGGCGGAGATATAGGGGTCGATTGGCAGCTAAATGATAAAGCGATGCTTAATTTGGGTTATGGCTATTTGCACACCAAAAACAAAACCACAGGTGGCGACCTTACCTATAGTCCTGAGCATAAGGTAACCGCCAATGTACAGTATCAAGTGACCGATAAACTGCAATTTATACAACAAGTACGGTATGAGTCCAAACAGTTAACCGATACCGCTGCCAGTAGCTATTCACCTCACTGGTGGGGACTTGATAGCCGTTTTAACTATACAGCCAGTCCGAATTTAGATCTATATATGGCAATCAATAACTTACTTGATGAGCAGCGCAGTGCCAGTGATGCCAACGATCAGCGGCCTATTGATAACCGTCAGTGGTTAGTGGGTGCCAGTTATCACTGGTAGTAGAGTCGCTGCGCACCCGCGGCTTACGGCTTTATCATTTATATATTACACTGAGGTTGTATGAGATTAACATTCAATAAAAAGCGCTTAACAATGAGCGTACAGCTACTGTTGATGGCTGGCATCAGTCACTATGCGCAGGCGGCGGCAGTTGAAGCGGTCACCAGCTCGACAGAACACGCTACTGATTCACAGCCCACCGCGACATTTGACGCCATCAGCGTGTATGCAAATAGCTATCGCACCACGGGCACCAAAACCAATCTGAATCCGCAAGATTCGCCGATGAGTTATGAGCGTATTGACCAACAAGTCTTGCAAAGTCGTCAGGCAGATAGCGTCAATGCCGCATTGCGTTATGATCCCAGCATCACCAGTGAAAGCCGAGGCACCACCACGTTATTTGATGAATACAATATTCGTGGTTTTAAAACCTATTCTAATTTTTATGATGGCATGCGATTGGCTTATGATGGCTTTTGGAACCTGACGCCTCAGGTAGATGTCTATGCAACTGAAGCGGTAGAAGTCGTCAAAGGGCCTGCTTCTTCCTTGTATGGGTATGCTTCACCAGGGGGCTTAGTCAATCAAATTGCAAAAACGCCCAGTAGCCAAGAGGCACATGAACTAAAAATTAGAGTCGGCAATCAAGATCTAAAAGAGGTGGCCACAGACCATACAGGCGCTGTTACAGATACCTTAAATTACCGGATGGTAGCTTTGGCCAGAAAAAAAGAGGGTCAAATGCAGACCACTAAAGAGGAGCGGATTATGATAAATCCCTCTTTGCAGTGGCAGCCCAATGATAAGGTAAGTGTGATTGCCAATATGTTTTATCAAGATGACCCCCACATGCTACCTTCAACGCCGCTGCACTCAGTAGGCACGTTGTATAATTCTAGCTATGGCAAGCTTGATAGTGATGCGTATGCAGGAGATGTATGGGCTAATTATCGTAAAAAAGTATGGATGCCAAGTCTGACCACCAACTGGGATCTCAAGGACAACCTGCAATTTAAGAATGTGATTCGTTATACCGATGCGAAGGGTAAGCAGCGTAATATCTACAATCGGGGGCTGGTAGAGAATACCGATAACCTGCTGATCCGCGCCGCTTATACCACAGATGAGGAGATGACCAATTTTACCACCGACAATCAGTTGGCCTATCAGTTTAATAGCGGTGATGTAAGCCATAATCTACTATTGGGGGCAGAGTACCAAACCACCGATAGTAAGGCTCTGTATAAAGATGCAGGTGCTGCAGGAACACCGCTACTTGATATGAGTCATCCTGACTATCATCTTGTCAATCCCGAGACACTGCCTTTAGATAACTATATTGAAACGGCTGATATCAAGCAAAAGCAGCTGGGTCTTTATTTACAAGATGAGATACAGTGGAAGGATTTGACTGTGGTGGCAGGCCTGCGCCATGATGACTTTGACAGTAACAATCATAAAGTGGCCGCTGGTGTGGCAGCAACGGTCAACAATAAAGCCAAAAAAACCAGTGGTCGTCTTGCGGCAATTTATAATTTGGACAATGGTTTTTCTCCTTATTTAAGCTACTCCGAATCTTTTGAGCCTGTGGTGGGCAGCAACTTCATTACAGGAGAGGCCTTTGAGCCTACTACCGCGGATCAAATTGAAATAGGTGTTAAGTATTTATCTGCCGATTCGAAGACCAAAGCCACCTTGGCCGCCTATGACATTACCAAAAACAATGTGGTAGTCAGCGACTACGTTAATTATCGCAATCAGACCCAAACTGGTGAAATTACATCCAAAGGTTTTGAGGTATCTGGCAGCCGCAAGGTTAATGACTGGATGGATTTATCAGTAGGGTATGGCTTTACCGATGCCGAAATCAGCGAAGATGACATCAATCCTCAATATGTGGGCAATACGCCAGAGCAGGTGGCCAAACATAAAGCCACGTTGTGGTCGACTTTTTATCCTACCGATAAGATAATGCTCAACACCGGCGTACGCTATCAACAAGGCATGCAAGTCGATAGAGAAAACAGTGATGAGTTGCCCAGTGTGACACTGGTGGATATCGGAGGGTCATATCAATTAAATGACAGATGGCGCATAGAGGCAAATATCAGTAACTTATTTGACAAGACCTATGTGGGCAGCTGTTATGATAAGGCAAACTGCTGGATGGGGCCTGAGCGTCAAATGAGCCTAAGTGCTACTGCCAAGTTCTAATACAATCGGTATGGCACCTGATGAGCATCAAAAAAGCTGCGGTTATTCTACATAGCCGCAGCTTTTGTGTTTATCGTCATGAGAAAACAACCTGTATCAAACAGATATTATTTGTTTGGTGATTGTTAGTCTTGACGCCAATAGCCTTTGACTATCATAGCTGAACGATCTAAGTTTAGTGTTGATTTTAATAAGGCTCTTAATGCCTTGCTGGTAGAAGTCTCTAGGGCACCCCAAACTTTCTGTATATGAATCGGATTGCTCTTTAGATGCTGAGTTAAGGTATGCGCAATCAGCTCAGCTAAAGGCGCGCCTTGAGCCAAATCAGCATTCATTACAGGCAGTACAGTCAAGGCATCATCTATTAGCGGATTGGCTTGTCTGTCTTGTAAGTAGGCCTGGTCAGCGGCTTTTTGAGTGATATAAATGATAAGGGGGGCGATAGGGTTCTGCCATAGCTCAAGCAGTCTTGCCACCGTCGGTATCGAGGTCTCATCTGCTATCAATAAGCTTTGCCCTTGCTGTAAATGGGCGATGTTCTCCGGTACTTCTCGCTTGGTTTTGACCGTATCTTTAGGTGTTAATGCAGCTAGCCACTGAGCGCCCAATGTCTCTCCGTGCAAAAACACATCAACCCAAGCTTCCTCATCCCCTGTTGTTGGGTTTGTAGACACCTTGCGCAGGGTGTAGTAACGATGCGTACGCTGGGCGGCGGTATCGCTATTAGAAGCGGTCTGTAACGATAGGTTGTGGCTTAAATCAAATAAATACGCATACCCTGCTTCAGAGGCAGGAAAGCAGCTGTTATCAGAGGCGGCGGCAGGCGCGCTTAGTAGCAAGCGGTACATATTATCGGTAACAGCAAAACCTGATTTTACCTGAAACAATTTTTCTGCAAGTATGATGGTCTTTTTTCGAAGCTTTTTATCCGCTTGTTGCTTTAACGCAATGTACTGATACTGTAGCTCATTTAAATGCGTAATGACCTCAGGAAAAGCGATAAAGTAGTGAGTATCGCTTTGGGGGGCATCACTTGCTAAGCTTGCTAGGGCTGAGACTTGAAGGCCAATACCTTGGGCATAAATATCAACTAACCTAACGTCATGTTGCTTAGGGGAGAGGTCGGTCAGCGGCGTGAACGCTTTGATAAATCCAACCAGCTCGCTGAAGTGCTCCTCATTGATATGGTCGATGATACGCTGTTTTTCTTCCCCCTCAAGTGCCGTATATTTTAAATCGTTGGGGGTTAAGTCAGGTTCAGGCATTAAAACAGCAGCCATAAGTCACTCCAATATTTGCTAAACTCACATAAATAATATCTAATGATAATAGTTTTCATTATTATTTGCGAGCAAAATTCAGCTTAATTTTTAGTGCCATTTTTAGTATCAGTACAAGAGCAAGCACCGAGACGGATATGCCGGCCTTTTTACAACATAGAGATGGCATCGGTGCTGGCCTGCTTTCTTTGTTCTGGGTCAAGCTCCACAAGCTTGCCTTGTTTCATAAGTAGTAGGCGGTCGGCATGCTCAAAGTAGCTGTCGTCATGACTGATAATAAATAACGTTTTACCCAAAGCTTTTAGCTCAGGAATTAAGTGTTGATAAAACACTCGGCGAAAGGCTGGGTCTTGATCGGCGGCCCACTCATCGAGTAGCAAAATGTCTTTTTGTTCAGCCACGGTGGTTAGCATGGCCAGACGCTTACGCTGGCCTTGCGACAGCTTATCTGTTGAGAGCTTATCGCCATCGATACTGACTTTGTTTTGTAGTTGCAAGCGGTGCTGCCAGTACTGTACCAAGTCCATGTCTACGGCGCTGCCGTCTTTGCCAATCAGCTGTTTGAAGATATGCTGATCACTAAAGATGGCTGAAAAAAGCTGGCGATATTGAGCACGGTTGGCCTCGGTGATTAAGCGGCCATCAAGAGTCATCTCGCCACTTGTCGGAGCGAAGATGCCCGTAAGTACTTTGGCCAATGTGGACTTGCCACTGCCGTTCGAGCCTATCAAAAACACCACATCGCCTTTGTTTAAGGTCAAATTTACCTGCTTTAAAATCAAATCCTGGCTTGAGTACTGATAATCTATATTGCGCAGGGTTAGGGTCTGCCAAGCTTTATTGGCTGTGGGGCTGATAAATTCAGGCTGATATTCAGCCAGTTGTAAAGATTGGATTTTATCAAGCGCCACTTGCGCCGTCTGTAGGGTGGGGTAGGCGCCGACCGCATGCAGAATCGGCGACTGCATAAACAGCAAGGTCAATGCAAAGGTAGTGGCCACCCCAAGCGATAAACCAAGGTAGCTGGCCACAGCGAAGATAACCCCAATAGCTGCAAACATCATGATATTTGACCAATTCACGGCAGATAAATGATAAGTATCGGCCTTGATAATAGTTTTTTTGTAGGCCTTAGCGTGGCCAACAAGGTCTTGCGTGTATAACTGCTTGGCGCGCTGCTGGTTGAGCGCCAGCTCCTTGCGCCCTTCAATAACGGACTGATAATCTTGATAAAGCGCGTCATTAATATCGCGAATGTGGGTGAGGTTTTGGTAGACATGTTTTACCAATAAAGTGCTTATCCATATGGTCAAAGCAATCCACAGCATAATAATCAGCAATAAGGGCCAAGACAGACTGCCCAGATATAAAGACACAGCCACTGCCAAAATAATACCCTGTACCAGCTCCGGCATTCTGACAAAGGCTGTGGTTAGGGCTTGGATATCAGTCGATAAGCTGGCCATGAGCCGGGCACTGCCTAAGTTATCTACCTGTGCCACGGGTGTGTCTAAAATTTGCTTAACCAGCTGAGTACGCAGCTTATAAACAAACTGATGACCCAAGCAGGTTAGGGCGTATTGCGACGCAAAAGAGGTCAGCAGTAGCAGCAGTACCATGGCCAAAAATTGAGCGAAGCTTTGCCAAGATAATGCCTCAAAAATCTGACCACTTAAAAAGGTGTGGTTGATATAAGCAATGATGCCCACACTGACCGCTGCATTTATAAGATTGAGGACAATGACTTTAACAAAACCCAAGCGATATTGAGTCCAGATAAGCGTATACAGGGAGGAGGTGGGCGGTGGTGAGATAGCAGACATAGTAACTCGATAAGTAACTTGTGGGTAACAGAAGGAGGCATAACGCCTATTTAGGCATGGGCTTTGTGGTAACAACAGCCCTATATAATCAATACCTATATAATGAATAAAAGGGAGTAGGCGTGACCTAATCCCTTTTATGAAGTGCTCAGTGCGCCGCCTGACACATAAGTCTGGTGCTCATGTATCTATGGTAGGGCAGCGACCACTAGAAATCAAAAGTCGCTGATACTTTAACTGCGGTAGGCTCGCCAGCATTTAAATAACCTTGGCCAGGATAACCGCCCACTGATTGCCAGTAGTCTTCACCTGTAACGTTGGTTACCATGCCTTTGAAAGTGACATCTTGCTTGCCTAATTGAGTACGATAGCGGGCACCCAAATCTAAGGTGGTATAGCCATCAACTTTTAAGGTATTGGCTGCATCAGCGTAGCGACTGCCGGTATGAATCAAATCACCAGTTAAAGTTAAGCCAGATACAGAGGCAACATCATATTCTAAATTGAAGTTACTTTGAAGCTTAGGAATACCAATCACGCGTTTACCATCGGATGCTTGTGAGTCGGTATCAGTTTGTTTGGCATCTAAGTAGCTCACCCCCGCGTTAAAGCGCAAGTTCTCAGCTGGGCTACCAAATACAGTAAGCTCAACACCTTGATGGCGGTTTTCACCCGCTTCTACAAAAATATTGGCATCATTCACGTAAGCACGTGGCTGCGTCGTGTGATATATCGCAAGGCTACTGCCCACGGTACCGTTGTCATATTTTAAACCAATCTCAGATTGCTTGGACACATAAGGTGATAAGGCTTCACCAGCATTTGCTGATTCAGCAGGCGCAATCTCACCTTGACTTAAGCTTTCGATATAGTTGCCATACACCGACCAGTCTTTATTGGGCTGATAGACTAGGCCAACGCTTGGGGTCCATTCACTGTCATCATAATCTGAAGATTTGACTTGAGTGCTATAGTCATAGCTGCGGGCTTCGATGTTTTGATGGCGCACGCCCAAAGTGGCTTTTAATTTATCATCCATTAAGCTAATGGTATCTGCTAGCGCCACGCTGGTTAACTGAGTCTCAGAGGCAAGCCTTGGGTCACTTAAGTTAACTCCTAGGCTAGAGCCTTTCAAGTTGCTGTTTTTATAAGCAGTCGGTCGATATAAATTGGTGGCTAAACTGTCTCCAGTAACATAAGCCGTTTTCAATTCTTGATCGTATAAGTCGCCAGCTAAGGTCCAGTTATGCTGAGTGTTGCCAAGTTGTAGTTTGCCACGTAAGCCCAGCTGCGCGCTTTGCACCTTATCTTCACGGGTGTTATCAAAGCGATAAGTGCTACCAGTGCCGTCGGTATTGGTGACCGTAAGGTTGGCCAAAGAGTTCTCTTCTTCACCTTTTCGGGCGCCATAAGCGGCATAACCAGTTAAGTTGTCTTGGAAGTCGTATTCAGCACGGACAGTACCAAATAGGTCTTTTTCGTTAGAGTAGCTCCAAGGCTGGGCCCAGTTTTTGTCGCCTTTGGGTGCTTCAGGAACAGCAGTGACACCACTTAAGGTCACATTAGGGCGTGTCTCATCAAGCTTATTGTCTTGCCAGCCGAAGTCCGCTGAAACACGGTATTTGTCTGCGCGGTAATCAAGACCAAGAGCTGCCAAGCCCAATTTGGCAGATTCATTGTCAACAGCACTGTCACCATCTTGATAGGCGGCGTTGAAGCGAACCCCTACGGCGTCATCTTGACCAAAACGGTCGCTAATATCGATGCCCACTCGGCCTTGGTCACCGGCACCATAGCCTAAGGTTAACTGGCGCAGTGGCTCATTGCCGGCACGCTTTGGCAGTAAGTTGATACTACCACCAGCATTACCACGACTGGGCGCGGCACCATTAAGCATAGCAGACGCACCGCGCTGTAATTCCACACGCTCGAATAATTCTGTGGCTATGTATTGACGCGGCAAAATACCATACAGGCCATTGAACATAGTGTCATCAGAGTTGGTCACAAAGCCGCGCATTAAATAAGCTTCTTGGAAGTTACCAAAGCCTCTTGCCACACGAACAGTCGGATCCTTTTTAAGTAGGTCTCCCACACTGTGCGCTTGTTGATTTTTTATATACTCATTGGTATAAGCGGTGGTCGAAAAAGGGGTGTCCATGATATCTTGGTTGCCCAGTAGCCCAACACGGCTACCGGTGGCCACTTGTCCACCCTCATAGGCGACGGGTAAGCCTTGTGCCGAAGCGTCAGCGCTCGTAGTGACGACAATAAAGTCAAACATAGCACTTGGTGGCGTCTCAGTAGCTTCATCAGTTTGCGCTAGGGCCAGTGGACTGCCGCCTAGCAAGAATACAGATGCTGATAGACAGTACAAAGGCTTAAAAGAGCCTGCGGTGTAAGTATGATGAATGTGTAATAATGCTGAGGATAGACGAGACAGTTGCATGAAAGTTTCCAGCCTGTTAGTGAAAGTACTTATTATAATGTGAATGATTTTCATTACAACAAGTTTTACACAGACAAGCTAAAATTTTTTTGTCATTAACTAAGCCGTCATTAAAACAGGTTTCACTGACTTAAAAATAACTAAGATGCCCGTAAAGCGGGGAAGCGCTTAATCATAAATGCTACCAGCAATAAGGCGATTAGACTAATCACCGCGCCAACATAGCCCACACTTGATAACGAGATGTGGGTCACTGCATAACCGCCAAATAAGGCGCCTGTACCAATACCTAAGTTAATAATGCCTGAGAACATAGACATCAGCATGTCTTGGGCATGCAGATCTACCATAAGTACTTTGGCCTGCATAGAGATGATTAACAGCATTAATGCTGTGCCCCATAACAAGGCATTAAGGCTAAGCGCCCAGATAGAGTTGACCGCCAATAATAAGGTAAGCATAGACACTAGCATGACTATGATAGAGCCTAGCATCAATAAGGTGCTGTGTCTGTCTCCCCAGCGGCTAAATAAGATACTACCGATGATGCCTGCGCCCCCGAATAATAATAATACAAAGGTTGCCAAGTTCTCACTAATTGAGCCAATTTCACGCATAAAAGGTTCGATATATGAATAGGCGGTATAGTGGGCGGTAAATACGGTAAAGATAAGCAAGTACAGACAGACCAAAAGTGGGTTTTTTAGCAGTTCTGGCACTTTTCTAAAAGAGCCTTTAAACATGCTAGGCAATGACGGTAGTAGCTTAGCTTGTAATAAGCAAACCACCAGTGCCACAATACCTATGCCGCCAAAAGTAGTACGCCAGCCATACCACTGTCCGATCACTCGGCCCAAAGGAACACCCAGTACCATAGCCAAGGAAGTGCCGGTTGCCACCACGCTTAAGGCGAAGGCTTTTTTGCCTTCAGGCGCCACTCGAATGGCAATCGCTGCGGTGATAGACCAGAATATAGCATGAGAAAAAGCGATACCCACTCGGCTAATTAATAAAACATTAAAACTCCAAGCAAATACGGATAGCGCATGACTGACGATAAATAATGCAAAAATACCCAGTAATAGCTTTTTGCGTTCAAGCTTACTGGTGAGTAGCATTAATGGCAGCGACATGGCCGCCACAATCCAGGCATATAAGGTGAGCATCCAGCCGGTTTCGGCGGTGGTGATGGAGAAGTCTTTGGCAATATCGCTTAATAAAGCCACAGGCACGAATTCAGTGGTATTCATAACAAAAGCACTGATGCCCATTAATAGGACTTGAATATATTGAGTTCGGCGAGACAGGGTATCTGCCTGAGAGGTATGTGTCATAAAATCAAATACAAAAAGGGGCTAATTACTAATAATTAGCCTAAAGAAGAATAGTTTTAATTAAGAAAAATGCTGCTAAATCTAACAGATAGAGATTAAGGATGACAAGATAACAAGTTAAGCCCCTAAATTAAAGGGGCTTTTTGCTACCATTGCTGACTCTTTAGGTTTATCACCTATTAAAACAGGCGCAAACACCGTCTAAGATGGTGGCTGTAGTGTCTGCTGGCGTGCCTGATAGCGGCTATAATAAAAAATCATCAGGCCAGGTGCATACAATAATAGTGACAGCAATAGGTTATCAATGCCCGCGGCATAAATTAGCCAAACACCATATATAATGGCGCCTAGTCCCACCACCTTGATATGCCACCGCTCTGATTGGGCAAAAGATAGCTTAACCAAATAGGCTCCGACCAAAAAGTAGGGTATCAAAATCATAGAGGTTGAGATGCGCACCAATAGGTTGTAGCCTTCGCCTGTCAAAAATATCATTAATAGACACAGCTGCACAGTGAAGCTGGTGAGCATCAATGAGGCAGTGGGTGTGCCTTGCGCATTTTGTTTGGTGAAAATACGCGGGAAAGCCTGGTATTTAGCTGCGGTATAGGGCACTTCAGCCGAATACAAAATCCAGCTCAAATAAGAGGCCAATACAGAGATAACAAGGCCAATACTAATGGCCCATTTGCCCAAACTGCCTGTCATATGCGCCATGATACCCGCCATTGACGGGTTACTTAGAGCTGCAACATCGGCCCGGCTCATGACCCCTAGCGAAAGTAGGGTAATGGCAATATATATCACCAATGCTAAGATCACACCAATATAGGTAGCCCGCCCGATATCAGCGCGCCTTTTGGCCCGCTGTGATAGCACAGTGGCCCCTTCAATACCGGTAAACACCCATAAAGTGATCAGCATGGTGCTTTTGACCTGATCCATAAAAGGCACCTCTAAACTGGTGCCAGCACGATCAGTATTAAAGGTGTCAATATCAAATGCATAGCACGCAAATATAATAAAAGCGATAAGCGGTAGGCTTTTTGCCAAAGTTGCTAGCAAGTTAATAAAAGCCGCTTGTTTGACACCGCGCAGCACTAGATAGTGTACCAGCCACAAGATAAAAGACTCACCCAATAAGGCCCATAAGGTATTGCCCTCCCCAAAGATAACCTGATTGGGGGTATCAACAAAACTGCCTAAAGCGGCAAATGCGACTACCAAATAGCCCACCACGCCAATGGTGGCACACAGCCAGTATCCCCAGGCCGAAAAGAAACCTGCCAAATCGCCAAAGCCGGTTTTGGCATAAGTATAAATACCGCCATCAAGCTCGGGCTTAAGACGTGATAAGTGCAAAAAACAGCCGGCGAGAAATAAGATACCCACACCGGTGATAAGCCAAGCGGTAATAATGGCATTTGCGCCTGCAACCTCGGCCATATTCTGCGGTAAGCTAAAGATACCGGCACCCACCATTGAGCTGAACACAATGGCAGTGAGCATGGCCAACCCGATTTTTTGTCCATTTAGCATCGTGTTATCTCTGTGTCGTGCCCGCCTTGGTGAAGTAGCCGCTTAGCTCATTAATATGCTCAGGGCCAATACCACAGCAGCCGCCAATTAGTGATACCCCTTGGGCCTGCCATTTTTTTGCCCAGTCTAGATAAGCCGGCGGGGTAAGATCCTCACGGACCTCATCTAGCCCATCATTGGCTGTGGCATCTTTTGGCTGTGGTGGAAAGGCATTGGCATAAGCACCAAGCTTAATGTGGGCAGCACCTTTGTGTTGTAGCACACTTTGAGCCACTTCTAGTGCCTGTTCAATCACTTCAGGCTGACAACAGTTAAATAGTATCGCCTCTACATTTAGGCCAGCCAGTGTGGTCACGGCTTCTACCACTGTCTCTCCAGATCGTAGGCGAGGCACATCAAGGTGCTCACTGTCCTCTAAAGTAAAAGATACCCATACCGGCTTGTTGTCTGTATCAAGCTTAGTAAGTAGTTTACGAACGGCCACCGACTCTGCGATTAGGCTTTGAGTTTCTGCCAGCCAAAAATCGACATACGGGCGCAACCCTGTAATTAAGGGCGTGGCAATATCTTCTACCTGTTCAGCTTGGAATAAATCTGCTCGGTAGGAGCCAAACAAAGGAGGAATAGAGCCGGCTACTTTGGTGGGTGTATTTTCTAATTCGACAGCAGCGCGGGCCATTTCTCCTGCTGAGGCTGCTAAATCTTGAGCGTGCTTAGCAAAGCGCACCTCGCCAATATGAAAGGGGACAAGCGCATAGCTATTGGTGGTAATAACGCCAGCACCGCTTCGAATAAAGTCACGATGTACATCACGTACCATCTCTGGCGCTTCTATCATAGCCAGTGCTGACCATTCAGGTTGACGAAATGGTGCGCCGCGTTTGGCAAGCTCTCTGCCCATACCCCCATCAATAATTGTAATTGCCTTAACTGACATCATAAGCTCCTTTTTATTATAAATAGTGGACCCTGCGTAGGCGCGGCACTTGATGGTGCCTTAGTGGTAACATGACACAGGAGGCCTTTAATTGTAATCGACTCAAGAAAAGAAAATATATTAAGCGTCAAGATACTAGGCGTAATAACAGACAGATGCAACCAAAAATTTACCAAGCTTGCGCTTGGTATTTGATGGCATCATTTTTTATTTTGGCAGCTAGGCAGTGGGGTTGTCGGGGTAGGGAGTGAGACTTGTCGGTTTGGGCAGGTGTCTAATGCTCAGGCAGACTCTCAATAGTATCAAACCCATCTTTAGTACCAAAGTATAAAGCTTGGGTTTGGTTGTCTCTATAAAATCTAAGCTCTTTGCCTTTATGATCGGTCATGGTGAATTCTTGTAATAGCTTTTGCCAGTGTGCCATCTTCTCATCGATATTGTGATTTCTGGCAAAAGTAGGCTTTAGAATATAGGTGATGTCCTCAGCTTGTTCTTGAGATAACAAATTTATTATTGTTTTGTGTTCGGTCAGATGACGGCAGATTCTTTCTACGTCTTCTATAGACTCTTTGCTGTCTGTCAATTTAATAATTAACATGGCGGTGTATCCTTATACTTACAGTTTAAAGGCTTGCATTTGTAGATATTATATCAGTTGCTCTGAAAAAAGCGTTAAGCGTTACAGGTTAACGCATAAGAAGCTACTAAGGTGCACTTTACTTTAGATTCGACCCGCATCACGGCGGTTATTTCTGAGCTGTGTTTTTTTAAATAACAGTTACAATATTAATCGAGATATATTTGAGCCAAGGGAACAATCATTTCTTAAATCAAATCCAAGCCAGTACTTACTAAATTAAAAGGGGAGAGAGTTTGTCTGAATCTCTAGAACTACGATGAGACTGTATAGATAAAGGGATGAAAAGAGGTAAGTGTTAAAACTACAGACACAAAAAAACCTCAAGTAAATTACTACTTGAGGTTGAAACTTTGTTTTAAAAACAAGTTTTAAAATATGGCGCAGCGGACGGGACTCGAACCCGCGACCCCCGGCGTGACAGGCCGGTATTCTAACCAACTGAACTACCGCTGCTTAGGTCGATTAGTAAGTTTAAACACTAACTAATATAGTGGTGGGTGATGACGGATTCGAACCGCCGACATTCTGCGTGTAAGGCAGACGCTCTACCAACTGAGCTAATCACCCTCGCTCTGTGGATGTGTATTATATAGATTTTATGACCCTTGTCAAACCTAAAAACCAATTAATCGGCAGAAAAATAGAACATAAGACAGTTTTTAGGGCCATTTGCGACTTTGTTGGCCAACAGCCTTAGATTTTACACCAACCTAATCTATATGAATAAGCGCTAAGAGCGGCGGACTAGAACTTGTATTGAAGACCTGTGCCAATAGCAAAATAATCTGAGTCACCTTTGGCATACAGAGGGGTTAATTCACCGTTGGCATCCTCTTGTGTGCCAAGATATCCTTCCACATCTTTTGCCTTGTTATAACCCATATAAGCATGGGCAATGACGTTATCTTTAAAGTTATATTCACCACCGATCGCAATCTGATTAGAGTCTGCGCCAGAGATACCATGTAAATCAGTACTTCTATTGTACTGAGCATATACTGAGGCAGGTCTTGCAAAGTTGCTTAAGCCGAGCTTTGCACTAAGTACCATGCCTTTTTCTTTTTCTGAGTAGCCATCATAATCAGCCACTTGGTATAAGGCGCCTAACGTAACAGGCACGTTAGTGGATTTGGCTAAGTCATAGGTGGCGGTACCGCGCACAAGAGACCCTGAGATTTCTAGGTCCTTGTCATAAGCAACGCTTGCCACCAAGCCATTATTAGGCTTATAGGTGAGATAGCTGCCAAAGCCTTCGCCATTGTGGTATTCATTATCCTCATCCGCCTGATACATTACAAACAGCTCAAATGGCAAATCCTTACGCTCTGGTGACTGCCAGAAGAGGACATTAGATACCCGAGGTACGGCATCGGTCATGTTTAGTGCGTTAACAGATTGTGTGGTTTTTGACAATTGAGTCGTGCCGTTATTGTCCCAGATGCCTTTAGCAACAACGACATTGTTAATCAAATCCACAGGGGTCCAGTAGCGACCGGCTCTTATTGTGCCCCATGTATCATTTTTTAAGCCTAAATAGTTACTACGATTGGGCAAATCAACACTTGAGCCATTACTTTCGGTCAAATTCACACCAAATTGAAACTGGTAAACCACGTCTGTGGTCGCACTAATAGGTTCTGAACCTCGAAGACCTATTGTTGATTTATAAGTTTTGATATGAAAGTCATCTTCTCCGTATTTACCACTGCCTTGGTAGGTAGGATACTTATCTGCTAACTGCTTTTTATCTGCATCAAAGTTTGCGTCAGAATAATAGCCTTGTACAAACAAGTTGCCGAATAGCTTGGGCGCTTCTGCATAAGCGGCAGGGCAACAAAAATAAAACAAGGCAATAGGAGCAACGATCTTTTTCATAAATAAAACTCTTTATTGAAGTAAGAATCAGCAGAGATGGCCAAAATTTGGTGACATATGTCAATTAATGTAGAGTTTATATTACAGATATTTATCCATAAGTAAATAGTTTAACCGTTATCTGTGGCTATCTATAATCGCGCCCAGCGCTTCTTTTGATAAAAAAATCGGCCTGCAGGACAGACCGATTTTTAAATATCTAGAGATAAAACTTAGGGATAAGCGCTTGGATCGCCCTATTAAAATATGAATATCATTGGGCTATTTCCAGATTACCGAATGGTCAATACTATTAATGGTGTTGTACCCAGTTAATGTCATTGCCATTTCAAATTCATGTTGTAAGATTTTAAGCGCTTTGGCCACACCCTCTGATCCTGCTGCTCCCAATGCTTGAGCAATCGGTTTACCTAATAGCACTGCGTCAGCGCCTAAAGCCAAAGCCTTTAAGACGTCCGTACCACGGCGGATACCGCCATCGATGAGCACGGGAACTCTATGGTCGACACGCTCAGCTACTCGCTGTAATGCCTCAATGGTTGGCGGCGCGGTATCTAATTTACGCCCTCCGTGGTTAGAAACAATAATACCAGAGGCGCCAATATCAAGGGCTCGTTGTGCATCTTCAGCATTAACGATGCCTTTAATCAGTACCGGCAAGGAAGTATAAGCAATCAGCATTTCCACTTCTTGCCAAGAGACAGGGGCTGGCCGGCCAATCTTATAAGGCATGTTCAAGTCTTTAGACAGCTCAAAGCCGACCTTATCTTCTTCATTACGTACAGCCGCGGCAACAGAATCTAGGGTAATACACACCGCTTTGCAGCCAGCCGCTTCTGCTTGTTTTAGCACTTTTTTGGCAAATTCTAAGTCATCTTGGATATACAACTGAAACCAAATCGGCGTGGTCGCAACTTGCTGAATATCTTCTAAAGAGGTGGTGGTAAAGGAGCTAATGACACAAGCTGTTTTGGCCTCTCCAGCGCCTTTGACAGTAGCAAGCTCACCGTCAGGATGCATGGTTTTTTGGAAAGCAAAAGGGTCGACTAAAATTGGATAGGCCAACTCATCACCAAATAAGGTCACTTTAGTATCTAGCTTTTTTGCATCATTTAACACTCTAGGGTTTAAGGTGATGTGGTCATAAGCACGGTGGTTATTTTGATGCGTAATTTCATCACCGGCACCAGTTGAGACGTAGGCAAATGCGCCTTTGCTCATTTTCTTTTTTGCCAATACTTCAAAGTCAAAAAGATTGGTGACTTGCGACAAGTCATTAATCTCATAATCGGCGTTAATGTCTGTGCTGGGGTGAGTCATGTTTATAAAGCTCCTTATATTTATTATTAATAGGTTTTTTAATTGGACAGGTTTAGAGTAATTTCACAGTACGGGGCTTTCCTGTTAATAATATTAAAGCCAATATAGTTTGTTAAATGTAGTGTTGTTGTATTGAAGGTATAAAGAGTCGTAAGGGTGTGGGCATAAAAATACCCCATAAATTGTGTTCAAATTATGGGGCGAATATCGGTAAGATTTAATGGCTGGGCTGATTTGTAACAGCTTAAATATAGGCTGGGTTAAAGTCAGCGTTAAAGTCAGCTAGGCTGGCCTTGATAGTCTGCATGATGCGCCACATCACCCAGTACCTTATTGCCGACCACGCCTGCGGTAATCGAGCCGCTGACGTTAACCAAAGTACGCATCATATCGATAAGTGGCTCAATAGAAATCAGCAGGCCAGCCAGCTCTAGTGGCATACCTAATGTGGACAGCACGATAATGGCCGCAAAAGTTGCGCCACCGCCGACACCTGCCACCCCAAATGAGGCAATCATAGAGATGCCCACGACGGAGGCAATAAAACTCATAGACCAAGGGTCAATGCCCATAGTGGGGGCAATCATCATTGCTAACATCGCAGGATACACACCTGCACAGCCATTTTGACCAATGGTTGAACCAAAGGATGCTGAAAAGTTAGCAATTGGCTTGGCAATACCCAGCTCATTGACTTGCGCATCGATACTTAGCGGTATGGTTGCCGCAGAGCTACGTGAGGTAAAGGCAAAGGTCAATACCGGAGCGATTTTCTTAAAGTGGCTAATGGGCGAGCGTCCAGTAAGCGTAATAATCAAGGCGTGCACAATAAGCATAATAAATAGTGCAACATAAGAGGCGATTAAGAATTTGGCCAATTGCCAAATAGCGCCGGCATCAGTGGTGACAATGACTTTAATCATGAGCGCTAAGATACCATAAGGCGTTAGGCGGATGATTAATCTTACCAACGCCATAACCCAGCTTTGAGCGATATCGATACCTTTGATAATCATGGCACCTTTTTCAGGGTCATTTTTATTAACGGTTAAAGCGGCGATACCCAATAAGCTTGCGATGACCACAGCTGAAATCATTGAGGTGCTTTCAAGACCGGCTAAGGTGCCGCCAATGCTGGTCGGTATAAAGCTTAAAATCAGGCCCGGAATGGTCAAATCGGCCACTTGGCTGCTGCTTTCTATGATACTTTGGCTACGAGCTATCTCTTGCTCACCGGCCACAATAGAGCTGGCATCAAGGTGGAATAAATTGGCAATAATCGCCCCGTCAAAGGCTGCGATACCGGTAGTAATGATTAAGGTGCTGATAATCCAAAAGCTCATCGAACCAATCATAGAGGCTTTTTCTAATCGAGCAATGGCTGCCAAGATGGAGATAAATACCAAAGGCATTGCTATCATTTTTAATAAATTCACATAGCCATTACCAACGATATTTACCCAAGGTAAAAAGCTTTCTGTATCCAATCCTAGGCTCGATATTACCAGCCCATAGATCACCCCAAGAAATAGGCCTAAAAACACACTGCGGCTTAACGAATCGCTTTGACGATGATAACGCCATAGACCGTACAGCAGGCCAACAAAGAGGATCAATAAGACAAAAACAAGCATCTCAAACTCCGCAATCAAAACAAACAGACTATTATCCAGACTTGTAGGATAAGGTCTAGCGCTAAATAGAGGAGTTATTATTCCTTTAGGTTATAAGGGGGTGTATATTTTTGTTTGTAGTTGCGGTGCTAGGTTTACAAGAATTTAGGTCATATTGTGGCTTGACCGGAAGAATAAGTTAATTTAGAATTCGTATCAGTGTACTAGAACACAAAAACACTAAGGCATAGAAAGCATAGATAGGTAGATACAAAGCATTATTTAAATATTTTTTAGAGCAGGCTAGGGGCAAATATGACACAGATAAAAGACAGCTATGGTTTACACGCATCGACACTACCAGACACCCAAGGCCTATATGGCGAGTTTGGGGGAAAAATTAGTCATCCTGAACTGGCACGAGCGCTAGATGAGCTAGAGACTGGATTTCGTGAAATTATTAAAAATGATGATTTTATCGCCGAGATGAAGCGCCTGCGTGAGACCTATGTAGGCAGACCTAGCCCGATTTATCATGCTAAGCGACTGACAGCGCACTGCGGCGGGGCGCAAATTTATCTAAAGCGTGAGGACTTAAACCACACCGGCGCCCACAAAATCAACCACTGCTTAGGTGAGGTGCTACTGGCCAAAAAACTGGGAAAAACCAAGGTAATCGCTGAGACCGGTGCAGGCCAGCATGGGGTAGCATTGGCGACGGCGGCAGCACTTATGGGCGTGGCCTGCGAGATTCATATGGGGGTGGTCGATATCAAAAAAGAGCATCCTAATGTCAGCCGTATGAAAATATTGGGCGCCAATCTGGTGCCCGTATCACAAGGAGCTGGCACCTTAAAAGAGGCGGTTGATAGTGCTTTTGAGGCGTATTTGGGTGATATTAAAAACAGTATGTTTGCCATTGGCTCAGTGGTTGGTCCCGCGCCTTATCCTGAGATGGTCGGGTACTTTCAATCGGTTATTGGCCATGAAGCGCGCGAGCAGTTCTTACAGGCGACTGGTAGTTTACCTAATAAAGTCGTGGCTTGTGTCGGTGGCGGCTCCAACGCCATGGGTCTATTCAGCGGCTTTATGGAAGATGATGTCGTTGAGAAGATTGGTGTTGAGCCGGCAGGCGAGGGGTTAGATACGCCGAATCATGCGGCCACCATGACTAAAGGTGTCAAAGGTGAGATACAAGGCTTTAAGTGTTATGTGCTACTTAATGACAAAGGCGAGCCGGCACAAGTGCATTCTATCGCTTCAGGGCTAGACTATCCGGGCGTTGGTCCTCAGCACTCTTATTTGCGCGATGCCAATTTGGCCACTTATGAAGCAATCACAGATAAAGAATGTTTAGAGGCGTTCATGGCCCTGTCTCGCCTGGAGGGCATTATCCCAGCACTGGAGTCCTCACATGCGGTGGCTTATGCAATGAAGATTGCCAAAGACATGCCGGCTGATCAGAGCATCTTGGTCAACTTGTCCGGTCGAGGTGATAAAGACATTGACTTTGTATTACAGAAAATTAAGGTATAGTCGCAGCTTATCCAAAAGCTGTCTTATCATAAACCAGCGTCAAGCCACTGGGTAACTTGCTTTACCCGTGCTTGACGTGTCCCACCAATGCGTAAAAATGGCTTATTGTGCTCAGTTAAAGCATCGATAAACGCTTGGGTAATCTGCTCTCGCTGCTGGGGCGCGTCACGTAAGTCATCAGCCACCCAAGGCACATCCACCTGCGTTAGCAAGATCAAGTCGTAATGATGGCTCAGTGCTGCAGCTTTAAGCGCGGCTGGACACTCATTATAATACCAATACGCATACACCATAATCTCAAATAAAGCGGTATCACAAAACAGATAGCGATTGGCCACCGCTGCCTGCTGATTTTCGGTCGCAACTTGCCCATAGGCGATCGGCATTAAATCCTGCCATTCACAAACGCTTTGAGTGGTGTCCCATTTGTGCTGCAAATAGGGGCGCATGTACTCAATTACCCACTGAGTCTGATAATGCTGAGCCAAATCTTGGCATAGGGTCGTTTTGCCAGTACTTTCGGCACCAAGGATAAGCACCTTTTTAATACCGGCTGGTGTGTGCTGCTGTAACTCGGCTTCTAAATGAGCTTGTGATACCTTAATAGGCATTTTAAAATAACCTTTTTATATTAATAAACGCTTGTACACTGAACAATAGCAATTTATAGTTATCAATTGCGCCATAAATAAGCTGAGATAGAAAAAGATAAAGAATTTATCACACTCAGTATTAGGAATAATGACACAAAACAGGCATAATATTAGGCTTGTGCTTAAAATGCCAACCGAGGGTCAAATACTGCAACTTAGTTTTTCAGTCACTTGACACCGCAATAAAAAAAACAGCTTCACCTCTTTGAGCGTGATAACTTTTAGTATGACACATAATTAATTTGCTAAGAATAATAGGAAGCAATATGAAAACATATATTACAGGGACAGGTCTATATATTCCGCCATATAGCATCAGTAATGAAGAGCTTGTTGACTCATTCAACCAGTATGTCGCTAATTATAATACTCAATACGCCAGCGAAATTGAAGCAGGGACCCGTGACGCACTAGAGCCTTCATCGGCTGAGTTCATTGAAAAAGTATCGGGTATTAAGTCGCGATATGTTATGGACAAAAAAGGCATCTTAGACCCTGAAATTATGGCACCTGTATTGCCGGCTCGTAAGCTGGGTGAAGAGCTGTCTTTAATGGCTGAGATGGGGGTAGATGCCCTACAACAAGCTTTAGCAGAAGCCGGCCTTGAGGCCACTGAGCTTGACGGAATTATTGTGGCCTGTTCAAACTTACCCCGCGCTTATCCTGCATTGGCCATTGAGATTCAACATGCCATCGGTATGGTGGGCGGCTTCGCTTATGACATGAACGTGGCTTGTAGCGCCGCAACCTTTGGTATCGCTCAAGCAGTGGGTACGATTAAAGGCGGCTTAGGCACTAAAATTGCTGTGGTAAACGTTGAGATTACTACCTCGCACCTAAACTTCCGTAACCGTGATAGCCACTTTATCTTTGGTGACGTGGCGACGGCCTCTATTATTGAGCAGCTAGATACACCAAAAGGCTATGAGATTTTAGACAGCAAACTGTTTACTCAGTTCTCAATCAATATCAAAAATGAATATAGCTTCTTAGACAGATGCGAGTATTTAGCAGCAGGTACTGAGCTGTATCATGATCTAAAAGAACCGGTAACGGATAAGCTGTTTTTACAAAATGGCCGTAAGGTGTTTCGCGAAGTATGCCCTAAAGTCTCTGAGATGATCAGTGAGCATTTGCAAGAGAACAACTTTAAGCCTGAAGAAGTAAAAATGATGTGGCTACACCAAGCCAACTTAAACATGATCAATCTAATTTTACGCAGTGTGGTCGGCAAAGATGCTGACCCTGCGCTTGCGCCCACTGTGATTGATGAATTTGGTAACACCAGTTCAGCCAGCCCCGTGATTGTATTCCATCGCTTTAAAGATCAGCTGCAATCAGGCGATTTGGGCGTCATGTGCTCCTTTGGTGCCGGTTACTCAATCGGCTCAGTGCTGGTGCGCAAAGTTTAACTCATTGGTTATAAAGTGCATTTTATCTAAGATTAAGCAGGTCATTGGGCCTGCTTAATTCGTTAGGCCATGAATTTAACATCGTGAGTATCGGTATTTTCGCCAAAATTTGTTATAATTAGCCACTTTGTGTAAGTCGCTACATTTTTATAGCGCAAAGCCTATACAAAGCTTCCTCGTATAATTACCGAAATAATTATCAAAAATCAGTAAACTAATGACCCTAATAAGCTTTCAACCTTAAGCTTAACTATCGATAGTTACTGAAGTATGACCCTATATCTCGTTACTAACTTCACTGAAGAAAAGATTACTTATGAAAGACTCGTTAAGAGAACGCTTAGATCAAATGGTAGACCGCTTTGAAGAAGTGACTGCCTTGTTGTCTGATCCTGATACCATCAGCGATAATAATAAATTTCGCGAGTTATCTATGGAGCACAGCGAGCTGTCAGAGATTACCGCTTTGTGGCAGCGCTATCGTCAGGCTGAAATTGATAAAAAAGATGCACAAGAGATGATCAACGACGCATCAGATCCTGATATGAAAGAGATGATGCAAGAGGAGATTGACTCAGCCAGCCGTGATATTGAGGCGATGGAAGAAGAGCTGAACGTCATGATGCTGCCAAAAGATCCTAATGATAAAGTACCTGCCTTCTTAGAAATCCGTGCCGGTACCGGCGGTGATGAAGCGGCTATTTTCTCAGGCGATCTGTTTCGTATGTATGAGCGTTATGCCTCTTCACAAGGCTGGACTATCGAAGTGCTGTCAGCCAACGAAGGCGAGCACGGCGGATATAAAGAGATTATCAGCCGAGTATCAGGTAATGATGTGTATGGCCGCTTAAAGTTTGAATCAGGCGCACACCGAGTACAACGTGTTCCTGAAACAGAAAGCCAAGGCCGTGTTCACACATCAGCGTGTACGGTTGCGGTGATGCCCGAGGTGGAGATTGATGATACGGTAGAGCTAAACCCAGCCGATATTCGTATGGATACCTTCCGCTCAAGCGGCGCCGGTGGTCAGCACGTAAACACCACAGACTCGGCGGTACGTTTGACTCACATTCCAACGGGTGTGGTCGCTGAGTGTCAACAAGAGCGCAGTCAGCATAAAAACCGTGCCAAAGCCATGCAAATGCTAATCGCCCGTATTCAGCAAGCCAAAGTGCAAGAGCAGGTCGATACTGCAGATGCCCTACGCCGCAACTTAGTGGGTAGTGGCGATCGCAGTGAGCGCATTCGTACTTACAACTTCCCACAAGGTCGTATGACCGACCATCGTATCAACTTAACCCTATATAAGTTAGATGCTATTATGGAAGGCGATTTAACAGAGCTACTTGATGCGTTAAATCGTGAACACCAGGCCGATTTAATGGCCAGTATCGGGGGTGGAGACGATTAATTCGCCGCTTTGTTATGATGGTGCTTCAGGCTGATTACGTATTTAACGCTTGAAGCACAGCAGCTAAGCGTGTCAAATTAGTCATTTATCCTTATTACCATTTACCTTTTTGAATAACTTTGGAAACTGTAATGTCTAACCAATCAACGAACGATCAAGATCAAATCCCATCAGCAGAAGATACCAATGACCTGATTGCTCAGCGCCAAGCCAAACTTGACGAGATCAGCGCTGCTGGCAAAATCGCTTATCCGAATCAGTTCAAGCGCACTGATTATGCTGAGGATTTACAAAAACAGTTCGAAGGCATTACAAAACAAGAAATCGAAGAAAATGCCGCCAATGGCGACAAAACTCAGGTGAGCATTGCCGGTCGTGTGATGCTAAACCGCGGCGCCTTTATTGTTATTCAAGACATGACAGGACGTATTCAGCTTTATGTGGCGCGCAAAGAGCTCGATGAAGACAGCCTAGCATTAATCAAATCCCTAGATTTGGGTGATATTATTGGTGTGAGCGGCTATATTGGCCGTTCGGGTAAAGGTGATTTATACGTTCATATCGAACAAATTACTTTATTAACCAAGTCTTTACGTCCTATGCCAAATAAGTTCCATGGCCTAGCAGACACAGAAGCACGCTATCGCAACCGTCATTTAGACTTAATGACCAACGAATCTAGCCGCAATACGTTTATGATTCGTAGCCAAGTGATTAGTGGTATCCGTAAATTCATGCTCAATGAACGCTTTATGGAAGTTGAGACCCCAATGATGCATCCCATTCCAGGGGGTGCTGTGGCGCGTCCATTTATTACCCATCACAATGCGTTAGATATGCCATTATATTTACGTATTGCCCCTGAGCTGTATCTAAAGCGTTTGGTCGTGGGTGGCTTTGAGCGGGTATTTGAGATTAACCGTAGCTTCCGTAATGAAGGGGTATCTACCCGCCACAATCCTGAATTCACCATGATTGAGTTTTATCAAGCCTATGCCGATTATAAGGACTTGATGGATTTAACTGAGCGTTTATTTAACCAACTGGCGATGGATATTTTAGGGACTACTGAGCTGACCTATCAAGAAGAAACCATCAGTCTCAAAGCACCTTTTGCTCGTTTAAGCATGACAGATGCCATTGCTCAGTATGCCGAAGGCTTCGATATGTCTAAAGTAGCGGACAGAGATTACCTAGCTGACTATGCTCAAAATGTATTAAAGCAGCAAGTCAAAGAAGGCTTCGGTATTGGTAAACTGCAAACCATTATCTTTGAAGAGACTGCTGAGCATAAGCTGCGTCAGCCGACCTTCATTACCCAGTACCCTGCTGAGACCTCACCGCTTGCACGTCGCAACGATGAAAATCCTGAGATTACCGACCGTTTTGAGTTGTTCATTGGAGGTCGTGAGATTGCCAATGGCTTTAGTGAGTTAAATGACCCCGCTGACCAAGCTGAACGCTTCCACAACCAAGTGGCAGAAAAAGACGCAGGTGATGATGAAGCGATGCATTTTGATGCAGACTATATCGAAGCCTTAGCTTATGGTCTGCCACCGACAGCGGGTGAGGGTATTGGTATCGACCGTTTGGTCATGCTATTTACAGATGCAGCCAGCATCCGTGATGTGATTTTATTCCCGCACATGCGCATCAAGCACTAAAAGATAAGCGGTAAGTTTGACACTTACCTGCTCAGTGAGTTACTTGTCAGACTGACTGAGCACAACCACACAGTGTTTAGTTTAATTAATAGGACTGCTTACTTGGGCAGTCCTATGTTTTTTTAGTAAATAGGTGTCAAAAATAGCGAAAACCCTTATCTTCAATGGGATGCAGAGCTTACAGTGGCGCTTATACTTGAGTAAAAAATAGCCCAAAATTGCCATAAATCCATTAACACATGTGCAACAGGAATAAAAAAGCGGTATAGTAATAATCGTTGTCTCTTGATTATATATTCACAGTTTAGGTTAAATGGATGTTATGGCAAATTACTCAGCCCAAAGAATAAAAAGTGTGGCGTTAAATAATGATAAAAGACGCTATGCGAAACAGGATTCAGAAGACGCCCCTGAGCCGATTCAGGCAGTACCCACAGTACCCACGACCCCTCGCAATATGAGCAATAAAAGGCCGTTAATTAATCCATTGTCTGAAGGCGGTGCGCCTAAATTATCCAAGCCGCAGCCTGATATGGATATACAATCACTTGCTGTGGCAAGCTTTAATTGGTTGCAGATGTTTCACCGTACCTTTTTATCGGTTTACTTAATTGCAGACGATGCTTTAGTCGGTGCAGGAAAATTCGACTTTGCTTTTCAAATTGGCAATCAGCGCTTATATGTGCTCACCCATGAAGAAGTAGAGAGGGTTGAAAGTACCAGTGTGTCCAAATCGTTTATGGCGCAGCTAACTCAGCAAGCCGCCACTTATATTAATAAGCGCTATCAACAAATCAGCAGCCGCTTTGAGCTGCCGGTATCGGGTGATGACGGTTTGGCAAATGTGCACTATGTGGGTCTGACTGCCATTACTCTAAACCATGAAGGTAGGGACTATCAAATAGAGCACGAGTTTGGCAGCACTTTTTTTCAAGAAGACTGCGTGCTAGATTTAGATGATGAAAGCCGAGTGATGCAGCTGTTTAGTTTAAATGGCTTTTATCAGATGATAAAGCTGCTGCAGACGCCGAGTGATTTATTAAGCTTCTTTGATTATCACTTAGAACAGCTGGTGAACTTTCATGATTTTTCGGGTGAATATGCCTTAGCACAGCACTTTTTGGCAAGTCCTGCTTTTTTTAAGCGCGCCGTGGCAGTACAGCAACAACTGGTAGAAATTGGTCTACTATCAAAGGTTGAGACCCGCTTGAGTGATATGGTGGCACAGCCTGATAATGCCCAGATCCCAGCTGAGCTTGAAAAAAAGCATGCCGAATTATCTCAAAAGCTGCAAAGCTATTCTAGCATCTTTCAAAAGCTGTTAAATGGTACGACTAAGCGCCGTCATGACGCTCAAGATACGCTACCTTTACCACAAGTTAAATTGTTGGTCGCTGAGTCTATGTATACCCGCATGAGTATCATCGAAGAGATGATGGCTTATGAGACCCGGTCACAACAAGAGTGTTTAAACGGCTACTTGTGTCATCAACACTCTTATAATGACTTTGGTCATCATTACGTCATTGTGGTTTATGGGCTTGATGCCAATGCTGAGTATTCTCGTCAGTATATTGAACAAAATCATCAAAACTTACTCATGGATATCAATGCTCAGTTACAAGATCCGGCAATGAAAGAGTATTTTATCCTAGGCTTTGACATGTCAAATCATGATGGCAAAGGCAATGTCACGGTACAGATGGATGTGTTTCATCAGTCAGGCTCAGTGATGTCTGATATTGAAAAAAGATATTATCAGCAGGCCCATGCTTAATTAGTATCAGCGGCTGTATGCTAGTAGTCTGCTTTCAAGGTAATGTATTAAATCAGTGGCAAGTCACCTAGGTGGGCTTGCCACTTTTAATCCACAATTTTTTTAATCGTTATAGGTTTGGTTGTCTATTATGTCGCAGCAATATCAAGTTTTAGCACGTAAGTATCGTCCAAAGAACTTCCACGAGTTGGTTGGGCAGTCACATGTGTCTAAAGCCTTAATTAATGCCATTGATCATAATCGGCTACACCATGCCTACTTATTTACTGGGACTCGCGGAGTGGGTAAGACCACCATCGCCCGTATTTTGTCCAAGTGTCTAAACTGTGAAACTGGGGTAACCAGTACGCCTTGTGGGGTTTGTAGCAGCTGCGTTGCTATTGATCAAGGCCGCTTTATTGACTTAATTGAGATCGACGCCGCCTCTCGCACCAAGGTAGAGGATACGCGTGAGCTTATTGATAATGTGCCTTATGCACCTACTCAAGGTCGATACAAAGTTTATCTAATCGACGAAGTGCACATGCTCTCAACCCACAGCTTTAATGCTCTATTAAAGACATTAGAAGAGCCGCCAGCGCATGTTAAGTTTCTATTGGCCACCACAGACCCCCAAAAGCTGCCAATCACCATTATCAGTCGCTGCCTACAATTTGTACTGCGACCGTTACCGCAGCAAGCGCTTAGTGACCATATTGCTAATTTGTTGACTCAAGAAAACATTGATTTTACGCAGCCGGCGTTATGGCAGTTGGCCAATGCTGCCAAAGGCTCGGTGCGTGATGCCTTGTCTTTAACCGATCAAGCCATTGCGTTTGGTCAAGGTCGATTGACCGATGAGACGGTTAATGACATGTTGGGGCTTATTGATAGTGCAGACTTAATTAGCCTATTACTGGATATCTATCAAGGTAATGCGCCTGCGCTCTCAGCACACATTGAGCAGATGCGGGCGCAGTTGGTCGATGCAGGCAGTATGTTTGATGGACTGGCTGATTTATTGCATCAAATTGCTATGGTGCAGCTGCTGCCTAATGTCTCACTCAACGTCAATGACCTGCAAGCTCAGCAGATTACAGCATTGGCGGCGCAGATTGGTCCGGATGTCTTGCAGCTATATTATCAGATTGTCATTCAAGGCCGTGAGCAGATTAAGCTTGCCAATACACCCTTGCAAGCGCTTGAGATGTGCTTATTAAGATTGCTGGCCTTTAGACCGCTGGCGCTAAATGAAGTGGCGGTGGCGAGCTCAAACACACCTGCGCATAAAGCATCCTCTGACCAGCCGGCGAGTATCGAGATGCAGGCACCACATAATAACGCTGACCAGGCTGAAGATTACTTAACTGAGCAGGCCTTATCCGCCACAAGCACTGAGTCTATGGCGGATACAAATATTGAGCCACAATCGCCTAATGTTAATGATGCTGATATTAATAATACAGCAAATATCGATGTTGAAACCCATCAAGACGATTATCAACTGAGCAGTACATCTGGTGCTGATATCAATCCTGCGTCATTGAATGAAACAGATTTTGCCACCCCATTAGCCTCTGAGCCAACGGCTCAAGATACTAGGCCGCAATTAGAGGAGCAAGCTGTTGATATTAAGGAAGGTTCTGATTTTGATGGTGACTATCAAAATAATAGTAATTATTTATCAACTAATACTTCCCTTGAGAGAAAAAGTGATTTAGAATTACGCCTTTCCAAATCGGCGCTCGACTCAGAGCCGCTAATCTCTGTAGACCAGGAAGATCAAGTCAAGACGAAGGACAGTTCATCAGTTACATCATTATCGTCAGCCCAGCCCACTGAAAACTCACACCCGGAAGCCGAACACGCGGCGCCGGTTGATTCAGTGATTTCAAATACTGTTGAACATCAAGATCCGCAGATCACTTTATCTGCTGAGGATCCGCGTAGTCTATTAAAATGCCCGGAGCAAACTTTAGAGGGCGAGTGGACCCCAGATAAATGGGACTATTGGTTACAAACCGCTCGTGAATCAGGTGCCTTGGCGCAGGATCAGCTGGCAATGGCTCGACAGGGGGTTATGACTGGTGAAATTAGTGGCCGTAGCGAGTTTAAAGTTGCCTTTGATACCAAAAACATGCAGAGCATTTTTCAGCATTTGGCCAATCATTTGACGCAGCAATTTGGGGCACAAGTATCGATTGCCATCGATACCTCATTAAGCTCGGAGCAAGCTGAGCTTTTGCCACAAAGCAGACAAAAAAATCGTGAAATTCAGGCCAAAAATTATGCTCAAGAGCTCATCACTAACAGTCCCGTGATGCAGCGTCTTATCCATGACGCACAAGGGAAAATAACCAGTTTGAAGCTTTTTGAGGTCGAAAAAAACCCACAAAAAAATTGTTAATTTGTTCTGAATGCATTCTGTAATAGTCTTACACAAAAAGTAAACCTAAAAAACTAAAAAAGTAGGCATTTGTCTGTAATTTCTCAACAATTGTCTACTTAAATGAGGTATACTGTCTTGCTTAAATTACATAGTTAGGTGTTAAGAATGATGTTAGACAATTTACGAGGAATGGCGGTTTTCGCCAGTGTTGTCGGCCATGGCTCATTTAGTGGAGCCGCTCGACAATTAGGTATCACTACCAGTGCAGTGAGCCAGCAAATTCGCTCTCTTGAAAAAGATTTGGGCGTAGTACTGTTACACAGATCGACTCGTAAGCTTAGCTTGACTGAAGCTGGTGCAAGCTTTTATGAGTCAGCCAAAGATGTGGTAACTGCTGCAGACCAAGGGCGTATCAAAGTCAACCAATTGCGTGATGAGCTAGCAGGCAGTCTGCGTATTGCAACGACGCCAGAGTTGGGTGTTAACCACATCCTTCCCGCTCTATCGACTTGGATGTCAGCTCATGATGACTTAAGTATCTACTTCCTAGCAGATAACCATTATATCGATATGATTGATGAGCGCGCGGATATTGCTATTCGTATGAGCCCACAAATCAAAGATAGCTCGGTAGCTACTTATCCATTGGCTGAAGTTAAGCAGATGCTTGTGGCTTCTCCGCACTATCTAAGACAGCACGAAAAAATCACTAAACCAAAAGATCTGGCCAACCATCAGTTAATTAGCATTGACTTGATGAAAGATCCTAATACGCTAGATTTTAGCAGCATCGAAACCGGTAAGAAAAACCGCGTTAAGATCACCTCTAGAATTCAAACCAATAATGTGTTTTTAGCAACAACCTTGGCAAAAGAAGGCCATGGCTTAGTACGTGTGATGTCTTTAGATGTGCAAAAAGAATTGGCTTCTGGTGAGCTAGTAGAAGTCATTCCAGAATATTCACTACCTCATTTCGTTTTATATGCAGTTACTTTAGATCGCGAGCAACAACCGGCAAAAATTACCCGTTGTCTTGAAGTTTTAAAGAAGCATTTTCATGCTGCTGCCTAGTCAATAGACACAGTCAAGCTTAAAAGATAAATCTATATTATATAAAAGGTTCTTTCTTTTTAAGTCTTACGCTATAGTAATGACTTGCGATTATTTATTGTATATCGTAAGTTGTTACTAGAGCGTAATTTTTTTGTCTGTGCGTTTTGTTTTTAGAGTATGCGCTTTCGAGCATGTTGAACGATCCTAAGACGCCAGTTTTATGAAACTTATTCACTTACGTTTTAACCCTCAGTGAGGGATGATGTAACGCTCCTTTTAAGCAGGCTTAGCTTGCTCTCTTTTTTGCAAAATTGAATGTAAATATCTTATGGAAAATAGACTTATAAATCCTGTAGAGCGGGTGGATGATAGCGTAGATAATAATATTCGCCCCAGTACATTGGCAGAATATATTGGTCAGCCGGTGGTGCGTGAGCAGATGGAGGTTTTCATTGAAGCGGCTCGTAGAAGGAATGAGGCGTTAGACCATACGTTAATTTTCGGGCCTCCGGGTCTGGGTAAGACCACGTTGGCCAATATTATTGCGCGTGAAATGGGCGGAAATCTTCGCTCCACTTCAGGTCCGGTACTTGAGCGTGCCGGTGATTTAGCAGCTATGCTCACTAATTTGGAAGAAGGCGATGTGCTTTTTATTGATGAAATCCATCGCTTAAGCCCGGTGATTGAAGAGATCTTGTATCCTGCCATGGAAGACTTCCAGCTTGATATCATGATAGGTGAGGGGCCAGCAGCCCGTTCTATCAAGCTTGATTTGCCACCCTTTACTTTGGTAGCTGCCACCACACGTGCCGGCCTATTGACCTCGCCGTTAAGAGATCGCTTCGGTATTGTACAGCGCTTAGAGTTTTATAATATTGAAGACTTGACGACTATTGTTAGCCGTTCAGCGCGTCTGATGAATGTGGTGATGACGCCTGAAGGGGCGGTGGAGGTGGCACGTCGTTCACGAGGCACACCGCGTATTGCCAACCGTTTGCTGCGACGGGTACGTGACTATGCTCAGGTGAAATCAAATGGTGAGGTAACTGGTGAGATTGCAGACAGTGCACTCGATATGCTGGCAGTGGACAGACGCGGTTTAGATCATCTTGATCGCCGCTATATTGAAATGGTACATGCCCGCTTTGATAACGGTCCAGCAGGTGTAGAGGCCATTGCTGCGGCGATGGCTGAAGATAGAGGCACTCTAGAGGATGTGATTGAGCCTTATCTTATCCAACAAGGCTATGTTCTACGTACTGCTCGTGGCCGAGTACTGACTCAAATGGCCATTGATCAGCTCTAAGCGGCAGTCATATCCAGACATAATAAGGACAAGCTGATTAGACTTGTCCTTTTTTATGCCAGGTTAAGCAGTGCGTACCGCTATTGAACAACAGTAGAATAAATAGTAGGGGTGCTAATGAGCTGTAGTATCACGTACTTGTATCTGAGTAGAGGGGCTCGGGGTTTGCATCATTTTAGATTTTTTATACTGATATTTTCCCACAGCCATAAGCCCTAAGCCGCCAATTACAATCACCAATAAGATAATCACAGGGTTTTTCCAAAAAGCGGTAGAGGATGTAGGCTCAGTAGAGTTAGAGGCAGAAGCGAAAGCGAAAGCCTTTTCTTCTTTTTCTTTGTCCATAAAAATAAAGTTGACAAAGGGGCGAGAGGGAGGCTGGATCGGTTCAGGCGCAATTTTTAAGCGATTGCGGCTAAGGTAAATTTCTGAGATTTTAGCCAACTGTAGCATCCAGCGCTGATAAGGCAGGGCGATATTATCCATTGCACAAAAGGTGAGAATATCACTTTTATTTGCAGTATCCACAATAAGCGGCTCATTACTAGGCACAGCAGATAGCTGGGTTGTGCGTCCAATGACCTTGGCATAATGTGGCATCTGATCTAAGCTTAAAGTGGGGGTGGCAGCGGGTAGCTTATAACCGGTGATTGAATGCCAGTCAGGGTCAAAATCTGGTATTTGATAGGCGTAGGTGTCACAGATATGTTGTGCAGAGGCTAGGGCAGCCTGGTCACGCTTTAACCACAAAAACTGTGGCTGCTGCTTAAACCACTGATCAAGATCTGCGGCATCTAGATGAGCAAAATCTGCCAATATGGCAATTTCACGTAGACACAAGACGCTCAGCGCCGACAGTAAAGGTCGAGCTTGACCGGGCTTAAGCTGAGCCTGCTCGGCTAATTTGTGACACACAGCGCGCTGGATATCACTTGAGGAAAACAAGGCTTCGCTGACATTTTGGCCGTGTTGCAAAGCGCTTTGCATCGTACGGAAATTAAAAGCATTATACTTGCGCAGCTCTTTGATTTGACTGCGGTTTAACAGTTTTTTTAGAACCGCATCCGCACCTTGTAGTTGGTTATAGGCCAATAAGGCGCTAATCACTGCTTGAATGCCTTGCTCGATAATAATTCGGGCTTGTGGCAAAGAGATCGTGCCCAAATCTGCGAATATCGCATCTATAGGCAAGGTGTCTTTAACAAGAAAGTCATAAAGTGATAAACGGGTTGGGACAAGTGCTGTCATGAGACCTACAAGTTTGCATAATTTGCAGTTATCATAAGGGGGATTATACTCAGTTACAAGTCCTTATATAAGATGTCAGCTTATCACAATTTTAGTTTTGTAAAGTTTTTATTCTAATAATCAGGTGACCTGTTATGCCTACTTTAAAGATGGTCGAAAAATCTACCCCAACAATCACGGTCAACATCGCTACGCAGACTTTGGCTTTTTATAACCCAAGCTTTGATGCGGTACGTCCGCAGCGCATATTCTCTGTATCTACTGCCAAAAACGGCATCGGCAGCTTAGAGGGCACAGGATGTACCCCACTTGGTAAGCATTATGTTGCCAGCAAAATTGGCGATCAAATGCCAATCAATAGCGTGTTTGTGGGCCGCTTGCCAACTGGTGAAATTTATCATGAGCAATTGGCACAGCAGCACCCAGATAGAGACTGGATACTGAGCCGCATATTGTGGCTTAGTGGCTGTGAACAAGGGATAAATAAGGGCGACAATGAGCAAGGCTGCTGTGATACCTATCGTCGCTACATTTATATTCATGGGACGCCAGATACTGAGCCAATGGGCGTACCTATGTCCCATGGCTGTGTACGCATGCGCAATGAGGATGTGATTTGGTTATTCGATCAGGTGCAAGAGGGTATGCCGGTAGATATTATTGCTAAATAATAATGGGTTTTGTCAGCTTATAAAAAATGCTCTTATTGCTGCTAAAGCCTAATAAGAGCATTTGTGGTTTATGCTTATGTTTATGTTGAGTGAACTAAGCTAAGCTAAGCTAAGCTAGCTTCGCCAACTAGAGCTCTATAGACTACCAAAACTTAGGCGCGTCTTTGATGCTTTTAAGGCTTTGAGCGCATTGATCAGCGGCGTGTAGCTCTTGCGCACTAAAGTAGCCCACAGCGAACCAAGCATTGGGGTCTTGCTGTGCCTTTTGACCATAAAAGTATTGTCCCACGATATCATCGTTATACTCTCCCAATATCTCTTGTGCAGGCTCTAGATACTTTAAAAATGCCTTGGACTTTTTGTCCTTATAAAGCGCAGCGGTAAATTCACTGACATAACGCAGGCTTTTTAAGCGCTTTCTGACGTCATGCTGAGCGTCAGTAGATAAACTGGCAAACTGATCGCTTGCTTGGCTAATCTTGGTATATAAGGCCTCTAATAGCTCAGAGGTGGCTTGCTGAGTGCTTAATTTTGCTGGGTTCTTTTTTGCGCCCTTAGTCTTACTGCCCGTCCCACTGTGCTTTATTAGGGGGCGATCTTTTTTGGCAGGACTCATGGTATATTCAATCAATTCTAGCAAGGTAATCTGAAAGTCATTAGCACGTACCGCATCGATGGGTTTAATGCGGATGGCAGCCCGTTCCTCAGACCAATCTACTGCCGGACCGCCTAGTTTTTCAAGCATAGGCTGAGTGCGGGTTTGTAGCAACTCGCGATCTCGATAATCACCCAATAAGCTAAAGGTTTGCTTAAGGATAGGTCCCCACTCAGGGTTAATTTGAGAGGAGAAGTCCTTAAAGAATCTCAAAGCGGTACGCAATCGACGGATACCCACTCTTAACTGGTGTACATGCGCGCCATCGGTACTGCCATCAGCAATAGCACTGGCATTAGGCAGAATTTGGATCATACAGTTATGCACCACAGCACGCAGAAACTGTGGCTGACTCATTTTTTTATGCACAGCCAATTGTCGTAAATCAGCTTTTGTTGCTTCAGCATGCTGCTTGCCGGCCAGCAGCAGTCCACCACGTTCAGCTTTGGTTACCGTTGATAAGCACAGGTTGTAGCGTCGGCACCACGTCTTAGCCGTTTCAAATAAAAAATGCAAATCGCCTTCAATCAGCTCAAATTCAATTTCATGGATAGGCTGGCTGATTTGAGAGTCTTCTCCGTGGATCACTCTGCCTTCATCGTAAGCAAGCTCAATGGTGCTGTCGTCTTTTTTGATTAAGCGGGTCGTGCGCTGTACCTCTGTGATGTATTGGCAGGCTAGGGCATCAGCGGTGCGCCGGGTATCGGGGGAAGCTACGAGCTGAGTAATATCTAAGGTATCGTAAAGTGATAAATCAGGAGAGAGAGTATCTGTTGCCAAAGCTTCAGCGACCATTTGACTGTCTAAGACGTTATTTTGCTCACCGCGTGAGGCCATACCATCGCCATTAGACTTTAGAGTCTGCACCCAGCGATCGCCTTCTTTGCGTATTCTTAATGCCATACCATTGGCAGCCAAAACTTGATCTGGCGTGTCAAAATAATGGGCGGCGAGTAAGGAGGTGAGAGAGGATTTAACTTTGGTCTGACGCATTAGGCCGTCTAATCGATATTCTGGCACTAAAAACTTAAGCTCAATTTCTTGCATGATGTGTCCTCGAGTCTAAACTCATAGAAGCAGTTATAAAAATAGTTATGTAAGTAATTATTGTGGTTAATAATTTTTGTAAGGGTAGGGCTATAAAAAAGAAGCTATTTATTCAATATCCTAGGATATGTTAGACACAATAACAAGCGGATTAACGTGACAGATTGATGACAGTGTCTGTAAGCATCATCATAGCCCAAAAGAGCATAAGAATTTAGACAATGAGGGCAGTTTGTATGTACTTTAAGCGCCTAGGTTCATAAAAAAAGTCGCTCCAACCGAGGTTAGAGCGACTTTGTTAATGATGAACGAAGCGTCTTTTATAAAGAGCTTTGGTCTAAAGAGTCCTTAGAACTGGTTCATTGTGTTTTTCTCGCCGCCAGCTTTAAGTGCGTTGTCACCAGAGAAAATCTCTTTGTGATCGTCACCTAAGTCTGAACCGGCCATTGCTTGGTGCTTAACGCAAGAGATGCCTTCACGGATTTCTTTACGTTGTACGCCAGCTGCATAAGCAAGCATACCGTCTTCACCGAAGTAGCCTTTAGCAAGCTCATGAACGCTAAGTGCTGTTGTGTGGTAAGTTGGCAGCGTGATTAAATGATGGAATACACCCGCTTCACGTGACGCATCTTTCTGGAAGTTCTTCGCAGCTTGGTCAGCAGCAGCGTCAAGCTCAGTACCATCATAATCAGCACTCATCAAGTTGTTCTTGTCGTATGCTGAGATGTCTTTGCCTTCTTCTTCCCACTGAGCAATCACTTGCTTACGGAAGTTTAGCGTCCAGTTGAATGATGGGCTGTTGTTGTATACAAGCTTCGCTTTAGGCTGCTGCTCTTTAATACGGTCAACCATCATTTTGATGTGTGCAACGTCTGGCGTTGGTGTTTCGATCCATAGAAGGTCAGCACCATTTTCAAGAGCGGTTACACAGTCAAGTACAACGCGGTCGATGTTGGTATCTTCACGGAACTGATATAGACCGTTAGCTAGACGAACTGGGCGAACTAATTTACCATCACGCTTTAATAGTACGTCGTTTTCTTTGGCATCAGCGATGTCGATTTCTTCAACGTCGATGAAGTCGATGTATTTAGAAGCAAGGTCACCTGGCTCTTCAGATACTGGGATCTTTTGAGTAAGTGATGCACCTTCTGAGTCAGTACGGGCAACGATAACACCATCATCAACGCCTAGCTCTAAGAATGCATAACGGATAGCGTTAAGCTTAGAGATGAAGTCTTCATGTGGTACAGTTACTTTACCCGCTTGGTGACCACATTGTTTTGCATCAGATACTTGGTTTTCAATCTGGATAGCACAAGCACCTGCTTCGATCATGGCTTTAGTTAGTAAGTAAGTCGCTTCTTCGTTACCAAAACCTGCGTCGATGTCAGCGATGATTGGCACAACGTGTGAATCAAAGTTATTGATTTTTTCTTCGATTTCAGAAGTATCTTGACCGGCTTCTTTAGCAGCGTTAAGCTCACGGAAATAATCGTTTAATACTTTCGCGTCTGCTTGACGTAAGAAGGTGTAGATTTCTTCGATTAGCGCAGGCACCGTTGTTTTTTCGTGCATTGATTGGTCAGGTAATGGACCAAGCTCTGAGCGTAGAGCCGCTACCATCCAGCCTGATAGATAGATGTAGGTTTTAGCAGTCGTACCGAAGTATTTTTTCTTAGCATACATAGTTTGTTGTGCAACAAAACCATGCCATGCGCCTAGAGACTGAGTGTACTTAGATGTATCTGCATCATACTCTGCCATATCTTTACGCATGATAGCAGCCGTGTATTTAGCGATATCAAGACCGGTTTTGAAGCGGTTTTGAACCATCATACGAGCAGCATCAGATTCGCTGATATTCTGCCAGTTGCCATGCTTTGCTTTAATTTCACGGATATGGTCAATAGCTGATTTATAAGTTGACATCAATTGTCTCCTTGATTGAGGATGGGTTAGGCGAAATAAATACTTCTTACTACTAGATGTTGAACGGTTAGATAAAGAAGTTTTATTTAACTCTCTTTAAAATATGAGGTTAAGGCTAATAAGTTAGCAGTAAACCTCGATATGCGGTTATAAAACTTGTAAATGTTTGTTTCTAAAGAAAATCTTTTTATCGTTCTTGAACGTTATTACAGATTATCTGAAGTTATAGTGGTTAATCACTATGCCCTTAACACTTGATAATCACTATAACCACATTAGGGTAATTTATCTAGTTTATGAAGGTTATCTTGGGTATTTATTTAAATTATAGTACAATGGTAGAAACGGTTTACAGCCGATTTTGAGCTATAATAAGAGGCATTAATAAATGATTGTGCCGCTATTTTTTTATCAATTAACTTCAAAAACCTAAGTTTTGGGCCTGATTATTGCAACCTGTGCCAGTTGACCGTATTGACGTTAAAAAGCTTAAAATTTTCGCCAAAAAGCCTAAAAATCGGCAACCCAAAAGCCAAAACCATACCAATTACAGAGAGTGTTATGAACCTACAAAGAGTCGATTTAAATTTATTGGTAAATTTAGATGTGTTATTGCGTGAAAAGAATGTGACTCGCGCCGCTGAACAACTGGGCATCACGCAGCCTGCTATGAGTAATATCCTACGCCGCTTGCGCAAGCTGTTTAATGACCCACTGTTGGTACGCTCCTCTGAGGGAATGACACCGACTGAACGAGCCTTAGAATTACAGCCCAGAGTGCGTGAAATCTTGGCTGAATTGACCCAGCTTCTTGAGCCGCGTACAGAGTTTAGACCCTATAGTACCTCTCGTGTGTTTCGGATTATGACCTCAGATTATGCTGAGGCGACTTTGGTCCCTCGTCTGGTAAAAGCGCTGCGCTCAGAGGCGCCCAATGTGATTTTGGACTTTTTGACGCCCTCTGATGTCTCTTATCGTGATATGGAGCAAGGCCGTGTGGATCTGGCGATCAACCGTTTTAATGAGATACCGCAAAGCTTCCATCAGGTATTGGTATGGCGAGATACTTTTAGCTGCCTATTGTCGGCGGAGAGTCCTTATGCGCACCGCTTTAACTTAAAGAACTATTTAAAAGCACAGCACGTCTGGGTATCCAAAACAGGTATGGGGGTGGGTTTTGGGGTTAACCCCGATAAGTCAGGTGGTCTAGGCTCTATTGACCAAGCCTTGCAGCGCTTAGGTCAAAAGCGCCAAATCAGTGTCTTTACCCGTCATTATCAGATGCCAGCCATGCTCGCTGCCAATAAAGACTTGATTGCCACTTTGCCAACTCGTGTTGCACGTATGCAAGCCACCAATGACAGTATCGTATTAAAAGAGCCGCCCTTTTTTATACCTGAATTTGAACTAACGATGGCCTGGTCACCTTTATTGCAGCATCATCCTGCGCATCGCTGGTTACGCCAACTTATTATGCATGTGGCGCGTCAAGTAGTGGCCGATGAAGAGGCCAAAGAAGATGACATTCCGATGATTAGTCATTTGTTCTAAATTAGGTTTATGTTTCGGTTAGTTTGATTAACATATCCCACACAGTTATTAACATCCTCATAATGCTGTAAGTCATTGACCCTGTTATGCTATTCAATGCAGTCGGTAAGCGAGAAGCAATCGACGAGCGAAAAGCACATCAGCTGATAATGACAATCGCATAAATATAAAAAGGATAAATAACATGTCAGATATTACAACTATAAACCCAGCCACAGGCGAAGAGATTACCACATATGACTATATGAATGAGTCGCAAGTTAATGACATTATTGATGCGTCACACGAAGCTTTTTTGAAATGGCGAGAAGTGTCTACGGAAGAGCGCGCTAAGGTCATCAACTCTATTGGTGAAAAGCTCAACGAGTATAAAGAAGAGCTGGCAAAGTTAATGACACAGGAGCGAGGTAAGACCTATAAGCACAGCTTACAAGAAATTGATCTGTGTAAGAGTATTTGTGACTTTACATCTGCCCAAGGCGTGGCGGCACTGGCGGATGATGAGCGTGAGCTTGAAGGACTCAAAAAAGGTATCGTTACTTATCAGCCCATTGGTATCATCTATGGTATCCAGCCTTGGAACTATCCTGCTTATCAAGTATTCCGCTATACCATTGCAAACTTAATGGCAGGTAATAGCATTTTATTAAAACATGCTTCGAATGTCACAGGTTCTGGATTGCTTATTGAAAAAATTATGCATGAATCTGATTTGCCTAAAGACTTATTTAGAACCTTGTTAATTAGCCATGATCAATCTGGCAAAATTATTGAAAATAAAAAAGTTCGTGGTGTCACCCTGACCGGTAGTGACAAAGCAGGTGCTGTCGTGGCTCAGCAAGCTGCAAAAGTGCTTAAGAAAACAGTGATGGAGCTCGGCTCAAACGATGCGTTTATCGTCTTAGATGATGCAGATTTAGATTTAGCAGCCACCACCTGTGCTTATGCAAGACTGTATAACAATGGTGAGACCTGTGTGGCAGCTAAGCGCTTCGTGGTAGTGGATGCTGTATATGATAAGTTCCGTGAGCTATTGATTGAGAAGTTTAAGGGTTATAGCGTAGGTGATCCTATGCAGGATTCTACGGATGTCGGTCCAATGTCAAGCTCAAGTCAGCGTGACACACTGCAAAAGCAGATGCAAGAGAGTATCGATAAGGGTGCAAAAGTGGCTTATAGCAGCGAGCTTGATGAGAGTCTGCCCAAAGAAGGTGCTTATCATCCGCTGGTAATTTTGGAGAATATCTCTGAAGATCAGCCTGCTTATAAAGATGAATTATTTGGTCCTGTGGCCTCGTTAATTCGTGCCAAAGATGAAAAAGATGCTTTTCGTATTGCCAACGACAGCCGTTATGGTCTAGGTGGCGGTGTATTCTCAAAAGATGAAGATAAAGCCATCCGTCTGGCCAGCCAATATTTTGATACAGGTATGGTCTATATCAATGGTTATAGCCTAGTACATCCAGGTCTGCCTTTTGGCGGTGTGAAAGATTCAGGCTTTGGTCGTGAGCACGGCGGTTTTGGTATGAAAGAGTTTGTTAATATCAAAGCGTTACATGTGGTGGGCAAAGCTCCCGCTTAAGTCTAAATAGACCGTCTTTTACTCTTAATGTGTCATCAAGTCCTTGGTAACTGTATTATCAAGGACTTTTTTATGGGTTAAGTATTTTTATATTTAAACTTAAAAGCCAATGGCTTAGTCTGATACTATGAATTATTAATGCATCTTACAGCAATTATTTTGCTAGAATTCTAATCGCAATGACATGCCATTTTTTTTGCCTTGATTTTAAGCAAGTTTTTCTTGAGAACCCAGATAATGACACTCAACCAAAAAATATTACTAGTGGGCAAGCAAGCATTGACTCTTATCAAAAGCCACGTGTTAGTGATTTTGATATTGTTGGTGTGGCAACTGTGCGTACAGTTTGAGGTTATTCCAGATTATCTGCTGCCCTCACCCTTACAAATTGTTCAAGCCTTTATTGAGGACTTTGGGTTATTGATGGAACATGCTAAATATACGTTGGCCACAGCCATTATTGGTACCACCATTGGTCTGATTGTAAGTTTTGTACTCTCTATCTGCATGGATTTATCAAAAACTATCAGGGATTTGGTCTATCCGGTGATTTTGCTCAATCAGACCATTCCCACTATTGCCATTGCGCCTTTGCTTATTATTTGGCTTGGCTACGGCATTACCCCTAAAGTGGTGTTGGTCATTTTAGCGGTATTTTTTCCCATAACCATTGCTTTAATTGATGGCTATCAATCGGTGAGCCGTGAGCACTTAAATTTGTTTAAATCGATGAAAGCGTCAACGTATCAGCTATATCGTCATTTAAAAATTCCTTCTGCCATGGGCTCTTTTTTTACCGGCCTAAAAGTGGCGTTATCTTATGCCCTCATCTCAGCGGTGATTGCAGAATGGCTGGGTGGCTATCATGGGCTGGGTGTTTATATGACCCGAGTGCGTAAGTCGTATGATTTAGATAGCATGTTTGCGGTTATTTTTTTGATTAGTTTTCTAACCATTTTATTGATTGCACTGGTTAAGTGGTTAGAAAGACGGGTTCTAAGACACAATTTTTTATAATGTTTTTTAATAAAAATGACTTTTAAAAACAATTCAAAGCTTACTGGTAAAGCTACTTAAAGAGGATTTATAGTGTCTATTTTAAGCATAAACGGTTATAAGCAAAGTCGAAGTTACTCAGTGATAGGGCTGATGTTAATGGCAATTATGGCGCTAAGTTTAATGGCCTGCCAGCCAAAAGAGACATCTACAAAGGCAGCTTCAGACACAACAGATGCGCTAACTCAAGTGGTTATCTCATTAGACTGGGTGCCCAATACCAACCATACGGGTCTGTATGTGGCACAAGACAAGGGGTATTTTAAAGAACAAGGTCTTGAGGTCCAAATCGTACAGCCGAGCGAAGACAGTGCTTCAACTTTGGTGGCCAATGACAGAGCCGATTTTGGGATTTATTTTCAGCCCAATATGGTCAGTCGTTTGGAAAAAGGTGTACCCATTACCGCAGTAGCGGCAATACTACAGCATAACCCAGCAGGTTTATTGTCTTTGAAGTCGTTGGGTGCCAAGTCTCCAAAGGACTTAAATGGTAAACGCTATTCTACTTGGGAAGACCCGATTGATGATGCCACCGTGTCGCATATTGTGGGTAACGATTTGGTAAAAATTCCTGGTGAAGCAACCGATGCCACTGTGGCACTTCGTATGAATCAGTTTGACTATATCTTGGCTTATTATGGCTGGGATGGGGTTCATGCCAAGTTAAAAGGTGTGGACACTAACTTTTTCTTCTTAAGAGATTATGAGCCTATCTTTGATTATTATGCGCCTGTGGTAATTACCAACAATAAGCTACTTAACAGCAATCCACAACTGGTTAAAAAGACGCTAGCGGCCATGAAAAAAGGCTATATTTATGCGGCTAAAAATCCAGAAGAGAGCGCGAATATCTTAATAAAATATGCGCCTGAGACTAATAAAGAGCTTGCGCTTGCCAGTCAAAAATACATCTCAAAACAGTATCTAGATGACGAGGGCGACTGGGGTAAGTTTGATTATGATCGCTGGGATAGGTTCTATGACTGGGTGTATAAACAAGGCCTTATTGATAAGCCTCTGCCACCACAGGCAGGTGTCAGTAACGACTATTTATAACTTTGGGTTTGTATGGCTTAGCGCTTAAGCTGCTGTGAGTGACGTATTATGGATAAAGTCTTGGTATTAGAAGGTATTAGCCACAGCTTTGGCGATAAGCCCATTTTTGACAATTTAACGATGTCAGTGGCTAAGAATGATGTGGTGAGTATTGTCGGTGCCAGCGGTGTGGGTAAGACCACTTTGTTTAACATCGCAGCTGGCCTATTGACCCCAAGCTTGGGCAAGGTGTTTATTAATGGGGTGGATACCACAGGGCAGGCGGGTACAGTCGGCTATATGCTACAAAAAGATTTGCTGCTGCCGTTTAAGACGGTGTTTGATAACATTGCTTTGCCTTTGACCTTGAGGGGCTATAGCAAAGACAAGATAAAGCAGATTGTGACACCGCAGTTGGCACGTTTTGGCTTAGAAGGTTTGGGAGATCAGTATCCACAGACCTTATCGGGTGGTCAGCGTCAGCGTGCAGCACTCTTGCGCACTTATTTAAGTGATAACCCAATTATGCTACTCGATGAGCCATTTTCAGCCTTAGATTTTGTGACCAAAGATGAGATGTATCACTGGTTTAGTCAGCTACAAAAACGCTTAGCGTTAACCTGTCTCATCATTACCCATGATATTGATGAGGCGATCTATTTGTCTGATCATCTGTATGTGTTAAAAGGCACGCCGGCTCAGTTAACCGAGCAATTTGCTATTCCTAAGCATGACGGATTTTTGGACAGCCAAGAGTATTTGATGTTAAAAAAGCAGATTTTAACGGCCATTCAAACCCTCTAAGTTTTGGCGCATGACTTCAAGGTAAACACTGCTTGAGCTCATGCTCTAGGCTCACGGATGAGCCCGTACTTTGTGATACTAAGCTAAAAGGATGTAATAATGTTTGGGATTGAGAATTATTGGGGGTTTTTGGCGGCAGGCTTACTGCTTAACTTGACGCCAGGTGCGGACAGTTTATACATCATCATGCGCAGTATTTCACAGGGGTCTAAGGCCGGCGTCTTTTCAGCCTTGGGTATTACCTCAGGTATCTTGGTACATACCTTATTGGCAGCTTTGGGACTGTCTGTGCTGCTGTCACGCCACCCAATGGCATTTAATATGGTCAAATATATCGGTGCTTTATACTTGTGTTATCTGGGTATCCGATTATTATGGCCCAAAAAGCGTGCACAAGTCGCTGAGCAGTTAGCAGAGGATATACCTAGCCGAAGTAGGGACAGTGTCAATGGTTGGCAAATCTACAAGCAGGGCGTGCTCACCAATGTGTTTAATCCCAAGGTGGCGCTGTTCTTTTTGGCTTTTTTTCCGCAGTTTATCGATGCCAACTATGGGTCTGCTATGTTGTCTTTTTCACTATTGGGGCTAAGCTTTGCCGCCACAAGTTTAGCTTGGTGTATCAGCTTAGCACTGTTGGCCGCAAGATTTAGTGAGCAGTTGCGCCAAAACCCCCGTATCGAAACCGTACTCAATAAGATAAGTGGGGTGGTTTTTATTGGTTTGGGTATCCGACTGATGGGTGCCAAACTTTAAACGCACTGCTTTAACATACCAAGTTTTATATAGGCAGACATAACAAAGCCCAAATCTATAGATTTGGGCTTTGTTGTTATATTGAAGCGGCAAGTTAGCTGTCTAGCCAAAGCTTTAAGGGCAGTTCAGGCAAATAAGCGGTTGCTGCTGTTTGCTCATTGATGGCCTTAATGTCTAACACCCCATGGGCAATCAGTAATATGGTCCAAGGCAAGACTTGATGCTCAAGCTTTTGTACGCGGGCTTGTAGCGCTTGAGCTGACTCACTGTGATCCACAGCCAGCATGGCTTGAGTCAATACTTGACCCGCATCCAATTCAGCCGTTACCACATGAACGCTGCATCCATGATGGACATCGCTTGATTGTAAGACCCGCTGATGGGTATCTAAACCCTTATACTTAGGTAGTAAAGAGGGGTGTAGATTAATCATAGGAGCAGGCGAGCTACTAATGAAGTCATCGCTTAACACACGCATAAAGCCTGCCAGTACCACTAAGTCTGGCTGCCAATCGTTAAGCTGGGCGCTGGCATGACGCTCAAAAGTTTTAATACCCATGCGCTTGCCGGCATTCTCACCTTCAGTAATGTGTGAGAATACCGCTGTGGCGATCCCCGCTTGCTGTGCACGGGTCACTGCATAAGCGTCTTTGACATTACTAATGACACCGACAATCTCGATGGGCAAACTACCGGCCTGCATGGCATCAATCAGGACTTGCAGATTGCTGCCACTGCCTGAGACTAAGACGGCGACTTTTAAGGGGTTGGTAGATACAGTAGATACCGACATATTAGGCGTAAACCACAGCATCATCTGTACGCTCGATGATGTCACCAAAGATGAAGGCTTTCTCGCCAGCGTCATTTAAAATATCAACGGCTTGATTGGCCACATCTGCAGGTACGACGACCACGAAGCCTACGCCGCAGTTAAAGGTGCGGTACATCTCAGATTGCTCGATATTGCCATGTTGTTGTAGCCAGTTAAATAGCTCAGGCATCTGCCAGCTTTGAGTATCGATTTTTGCGGCTAATGCCTCTGGCAGTACGCGAGGCAAGTTCTCTGTAAAGCCGCCACCAGTGATATGTGACATCGCATGTAGTTTACTATTACCCAGTGCTTTTTGTAGTGCTTGGATAGATTTTACATAGATTTTGGTAGGTGCCATCAGAGCGTCAGCCAGTGGCTTACCGTCTAAAGTCTCATCGGTGTTTTCGATATCCACACCGCTGACTTCAATGACTTTACGAATGAGTGAGTAGCCATTTGAGTGCGCACCGCTTGAAGCAATACCGATCATCACATCGCCCGCTGCTACGTTATCTCCTGTGATTACCTCAGACTCTTCTACCACGCCAACACAAAAACCGGCCAAGTCGTAATCTTCGTCTTGATACATGCCTGGCATTTCAGCCGTCTCGCCACCGATGAGTGCACAGTTTGACTGTTTGCAGCCTTCACCAATACCGCCTACCACAGACGCGGCAGTGTCCACGTCAAGCTTACCTGTGGCATAGTAGTCTAAGAAGAATAAAGGCTCAGCACCGCATACCAATAGGTCATTAACACACATGGCCACCAAGTCGATACCTATGGTGTCATGACGATTTAATTGCAGGGCAAGCTTAAGCTTGGTGCCCACACCATCTGTGCCTGACACCAATAAAGGTGACTTATAGCCTGTAGGGATACGGCACAGTGCGCCAAAACCACCCAAACCGCCGACAACTTCTGGGCGAGTGGTTGACTTGGCAACAGATTTAATGCGTTGTACAAGGGCATCACCTGCATCAATATCTACACCAGCGTCTTTGTAGCTCAGTGAAGTGGGCTTATCTTGAGTGGATGAGTTAGCAGATGCATTAGAATTTGGATGGCTCATGGTAGCAGCAGACCTTAATAAGCGAATGTATGAATAAAAAAAATATGAAGGTAGGATAACCAGTTTAACCAATCTGCTCAGCGCATTTTGACAAATACCAATTACCTGGTGGCATTATACGCAAAAACGCAAGGCTGGCAAAATTTAACAGCCCCTAATTGTGATTAAAAACAAAAAATGACCAAAATCTAGTTAATCATTACTCGCTTTAAGATTAATATACAGTTAATTTAACATTGTATCTGGGCCATAGAGTCAAGTTTATCGTGAATAGTTGCGGCAGGTAGGGGGTGATTATACTTTTGCACGTGTTATGCGTTAACCAGTTGGTTATCCCTAGGCTGCCCCTTGATTAAGAGAAGAAAAATTATGCAGGTTGCAAGAGTAGATCCGTTTTTTAGGCGATTATTTATAGTCGTGGCAATGGTTATTGGTTTGGGGTTATTGTATTTGCTCATTCCGGTAATTGTGCCGTTTTTATGTGCGTTTATTCTTGCTTATTTGTTTAACCCTGTCGTGACACGTATGGCGCGCTTTATGCCACGCTGGCTGGCGATTATTTTCGTGTATACAGCGATTATTGTGGGCTTTGGTGCGTTGTTATGGTGGTTGCTGCCGACTTTGTGGGAACAGCTTCAGTCTGCTTGGGAGTATTTACCACGTGTTGTGGAGTGGTATAACAGTGATATTCGAGTGTGGGTGAATAACAACAGTCAATTTCATTTGCCGCCGTTAGAGAGTCATATTGTCTCTGAGACTGCGCTTGATTACCTAAATAAGAACTATAATGTGGCGGATGCGCAGTCCTTTTTTATGCAGGTATTAAATTCAGGTCTGGCAGTGATTAATAGCACCGGTTTGGTGGTCTTAGTGCCTATTTTGACCTTTTATTTCTTATTTAACTGGAATCAGCGCTTACAGACTTGGAAAAAAGCCTTACCAAAAGCCAGTGCCCCTAAAATTATTGAAATCGCGCATGATTGTGATAATGCGTTAATGGCCTTTATTAAGGGTCAACTGCTGGTGATGATTTTGCTGGGTGTGGTCTATGCTGTACAGCTGCAGCTGATAGGACTGGATTTGGGTCTGATTATCGGTATGGTGGCTGGTATCGCAAGCTTTGTGCCTTATTTAGGTTTTGGGCTTGGCTTTATCGCCGCTATCATCGCCGGCTTATTCCAGTTTGGGATGGATTGGGTGCATCTTGGCCTAATTGCGGGCGCCTTTATGGTGGGGCAAGCGGTAGAGGGTTATGTATTACAGCCGCTGCTGTTAGGTGATAAAATTGGCCTGTCACCGCTTTGGGTGATTTTTGCGGTATTGGCAGGTGCAAGTTTAATGGGCTTTGTGGGTATGCTGATTGCATTGCCAGTCTCTGCCATCTTAAATGTGTTATTCCATCATGGTTATGAGGCGTATAAACAGACTGATTTTTACAAAGGTCGTAAACAGTATAAGCTGTTTAAATAAGTCCATTTAGAGCACTCAAGCTCACTTAACAAGCTGTTTTTTATCCCAAGCCGCTGCGTGTATCAGCGGTTTGTTACGCTTCACTGGCTTATTGGCAACTAATGCCATATTATTGTTAAGAAAATTGTGGTATAAATAAGCGTTATAAAGTGATATCGAGCCGAGATACTAGCCTGATGACAAATCAATTAAGTTTAAATCTAGAAGTAAGGAAAGATGCTAGCCTAAGTGATTTTGCTGGCCCGGGTTGGTCGACTTTAATAGATGCTGTGCGTCAGATGCATGTGGGTTTGATCGGGCAGATGTATATCTTTGGCAGTGCTGCTACTGGTAAAACCCATTTATTGTCGGCCATTTGTGAGTCTTATATGGAGATGGATAAGTCGGCAATCTGTCTGTCTTTAAAAGAGCTGCTACATACTGATGTGGCGGTATTAGCTTCATTAGAGAGCTTTGATTTGGTTGCCATTGATGATTTGGAGGCAATTAAAGACAGCCGTGAGTGGCAAGAGGCCATCTTTCACTTGATTAATCGTAGTCGAGAGGGACGTGGTCAGCTTATTTTTGCGGCCAAAACCCCCGCGACCGAGCTGCCTTTTGAGTTGCCTGATTTATTGACCCGTCTCATTCAGTCTCCAGCCTTTAGAGTGCCTGAAGGTCACGATATAGCAGATAGGAAGGCCATGCTTGAGTCAATTATGCGCAGACGGGGCTGGCAGTTTGATTCACGTATTACAGAGCATTTATTAGAAGAGGGACCACACCGTATCGGTGGTATGCTCGATGTGCTCAACGTAATTCAACCGCTATTTTCTAATCTAAACCGTGCTTATGTCTCAAAATCTGTGATTAGCCAAGCGATTACTATGATTGATGAGCATACCTTAATGGCTGAGCTTGAGGATATTCATCAAGAAGCACAAGAAGATTTTTTATCTAAGTCTGAAGAAAACAGCGCTTACCGCGACAATATGACTTTTAATTTTTAAGCCTAGACTGGTTATTGACAGCTTAGTACAATAAAAGCTTTCATAATGGCTAAGCTGCCGTTAAAATCATCCATTAAAGCCAAGGCGTAACATTGCCCCGTATCCGTCTTGACTCTCTTATTGCCTCTATTATTAAATTATAAACTTTAAGGCCTTTTTATGAATGACTGTCGAAGTAATGCTTTTGTTAAACCGCTAGTTGCACTGGCCGCTTTAGGTATAGGGTCAATGACATTGGCTCATGCTGATGTGACTTTAAAAGTGGACGATAATATTAAGGTAGCCGTATTAAACGGTCAGCAGTACAATACGAGCATATTTCAGCCACTACAGCAGACCTTTGTGTTGCAGCCAGGTAAGCATGTCATTACTGCCAAATACGAACGTCTGTATGATAACTTGCGCGGTGATGATCATGATTACTTACGCTCAGCTAATATAACAGTAACCGCTGATTTGCAAGACAATCAGACCTATCGTTTGGCCATGCCAGGTCAGCCAGAAGAATATGAAGAGGCCAAAAAATACGCTAAAGCGCCTACATTAGCGGTTATGAAAGGCTCAACTGTCTTGGCTGAGTCGAAAGCTCAAGTACAACAAAATGGACTGTTTTCAGGTTTAAGCAGTATTTTTGGTGGTGGTGATTCAGCGCAGGTTGAAAACCAAAAAGCCATTGCTGCTGTTAACAGCTCATCTACCACTCAAGCCAGTTCAAACTCGGCAGCTATCGCGCCTATAAGCACGCCCGTTAGCAGCAGTCAGCAAAATACTGATACGCTAGATAACTTTATGCAGCTGTGGTTACAAGCGACACCAAGTGAGCGTGAAAAAATCCGTCAGTGGATTGAAAAATAATCAAATCACTAAGTAGAGGCGGTATTGAGCATGAAGAGCTTGGCTTAATAAACAGCTAAAAATTGGTTTGAATACGGATTAAGATTACCCGTCAGTGCGCTGGCGGGTTTTTTTATCGTCTAGCTGTCGCAATCTCCTCGGTTTAGCGAGGGGAGGAGGTCAAGACTAAAGATTAGCAGAAGCGGCTTATTGCAATTATGGGATATCGATATCGATATTGGCTTTACAATCTATCATAGTCTTAGCGGGTTTGTTTTGCTACTATAAACACAGTAGTCCAGTGGCACAGCCCGCTGCGGCGCAGAAGCAAACCAACCAACAATAAATAAGGATTTAGATTATGGCACATTTACGTCTAGGCGATGATGCACCAAACTTCAATGCACCCACTACTGATGGTGATATTAACTTTTATGATTGGGCAGGTGATAACTGGGTGGTTTTCTTCTCCCATCCTGCTGACTTTACGCCAGTATGCACCACTGAATTAGGCCGTGCTGCTGCGTTAAATGGTGAGTTTCAAAAGCGTGGTGTTAAGCCTATCTGTATCTCTGTAGACAATGTAGAAGATCATAAAGCGTGGGCCAGCGACATCGGTGAGACTCAAGGCACCGCATTGAACTTCCCAATTATTGGCGATGAAGATAAAAAAGTTGCTGAGCTATACGACATGATTCATCCAAATGCAGCAACCACTCACACAGTACGTAGTGTGTTTATTATTGATCCCAAAAAGAAAGTACGTCTTGTATTAACTTATCCTGCCAGTGTGGGCCGTAACTTTGATGAGATTTTACGTGCCATTGACGCGCTACAGTTAACCGATGCGTATAATGTGGCCACGCCTGTAGACTGGAAAGATGGCGATGACGTTATCATCCCACCAAGCATTAAAACCCAAGATATCTCAGAAAAAGACTATCCAAAAGGCTTTACTGAAATTAAGCCTTACTTACGTACGACGCCGCAGCCAAACAAATAAGCAGTTCGTCTATAGTGCTAAAAAGAGCCTCTGAGCGTGAATAGAAGCACTTAAACGTCGATACAAGTATGTAACAAGTTTTGTAGCCCTCATGACGTTAAGCCGTGGGGGCTTTTTTTTAGCCAAATTTTTAGTAAATAAATTCAGCAGCATAATAAATATGGTGATGGTGTTTTGGCTATAATTTGGTATGATTAACAAAGATTTAGTCACCTTAGCTAAGCAGTAACCCCACTCAAAAGGAGTTTGAGATGAAAAAATTATATTTAACCCGTAAAGCGCCAAATCCACGCAAAGTGGTACTTTTATTACAAGCCAAAGGCATTGATATCGATGACATTGATGATATCGAAGTGATTGATATTGATATGGCCAAAGGCGAGCATCTGACTGAAGAGTTTGCCAAGATAAACCCGCTTAAACTGCTACCGGTACTGGTACTAGAAGATGGCACTGTGCTAAATGATTCACAGGCCATTTGTGAGTATATGGATAGGGTATACGGTGAGCGTTCAGTGATGGGTAATGACGTGGTGCAGCGGGCGCAAGTATGTTCAATTCGCCGAGCTGCTGAATTTGAAGTGCTATATAACTTCATGTTGGCTTTTCAGCACAGTCATCCCTCAAAAGCACATCGAGTCGATCAAGTTCCTGAGTTCGCTGCTAAGTCTATTGCGCGCGCAGAAAAAAGCTTGCCTTATTTTGACAATATCTTAACCGAGCATGATTATCTGGTGGGCAACCAGCTAAGTTATGCAGATATTGTGTTATATATAGGATTAGACTTTGGCCGATTGTTAAAGTTCGATCCCACCGCTCATGGTGATGGCATTGCCCGTTTTTACAAAAATATGAATGAGCGCTTTGGGCTAAAAAAATAATTGGTTCAAGGGTCGCGATATCCAAGGGATAGACTATGTTAAAAACATCAGCGCTAAGCTTGGGGTTACTGAGCAGTACGTTACTTTTAACCAGCTGTCAAGGCACGCTTCTGGCTGGTCAAGATAGCAAGGACACAGCAGTTGTGATGCCAGATACCACAGCAGTCGCTACCCTTAAGCACACCGATCTGTCTTATTATCATTGGCAGCTAATTAGTGTGAAAGATGGCAGCGGTCATCCTGTTACTGTGCTTGATGATATTAAACAACAGGTCGCCTTGGACTTTGGTCAGTCGCCAGGCGATAGCTGGGTTAGTTTTGGCGTTGGTTGTAACCGCATGGGCGGCAGCTACTCACTCAATAGCAATGTGCTGGTGGTCACAACGGTTGCAAGCACTGAGATGATGTGTGAGCCCAAGATTAATGATGCTGAGCGGTTACTGGCTCAGCTCATGCAGGGCAGCAGTCAGTTGAGTTATAAAAAAGATGCTGCGCCATTATTGACTCAGACCACAGCCAATGGCTACAGCTTAGTATGGCAAGGTGCTCAAACGGCAGAAGCGCGCTATAAACAACACCCTGATATTGTATTTTGGCGTGTGGATCACCATAAGCCGCCCTGTCCTGATGGCAGCACCAAAACTTGCTTAAAAGTACGTCCAGTTATCTACGATGATAAAGGTATCAAGAGCGGGGAGGGGCCATGGTCGCTATTTGTGGGTGATATCGAGGGCTATACCCATGACAGCACCGTAAACACAGTGCTGCGTCTCAAGCGCTTTGTGGTGGATCCTGTCAATGTTAAGGGCAAGCAGTTTGTTTATGTGTTAGATGCCGTGGTGGAGAGCGCCATTGCTGATACGCCTTACGGCATTGCTGATACGCCTTAAATGTGCTATTTCAAGCTTGCTAAATCCTCTTCAGTTAAACGCCAGCGGCCCTTCTTCTTAGAGGTGCCGCGGCCACGTAGTGTACTATTCATCAGTAGCTTATTCATAGAGTGGCTTGAGTGAGCATGACAAATCGCACAAGCAAGACCATCTGCTGCATCTTGTTGAGGGGTCACATCAAGTTTTAGTATACGGCACACCATCTCCTGTACTTGTACCTTATCAGCGGCGCCATAGCCACATACCGACTGCTTAATCTGACGTGCGGTGTATTCTGATACCTCCAAATCCAAGGCGACCAAGGCGGCAATAGCGGCGCCACGTGCTTGGCCAAGTTTTAGGGCAGAGTCGGGGTTTTCGGCCATAAATACCTGTTCAACTGCGGCGTGGATGGGCTCATCTGAGTATTTTAAATGGTACTGAGTGATGCGGGTCAGGCCTTGGAATATTCGCTTTAAGCGCTCTGGCATCTCCTTAGTATCGGTGCGAATGGTGCCTGCATCAAGATAGCGTAGGGTATCGCCTTTTTGATGGATAATGCCATATCCGGTCATTCTTGAGCCGGGGTCAATACCTATGATTATCGCCATATTATTATTTTTAATCCTCAAAAAATAAAAATTATTCTTCGCTCATCTTGTTGACTTTATTTGAGATTTTTTGTGCTAAAGCGCAACAAAACAAGCTTCATATTTGATAGTATAGCAAGCCATCCCCATATACTTAACCACTATACAAAATTTATATTTTGATTGTTTTCGCCATTTAAAATTTTTATTACTTAGATTATTAGCAACTTAAAAAGGACGACACATTATGGGTCAGTTAGTTGGCTTAGCCATCGTATGGTTTATCATTGAAATGCTACTGTGGTATCTGGTTGCCCAGTTCATTAGCGGCTGGTGGGTGTTTATCTGGTTTATCATCGCTGCTGTGATTGGCATAAGCCTAATTCGTCGAGGTATGACGACCCTTAATCCTATGGCGCAGCAAATGAAGGCAGGTGGCATGATGAACCCTGCAATGCGTCCACCAGAGAACACCATTATTAAGACGGTAGCCATGGCTGTCGGCGGTATTTTATTGCTGATACCTGGGTTGTTATCTGACTTATTGGCATTATTGGTGATACTACCACCAGTCCAGAAGAAATTAAAAGACATGGCCAATAACTATGTGATGAATAACCAACAAAAAATGATGGAAATGATGGCCAAACAAATGGGTGGACAAAATCCATTTGGCGGTATGGGCGGTGCTGGTGGCAATCCATTTGGCGGTCCAAACCCTTTCGGTGGTCAATCAGGTCCTAAAGGCGCCAATCCTTTTGGTAATGTCTACAAAAGAAATACCACGGTCGATGGCTCAGCTAAGCCTGTGATAAAAGATGTTAAAAAGCTAAACAAGCCTGCCAATGACGACTAGAATTGTTGGCTAAGTCCTCCACCTCTAGTCACGAAAAAGCCCTTTATGCACTGAGCATAAAGGGCTTTTTTTAATGAGGACCGAAGTGCCGCTGTAAGATGGGGACCCATGAACCGTGAAGTTCAGGGCGGATGCGTCATTGCCTCTTAAGGTTTCCTGAGTCACTGCAAGCAGTGCAGGCATACACAATAAGACAATAGATAGCACATCCATTTAGTGCATTATCGGCTCAGGGAATAACATCCACTGGCGAACACTTCAGAGTCTAAAGATTCTAACCAAAAAAGATACGAGTTGCAAATAAAAACGGGGGTAACTTTGTTAACAAAGGTAATAGCTTAAAGACAATTAACCTTAAAGTTAACCCAAAATTTATAAAAAATCTCATAAAAAATTTTAGCAGCACCTAGCTTAAGCTAAATGATCATAAGTGAGCCTCAAGCCTTTAAATAATAAGCGTTCACAATCTGGCATTATAGTTAATGCCGCTTATGTGGTAGAATATGGGCGTTCAAGTTTGATCAAAATTTTGTCAATTTTATAGACTGGCAGGATCAGGTTAGATATAACCTGCCGATAGTCCTTGCCAATAGTTATTTAAAAATAACTGTAATATAACTGGAGAAAAACTAAATGGTAGCAGCAGATAACAATAAAAAAATTCCACACGTTCTGATGATTTTAGATGGCTTTGGGTATCGTGAGGATGAGCAGGACAATGCAGTCGCTGCTGCCAATACACCAAACTTAGACCGTATCAATAAGGCTTATCCGCATGGATTAGTCTCAGGCTCAGGTGAAGATGTTGGCCTACCAGAGGGTCAATTTGGTAACTCGGAAGTGGGTCATATGAATCTGGGTGCTGGTCGTGTGCTATACCAAGATTCTACTCGCATTTCGCGCGATATCAAAAACCGTGACTTCTATAAAAACCCCGCTTTAGTAGATGCGGTAAAAGCGGCGACAGACGCTGGCGGCAATGTACATATCATGGGTCTATTGTCAGATGGCGGTGTGCATGCGCATCAAGATCATATTGAAGCCATGTGTCATGCCGCTGTGGTTCACGGCGCAAAAGGGGTGTATGTACACTGTTTCTTAGATGGCCGTGATACACCACCAAAATCTGCTGATAAATACATCAAGCGCCTAAAAGAATTCTTAGCCAATTTAAACGGGTATTATGAAAGCAATGTACAAATTGCCAGTATCATCGGCCGCTACTTTGCCATGGATCGTGATAATCGCTGGGATAGAGTACAAAAGGCTTATGACTTATTAACGCTGGGTGTGTCTGAGCGTATGGCGACACGGGCTGATGGTGCGGTACAGGCCGCTTACAAGTCAAGAGAAACGGACGAGTTTGTTAGCCCCACCAATGTGATTGAGCATGGCGAAACACCAATAACTATCGATGATAATGATGCGGTTATCTTTATGAACTTCCGTGCTGATAGAGTACGTGAGCTGACACAGGCCTTTGTATTACCTGATCATGAGTTTGCAGGCTTTGCGCGACAAAAACAGCCGAACTTATCAGCATTTGTGATGATGACGCATTACTCTGATGAGCTGGCTGCTAATCCTAAGACTTCTGTGGCTTATGCGCCCACTACGCTACACAATACCTTGGGTGAGTATCTACAAGACAATAATAAAACTCAGCTTAGAATTGCAGAAACTGAGAAGTTTGCACACGTCACTTTCTTCTTTAGTGGCGGCCGAGAAGATGAGTACACCGGTGAGTCGCGTATTTTGATCCCATCACCTGATGTAGAAACCTATGACTTAAAGCCTGAAATGAGCGCGCCTGAAGTGACCAAAAACTTAGTAGAAGCCATCGAATCGGGTAAATATGATGTGCTGGTGGTTAACTATGCCAATGGCGATATGGTCGGCCATACGGGTAATTTTGAGGCAGCAGTTAAAGCCGTCGAAGCGCTCGATGTGGCTGTAGGCGAAGTAGCCGAAGCGACCATTAAGGCGGGGGGACATCTACTCATTACAGCCGATCATGGCAACTGTGAACAGATGCAAGATTATGAAAGCGGGCAGGTACACACCCAGCATACCACCGAGCATGTGCCTTTAATCTATGTGGGTGACAAAAAGGTAAGCGTACGTGAAGGCGGCAAATTGAGTGACATTGCGCCAACCCTTTTAGGTCTAATGGAACTAAGCGTGCCGACTGAAATGACTGGTATTAACTTGTTAGAAGCCAAATAAGCTTTTATTTTAACCAACCGTAGAGTATATGATGAGCGTTGAGCCTTCTGAGTGTCGAGCCCGGACCCCACATCAGGGTGTATTAGCGATAAAAGCTGTAATTTATAGCTCAGTGTTGGCCACAGCACTGGCTTTGAGCGGCTGTGCTACTGTCGGTGTAGGCTCTGACAATGATATTGCCACATCAAGTAACCGCTCATCATTGTCAACGCCTGCCAAATCAGGTACAGAAGCGGCGGTTAAATTAGGTAATTTGGCTCAAAGCGCACAGCAAACTCAAGCGCTTTGTGGGCAAGAGTGCGATGACATAGATGCCGTCGCTCATCCAGAGGACATCAGTGATGGTGTCAGTGATGATGATATCGATGCGCAGCCCGTACTTGATGACGTCGAATTTGATGAAGAAATGGATGACAACGAGCAACATCGCTTGGGGGTAGAGCATGTGCCTTTAAATGCCATTTCGCCACAAGTTATTCAAACCTTTGTAGAAGTTATCGATGTTATCCGCCACGATTATGTGCATCCGGTGAATGACGAAACCTTATTTCAACAAGCCATCAGCGGCATGCTAGAGCGACTTGATAAGCATGCGGAGTACCTCACGCCTGAGAATTATGAGCATTTGCGCAGCTTTACGGATGGTGAAATTGGTCAGGTGGGGTTGTCTGTTAAATACGATGCGGCCATAAAAAACTGGGTAATCACTAAAGTTGAGGCGCAGTCGTCTGCCAAAGAAGCTGGTATTGCTATCGGTGATAAGCTTTTACGCATAAAAAATGCAGATCTCACCTCAGATATGAGTGAACAAGACATTCAGCAGCTGCTATCAGGCATTGCCGGCTCGCAAGTGCAGATAACGGTGTCCGGACAGCAGGGGCCAAGACGCAATATGTTATTGCAGCGCAATTTGGCTTCAGACAATGAGCTTGGGGTCACCGTGCAAGACAGTATTGCCGTTATTCGCCTGCCTGTGTTTCAAAATGGCTCAAAAGATCAGTTGATTAAAGCCTTAAAGCAGACGGGTGTACCGATAACAGGCGTCGTACTTGATGTGCGTAATAATCCAGGTGGCGTACTGTCATCAGCCATTGACATTGTGAGCTTATTTATGAGCGACGCTGGGCTGATTCAGGTACGCAATAGAACCAATCACAGTCAATTGATTAAGTCTAATGGTACCCCTTATTTGGCGGACCTGCCGGTGGTGGTATTGCAAAATCGCTATTCTGCGTCTGCAGCTGAAGTATTGGCAAGCAGCTTTAAAAGCAATAAACGCGCTAAGATAGTCGGTGAGCAAAGCTTTGGTAAGGGCACGGTACAAGAGGTGGTGCCTTTAGAGGCCGGCGGGGCGTTAAAGCTGACTGTGGCCGAGTATCGCAGTGCCAAAGGTGAGCTTATCGATGGTGTTGGGGTCAAACCTGATGTGGTGTTGCCTCATGATGGTCAAGACTGGCAGCAGCAAGCGGTTAATTTATTGCTGTCGCAAGACAGACCACTTGGTATTAAGTTTGATGATAAATTAAATGGTATCTCCATCACCAATGATTATTAAGCCGCTTACTAGCTTAGATCACCACCAGAAACTATAAAAAAAGCCGCTAATAGATTAGCGGCTTTTGATTATATTGAGGTTTTTATAGATTTTTAGCCAAAATAGCCACATGGCAGCGTTAAGGGGTAATCAGTCCATGACGCATTGCTAAATGAGTGAGTTTTACATCACTGTCGACACCGACTTTTTCAAAAATTCGGTAGCGATAAGTGTTAACAGTTTTTACGCTCACAAAAAGCTGATCGGCTATTTGCTGCGGGCTTTGACAGTTGACTACCATCATTGCCACTTGTTTTTCGCGCTCGCTTAATCTATCAAAAGGGGATTCTTCATTGTCTGTCAGTAGCATATCGGCCAACTGCTCAGCGACATCACTGCTAAAGTACTTGCTGCCTTGATACACTTTTTTAATGGCTTTAATCATCTCATCAAGTGGTGTACCTTTGGTAATGTAGCCATTAACCCCCGCCTTTAATAACATAGAAGGGTAGGGCTGTGAGGAGACACTACTGACCGCTAATATTTTTACCTTTTCATCAAATTGACGCAAGCGTTTTGTGGTTTCTACACCGCCAATATTAGGCATGTTTACATCTAAGAGTACCACATCTGGGGATAGCGCCTTAACCATTCTAATCGCAGCTTCGCCACTATCAGCCTCACCTATTACTTCAATCTCGGGGTCGTCAGCGAGCATTCTACTAATCCCCATTCTTACGAGGTCATGATCATCAACCACCAAAACTTTAATCATATATACATCCTAAAAAAACTTATAAAGCTATGATACCAGTATTTTTATGTTACTGTAGCGTAAAAGGAATGTTTTGAATTGACAACATACCTTAATCCCAGGCCTAACTTGGGAATTAGTGCTTAACGACATTAACCAATGATGTTAAGATAATTAACACACAGGCTATATTTAGTATTAGTATGGTGTTTAAATTTATGAAATGATATTCAAGTTTGTAAATATCGTTAAGTTTAAAACATAATATGGCTAATTTTGTATAAAAATTTGTGGTACTGGTTGTGATATTAGAAGTTCAATCTTGTTAGGTTGAGTATCATTTTGTACTGATTTTTATTAAAGGTGCTGGCTGAACCAGTGGCGCCTCATACTAATCTGCGTTAATACCTAGCTAAAGCTTTTACACTATAATTTTACGACTCAAGTGGGATGACTTATGAGCATAAATAAATCTTTCAACAAATCTTTTATCTTTGTCTGCATCGCATTGGGTCTGGGTACTTTAAGCTCAGCATCAAATGCTGCACTGACAATAGTTGAGCCAGGTAAGACAGGCAATGCGCAAGTTCAGTGGGGTAACGCAGGCGGCCTCTCTGAAGCCCGCAATATCATGTACTCAAACCCGAATACCTCCTCATACAACAGTACCACCAGTCCTTCTTACTCAAGCAATAACTTTGCCACCAACAGCACAAGCTACTACGATTCACTGCCTATTTCGACCGGCTCGCGCGGTGTTATCGTGCTCGATGTAGAAACAGGCAAGCCTCTTTATCAAAAAAATGCCGATGTGGCACGTCCCATCGCCTCTATTACCAAAATCATGACGGCTATGGTGGTGTTAGATGCCGGCCTTGATATGCGTGAAGAGATTAAACTTGATCCAGAAGATTTTGTGGGCCCTAAGCGTGCCAGCTCACGCTTAAAATCAGGCGACCGCATGAACCGTGCTGAGCTTTTGTTAATGGCCTTGATGAAATCAGAAAACCCAGCAGCAAAATCTTTGGCACGTAACTATCCAGGTGGCTATGATGCCTTTATGCGTGCTATGAATGCCAAAGCACGCTCACTTGGCATGACCAGTGCTTTTTTTGGTGACCCCACTGGACTAGACAAGCGTAACGTTGCCTCTCCGGTAGACTTAGCGAAAATGGTTCAAGCTGCTGGTCAATATGAAGTGATTCGCCGCTTCTCCACCACCAAAAACTATGACTTCTATGTGGCTAACTACTCAGCGGGTAACCGTACGTACCCTGCTAACAACACCAGTAAGTTAGTACGTAGCGGCACCTATCCTATTGGCATCTCAAAGACCGGTTTTATTAATGAAGCGGGTCAGTGTGTGGTGATGGAAACTCGAGTGAATAACAAGCCGGCCATTATCGTAATATTAGGGGCAGATAACTCAAATACCCGCTGGAATGATGCCGAAACCATCTTAACCAACTTAGCCTCACGTCGTACTATTTAATACAGTGATATCTATAAAGCCAATTAGCCGCGGTGGTTGATGATGATCACTGGCTGCTTTACAAAAAAAGATTGCTCTACTTAGTAGGGCAATCTTTTTTTGTATTACTTGGTTTATTATGGAAACTGTAAGCCTAAGAGGCGTGTTGCATACAAAGCGTAGCATAGGGCACAGCCTCAAGTCTTTTGTCCTCGATATCTTCGCCACAAACCGTACATTCACCATAAATGCCATTGTCGATACGGCTTAGGGCGTTATTGACGTAAGTTAAGCTTTGCTGAGCCTCTACCAATAAGGTTTTGCGCATTTCGTTTTCACGCATAGAGATGGCTTGGTCATCCCAGTGGCTGTTTAAGTCATCTTGCGGATTGTGAATGTGGTCTTCAATCTTATCGATGCGGTTTTGATATTCTTGTTGCAGCTCTAATAAGCGCTCTTTTGCCTTAGTAAAGTCTCTACTCATGGGTGCTCTCCTTAAATTAGGGTAGATTTATGATTTATTATTTATACTTATTATAGTAGCACTTATTGTCTAATAAGTCTTTAAAAGCGCCTGTTTCAAGCGTTGAGATTGCAGCATACGCCTTGTAATAATCAGACAATAGATTTTGCTGCAACTTGGGCCAAAATTTATAACAAAATATGCTAAAATTGCCACAAATTTATATCAACCTAATCTTTTAAAGCTGTGTAAGCGCACAGCTTTTTCTTTATATTGACACAGGGTAATGACATGAACTTCGCTAGAATGGAAAACCAAGATTTATCAGGCAAAACCGTATTGATCCGTGAAGATTTAAACGTGCCAGTTCAAAATGGCAAAATCTCCAATGATGCCCGTCTACAATCTAGTCTTCCAACCATCAAACTGGCGCTTGAAAAAGGGGCTGCTGTATTGGTTTGCTCGCATCTAGGCCGTCCTACTGAAGGTGACTATGAAGAAAAATACTCATTGCAGCCAGTCGCTGATTATTTAAGCGAGCATCTAAATCAACCTGTGCGTTTGGATAAGACCTATACTGAACAAGAGGTGACTGTGGCACCAGGTGACGTGGTGTTATTAGAGAATGTCCGCTTTAATGTGGGCGAGAAGAAGAACAGTGACTCTTTGTCACAGCATTATGCCGATCTGTGTGATGTGTTTGTCATGGACGCTTTTGGTACTGCGCATAGAGCACAAGCGTCTACAGAAGGTGTGATTCAGGCCGCTGCTAAAGCAGGTAAAGTGGTGTGTGCCGGTCCATTATTGGCCGCTGAATTAGATGCGTTAGACAAAGCTTTGCACAAACCTAAAAAGCCGCTAGTGGCCATCGTTGGTGGCTCGAAGGTCTCTACCAAACTAGATGTGCTTATCAGCCTTGCCAAGATTTGTGATCAAATTATTGTTGGCGGCGGTATTGCCAATACCTTTATTGCTGCCCAAGGTCACTCAGTAGGTGCGTCATTATATGAAGCTGAAATGATAGATACCGCCAAACAAATTATGCAGCAAACTGACATTTTATTGCCAAAAAATATTGTAGTGGCTGACAAAAATCAAATTAACTTTGATGACTTCTTAAATTCGTTAGAATCAGCAACCCCTATTCACAGAAGTATTGAGCAAGTGGGCGAAGATGAGATGATTTTAGACATCGCCTCAGAAGGTGCTGAGCATATTTTTGAAGCGGTAAAAAATGCGGCTACTATCTTGTGGAATGGCCCTGTGGGCGTATTTGAAGTAGAAGCGTTTAGTGAAGGTACTCGCTTGTTGTCAGAGGCGGTTAAAGACAGTGCTGGATTTTCTATTGCAGGTGGCGGTGATACATTAGCAGCCATCCATAAATTTAATGTAGAAGATGGTGTGAGCTATATGTCAACCGGCGGTGGTGCATTTTTAGAATTTGTTGAAGGTAAAACCTTGCCAGCAGTGGCTGCGCTAGAAGCCAACCACAGTAAATAGGTTTACAAATTACCTAAATAGCCTCTAATACCCTATTATCAAGGCTAGGCTTAGGCTTACAATAATAGGGTATAACGGCGTGCATTTGGGGCTTGAAATAAACTTCAGTAGACAGCATATCATATAATTGATAAGGTGGTTTTAGGGCTGCCTTATATTTGATTGGTCACTATAATGCCCAATCCATGCTGAATAATTAATGAATTAAGCTCAAGTTATGGCTCTGCTAATCCTAAGCCAATTTAGTTTATCTTAATTCAAGTTTTCGAATTACTACTTGTATTTTGTGGTCATTGTCATTAGAATGCTGCAAAATATCTAATATCACATTTGTGAGGAGTTCACATGTTATACCGTAACCTTTTAGTGGCAACATTAGTAGCTGGCGCATTTACAATCACAGGTTGTAGCAAAAAGACAGAAGAAGCTGCAGATGCTGGCGCTGTTGAGACTGCTGCTGAAAGCGCAGGCGATGATGCTGTTGACAACGCTAAGACTGCTGGCGCGGTAGCCACAGGCGCTGCTGTGAATGCAGGTGAAGCGATAGCAGAAGGTGCTAACGCGGCCACTGAAGCGACTGCTACTGCTGTTGCGGACGGTGCCACTGCTGTTGCTGAAGGCGCAGACAATATTGCTAACAAAACTACTGATCAAGTAGACCTTCAAGCAGATCCAAACGTAGCTGAAGCCGTTGCTGAAGATCAACAGTACTAATAAGTAAGCCACTAATCAGTGAGTTGACTTTTAAAGAATAAAAAATAACTGTCAAAAAAAGCTCTGATATTCTCAGGGCTTTTTTTATGCTCCCAAATTTGGCTCAAGGCTTGGTTAACTTTGTTATAATGGCGGTTATCTTAAATTTTATAATAATATAGAGTGCTATGATTGGACTAATTGAAGGACGTGTGTGTCATTTATCTGCTCCTGTGGCTTGCTTAATGACCGCTTCAGGGGTGGGCTATGAGGTCGAGCTGCCTTTACCTGATTTTTGTCAATTGCAACTGGAGGCTATGGCATCGTTATGGACCCATTTGCATGTGCGAGAAGATGCACAGTTGCTGTATGGATTTTTGCATCCTACTGAGCGCGATGTGTTTCGTCAGCTCATTCGCGTTAATGGGGTAGGTGCGAAGATGGCGCTGGCCATGATGTCGACTTTTTCGGCCACTGAGCTTAAGCACTGTATAGATACCGAAAATGATGCGGCGTTAACCCGAGTGCCTGGCATCGGTAAAAAAACGGCGCAGCGCTTGCTGATTGAATTAAAAGGCAAGTTCGATCATATCCAAAGCGACATGAGTTTGTTGACCGAAGTGGAGCAGCAGATTAGCATCGCGGCCAATAGTGAAGGGGTGATACTCGCTGAGGTAGAGTCAGCACTTATAAGCCTGGGTTACCGTGATAAAGAGGCTCAACAAGCGATTAAAGCGGCACGTGAGACGGATGCCGGCCAGCAGCTTGTTGATACCCAAAGCCTGTTAAAGCTTACCCTTAAACAGCTATCTAATTTTTAAGCAGTGACAAAAATGGCGCTGTGCTATAAAAAGCACAGCGCCATTTTTTATTACCAAAACTCATGTGTTCAAAATAGCCTAAGCATTTATGTGACAGTTAAGCCAGCTTGTTTTTAATCAAGCGTGATAATCGTTCAATAAGCTGGTCACTTTCACTACGGGCTAAATTTAAAGGCGGAAGTAAGCGCACAACGTGGCTGCCAGTAACATTGATAATCAGTTGCTCAGTACGGCGTGCCTCATCGACCAAGGTGCTGCAGTCGGTCGCTTCAGGCAGTACCACACCTATCATCATCCCATAACCGCGGGTACTGACGCCCAATGACTTGAGCTCATCGGTCAAATTATTTTGAATATAATCGCCTTCGATAACTGCGTTTTGCATGATGTCAGTTTGGCTTAATAGCGTATAAACAGTATGTACCACACGGCTGCCTAAAGGCGTGCCACCATAGGTTGAGCCATGACTGCCAACTTGGAACAAATCACGCGCTCGGCCACGTACCATACAGGCGCCAATAGGAAAGCCATTGCCCAAACCTTTGGCCGTAGTTAATACATCAGGTTTGGCACTGCTGTGCTGATGCGCAAAGTATTGCCCAGTACGGCCATTACCAGTCTGTACTTCATCTAGCATAAACAGCCAGTCGTTTTGATCACACACCGCCTGTACTTGTTCTAGGTAGCTAAAGCCGTCTTTGGCAGTATTAAGGCCGCCCTCACCTTGGATGGGCTCGAGTAATACTGCGGTGATTTGTTGATGCTCTGTAGCGGCCTTTTTGATGGCCTCAATGTCTCCAAAAGGTACCCGGATAAAGTCATCATCTAAGGTAAAGAAACCTTCACGGGCCTTTGGATTGGCTGTGGCCGAAACGCTAAGTAAAGTACGGCCATGGAATGAGCGCTCCATGACAATGACTTTTGGGTGAGTATAGCCTTTGTTATGGCCATACAGACGTGCCATCTTTAGGGCAGCTTCATTGGCCTCAGCACCACTGTTGGCGAAGAACACGCTGTCCATGCCTGCTGCGGTACATAAGGCTTCGGCGGCTTTTTCTTGCCACTCAATCTGGAATAAATTGCTGGTATGCACCAAAGTGGCGGCTTGCTGCTGGATGGCTTCGGTTACTTGAGGGTGGCAGTGACCTAGGCCACAAACAGCAATACCGGTTAACGCATCTAAATAAGGGGTGTTGTCAGCGGTATATAGCCAGCTGCCTTCTCCTCGGCTAAAGCTGATGGGCTGAGGGCTATAAGTGGGCATGATATAAGAGTGGGCGGCAGACACTGACATAATAAATCCTTAAAATAAACCTAAGGCAAAGCCTGAGGCAATGAACTGAGTGAAAGTAAGGGGCCATACATAATGGGGCAGCAAGTCTTGAGCTGACTTAACCATGATAATACAAAATTTATTCTAAATCTTGAGAGAAGGGCGAATCTTGAGCGGGTAATTTATAATCCTCATTGGCCCAAGCGCCCAGATCAATGAGCTTGCAGCGGTCGCTACAAAAAGGCTTATAAGGGTTGTCTTGCCAAACGGTCAACTTCTGACACTGAGGGCAAGGGTAGCTTTTTGGGCGAGAGACCGCTTGGGCGGTTGGGGTAGGCTTACTCATAAGTAACGTCTTATCCTAATAAAGGCAGGTGGTACAGTGTTATAATAGCCAGTGGGTTTCAACTGCTTGATGAGGAAATTATAGCACGAGATGCCAAGGCCTTATATTAAGCCGACTTAAATGTCCTTATTTTTATTATTCACTTAAGTGTTTACCAAAATTATGCCAAGCTCTAATTTATCCGATTCGGTTATACCAAGCCCAGCACCCGATCACCTTGCACTGCAAAGTGAGCCAACTGTTAGTCACCATAAAGCGCGCCAGTTTAAGCCCGAAAAGCTTAAGGCACCTAGAGACTTTGAGGTGCCTATCTTTGTCACACAGCGCTTAAATGCATGCCATAACCTCAATGAAAAAGAGCACCAAGCACTATTAGCGCGCCCTTTGGTGGTGGAGATTGGGGCAGGTAAGGGGATGCATGCCTGCTTATATGCCAAGCAGCACGGTGATCATGATCTCATTGCCATTGAGCGTACTCAAAATAAATTTAGTGCCTTTAAGACGCTGGCAAGCTCAGTGAGTAAAGAGGTGGCACTGCTTGATAACTTACTGCCGGTGCATGCCGATGCCATTCCGTATTGTGTGTCTGCGCTACCCGCCCAGAGTGTATCGGTTATTTATCTGCTTTATCCCAATCCAGAGCCTAAAAACCCGAATCAGCAGTGGTTGAACATGCCATTTTTTGAGTTTTTGTTGTCTAGATTGGTGCCTCAAGGTCAGATCATCTTAGCGAGTAATATACCCGAGTATATTGATAACGCTTACCAGCAGTCGCTACAAACTTGGCAGCTGCCTACTGAGCGCACGCTGGTGCCTGTGGACAGTAGACGTACTCACTTTGAAATTAAGTATTTGGCTCGTGGTGAGACTTGCTGGGAGTTACAAATGACAAAGCCTAAAGCCTATGTGACCCGCTTTGATAATTGGAACAGTGAGTGGCTTAAATGATAGGTTGCTTTTGATAAAGCGGATAAAAACTGACAAAAAAGCGGCCAAATCTTGTGATTTGGCCGCTTTTTGAATGAGCGATTTAAACTCATATAAGACGACTAAGCGTTAGGAGTACCACTGGCAATCATGTTAATTGGCACAAACTTACTCAAGGTATCATAAGTATTGGTGCGTGCATCTAATACCGTTAAAAAGGTGTAAGCACCGATAAATTTGCGACTAATAAACATAAACTCTTTGGGAGGTAAGCTAAATTCACGAGACTGCATGGCATTGCCTGAGCTTTCCATTAACCGCTTATGTAAGTTGCTTTTGGCCCAATGATAATAGCCTTGGGCATCAACGAGTGAGGGAATGGTCGTCTGCTGCAGGTTAGGCGCTCTAAAAGGCTCGGTGGCCAATAAGAATACATCAGCCATATTGGCTTTAACCTCAGCACTCATACCATCAAAGAACTCATAGCCCTGCATGGCCTGCATCATTTGCGATTTATCATAATTAAAGCCTGCCAGCATTAAGTTACGGGCAATCTTAAGCAGATGCTCATCGAACTGACGCATGGCGCCGAAGTCCAATAAAATCAGTTTGTCTTTGCCATCAGGCTTATCAGCAGGCTCTGAGCGAATCAGATAATTGCCAAAGTTTGGGTCGGTTTGCATCTCGCCCCAAACAAAGATTTCATTGAGCATAATGTCAATGGCAGCTTTACCTAGCGCGTCACGGCGGGCTTGCGGCAGAGCTTTTAAATTAGCATTGGTGACCGGCACCCCCTCCTCAAAACTTAAGCACAATACGCGGGCAGTAGAATAGGCCTCAATCACCTCTGGCACCACATAGCGCTCATCTTGCTTTAAGCGTGTGTAGAAGCGGATGGTGGTCTGGGCTTCAGCCAGATAGTCCACCTCAACTTTTAGTAGGTCACTGATTTCATTAAACCACTCATCTAATGCTTTAGTCTGTGGCACAGCATTGGTAACTTTTAGCAAATGCTTAAATAAGCTTAAGTCTGAATCAATGGCATCGGCCACACCTGGGTACTGGACTTTGAGCACCACCTGTTTGCCAGTGGCCTTGATAGTGGCACGGTGTACTTGTGCCAATGAGGCGGTACCAATAGGGGTGCGGCTAATGTCGAGCTCATTAAGACGCTGCTGACCCAACTGCTCGATTAATGCACGCTCCACCACCGGCCAAGACAAGCTTGCTGTACTGTCATTGAGACGATGTAGGGCTTCGGTAATCTCAGGATGTAAAAAATGCTCTCCATATAAGGCAAGCATTTGGCCAATCTTCACCACAGAGCCTTTAAGCTTGCCAAGCTCATCTGCCAGATAAGCGGCTTGCTCTTTCATAAAGGCTTGGTTGCGCGAGGCTTTTTCTTCTTTACTTAAAAACAGCCCACTAAAGCTATTACCCGCCCAGCGTCTGCCTAGATTTAACGAGGTTTTGGCCATAGATAGACGACGGTCTAAGCGAGAGGTTTTAAGCTCACTTAGCTCATTTTGGGTAGTGGCTTGTAACTCAGGCTGTGGTGGTATCGAGGATGATGAATTTGCCATGTTTTAACCATATTGGAAACTAAAGCCATCTCGTGGCGTGTACCAATGAGAGGGCAATATAAGTAATTAGGATGGGGGGTTCTAGTAAGACCATGAATGGGCAGTATTTATTATCATGGGTGTTTTAAGCACCAAATACAATCCACGGTCTCTTTGACATAGAGTAACATTGTTAACTTATTGGCGCACTGACCTTTCAGTTTTGGTTACAATTACAATCCCAAAGTCAGTGGCCCTAAGTGTTATCTGAGTCACAGCGTTAGCCTATTCGTGACTACTTTTTATCTAAGATTGATTAGCGGTTAATGGCTCTATATCCGATATCGCGGCGATAATGCGCCCCTTCAAATTCGATAGTCGCTATGGTCGCTAAAGCGGCTTGTTGCGCCTCGCTAATAGTATCGCCTAGCGCCGTCACACATAGTACACGCCCTCCATTGGTCACCACATGTTCGCCGTTTTGCTTGGTGCCGGCGTGGAAGACTTTAACGCTGTTATCTTCGTTCAAAGCAGGCAGACCCGTAATCACATCATCTTTTGATGAGGATTCAGGATAACCTTTTGAGGCCAGTACAATGCCTAAAGCGGCGCGGCTGTCCCATTCAGCAGTCGCAGGTAGCTTACCCTCAACGCCTTGCTGAACCAGTTTGACTAATGAGCTTTTTAGCCGCATTAAGATGGGCTGAGTTTCTGGGTCACCAAAGCGGCAGTTAAATTCAATCACGTAAGGGTCATTGTTGTCATCAATCATAAGACCAGCGTACAAAAACCCAGTGTAAGGGTGACCGGCAGCTTTCATAGCGTGCACCACAGGCTCGATCACTTGGCTTATGACCTTTTGATGCACCTCATCTGTGACCACAGGAGCAGGTGAGTACGCACCCATACCGCCGGTGTTCGGGCCCGTATCACCTTCGCCCACACGTTTGTGGTCTTGACTGGTGGCCATAGGTAGGATATTTTCGCCATCAATCATACAAATAAAGCTGGCTTCTTCGCCTTGCAAGAACTGCTCTATAACCACGCGGCTACCGGCATCACCAAACTTGTTATCACCCAGCATGTCTTCAATGGCGTCATGAGCTTGTTCAATGGTTTCAGCGACAATTACCCCTTTACCGGCGGCAAGACCATCGGCTTTGACCACGATAGGTGCGCCATTGTCGATAACATAAGCTTTGGCGGCTTCAATATCTGTAAACGCCGCATATTTGGCCGTAGGGATGTTATGCGCTAGCATAAACTCTTTGGCAAAAGTTTTTGAGCCCTCAAGCTGGGCACAGTATTGAGTAGGTCCCCAAGTGGCAATGCCTGCGTTACGGCAGTCATCTACTAGGCCGGCGACCAAAGGCGCTTCTGGGCCGACAATAATAAGCTCAATGCTATGTTGACCACAAAAAGAAATCACCGCTTGATGGTCTGTGGTGTCAAGGTCAATATTTTCACATTTTGATTCAAGGGCTGTACCAGCATTGCCATTGGCCACATAGACTGTGGTGACATCGGCATCTTTTGCACATTGCCAGGCCAGTGCATGCTCACGACCACCAGAACCAATAATTAAAATATTCATAAAAAACCCTTGTTTGCTTTATATTGTGTATGTTGATCATTATGGATGCTGATCAATCAGTGTGTTATGGGAGGTTGTTGAAGGCTAAGGCTGCAACAAGCGCAGTCATTTTATCAAAATCTAACAGGTTGGGGCAGGTTTGTTGCGCTTAATTACCAATAAGGGCTAAAACCCAGGTCTTTTTAGCAGTGAGTCGGGGGTTTTTTATATCAATCATACGGCATTTACTCAGATACTCAGAGTATTGAGACCTAAGAGACTCAATAATTTAGTAATTATCATGATAAAGTCATGTCAGCAGTATTTAACACAGTATCTAACATATTATTATTTATTATCAACGTGAGGTATGGTGAGATGGGCAAAGTATTTATGGCGATAGGGTTAATAATAGTCATCATTGGTATCGTATTGACCTTATTTCCGAATGCCTTATCTTGGTTTGGCAAGTTACCTGGCGATATTCGCTATGAGTCGGGCAATACCCGTATTTACTTTCCGATTGTGACCATGATTGTGGTGAGTGTTGTGCTCAGCTTATTACTGTCTATTTTTCGGCGCTAATTTGCAAACTACAGATTTTAAGCAACGGATATCATTTGACAAGGTGCTTATTCAATAAAAGTAGGCGATATAGAATTACCATATTCCGCTACTGCATGAGTTTATTTTGCATAATTGGATGCCATAAATAGCTCAATATGCTATATTACTGCGCTTTGTAATTTTCATAACAGTGCGTCTCATACTGTATATTTCACTCAACTCCAGTGTGACTTCTTTAGCTGTAAACTCGTAATTCAAGATGACTGCCATGAGCGATATGATTGTTCTAAATCAAGTGTATAAAAAATTCCAGACACAAAAAGATGGCCAAACTCAGTGGTTTACTGCTGTCGAGCCCATATCTTTAACTGTAAAGCAGGGAGAGATATTTGGGTTAATGGGGTATTCCGGGGCAGGTAAATCCACCTTATTACGCTTAATGAACTTGCTAGAGCGGCCTGATGGTGGCACGGTAACTATCGATGGTGATGTACTGACGGATATGAATCCAAAGCAGCTGCGAGTAGCCCGTCATAATGTGGGTATGATTTTTCAGCAGTTTAATCTGATGTCTAACCGAACTGTTTTTGAAAACGTCGCTTTTAATCTTAAAGTATCCGGCTACGCCAAAAATAATATCTATCAGCGGGTGATGGAGTGTCTTGAGATTGTCAATCTAACCGATAGAGCCAATCACTATCCTGCCCAGCTCTCCGGTGGTCAAAAGCAGCGTGTGGGTATTGCCCGTGCTATTGCCCCAAACCCTAAAGTATTATTGGCAGATGAGCCAACCAGTGCGTTAGATCCTTCCACCACTCGTGCATTATTGGCCACTTTACAAGAGGTTAATGAGAAGCTTGGGGTGACCATTGTGATTGTGACCCATGAGATGAGCGTGATTCGCCGTATATGTAATCGAGCCGCTTTGTTGCATGAGGGCCACTTATTGGAAGTGGCGGATATTATCGATGGTCAAATTATCGCCAACACTGAAGTGGGCCGCGGATTGGTTCAGGAGGACTAGACAATGCTAGCAATGACGTTCAATGATGCCACCGCCCGACTATGGGAGTTACGTAGCGAGATTGGGCAAGCTGCGATAGATACCTTAGTCATGATGGGTATCTCTACCACAGCGGCTATTATTATCGGTGGTCTGTTTGGGGTGTTTTTATTCCTAACCAGTGATAAACAGCTGCTGCAAAATAAAAGCCTCTATGCACTACTGGGCGGTATTACCAACTTTATGCGCGCCTTTCCTTTCGTGATCTTAATGATTGCGATGAGTCCGTTTACTAAGTCATTAATTGGTACCAGTATCGGTCCTGTGGCCGCCTCGCTGGTATTGGCACTGGCAGGCTCGTTTTATTTTGCCCGTTTGGTAGAGCAAAACTTGCGTGAAGTACCCCGTGGTATTGTAGAGGCGACGGACTCAATGGGCGCCAGCCCCATGACCATCATCAAGGTATTATTGACCGAGGCCCGCTCAGGCTTGGTATTATCTGTGACCATTTTATGTATCAGTTTACTGTCCTATTCAGCCGCGGCTGGTATGATTGGTGGTGGCGGTCTAGGTGACTTGGCGATTCGCTATGGTTATTACCGCTATCAAACTGAGGTTATGATCTTTATCGTGATTGTACTGTCACTTATGGTGGTAGGTATTCAAGGTATCGGTAACTGGTTGGCCGCTAAGCTTGATAAGCGCTAATCAAAGTAGCAATAAAATGCGGATTACTAAATGGCGTACCAGTTGAATAAAAAAAGTTTGCTTAATGAATTTATCTCATAAGTACTGACAAAACTTTCATGAAGCAAAACCAATTAATCAGGTACAATGGCGCTATAACCTGCAGTAACATTTATGCAAACTGTAGTAACATATTTTACTAAGCTGATTTTTCGCCTATTTTATTTTAAATAGTAATTTTTCAATGTTAATAAGGGACGCTCAATGACATTAGTTGATATTCGCAAAAAAATTGTGGCCGCCGCTACCGTCGCTGGTATTTCAGGACTGGTATTGGTGGGCTGTAGCAACAACGCCAATGAAGAAACAGCAAAAGCTGGAGAGGCACCTGCTGCTGAAGACAAAAAGACCATCGTTATCGGTACCACCGAAGGTGACTTCGCTGATATGGTTCGTGATCAAGTAAAAGGTGAATTAGAAGCCAAAGGTTATACCGTTAAGCTGACGACTTTTACTGACTATGTGCGTCCTAACTTGGCTTTGGCTGAAGGCGACTTAGATATCAACATCTTCCAGCACAAGCCTTACTTAGATACCTTTAAAGCTGAAAATAACTTGGATTTAACCGAAGTATTCCAAGTACCTACCGCACCTTTAGGTATCTACAGCGGCAAAAAAACCTCACTTGACCAAGCCTATGATGGCATGAAGGTTTCTGCGCCAAACGATCCGAGTAACTTCGCTCGTGCGTTGGTAATGATGAATGATTTGGGCTGGATTACACTAAAAGACAATGTAGATCCACTAACTGCTTCAAAATCTGATATCGCCACCAACCCAATGAATATTGATATCATTGAGCTTGAAGCCGCTCAGTTGCCACGTGCACGTGATGAAGTTGATTTTGCTGTGATTAACGGCAACTATGCAACCGATTCGGGCATCAAATTAACTGAGGCCTTATATCAAGAAAAAAGCTTTGCTTATATCAACTGGTCAGCCGTTAAGACAGCAGATAAAGACGCAAAATGGGTGCAAGATGTAACCGACGCTTATAACTCAGACAGCTTCAAAGCTTATGCACATAAATCTTTCCCAGGCTACAAATATCCAAAAATCTGGGGTGAAGAGCAGGGATCGGAAGCAGACACTGCTGCTAAGTAATTGTTTGGCTTAGTTTATTTAAACTAAGTGCTATAATAAGTGCTATAAATAACCTGATATCCAATTGTATGACGCAAAGGCGTATATGTGATTGGGTATCGGGTTTTTGTTTGTCTGTTGATTTGGCTTTGCCCTCTAAGATTTTAAGTGAGCGGTTTATTAAGCGGCTAAAATAACATCGAGATGTCCCCTGATTTTTGTTAAACTGCTAAATCATAAATAAGTACCCCTTTTTTTTAGCGATTACCTCAAGATTTTGAAATGCTATGACTTTTGCGACAACCGCTTCCTCTCAAACATCCTCTCATCCTGCTTTAAATACTATGGCTGGGATAAGAGCGCCTGCACCGGTGTCGCCAATAATGGCACAGCAAAGGCAGATTCTGGGTCTTATGGGCCTAGATATTTGGGTGCAGCGTGACCGTGCTACACTAAGTGTGGACTATGAGGCGCTGAGTCATGCGCTAGATGAACAGCCATTGCTGGGCACTACTCAGCAACAGGGCAGTGAAGCATCAAAAAATAGCGCTCAGCAACAAAGCGACGCTCAAAGCTATAGCCGTTCTCAGCCCCAGTCCTTACAACCAAAAGATAGCTTAGATACTGCCGATCAGAGCGACGCAACCGCTACGGCGCCTGTATCTGATAATGATGCCTCTGTAGAGAGGACATCGCCGAAACATTCTTTGATAAAAGGTCGCTCGATAAAGGATCCTATTCAAGCACTCAAGGAGAAGCTTGACGTACATCAAGCGCCGCCAACGGTAGCCAAAGCGGCTTTGACAGATGCTCTGCAACAGGTAGCGCCTTTTGAGATTATGGGGGCTTATTATCGAGATTGGGTACTGCTTGTTGACACTGCTGCTTTTGAAAATGAGTCGGTACGTCAGCTGTGGCAAAGCTTGCTGATCGCATTATCATTAACTCCGCAAGGGCTAAAGTTCCCAATTTGTACGGGTATCAGTGATAAGGAGTCGGCCAATGCTAGTGTGGCAGGCTTTGTATTTTGCTTGGCCAAAAACAATCATGCTAAAGTTGGGTGTCTGACACGCATGCCTGACGCCATTACCCATCCTTGCTCAGTTGACGTGCCCTCATTGTCACAAATGCTGGCTGATAGTGATAAAAAAAGACAGCTGTGGCAATTGCTTAACCAAAGAGATGACGCCTCTTAAATATAATCGGCCAGTTAACTGTGTTTTTAGCACTGATAATTGTATTATACTTACAAGCTTAGTCTTATAAGCGTTTTATCACCCATCACATCTTTGTTTTTAGTAGGAATATTATGAACCAGACAACCTCTGCCCAAGTAGATGCAGCCCATACTTTACATCGTTTACATAACTTTTGTGCCGGTCCTGCTTCATTGCCGACCGAAGTGCTGCAAAAAGCCCAAGCTGAGATGCTAGATTGGCAAGGCAAAGGTGTGTCTATTATGGAGATGAGTCACAGAAGTGGCGACTATATTAAGGTGGCAGAAGCTGCTGAGCAGAGCTTGCGCCGCTTGATGAATATTCCTGACAATTACAAAGTGCTGTTTTTGCAGGGTGGGGCAACGCTGCAGTTTTCCGCCATTCCGCTAAACTTATTGTCTGATGGCGATAAGCCAGGCAACGCTGATTATCTCACCACAGGCGCTTGGTCTGGTAAAGCCATTAAAGAAGCCAAGCGTTATGCAGAGCTTGGTCTAGGCGAGATCAATGAAGTGGCCTCTAGCAAAGATTCAAACTTTGCCACTGTGCCAGATCGTAGTGATTGGCAGTTAACTGAAGGCGCTCAGTATTTTCATTACTGTGCTAATGAGACCATCCATGGCGTACAAATTTTTGAGACGCCAGAGGTAGAGGCGCCTATTATTGCCGATATGTCTTCTTGCATCTTGTCTGAACCTATTGATGTTTCTAAGTTTGGTATGATTTATGCCGGTGCTCAAAAAAACATCGGTCCTGCCGGTCTGGTTATTGTCATCATCCGTGACGACTTAATTGGCAAAGCCAGCGCTTGGTGTCCCGCTTTGTTAGATTACGCCAGCCAAGCGGATAAAGACTCTATGCTCAACACGCCAGCGACATATTCTTGGTATTTGGCCGGATTGGTATTTGAGTGGTTAGAGGCGCAGGGCGGCTTAGAGGCCATTGCAAAAATCAACCGCCAAAAAGCGCAGCTGTTATATAAAACCATTGATGACAGCCGCTTTTATCACAATCCAGTAGAGCCTAAGTATCGCTCAATTATGAATGTGCCTTTTACCCTAAAAGACAGCAGCTTAGATGCCAAATTTTTGGCCGAAGCGGAGCAAGCTGGGCTGTTAAATTTAAAAGGTCACCGTGATGTGGGCGGTATGCGTGCCAGCATCTATAATGCAGTGAGCCTTGAGTCAGTACAAGCGCTGTGTGACTTTATGGTGGCTTTTGCCAACAAGCACGCTTAGATTAGCAGCTTGCACCAACCTTATGCGGAGAGGGTGATGACACAGTTCTCTGAGCATCTAAAGCGTAAATCATGGCAAGTTGTGGCGGTATTAACTGCCGCGCTCAGCTTGGGCCTACCTCATGCTTTAGAGGCTAAGCCCATCACCGTCACCGCCATAGGGCACAATAGCGAGGCACGTTATAGCAAAGCCCCGGCCATGCCCTATGCCAATCCAAGTGCACCTAAGGGAGGGACGCTATCACAAGCTGCAATAGGCACTTTTAATAGTGCCAACCCTTGGATGACTACTGGCATCGCTATGGCCGGTACCGATTATATGTATGACACTTTACTCACCGGCTCCTTAAATGAGGCGTTTGTCATGTATCCGCAGCTGGCGGACAAAATTACTTACGATCCTTATGACACCAGCTGGGTAATTTATCACATCAATCCCAAAGCTCGATTCTGGGATGGTACTCCCGTGACCTCAAAAGATGTGCAAGCCACCTTCGATGCCCTATTAACTAAGGGCTTAATGCAGGTGCGCAGTTATTTATCTGGGGTAGATAAAGTGGAGGCGCTCGATACACATCGAGTAAAGTTTTATTTTAAGTCTGCCGATAATAAAGAGATTTTATTGACAGTTGGTCAGTTTCCTATCTTTCAAAAGGCTGCTGTTGATAAGCATTTTGAGCAGTTAAGCTTAACGCCATTAATGGGTAGTGGGCCTTATAAGCTTGCTAAGGTAGAGCAAGGACGCAGTGTCACTTATCAGCGAGACCCCAATTATTGGGGACAGCAAGTGATGGCCAATAAAGGCCGCTATAACTTTGAGTTTATCAAGTACGTGTATTACGGCAGTGATGAAGTGGCGCTTGAGGGCTTTAAAGTGGGTCAATATCATTTCCGTCAAGAAAGCTCAGCCAGAAAATGGGCCACAGCCTATACCTTCCCCGCCGTCAAAGCAGGCATGATCAAAAAAGAATCTATCGCCAGTAAAAATCCAGTGATGATGCAGGCTTTAGTGATGAACCTGCGTCATAAACTATTTCAAGACATTAGGGTGCGGCAGGCGCTTACGGACGCCTTTGACTTTGAGCTGATGAATAACACTTTATTTTATAATCAGTATGAGCGTCTAGACAGCTACTTTTATGGTTCAGAACTTGCGGCCACTGGCGTACCGACTGAGCAAGAAAAAGCAGTGCTGACGCCTTTATTAGCAAAACTTGAGCCCATTCAGCGGAACGAGGTACTCAAAGAGTGGCAGCTGCCTAAGTCAGATGGCAAAGGCTATAACCGCCAAGCCTTATTAAGTGCGCGCCAAAAGCTGCTACAGGCAGGTTTTTATTATCAAGATATGAAACTTTATCAGCCGGATGGGCAGCCAGCCAAGCTTGAGATACTCATTGCTGATGATAAGATTAGCCGAGTATTGTTGCCTTATGTGCGCAATTTAAAAAAGCTGGGTATTGATGCCTCAATCCGTCAAGTGGATGCGCCACAGTATCTTGAGCGTCTGCGCCGTTTTGATTACGATATGATTATCGCCGGCTACCCGCAAAGCTTGTCTCCGGGGGCAGAACAAAGTTATATGTGGGGCAGTGAGGCAGCTGATGAACAGGGCAATCAGAACTATAGTGGTATAAAAAACGAGGCCATTGATGATCTTATCTCTAAAATAATCCTAGCCGATAATAGAGAGCAGATTGTGCTCTACACTAAGGTGCTAGATAGGGTGCTTCGGGCAGGCTATTATATGGTGCCTATGTATGGCTCGACCCAAACCCGTGTCGTGTACTGGGATAAGTATCGTCACCATAAACAGTTGCCTGACAATGCGGTGGGGGTTGATTATTGGTGGGTTGATAAATCCGCCGATGCGACCATTGCTAAGTACTTAAAACGCTGATGCCACGTCTTTATAACGCTAAAAAAACGCTGATAAAATCCATTTAATAATAGACCAATAGGAAGCCACATGAGCTTAATTATCACGCCAATTCCAGCCTTTACCGATAATTACATATGGGCACTGGTAAACGACACGAATAAACAAGCCATTGTGATTGATCCCGGTCAAGCTCAGCCGGTAGCGGATTATTTGGAGCAGTATGGCCTTGAGCTGACTGCAATTTGGATCACGCATCATCATCATGACCACGTGGGCGGGGTCGCTGAATTGCGTGAGCTATATCCAATGACGCATGTGGTGGCAAGCGCTGAGCATGGGGTTAAGCCGGATCAAGTCGTCAAAGAGGGCAGCTCGGTCAGCGCATGGGGTTATACCGCACAAGTGTGGGCAGTACCAGGCCATACGGAGTCGCATTTGGCGTATGTGCTGGATAAAGAGGGTCATAAGCAAGTATTTTGTGGCGATACTTTGTTTAGCGCCGGCTGTGGCCGAGTCTTCACCGGTACTATTGAGCAGCTGCATGACAGCTTTAAGCGCTTTAACAAGCTGCCTGATAACACTTTGTTTTATCCGGCGCACGAATACACGGCTGCCAACTTAAAATTTGGCCTAAGCATCGAACCTGATAACGCGGCTATGCAGCAGTGTTTGACTGAAGTTGAGAGCATGACGGCCCTAGGTCAGTCATCACTACCTGTCACATTAGCGCATGAAAAGCAGGTCAATGTGTTTTTGCGTACCCAAGAGCTATCAGTCATTGATGGTGTACAAAATCTGGTCACTTTGGCAGATACTAAGCCGCTTACGGTATTTGCTGCGCTAAGAGCACTTAAGGATGAGTTCTAAGTCGCTTATTCAGTTCATTGACTGTCATATTTGGTCAACTTGCCCCCGCAAAAACTAAGGATTGGCATTATGGGTCGTTATATATTAAAACGTATATTGCTTATTATCCCCACTTTGTTTTTGATTTTGTTGACCAATTTTGTGTTGGTTCAGGCGGCGCCAGGGGGACCGGTTGAGCAGCAAATTGCTCAAATTGAACAGTCAAAAATCCACGCTGAAGCACCAGGGGCGGCTATGGGCGGCGTAGTTATGTCGGACAACAGCTACCGCGGCTCTCGAGGGCTGTCGCAGGAGATGGTTGAGGCAATAAAAGCTCAATATGGCTTTGATAAACCAGCGACTGAGCGCTTTTGGCTGATGCTAAAAAGCTATGCCCAGCTTGACTTTGGTGAGTCGTTTTTTAAAGGTAAGCCGGTCACAGAGCTGATCATTGAAAAGCTGCCAGTGTCGATATCTTTAGGGCTGTGGAGTACCTTGCTCATTTATCTTATCGCCATTCCTTTGGGTATCTATAAAGCCATGCACAATGGGTCAGGGCTCGATAAGCTGACCGCCCTTATGCTGGCAGTGGGGCATGCTATTCCGGTATTTGTATTCGGGGTTATTCTACTGGTGTTATTTGCAGGCGGTAGCTATTGGCAACTATTTCCTCTGCAAGGCTTGGTATCAGAGAATTTCGATCAATTAAGTGCCCTTGGAAAAATCAAAGACTATTTTTGGCATTTGGCATTACCTTTAGCGGCCAGCACAGTCGGTGGATTTGCCGGCTTAACCTACTTGACCAAGTTTAGCTTTATGGAAGAGCTCTCCAAGCAGTATGTATTAACCGCAAGGGCCAAAGGTTTAACCGGCCATCAAGTGCTCTACGGGCACGTGTTTCGTAATGCCATGCTTATTATCATTGCCGGTATTCCGGCTGCGATTGTTGGTATTTTTTTTACCGGCAACTTCCTAATAGAGATTATCTTTAAACTCGATGGTCTGGGCTTGCTTGGCTTTGAAGCCATTGTGCAGCGTGATTATCCGGTAATCTTTGGTACCTTGTTTATCTTTACTTTAGTGGGATTGGTGTTACAGCTCATCAGTGATATCAGCTACCATCTGATTGACCCTCGCATTGACTTTGAGGGACGTTAAAATGGCACAGACTGCTTCAAAAAACCGGCTAAACCCTATTTGGCAAGCACGCCTTAACCGCTTCAAAAAAAATAGACTCGGCGTCTTGGCGCTGGCCCTGTTTTGCATACTGTTTGCTGTGTGTATGGGGGCAAATGTCGTGGCCAATGATAAACCTTTGCTGGTCAAATACGGCGGCGAGTTGTATGTGCCTATTGTTAAAGCTTATCCTGAAACTACTTTTGGCGGAGTGTTTGAAACCGAGGCAGATTATAAAGATCCTGCGGTTAAGCACATGATTGAGCAAAACGGTTTTATGATTATGCCGCCTATTGAATTTGCCGATCAGACGCCAAGCGTGGAGATTGCCATGCCGTATCCGGCACCGCCCAATACCAGTAATTGGCTTGGCACTGATGACACCGGCCGAGATGTATTGGCGCGTATCTTGTACGGCATGCGTATTTCGTTATTATTTGGGTTGGCATTAACCTTGGCCGGATCTGTTATCGGTATCGTGGTGGGCGCCATCCAAGGCTATTTTGGGGGCTGGCCAGATTTGATAGGTCAGCGCTTCATGGAAGTATGGGCAGGCTTGCCGCAGCTGTTTATGATTATTATTTTGGTAAGCTTATTTAGTCCCAGTGTCTGGGTACTGTTTGGGCTTATGCTACTGTTTGGCTGGATGAGCTTGGTGGGACTGGTACGGGCAGAGTTTTTGCGGGCGCGTAATTTTGATTATGTGCGTGCAGCGCATAATTTAGGGGTATCAGATTGGCAAATTATGCGGCGCCATATCCTGCCCAATGCACTGGCTTCAAGCTTATCGCAGTTGCCCTTTATTTTGACTGCTAATATCGTGGCCTTAACCTCACTGGATTTCTTAGGTTATGGTCTACCGCCAGGCTCACCGTCATTGGGGGAGCTGATGAACCAAGGTAAAAATAACTTAGATGCGCCTTGGCTGGCATTGTCGGCGTTTTTTAGCCTGACTGTGGTGCTGTCTTTATTGATCTTTATTGGTGAAGCATTGCGAGATGCCTTTGACCCCAGACGTTAATGGCGAGCTGATGTTAGCTATGTAGCCGTCAGCCCACCAGTTTGAGTGACACCGATCTACGCTACTGACAACGGAAGCTAATGTTATACTCAAAATCATCACTGCGTGATAAGTTGGGTTTGCCTGTTCCGAGTACCACACCGGCAATTGAGCCGACTTGGTCAATCATGCGGCCTGTTTTTTCATCAAAAACACCGTTGTACTTTAATTCATCTTTTACGATGATGGCTTGGCGCATGCCACAGGTTTTTTTGGCGCTGGCTAAGGCATTTTCCTGCGCTTGTACTTTAGTGCTGCCCACACCTGTCGTCTCAAAGGTTGAATCAGCGCGTTGAATGACCGGCGCTGTCGGGGTGGACTGACAGGCACTAAGGCCTATGGCAGCTGAGGCGAGTACACCTAAGGTGGTTAATTTGGTTATTTTCTTCCAAGCCAATGTTGTCATAAAAACCTCAAATATTTAGCGAAAAAACTATAAATGCTAGAAAGTGAATAGGGGATATTGATTAATTTTTAATCTATCAGCCATTTTCAATGAATTAAAGCCGCACCACTTTTTGAATGAGCAGGGCCCTGACGATAGTATAAGACATCACACTTGCCTAATTACATAGCTATGCATCAAATATGTAGAGCTTGTTGCCTAAGTATTGCAAGTGGGCGTAAAACTTGGGCTATAGATGATAACTAATAGGCTCACAAGCGGCCCATAAGCCTTAAATAAGCAGGACATTAACACAGCCTTACCCACTTTGAAGCCAATTTTTGCTAATATAGAGGCTTTGATTTTAGTAGGTTGTAGCGTGGCTGAAGCGACATTTATGCTGAAGCGCTATATTGGCTACGGCAAGGATCTACACTAACATTATGAAAAAATATCACACTTTGATAATTACAAGATAAAATTATGAAGACAAAATCACAAAAATTATTGATTGATGGCCCAGTTGGTGTGCTTGAAGTAGAAGCACTGTGGCAACATGAGAACCCAGAAGATGCTAACACCAAGGGTGTGGCGTTATTATGTCATCCCAACCCTTTATTCGGTGGTACCATGACCAATAAGGTGGTGACCACTATGTTCAACTTTGCTCGCGATGCTGGTATGCATGTGGTTCGTTTTAACTTTCGCGGCGCCGGTAAGTCCACTGGTGAGCACGATTATGCCAAAGGTGAGATTGAAGATGCCATGGCAGTACTACAGTGGATTAGCCTACAGACCCCTGCGCGCAAGCTATGGCTTGGCGGCTTTTCTTTTGGGGGCTATATTACCGCCCGCGTCGCTGAGCAGCTGATGGTCACCCCACATATTTGGGGCTTAAGCGATATGGAGCTGGTGAAAGTGGTATTAATGGCGCCCTCTGTAGAGAATAACGACGCCTCTGATGTGCTGTTGCCGACTCAAAAGACCCTCGAGATTTACGGAGATGCTGATAACGTCATCAAGCCACATCTGATGCAGCAGTTCGCCGATGATAAGCAAATTGCCAGCTATGTGGTAGAAGGGGCAGGTCACTTCTTTCATGGTCGACTGACTGAAATTAGATCTCTACTAGAGCAGCACGCGCTATAACTGACGATAACACGTCGCCTAATTGACAACCCTTTAACACAACTGGTTATGACACTATGAATAAAACCCCCTTACAAAGGTATGAGGCAGCCATTGCCACGGATGAGTTTAACCACGACCCTATTCAGCAAGAGGCCATGACCTATCTTGATGGGGTTTATCATCAGTTATTAGAAAATTCACAAGAAAAAAAGGGGCTGTTTGGCTTTTTTAAATCACAGCCTGTGCCGCCTAAAGGCTTGTATATGTGGGGTGGGGTTGGCCGAGGTAAGACTTGGATGATGGATATGTTCTTCGAGTCCGTACCCATTGAGCGTAAAATGCGCATGCATTTTCATCACTTCATGCTACGAGTACACAAAGAGCTTAATAAGCTACAAGGCCGCAGTGATCCCCTCGAAAAAGTGGCTGATATTATCCATAGTGAAGCGGTACTGATTTGTTTTGATGAGTTTTTTGTGTCAAACGTATCAGATGCTATGATACTTGGCGACTTATTCACCATGCTATTTAAGCGCGGTATCACGCTGGTGGCAACCTCAAATATTGAGCCAACGGGCCTTTATAAAGATGGGCTGCACCGTGACCGCTTTATGCCGGCCATTGCTGAGCTTGAAAAACACACCACAGTAATGAATATCGACTCAGGCATTGATTATCGTTTGCGCTTATTACAGCAAGCTGAGCTTTATAAGTACCCATTGACCAAAGAAAACAGTCACTGGCTGGCTAACCGCTTTACCTCTTTGGCCAACAATCAAAAAATATCTAAAGAGCCTATTGAGATTAATGGTCGTCAGATTAAAATCAATGCCCGTACCAAAACCGTCTTGTATTGCGACTTTAGACAGCTGTGTATGGAGCCTAGATCGGCCAATGATTTTATTGAAATTGCCAATCACTTTACCACAGTCTTGGTCGATGACGTGCCCGCCTTAAACGACGTGCTGCGTGATCCAACCCGCCGTTTTATCTACTTGGTAGATGAGTTTTATGATCGCCGTGTTAAGTTATTGATTCGAGCTGAACAAAGTATCTTAGAGTTGTATCAAGGTGAGAAGCTGGCTTTTGAAATTGAAAGAACACGCTCACGCTTGCTTGAGATGCAATCTGAGGATTACTTAAAGCTTGAGCATCGCCTAGATGTTGATCCTGCAGCGCTACAAGAAGCCTAACTGTAAAATCTAGCCACAAAAAAGGCAGATAACCCATAGCGGCTATCTGCCTTTTTTTTGCAGCGTTGAAGGCGCTTTAATGCACGATGGTATTAAAGGCCACATTGACCGCTTTGCGTGGCGGAATGTACTTGATATCCCAGCGCAAAGACTTATATTCTGACTTAGGAACCTCTACCAATTGACCATCAACCATGCGCATTAGGGGTAAATCTCGATAGTTGTAATAATCAACTGAGGCCTGAGCGCTGGGTGGATATACCTCTCCGGTAAACTCGGTATTGGTGGGGATAGGCAGGGTGACTGTGGTGTTTTGGATCGCTGTGTGTAGCGTATTGCTAAAGGTGGCTTTGTATTGAATGACTGTGCCAACTTTGGCTGTATTTACCGGAATATAATGGGCTTTACCTTGTTTGTCCACCACAACCTTGCTTGCAGTCAGGCTCATTTTTAAGGGATCTCTAGGGCTTGCTTGAGCGGGAGTCATCACCAAAAAACACAAGCTGCTTGATAGCATAAACTTTATAAAGCGCTTATAAGATACATAATATGATGAATAATCTAGCGGATGAAAAGCGGCAGGGCGGGCAAAGAATGAAACTGTTCTTGAATTAACTGGGGTCAAGATGAACTCCTTTATGATACTTGCTAAATTGTTTAACTAACAAGCGTCTGTACTTGAAGCTGGTCTGCTAGGACCAAGGCTACAGACTAAAAATCAACTAATCCAATCAGCTTATAAATAACCTCTACGCTGTAAAAATGACGCTGTAGGTTATCCATAACGTGCTAGCTGGCGTGATAGTGGCACCAACTTATTTTTAGGTCACTTTTTGATATGCTCACGACATTGACTATTTTGCTTTTCAGCAAGGGATAGATACGGGTTTCAAGTACCCTTGCTATAATTTTATTACAATCATTGTATTAAAGCGAGAAATGTTAACGAATAAAGTATTTTTACTTATTTTATTTACATATATAATTTAATTGTACTGCAATTGTATGAATTTTCGTATTGTGAACATTTAGTATCTAAATACCATTGCCAAAGCCATTTCTTATAAGGGATAGGTAACAGCCATCAATAGCGTTATACTTAGGGGTGCTACAAGTGTTTACTCATAAGAACACGATAATTGCTATTATTTAACGAAGTGTAGTCAAGTGAATGAGCTATGCTTTCAAATTAAAAACCAGGGACAATAGTCATGAATTATTATAACGATGCTGACCACACCGAAACCCAAGAGTGGCTTGATGCATTTGAGTCAGTTATTAAGCACAGTGATAAAGAGCGGGCACGCTTTTTATTAAAAGCGCTATACAATATGGCGGTGCAAGAAGGCCTACCATTTAACCGCCTAGATACCGCTTATGTGAACACCATTCCGGTAGAAGATGAGCCAACTTACCCAGGTGATTTGGGTATTGAGCGCAAAATCCGCGCTTTAATTCGTTATAACGCCCTAGCGATGGTCATGCGTGCCAACCAAAACGATGATGATTTGGGTGGGCACTTAGCCACTTTTGCGTCTAGTGCGACTTTGTATGAAACTGGCTTTAACCATTTCTTCCGTGCCGCCAGCGATCACTTCGGCGGTGATATGATCTATTATCAAGGTCACTCAGCACCAGGTATCTATGCCCGCTCTTTCTTAGAAGGTCGTTTGACTGAAGAGCAGTTGGAGAACTTCCGACGCGAAGTGGGGGGTAAAGGTCTCTCAAGCTATCCACATCCATACTTAATGCCTGACTACTGGCAGTTCCCAACGGTTTCTATGGGTCTAGGCCCTATCATGTCTATTTATCATGCCCACGTGCACAACTACATGATGAACCGTGGCTTATTAGAAAAAGAAGACCGTAAAATCTGGGCATTCTTGGGCGATGGCGAGACGGATGAGCCAGAAAGCTTAGGCGCTATCTCGCTTGCAGGTCGTGAAAAGCTAGACAACCTAATTTGGGTGGTTAACTGTAACTTACAGCGTCTAGATGGCCCAGTTCGTGGTAACGGTAAGATTATCCAAGAGCTTGAGTCTGTATTCCGTGGTGCCGGCTGGCGTGTGATTAAAGTTATCTGGGGTGGCCGCTGGGACAGCTTGTTGGATAAAGACCACACTGGCGTACTTAAAAAACGTATGGAAGAAGCGGTTGATGGTGAGTATCAGCTGTATGAAGCCCGTGATGGTGCCTTTACTCGCAAAGAGTTCTTTGGTAAGTACCCAGAGCTTGCAGAGATGGCTGATCAATTAACTGATGACGACATCCGCCATCTAAACCGTGGTGGCCATGATCCTATCAAAGTCTACGCCGCGTTTAGTGAAGCAATGAAGACCAAAGGTCAGCCTACCGTAGTCTTGGTTAAGACCGTTAAAGGATATGGTCTATCTACCCAAGCCCAAGCGGTCAACAAGGCGCACCAAATCAAAAAACTTGATAAAGAAGCCCTAAAATACTTCCGTGACCGCTTTGATCTGCCTTTTAAAGATGAAGATTTAGAGCATCTGCCGTTTTATCGTCCTGATGAAAACTCACCTGAAATGAAGTACCTAAAAGGTCGCCGTGAGTCATTAGGTGGTCATTTGCCTAACCGCCGCAGTGGTCATATTCCGTTAGATATTCCTGATTTATCTATCTTTGATAGAGTGCTAAAAGGCAGTAATGGTAAAGAGCAGTCGACCACTATGGTGTTCGTACGTCTGTTATCAGCAATGCTAAAAGACAAAAATATTCAAGATCGTGTGGTACCTATTGTGCCTGATGAGGCTCGTACCTTTGGCCTAGAGGGGATGTTCCGTCAATTAGGTATTTATTCTTCAGCCGGTCAGACTTATACCCCAGAGGACAGCGAAGCGTTAATGGGCTATAAAGAAGCCAAAGATGGCCACATGCTAGAAGAAGGTATTAACGAAGCAGGCGCTATGAGTGCTTGGATTGCTTTGGCCACCAGTTACTCGGTCAACGCCTTGCCGATGATTCCGTTATACATTTACTACTCAATGTTTGGCTTCCAGCGCGTGGGCGACTTAGCTTGGGCAGCAGGGGATTGTCAGGCACAAGGCTTCTTATTGGGCGGTACTGCAGGCCGTACTACGCTAAACGGTGAAGGTCTACAACACCAAGATGGTCACTCGCACATCCTATTTAGCACCGTACCTAACTGTGTCAGCTATGATCCATGCTACGGTTATGAGCTGGCGGTCATTATGCATGATGGTCTACGCCGCATGTATGGTGAAGGTGAGCGTGTGTACTACTACATTACCTTAATGAATGAAAACTACGATCAACCTGCGATGCCAGAGGGCGCAGAAGAAGGCATCAAACGTGGTATGTATCTGTTAGAAGATAACAGCCAGCTACATGCCAGCGCGCATGTCCAATTACTTGGCTCAGGTACTATCTTACGTGAAGTACAAAAAGCGGCACGTATCTTATATGAAGAGTTCAATGTAAGCGCTAACGTATGGAGCGTGACCAGCTTTAACGAGTTGGCCCGTGAAGGTATGGCATGTGACGATTACAACCGCTTGCATCCTATGGAAGAAGAGAAGGTGCCTTGGGTTACAGAACAATTGGCCCAGCATGAAGGTGTGGTGGTTGCCGCAACTGATTACATGCGCAACTACTCTGAGCAGATCCGTGCTTGGTTACCAGACAACCGTCCTTATGCTACATTAGGTACCGATGGTTATGGCCGCTCTGATAGCCGTGCCCAGTTACGTAACTTCTTCCACGTCAATGCTGAGCACATTGTTGTGGCTACCTTGAAGCGTTTGGCCGATGAAGGGGAAGTTGAGATGCGCTTGGTAAAAGACGCCATTACCAGCTTAGGTATTGACGCCGATCAAGCACCTGCTTGGCAGCCACAGCCACAGTTTGACCACTTCCCAGATGCTCCAGCGCCAGACAACGTAAATCCAAATCCAGTACCAGATTTGGTAGAAGAAGACGATGATGAGATTCGAGATGAAGGGCGTGCAGAGGATCAAGCCGATGCTGCTTTGTTAAATGACGATGATGTCAAAGAGTAGCAAGCCTTAGTTTCTCGTTAAGCCTCATTGGATAAAGCCAAAGCAAACTGGCTTGATATGATCAGTCATCGCTTGAGCTTATCCAATGAGCGCTCATTGTCTAATTATATAAATGCTGGAGAACAGATATGGAAATTAAAGCCCCCGATCTAGGTGTGGATAGTGCCGAAGTAAGCGAGATTATGGTCTCGGTCGGCGATGTCATTACAGAAAATGATAATATTGTCTTATTAGAGTCAGACAAAGCTGCGGTAGAAGTGCCCAGCTCAGCCAGTGGTACTGTGACTAAGATTGTGGTGTCACTTGGTGATACGGTTAGCGAAGGCTCAGTACTTATTGAGATTGAAGCAGACGCTGCACAGACAGACTCACAGCCTAAAGCTGAGCCAGAAGCTGAAGCTGAGCCTGAGCAAGCACCACAAGAAGCGTCACAGCCTGAAGCTCAAACTCAAACACAAGCAGCAGATAAGCCGGCTGCTGCCACTTCTCAGACCTATCCGCTACCAGACCTGGGTGTGGATGAAGCTGAGATTGCTGAGATTATGGTCAGCGTCGGTGATAGCGTAGAAGCTGAGCAGTCTTTATTATTGGTAGAATCAGACAAAGCCTCTGTTGAAGTACCATCGCCAGTATCCGGCGTTGTCGAGAAGATTTTGGTGGCCGCTGGTGATAAAGTAGCCAACGGTCAAGATTTTATTGTCATTAAGGCAGCAGGTACGCCAGAAGCTGCTGCAAGCGCCGCGCCGGCTAAGTCAGAAAGCGAGTCGAATAAAGCGCTGCCTCAAGCACAAGATAAGCCTGAGAGCGCCAAGCAAGCCGCACCAAAACCAACAGCGCAAAATCAAAGTCAGGCACCAGCGAAGCTTAGTGAGCAGCAAGTCAATGCCAAGCTTACCGATATCTATGCAGGACCTGCGGTGCGTAAGCTTGCGCGTCAGCTAGGCGTAGATATCACTCAAGTAGAGGGCACAGCGCTTAATGCACGCATCTTAAAAGAAGATGTGTTTGATTACGTAAAAGCCCATATGCAAACGGGCTCTGCCGCTGCATCTACTGGTGCTGTAGTCAGCTCAGGTCTGCCAAGTTTACCAGACATGAGTAAGACAGATATCTGGGGTGAGATTGAGACCCAAGACTTAAGTCGCCTGCAAAAAGTGTCTATTCCGCAGCTAAATTACAACACTTATTTGCCGCAGGTGACTCAGTTTGACTTATCTGATATTACTGAGACTGAGAAACTGCGTGGTGAGTTAAAAGGTGAATTTAAGGCGCAAGGCATTGGCTTAACAATCCTAGCTTTCATCGTCAAAGCCACCGCCTACGCATTGATGCAGCATCCTAAGTTCAACAGTCACCTAAGTGATGATAATACTCAAATTCATATTAGAAAAACGGTGAATATGGGTATTGCGGTTGCGACAGATGATGGTTTGATTGTGCCGGTCATTAAAGACGCTCAAGACAAAGGCATTAAACAGATCGCCATCGAAATTGGTGAGCTGGCTGCCAAAGCGCGTGATAAGAAGTTGGGTGCCAAAGACTTACAAGGCGCAAGCTTTACCATCTCAAGTCAAGGTAACCTAGGCGGTACTTACTTTACGCCGCTGGTCAACTGGCCACAAGTGGGCATCTTAGGGGTTTCTGAAGCGACCATGCAGCCTCGCTGGAATGAGAAAACACAAAACTTTGAGCCACGCTTAATGCTGCCGCTGTCTTTGTCGTATGATCACCGCGTTATTAATGGTGCAGATGCCGCTGTATTTACCCGCTACATTGCTAAGCTGTTGGCAGACCCAAGACGTATTTTGCTATAGTCACAGCGTATTGCTAAACAATAAGTCACAACAATTGCCTTTGATGGGTTGTCCCATCAAAGGCTTTTTTTTGACTTTGGTAAAGGGTGTTAGTATATCGACAGGCGCTCCTTTATAATATCGGCTGAAGAACGCATTTTTGTCTTGCTTTTGACCCTCACTCACTGAAGTTTGCTATGTTTACCAATCCGCTATACCTGCAGTTTAGAGAACGAGTTTATAACATTATTGAAAATGAATCCTATCAGACGTCATTGAGCCGTTTCTTTGATCGGTTCTTAATAGTGCTGATTTTACTTAACGTCTCAGCCGTTATCGCTGAGTCAGTTGATGCGTGGTATTTTCCCAATCAAGCTTTGTTTACTGCCTTTGAAAACTTTTCTTTGGTCATTTTCAGTGTAGAGTATTTAATGCGGCTTTGGGCCATTGTCGAGCGCGATAAAGATGCTGATCCTACGCTGTCTCATTGGCGTCGCCGCTGGAACTGGATAAAGAGCCCGGGCGCAATTATTGATTTTGTGTCTATTGCGCCAGCATTTTTAAATTATTTTGTCACCGTAGATTTGCGCTTCTTACGGGTATTAAGACTGTTTAGATTGCTTAAATTAACCCGTTACTTTGCGGCTATGCGCATCTTATTGATTGTGCTACACAAAGAAAAAGAGTCGTTTAAAGCGGTTGTTTTTATTTTGCTGATTATGATTGTCACGGCAGCTAGTGGTATTTATGTCGTCGAAAACCAAGCACAGCCTGAAGTATTTGAGTCTATTCCCAAGTCTATGTGGTGGGCGGTAGTGACCTTAACGACAGTGGGTTATGGTGATGTTATTCCGGTGACCACAGTGGGTAAGTTTTTGGGGGCAGTGATTACCATCTTAGGGGTGGGTTTGGCCGCCTTGCCCGCGGGTATTTTAGCCTCAGGCTTGGCCAGTGAGCTTGAGCAGCGACGCGATCAATTGGAACAAAGATTTCGTGAGCTGTTGTTAGAAGATGAGAGCATGAACCTAATAAAAGATAGGTTTAAAATAGACCAGACCAGGCGTGAGCTGGGACTGAGTAAAGATCAGGCGGAAGAGGTGATATTACAGCTACTGCGTGAAAAAGAATACGAGCACAAAATGGCAGAGCTTGATAAGAAAAACTACTGCCCGCATTGCGGTGAGCATTTGTAATATATCAAGACTTAGTGTCTAACCAGTATCGCAGCGACCAAAAAAAGCAGGCCTAGACATCATATCTAGGCCTGCTTTTTTGAGGGTTAATTTAACCGTAAATACGCGCTAACTCACGGCGCACTTGCTCAGTCATTTTTGGCATGGCGCACTCAGTTAGCGGTAGCTCTTGCTGGGTGTAGCGCCATTCACCCAGCTCTCGGCTCAACACTGCCACACACAAAGCAGCACTGTCACCACTAAGTAAGGTTAGGTCAGTGGTATATATCTCATTGCCCTCATCGTCACTGATGTAGATATTGCCACGCTCCACTTGATTGAGTGGATAGCCATAATAAGAAGACAACAACAGCGCCACGTGATGCACCTCATCAGGCAGGCGAGGCAGTCTTAATTCTATAGTTTCCATATCAACATTGCGGTCAAGCTCAGCGGCTGAGCCTCTGTCCTTACCGTTTAGGCTATCACCTTGGTGACGTATGGCGCTGGAGTTATCGCGCAGCTGTTTGAACCAGACAGTATCGACCAAGTGCAGCCGCTCATCGAACAATAGACAAGACAAATCCAAATCTAAGGTTTGTTTATTGCCCTTAATGCGGTTGATAAACCCTTTTTTGACCACCTGAGTGTATTTAAAGTTAAGTCCAAACAGCAAGGTTGAGCCCTTTATTGGCAGCTCACTTAGCAGGTGTGAGGGAGTGCGGCTATTGGTATCTAATGCGGCAGCTGAGCTTGAAGTACTAAAGGCCAAGTGAAACTCCTGATTGAATTAAGGCAATTAAAAAAAATTAGACCATTTAAAGGCAGTGTCATAAATAAGATTATCGCACTTTGTTGGTTTTTGCTAGCTTTTGAGTCTATCCGCTATTGAGCAGCTTCATCTTGATAAACCGCTTGAGCCAATATCTCAGGTTCAATAGCAATCAGTCGTTTGCCAAAGCCGCGCAGCCACCATACCAGCTGAGAGGTCAAGTTCACAGTGGCCGTGATGGTCTGCGTATTGCTTTGCTCATCATCGACCACTCTTTGATCTTCACTGAGGCGACTTTCAGTCAGGCTGGTGCCGGCTTTGCCATTGAAGACCAGTTTTATCTGAGTGTTTTTACCGTGATTGGGCAGCTCTCTAAATAAGTAGTGCGCAAAGCCCATACCGCCTGAGTCAAGATAGGTGGTTAGGTCAAAGTTGGCAGGAATGACGGCTTGAGTATCTTCTACCTTAACTTCAGTAAAGCGGTGTAGAGCAAAGGTGCGTATCACCTCATCAGGGTCATCGACCTTAGTGGCAAGCAGATAAATCACCACACCGCGCTGTACAATGGCAATGGGGTTGAGATGATACTCACCGGCGGTATCTTTATCACGGCGGGTATAGTGCGCACTGATTTGACGCTCATAAAAAATGGCTTGATAAATAGAGTCTTTGGATTCACGGCAAATCTCAGGGGCAATGAGGGGCTGAGTGGCGGGCTCAATGCGGACTCTATCTAGCCAATTGTGGGTAATCTTGCTGTCTTTAAGCTGACGGCGCGCCAAGTCAAACCAAGGGAAAAGCTCATCTAATATGGCCGGTGGTAACAGCTGGGCTAAATTGGCTTCAACCATATTGAACGCCACAGCCTGCGATAAGTTCATGTGCGGTAAGCTTTGTACAGGCGCATCTTCCTTCCAGCGCCAGCCTTGAGGGTTGGCGTTGTTTTTTTCGATAGGAAAGCGTTTGGATAACGCGTTAAGATCACGCTGTACAGTGCGTAGACTGACATCGAAGTTGGCCAAGCGCAGCTGCTCATGTAAATGATGGGTGCCCCGCCAGCTCCCACGTTCTAATAGGTTCAGTAACTCCCATTGTCGGGCTGTGGTAGCGGTACTGTTATTGGCAGACTTGGCTTCTGTCGCACCGCTTTTATCATTGGAGGTGTCCTTACTTAGGCTCATATCTTATGCTCACAAAGGTCATCATCAATTATAGATTGGTTAATAAAACACATACCACCTATCAAAAAATAGCACATTTTAGCAGCAGGTAGTAGGGCTTATACTGGTTACTGGGTTTTATTGGGCTTGGTTGGTTTTTGTTCTCCAGAATTTGACTCATCTTCCATCTCCTCAGGCGGATTGAGCTGCTCTTCCCATTTTTTTAAGTTTTTAATGATTTTGCCAAATAAGCTTGATTTGTGATAACGGCCCTTTTTATTTAAAGTATCCACCGGCATGTCGGCTAAGATGGTCAGTGCGTCACTCAAGCTTTTTACCCCATAGATATGAAATTTTTTGGCGTTTACGGCAGCAATGATATCATCACGTAGCATCAGCTGAGAGATATTGGCATGCGGTAGAATAACGCCTTGATTGCCGGTTAAACCTTGGTGCAGGCAGGCATCGAAGAAGCCGGCAACCTTAGCATTGATACCACCGACCGCTTGTACTCGGCCTAATTGGTTCATTGAGCCGGTGATGCCTAAAGCCTGAGAGATGGGGATGTCTGCCAGCGCAGACAGTAGTGCACAGGCTTCAGCCAAAGTGGCGCTGTCTCCATCAATATGAGCATAGCTTTGCTCAAAGGCCAGTGAAGCGGTGAAATTTAGTGGGTGATAAGGGCTAAATAGCGCGCGCAAATAGCTGTTCATAATCAGCATGCCCTTAGCATGAAGACTGCCGCCAAGCTCCACATCACGCTCAATGTCTAAAATATCGCCGGATGAGCCGACACTGTGTTGCACCACAGCAGTTAGCAGTGCAGGCATACCAAATTCGCTGTCGGCATAGTCAATAATGGTCAGCGCATTGATTTGTCCCACAGCCGTGCCTGAGGTATTAATGAGCTGCTGGCCATCGGTAATTTCTTGCAAATACAGCTCTTTTAGATAACTTGAGCGATAGCTGATGTCTTGTAGCGCCTGCTTGACCTGAGCGGCACCCACCAAAGCTAATTGAGCAAGTTCGGCATGACGATTGGCTTCTAGCAACACTTGAATTAAGCTATCGGTGTGTAAGCTTAGCTTGTTTTGATCCTCACATTGCAAACTTAAATACTCAAGCACGACAGCTTGCGCCTTATTGTCAAAATGCTTGAGCTGATATTTATTAACAATATCAGCCATTTTGCCACTCATGGCGTGCTCATTGTCGGCGGTGCGTCTGATTTCTTCATGAAAGTCCGCGCGCACCTTAAATAGTGCATTAAACTCAGTATCTTGCTCAGCATACTGATCATATAACTCTGAATCGCCCAACAAAATAACTTTGACATTCAAGGCTATGGGGTCGGGGATAAGCGACCACCCACCAATATGATCGCTTTGACGGTAATGGGCCAAATCTAAGCGGCCAGTTTGTAACGCAAGCTTAAGGGCCTGCCAGGCCTCTGGATGATTGGCCAGATTTGCCGCCTCAATAAGCAGATAGCCCCCATTTGCTCTGTGCAGCGCACCTGGCTGAATCAAGCGATGGCTGCTCACATCGCTGCCATGATGGCGGGCTTGATCTATATATCCAAGCAAATTCGATAACTTGGGATAAGGCTCAAATACAATTGGTGCCCCATCCGGTGTGTGCTGCACTAAAGGCTTGGTCAGCGATGGCGTTGATGCTAAGCTTGGGCTAACCATAATCGTCAGGCTGTAGCGCTCCGGTAAGCGCTGTAATGGCCCTACATAAAAGCGACTGTCATGGCTGTGGGCTTGGTTGGCAATTTGACTGCAAGCGATGGCCACCGCATTTTGGATCATATCTTGCTTAACCTGAGCCAGATAGCGCATAAAAGGCTCGGCAAGCGCTGTGTTATCAGCATACTGATCTAGCAGCGCATCAACGTGCTGTGTGAATAAAGAGGTTAATAGCTTATCTGCGCTTTGTTGCAGCGACGCGGCTAAGACACTACAATGAGCGCTTTGGGCGTTGTGTTGCGCTTGTTGCCACTGATCGGCAAGCGCTTGGCTAAGTGTCTGCCAAATGGTGAGTAACGCTTGCTCGACGACGCGTGCATGCCCAGCTTTTAGCGCCAAGGCACAAGGCTTAGTAGGCTCGATAAAGTTATAAGTATAAATCCAGTCTAAAGGGTCTGTATATTTTTGACAGTTATGACCTTGGTTTATGAGATACTGAGTAATAAAGGTACGTTTACCCAGGCCATTTTCACCCACCGCAAACACATGGTAGCCATTGGCGCAGATATCAAAGGCAGTCTGTAGGGCATGAACGGCCCGCGCTTGACCGAAGCCTAGCTCAAGCTTATTTGCTACTTGGGTAGATGTCGGTAGCTGTGAGGGGTCAGTGTGCTTTTTGAGTTTGTTAGCGGCCACTTTGCAGTGATGCTTAATCTGCGCTACTGTTCGCTCAGTTGGCTTAGATTTGTTGGTACGATTGCCTGATTTATCAAAGCGAGCAGCGCCGGAATGACAGTTTAAGCTTGATGGGCTATTTTTTTTATCAGACATTTTTTTGGTAGTAGCACTCGGCGACTTAGGGGTAGACATAATTGGCTCAAATCAAATAGTAAAACAAAAAGTGAAATATTGCTGAGTATCTCGTAGGATAAATTGGGGATAACATCTAAAAAAATCATGAACGTGTTATAATGCCCCGCTAGGCTGTTTGGCTTTAATTAAACCCAGGGTTTGCCTGTATTATAATACAGTATGGTACTGATAAGATGATGAACACCGCTGAATTTAAAGTGATATTTAATCAATACGATGAGCTTGATACGCTGTTATTAGAGGCGATTACTCAATTAAAAATAGACATTAGCGCTGAACAACGCCGCAAATTATTGCTATATTTAGACAAGCTATTATTTTGGAATAAAGCGTATAATTTGACCGCAATCAAGCAGCCAAAAGAGGCATTGATTAAGCATGTCATTGACTGCTTAGCCATTTTACCGCATCTAAAGCCAGGTAAGCTGTTAGATATTGGTACCGGTGCCGGCTTGCCGGGCGTTATTGTGGCCATTTGTGAGCCTGAGCGACCCATTACTGTACTTGATAGCAATCAAAAAAAGATTCGCTTCATCCGTCAGTCGATAAGCGAGCTGCAAGTGACGAATGTCACACCTGTGGCCAGCCGCATTGAGAACTTTAATCCTGATGAAGGGGATAAATTTGCTGTGGTGACCTCTCGAGCCTTTGCCAGTTTGACAGATTTTGTAGAAGCGGCGGCGCCAAGATTAGCACAAGGCGGTTGGCTACAAGCCATGAAGGGCTTGATACCTGAGCCACAAGAGCTTCAGGTGCTTCAAGATCAATGGCAAATCGATAATATCGCTTTGAGTGTGCCTTATTTGCATGAGACACGGCATTTAACTGAGTTACATAAGATTGTGACCTAAGTATTGGCGCCTGTATTTATAGCGCTTGCTTGCAACATCTTAAGTAAAATTTTTAATCTATCGTTTTTATCCTAACATTTAAACCAACCTGCTTTTATTGAGGTAACACGAGTAACCCTATGGAAATTCTGGCAATTGCAAACCAAAAAGGCGGGGTGGGAAAGACCACCACAGCCGTAAACCTAGCGTCAAGCTTGGCAGGCCGCCGCAAAAAAGTATTGCTTATTGATTTAGATCCGCAAGGCAATGCCACATCAGGTACTGGTCTTGAGAAGCGGGCGCTTGAGTTGACCATTGCCGATGTGCTGCTTGATGGGGTTGAGTTAACTGAGGCGGTATACCCAAGCCCTGCCGGCTTTGATGTGGTTGGCTCAAACCGTGATCTGTCAGGTATTGATATCACTTTGATGGGCAAAAGCGACAGTCACTTACTGCTCAGTCAAGCCATGACATCGCTACGAGGCTATGATTATGTGATTATTGACTGTGCGCCAAGTTTAAACTTGCTCACCATTAATGCCATGGTAGCCACTCAAGGGGTTATCATTCCTATGCAGTGTGAGTACTATGCACTAGAGGGCTTGGCTGACTTGTCACAGACCATTGATAGACTCAAAGAGCTTAATCCGCAGCTGCATATCCGTGGCGTGCTGAGAACCTTATTTGATTCACGTAATACCTTGGCCAATGATGTATCGGCTGAGCTTGAAGCACATTTTGGCGATTTAATGTTCAAAACCATTATTCCAAGAAACGTACGTTTGGCCGAAGCGCCGGCTCATGGTATGCCAGTACTAGATTATGAAAAAAGCTCAAAAGGGGCACAGGCTTATCGCAAGCTTGCCACAGAAGTTATTAAGCAATCGCGTCAATTGCAAATAACGCCTGAGTAGTTTTTATACGCCAGTATTTGGTACAGGTGGGTAAAATAAATAGGGCAAACACGGCAATAAGTGAGGATTGCCCTTGCAAGCTGCGTACAATTCATTAAAATGAACCCCCCTTAAGTGACGGGGTTTAATATCATTAATCATCTCAGATTTTTGGTTATTTGTGATAAAACGGCTTAAATGATACAGCAGCCAACAAATAACTTCATAGATCAGGTAAGCAGGTAGTAGAGGATAACCAACATGGCAAAAAAGCGTGGATTAGCTGCAAACCGAGGGTTAGATGCTCTACTCGGGTCTATTAAAAAAGAAAAAGCAATCACAGCTGCCGCCTTACGTGACGATAGACAAGTTGAGCGCGAGGCCAAAGAAGCCTTAGCTCAGACAGCCCCTTCTGCTGAAAAATCAGTGGCAAGCTTAGGGGCTGATGGTGCCAAAAAAGCGGCACCAAAAAAGAAAATAGCGGGACCAAAAGCTGCGGCGGTTAGCCCAAAATCTGAGGTGCTGCCCAGTGATGCCGAAGAAGAGATGACTTTGGTGCAGATGGCGGTGGAGCGTCTACAGGCTGGTAAATATCAGCCCAGACGTGATATGAGTGAGACAGCGCTTAGCGAGCTGGCATCTTCTGTCAAACAGCATGGCGTGATGCAGCCAATCGTCATTCGCCCGCTTTTGGCCACAGAAGAGAAAGTCTCAGACAGTATCACCCATGAGATCATCGCTGGTGAGCGCCGCTGGCGGGCCGCAAAAATGGCAGGACAGCCGACCATCCCTGCTATTGAACGCGCCTTGTCTGATGAGCTGGCCATTGCGCTGGCGCTTATCGAAAATATTCAACGTGAAGACTTGTCTGTGATAGAACAGGCTGCTGCCTTACAGCGCTTTCATACCGAGTTTGGTATGAGCCATGCCATGATTGCTGACGTGGTCGGAAAGGCGAGAACCACGGTATCAAACTTACTGCGTCTTAATCACTTGCATGAAGAGGTCAAAACGCATTTAAGCGAAGGCCACTTAGATATGGGGCATGCGCGCGCACTTTTATCACTGTCCTCTGAGCAGCAGCCGATTATCGCTGAGAGGATCATAGAGTCTTCTATGACTGTCCGTGATGCAGAAAAACTTGTAAAGTCTATTTTAAACCCTGAAAAAAGCAGTAAGCCTGCCACACTTGAAGCAGATGCAGAAGTGGAGAAGCTCAGTCAGCAGTTATCAGATTATCTGGGGGCTACCGTAAAATTAAAGCAGAAAAAAGGTGGCAAGGGCAGTATGGAGATATTCTTCCAAAGTCACGAAGAGCTTGAGTCACTGCTACAGCACTTTAAGACATAGTCCAAAAGCTTGAAGGACAGCTTTACTGTTATTATTCAAGCCAGTCAAAGGCGAGCCATATAATATAGTTAGCTTAAAGCTGTCAGCAGTTTTGCTAGCGCTTTAAATTATAATTGATAATAAGGCATATGATGACTAATCCATCGGCTAATCAGGCGTCGTCAACTTCTTCTGGCCAGAGTCACCCGCCAAAGCCTGTCTCTGGCAACCCAGAAACAAAAACCCGTACTCAAACTTATTTGCGTTTAATGCAATATATTAAGCCTTATTGGTGGGCGATTGCCTTAACCATAGTAGGCTTTGCAATCAACTCCGCCACTGAGGTGGGTATTGCTAAGTTAATTCAGTACATCACAGATGCCATTAACCACGGCAATCAGTCGCAGCGCAACTTGTTTCCCTTTTTGATTGTGTTGCTATTTTTTGTGCGGGGATTAGGCTCTTTTTTGGGCAACTATTTCTCAGCTTTAATCTCACGAAACCTCGTCTATAAACTGCGTGTTGAAGTGTTCGATAAGCTGCTGCGGCTACCAAACGCTTTCTTTTTAGCCAATCCCTCAGGCACCATCTCCTCCAAGCTTATCTTTGATGTCGAGCAGGTGACATCTGCCAGTACCGACTCGTTAAAGACCATGCTGCGTGATGGCTTAACGGTGGTCTCTTTATTGGGCTATTTGTTGTACTCCAACTGGCGATTAAGCTTAATCTTATTTGTGGTGCTACCACCGATTTTGTTATTGGTACAAAAGGCGTCTAAGCGCTATCTTAAGCTGTCAAAAGGTATTCAGCAGACCATGGGGGATGTCAGCCACATTACCAATGAGGTTATCACAGGCTATCAGGTGGTCAAAAACTATGGCGGTCAAAGCTACGAGCAAGGCCGCTTTGAAAGAGCCTCGCTAAAAAACCTGAAGCAGGGCATGAAAATTGTGGTGACCAATAGCATTAATACCCCTGCAGTACAGCTGTTAATGGCTTCTGCTTTGGCCGTTGTGATTTGGCTGGCGCTGCGTCCTGATGTCATCTCCAATACCACGGCAGGTGAGTTTATTGCCTATTTGACCGCCGCCGGTCTACTTAGTAAGCCAGTACGTAATCTGACGGATGTCAATGAAAAACTACAGCGTGGTATTGCCGCTGGTGAATCTATCTTTGCGCTTTTAGATGAGCCTGAAGAGCAGGATACAGGAGAGCATTTAGATAAGGCCAAAGGCGAGATTCGCTTTGAGCATGTCTCTATGCAGTATCCTGATGGTACCCAGGCTTTAAAAGACTTTAATCTGACAGTTAACGCTGGTGAGACAGTCGCCTTCGTCGGCAAAAGTGGCGCCGGTAAAACCACCTTGGTCAACTTATTAACACGTACTTTAGACCCCACTGAAGGCACCATCTATTTAGACGGTCTACCTCTAAATCAGATCTCACTAACGGCGCTACGGGCTCAGGTGGGTATGGTCAATCAACAAGTGGTCCTATTTAATGATACAGTGCGCCATAACATTGCTTATGGCGACTTATCGACCAAGACTGATGAGCAAGTGGTAACGGCAGCCAAAGCTGCTTTTGCGCATGACTTTATCATGGCATTGCCGCAAGGATATGACAGTAATATTGGTGCCGAAGGCCTACAGTTATCTGGCGGTCAGCGTCAGCGTTTATCGATTGCACGCGCCTTACTAAAAGATGCACCGGTACTGATATTAGATGAGGCCACCAGTGCTTTGGACAACGAGTCTGAGTACTATATTCAGCAGGCATTGGATAACGTGATGCAAGATAGAACCACCTTGGTTATTGCGCACCGTTTAACCACCATTGAGTCCGCTGACAAAATTGTAGTGATGGAAGGTGGGCGCATTATTGAATCAGGCACACATGAGTCTTTGATGGCCTTGTCGGGGCACTATGCGCACATGTATGATAGAGATTTTGCAGAGAGTGAGTTTAATAAAAACCACTGAGGTTATAAATACAGTGATAACCTAACATATGGATTAACATCTAAAATAGCCTAAGCAGTAAAGTACACACTTCGTAAGCTACCCTGTTTAAAATGGGCCGTGTTATGAAGCGTATGTCTTGTTAATACTCGCTTAGGCATCTTCTCTTTTCTACTTTTGTAGCCTTCATTATGACCACACTGCCATCAAAAAATAATGCCAACCAAACGACGCATGCAGCTAAGGCGCAAGCTGAGAGTCGCGCAGAGAACAGCGCCTCAAATCTTGAGCTTGGGCTGGTTAATGCATGGCAAAAGCAGGCTTGGTGGCTGTGGTTATTATGGCCGTTCAGTGGTCTATATGGGGCAGTAACTTATCTTAGACGTAAGCTGTATAAAACAGGGGTATTGTCCTCTTATAAAGCGCCTGTCCCAGTGTTGGTGGTGGGAAACATTACAGTGGGCGGTAGTGGTAAAACGCCGCTGATCATCGCACTGGTCAATTATCTACAACAGCAAGGTATCATTGTCGCAGTGATAAGCCGTGGCTATGGTGGAGATGAGTCAGCGATGCCGCAGGTCGTCACCGTAGACAGTAAGCCTAGTGACGTGGGCGATGAGCCCTGCTTAATTGTACGTGAGACTCAAGCAGTGGTTGCGGTATGCCCCAATCGTCAGCAGGCCATTGCCAGTATCATGCAATATCAGCCTGCCACCGAACTTATCATCGCTGATGATGGCTTACAGCACTATAAGCTGCAGCGTGATCTTGAGTGGATTGTGGTAGATTGTGCACGTGGCTTTGGTAATAAACAGCTGTTGCCTACTGGGTTTTTGCGTGAGCCGATTCGCCGACTCAGACAAGGTACGGTGATTTATCATCAGTCGCCCACTAAGTTTAACGCCGATAGCGCACCCTCAGCGGAGCCCAAGCTCACCATGCATTTGCAGCCGGGTAAGCTTACCCCATTATTAGCCCATCAAGCGGCTATCAATCCTGCTACTGTTAATCAAGTATATGCTGTGAGCGGGATTGGTTATCCACAGCGGTTTTTTAATACCCTAAGCGCACTAGGCTATGAGGTGATTGAAAAACCCATGCCCGACCATCATCAGTTTACTGCTCAAGATTTGGCCAGTTTGACTGAGTATCCGGTAGTTATTACTTCAAAAGATGCGGTAAAAATTGCGCCTTTGGTGGCCTCTAGCCCTGAGTTGCAGCAGTTGTCTATCTGGGTGTTACCGGTACAAGCGGTCTTATCCCAGCCTTGTTATCGCACTTTAATGAGTCAGCTGGCCTCGCTGGGTATTAACAGTTAGACTGCGGGCCTAAGTATATTCAGCTGATATGATTTTATGGATAATTAAAGCCAATAATGTGCAGTGCGGTATGTTTAGCGGTCACTGCTTGCACTAAATAATCTGCTTGCATTAAATAATAAAGAGAGCGTTTATGACCTTAGTATCTGACTTAGCCCTCCCAAAGCCAAAAGTACATATTGTAATTCCAGCCCGCTTTAAGAGCACCCGTTTGCCCGGTAAGCCGCTATTAGAGATTCATGGTAAACCTATGATTCTTTGGGTGGCACAAAAAGCCAGTCAAGCTACCTTTGCGGATGACTTGTGTATTGCCACTGATGATGAGCGCATTGCAGCAGTATGCCAGCAAGCTGGTTATGAGGTAGTGATGACCGATGCCCATCATGCCTCAGGTACCGATAGACTCAGTGAGGTGGCACAAAAAAAAGGCTGGGACGCAGAGGATATCGTGGTCAATATGCAAGGTGATGAGCCTTTGGTGCCGCCACAGCTATTAGAGCAGGTCAAAGACTTGTTAGTAAATAAACCCGATTGCGTGATGGCCACCTTATATGAGCTTATCTTAGATTACCAAGAATTCATGCGTCCTTCGGTCGTCAAAGTGGTGACTGATAACTTAAAGCATGCCCTATACTTTAGTCGTGCGCCTATCCCTTGTGATAGAGACCATGCGATGGCGATGGTGCAGCAGCCTGAGGGATCGCATCAGCCACCGCTGACAGTGCCTAAGCAGGCTTACCGTCATCTAGGTATCTATGCGTATCGTGTAAAACTACTGCAAGACTTTGTGCGCTGGTCGCCGGGCATCTTGGAGAATTTAGAGAGCTTAGAGCAGCTGCGGGTGCTTGAAAATGGAGGCAAAATTGCCATCGAAGCTGCCTCGGTTCAGCTGCCGCCAGGAGTAGATCTGCAAGAGGATTTAGACCGTCTTAACGCATTGCCGATTAGCGAGCTACAGTAAGTAGAGGGTTAGATAGGTTTGAGTCTATATTTATCAACTTCCACCCATTCTTTATTAGGAAATCTATAAATCATGAGCACTGAGCAGCCGGTCTATTTTGCCCCAGTATTACCTTGGCAGCAAACTGCTTGGGACAACTTGATAGCACGCTATGAGCGTCTACCGCATGGCTTGTTATTTGCTGGGATGCAGGGTATTGGTAAACGTGCTTTTGTATGGCGCTTTGTGGCTTGGCTACTTTGTGATAATCGTGAGCAGCCAAGCTCGCAGCAAGGCGCATGTGGTCAGTGTCAAAGCTGTCAATGGCTCGCCTCTGGGACGCATCCTGATTTGCAGGTGTTGCCCATCAGCAGTTTGCCAAGTTTAGAGGTGGAGGCCGCAACCGCAACCAAAGGCGGTAAATCCAATACCAAAAAAGCGTCTGAGAATGAGGCGGCTAAAGCTTTGGTAAAGCCGTCTATAAAGATTGATGACATTCGAGAGCTGCAGCCTTTTATTAGCCAGGGCAGTAGTGGACGCCGGGTTTGCGTTATTGATTATGCCGATAAGATGACAGTGGCTGCAGCCAATGCGCTGCTTAAAACCTTAGAGGAGCCGCGTGAGGGCATTCATTTGCTGCTGATTAGTGATATGCCTACCAAATTATTGCCCACCATCAGAAGCCGGGTGCAGCAAGTGGCGATGGATCCTATAGCGCATGAACAGGTTTTTGCTTATTTAGAGAATCATGTCTCACAACACACTCAAAACCCCGCTCAATCGGATAATGCGGCGCCTTTATCTGAGCAAGTGGCCCAAGCATTGAAGCTGTCTAATGGCGCGCCGCTGGCTGCCTTAGAGATGCTAAGCAGTGCTTGGTACCAGCAGCGTGGTACTTGGGTTAAGGTTTGGCTGGCCCTCAGAGCCGGCAAGCGCAGCGCCATAGCGGCCAGTGATTATTGGCAAAAGCAGCTGTCTTTGGATGACTTTATTAAACTATCAGAATTTATGCTGATGGACTTTAGCCGTCAATGCTTAGGGGTGCCCACCTTGCAGCAAGATTTGGCATTGGCGCAATATCAATCTATTACTGAGCTTAAGCTTGAGTCCATCCAAGCGTTAATGACTGTGATTGAAGATGTGAAAATAGCGTGTCAGCAAAACGTCAACGATAAAATGGCTTATGATCAATTATTGGCAGCGTTAGCCTGGTTATAACCGCATAAAAAAAGAGCCTCGATTCATCACCGAGGCTCTTTTTTTAGCTGTGCTTAACTTATTTTATCTTTATTAAAATAGCTAAGGGCTTATTTTTCTAAAATACAAGTGACACCTTGACCACCTGCTGCACAGATTGAAATCAGTGCACGGCCTGATCCTTTTTGATCCAGTAACTTAGCAGCAGTGGCTAGGATACGACCACCGGTTGCTGCAAATGGATGGCCTGCAGCCAGTGATGAGCCATTAACGTTTAGTTTACTGCGGTCAATAGACCCTAGTGGGGCATCAAGACCCAAACGCTCCTTACAGAAAGTCTCATCTTCCCAGGCGGCTAGAGTCGACAGTACTTGTGAGGCGAAGGCTTCATGGATTTCATAGAAGTCAAAGTCTTGTAAAGTTAGGCCAGCGCGTGCAAGCATACGAGGTACAGCGTAAGCAGGTGCCATTAACAGACCTTCTTTAGGGCCATTTTTACCAATAAAATCAACAGCAGCAGTTTCTTGATGGACAATATAAGCCAGTGGTTTTAGGCCATGAGCTTCAGCCCACTCATCTGTACCCAGTAGGACACAAGAAGCACCATCGGTTAGAGGGGTAGAGTTGGCTGCTGTCATGGTTGGGTTAGCGTTACGTTTACCAAATACAGGTTTTAGCGTCGCTAATTTTTCTAGTGAAGAGTCTGGACGTAAGTTGTTATCACGGGTTAAGCCCTTGTATGGGGTAATTAGGTCATCAAAGAAGCCCTCTTCATAGGCACGGGCTAGGTTTTGATGGCTTTTTACTGCCAACTCATCTTGTGCTTCACGGCTGATGTTCCATTCTAAAGCGGTAATGGCCTGGTGATCACCCATAGATAGACCGGTACGTGGCTCACCATTTTGCGGCGCATCGATAAGCTCTTTTGGATTGATGCTGGTTAGGGCGCTTAGGCGCTGTTTGTTATTGCGAGCGGCGCCCAGTTTGATTAAGGCTTTGCGTAGACCATCACCCACAGCAATAGGGGCATCTGAAGTGGTGTCCACACCACCGGTAATGGCCGAATCGATAATGCCTAGAGCAATTTTATTGCTGGCAGCAAAAGTGGCTTGTAAACCAGTGCCACAGGCTTGAGAGACATCATAGGCAGGTGTTTGTGGGTCAAGAGCGGTATTAAGCGCTGACTCACGGGTTAGGTTTAAGTCACGGCTTAGTTTTAATACCGCACCGGCCACGACTTCACCAACACGCTCACCTTGTAATTCATAACGCTCAACCAGACCGTTTAAAGCGGCGCTTAACATGTCAATGTTGCTGGCGTCAGCATAGGGACCATTAGAGCGTGCAAATGGAATACGGTTACCGCCTAAAATAGCGACGCGGCGAGGAAGATTCGAGGTTTTTGAATTGTCTGACATTGAGCTTTCCTTGTTGGTTTTTGACTTATCAGCAGGTGATTGGTTAGCGGGCTTATCACCAGACTGTTTTTGGGTTTGATTGGTGTTGTCTGAAGCTTCTTGCTTGGGCGCTTCAGCAGTAGATTTGGTGGCTTGTTCTTGCGCTTGTTTAGATTCAGTTTGATTAGACTCTTTTTGAGTTTGAGCGTCGTCAGCTTTATTGTCTTTAACCTGTGTGGCTTCTTGCGCAGGCTCATCGATTTGAGACAGATTATCTTCTTGTTGTGCTTGTGCTTTGGCTTCGGCAATAATCTTTTGTTTGGCAGCGCGATCTTCGCTGATGACGGTATCTGCCTCAGTTTTTGAGGTGGAGACGACTTCTTGCTGTAATTTTGAGAAGTCTGATGTGGTGTTTGAGTCTTTGGTCGGGGCGGCATTGTTAGTATCGTTTAGTAATGACTCACCCGCTTTGTTCACTACAGTGGATGTCACCGCAGAGGATTTGTCAGCAGATTTATTTGATTGATTAGAATTACTCATTTAACGTCCTTATATTCCAAAAGTTTTATTTAAAAGCCACCCAATGAGAGTCAAAGACGGTCATTTGCAGGGCCTGTTTGCTTTAGGTGCTTGCTATAATCGTATATAATCCCAGTTCATTGTTATTCAAATTGTTGTTTAGATTACAGCAATATACTTGTTAGGCAAGTAGAGATAATTTTAACATTGTTACTAAAGCATTGTATGGCGTGTTGGTCTATAATAATATAATGTTATCGTTGTTAAGTGCACTCATAACATTAGGTTTTATTTTATCACATCATTAATAATAGGCAATCTTATATCGTTTCTGTTAGTGGGCAACTCGTTACCAGTGTGAAGCGAATGTTGCTAAGATAAAACTTAGATACCCTGCATTTACATGAGGGCCGTATCTCTTTGATATTAAGGGTTGCACTGATAATCAGCGGTAGTAGTTAGTAAGTTTTAAGGCGTCGTGAGGTGGGTGAGCTGTGCACGATTTAGTAGTAAATATGAACTGATCAGTCGCAGTTTTCTGTGTAATAACCCTTATTAAATCTGAAAATATCACTCATTATCATGACCCTGAATTGCTAAAGCATTCTATTGTTTCATCCACCATATTATAAATTAGGAGATATTATGTCAGATCGCTATGGAGAGTTTGTACAGTCACCGCTAGGAAAAAAAGTGGCTAAAAATTTAGGACTGCCTTTACCGACTAAACTAGATCGTTTTGAGCCGGGTGAAAAAGTCGTCCGTGGTAGCGTATTATTTGGCTCAGCCTCAGGAGACGATAGCCGTCTAAGTGATGCCATCGCCCAAGTGTTAAATTCACTACATGCTGACGTGTACGTTGCTGGCGATGATGCACACAAAGACGTTTTGTCAGGCGCAGGCGTAGAAGCCAAAGACAGCGAAGGGCACACTGAAAAATATAAAGTATTGGTTTTTGATGCCAGTAACATTGCTCATGCCCCTGACTTAAAAGAGATGTATGACTTTTTCCATCCTGTGGCACGTCAAGTTGAAAAATCAGGCCGTGTGATCATTATTGGTCGTCCACCAGAAGAGTGCGACCGTATTGGCAAAACATTATCACAGCGCGCCCTAGAAGGCTTTGTAAAGTCTGTCGGTAAAGAGTTCAAAAACGGTATTACCGCGCAGCTTATTTATGTGAGTGAAGGTGAAGAGGCGAATTTAGACTCAACGCTACGCTTCTTTATGTCGGCACGCTCTGCTTATGTTTCAGGTCAAGTGGTTCGTGTGGGTGCAGGCAGTGTGGTCGATGTAGATTGGTCTAAGCCACTGGCTGGCAAGACGGTACTTGTGACCGGTGCAAGCCGTGGTATTGGTGAGTCTATGTCACGCGTATTGGCGCGTGATGGTGCACATGTTATTTGTTTAGATGTGCCGCAGCAGCAAGCCGATTTACAAAAAGTGGCTGGCGAAATTGGTGGCTCAACTCTCGCTCTAGATATCACAGCTGATGATGCTGGCGAGAAGATTGCAGAAGCTGCAGCCAAACGTAATGGTCTAGATGCCATTATTCATAACGCAGGGATAACCCGTGATAAGACACTGGCTAAGATGGATGACAAGCAGTGGGATATGGTTATCAACATCAATTTGCAAAGTATCGCCATGATTAACGATTACCTATTTGATAATGATGTATTGAATGAAAATGCACGTATCGTCTGTGTATCATCAATCTCAGGTATCGCCGGTAACCTAGGTCAAACTAACTATGCCACCTCGAAAGCGGGCGTAATCGGCTTGGTTCAAGCCACCGCTAAGAAGCTAAAAGCTGAAGGTAGAGGCATCACTATTAATGCAGTCGCACCTGGCTTTATCGAAACCCAAATGACAGCCGCCATTCCCTTGACTATCCGTGAAGCGGGCCGTCGTATGAACTCTATGAGTCAAGGTGGTCTACCCATTGATGTGGCAGAAACCACTGCTTGGTTGGCAGCACCTGCTTCAGGCGGCGTAAATGGCAACATCGTACGTGTCTGTGGTCAAAGTCTATTGGGCGCTTAATTGCCTATAAATTTTATTGCTATTTGACATGAACCCAGTCATGCTAGGTGCTAAGCCGTAACTAAATAGCAGTAATTTACCCAAACCTGCCGCTGTATTGTAAAATAGCCATCGAAGTGATGGCTATTTTACAAAGTTGAGATGACATTTTAACAAGGATTTTATATGACAGCCCGTGAATTCAAGAGCTTGCCTGAAGCCAGTAAAACCTATACCAAAATACTAAAATCATTATTACCGGTCATAGGAAAGAGCCATAAGGAAGAACAACAAGCTCTACCAGAAGCCAGCTACAAGGTCGGTGAGTTAATCATTGATCAGTCAAATCTACAAGATTACCGCCGCATTTGTGGCTTTGCCGACAATGGTCAAGTACCGCCCACTTACTTTGCGGTTTTATCTCAAACCTTGCAGATGAACATGATGGTTGATGAAGCCTTCCCATTTGCTATGCTAGGGCTAGTACACGTCACCAACTCAGTGACTCAATATCGCCGCATTGCTGATACCGAAGTGGTCACTATGGAAGTGAGCTTTGCCAATTTACGTGATCATGACAAAGGCAAGCAGTTTGACTTTGTTACCCAAGTTCACAGCGCAGATGAGCTGGTTTGGGAAGGCACCTCTACTTATCTATCCCGCCAAAAGACCAAGGGCGGTAGTCCGACCAAAAAACCAAAGGTTGTGAGCGAAACGCTTGAGGCTCAGCAAAACGATATTCACAGTATCTTTGCCGTGCCAGAAGATATCGGTCGCCGTTATGCTATGGTTTCAGGGGATTTTAACTTAATTCATTTGCATGCTGTGACTGCGAAAGCTTTTGGCTTTCCGAAAGCCATTGCACATGGGATGTGGTCAAAAGCTAAATGCTTAAGCTTTATGGATCTGCCAGAAGCTTATCGCGTGGATGTTACCTTTAAGCTGCCTATCTTCTTGCCATCAGAAGTTGAGCTTATTGGCGACAATGCAGACAACCTAAAAGACTCAGAGCAGGTTGTATTTAATCTATACAATGCTAAAAATAAAAGACCCCATTTAACCGGTGTTATCAAGAAACTGTAAGATGACAGGTACGCTGATGTTTATACCAGACGTTTTATTGGTAATAAGGGCACAGCGGCTGGTATAAAAGAAGCTGTTTAGTCAGCTAGGGAGGGACTCCTTAGCTGAATTTGTTGTGTTTTTAAGGATTTAATATGTCAAAAGATGAGGCAACGTCCGAAAATTTATCTGCTGATACTAAGGATGAAGGTGTCAGTGAGTCTGCTGAGATATCACTTGAAGCTGCTTTAGCCCCAGTATTAGAAAATGCCAAATTCCCCAATGCTCAGACTGTGGTATCAGGCAAGCTGTCTGCTGAACAGGTAGTAAAAGCGGCTGAAGCGGGTATTGAGCATATCATAAACCTACAACCTGAGTCTGAGCTAAGCTTTGATGAGCGAGCGGCGGTAGAGGCTCAGGGCATCAACTATACTCACTTGCCCATTGCTGGCGCAGAGGACTTAAAACAAGTCAATTTATTAGAATTTGATAAAGCCCTGCGCACCCATCATGGCAAAAAAACCTTAATACACTGCGGCTCAGGCAATCGTGTCGGGGCTTGTATGGCGCTGCGAGCGGGCTGGTTAAGAGGTCGCAAGATGGACACTGCCATGCAGCAAGGCAAAGAACATGGGCTAACGGGGCTAGAAGAAGAGGTGCGTATGCGCTTATTGGTACCTCGCTGATTGATTAAGAGCGCTAATAAGCTTAATGCTTTTACCTTTACCACGTTATTTGCCGATACATTGAGTGACTTTATGGATAACTTGCAAAACCAACTGACCCAAATCATGACCCAGCTACAGCTTGAAGATGCCCCTGTTGGCGGCGCTGTGGTGGTCTATCATAAAGGGCAGCTTGTGGCCCAGGCTTCTGTGGGACAAGCGACCCCGCGTTTAAGCTGGAACAAAGACAGATTGGGGCTGAATTTTTCGACTGGGAAAGGCGTATTGGTAACTTTAGTCCATATCTTAGTTTCTAATAAGATTTTGGCTTATGATCAGCCCATTAGCCAGTACTGGCCTGAATTTGCCGCCAATGGCAAGCAACAAATTACCTTGAGACAAGTGCTGACTCACCGCTCAGGACTGTTTAATATTCAAGCCATCACTGACTTTGCCCCAGAGCTGACAGATTGGCAACTGATGCTGCAGCGTGTTGAGCAGATGCCGCCCCAAGCCACCTTTAATGAGCAGGCCGAAAGTGCGTATAGTGCTTTAGTCTCGGGATGGGTGATAGGGGGCTTAATCGAGAAAGCCACTAACTTGTCTCTAAATGAAGCCTTACAGCAGTATTTGACTGAGCCCTTAGGTATCAGTGACAGTATGTATTTTGGGGTGCCGGCCGATAAGATTGGTGAGGTGGGCACGGTGGCTAGCAACTTTGACGACTTTGATACGGTGATGGGCTTAGTAGAAGCTGACGCTATCAATGAAGATGAGGCTGACAAAGCTGTCAAAAAAAGAAGTGCTAAACCCAAGCTGCGCTCTGATTCAGAGGCTACCTTGGCCGCTTATCAAAGCTTGCCAAGCTACAGCTGCTGGCAGCAGCTACTGGGTCAAAAGCAGTCTGATGCACCGCTTAAAACCTTGCAGATTGCCAATTTATACTTTGATATGAGTGGCGTTAAGATGCAAGACTTCAAGTATGCGTTGGTGCCTGCCGGCCGCTCTGAATTTAATTATCATACCCCTGAATCTTTGATGGCAAAAATACCGGCGGCCAATAATGTGGCTTCAGCCGACGCCTTGGCTAAGATGTACGCCATGCTTGCCAATAAAGGGATTTGGCAAGGCAAACGGTTGATTGATGAGTCGGTGTTTGATGAGTTATCGAGTGTTCATGTGGCAGGCAGTGATGCGATTATGCCGGCCACTCATCCTCAAAGCATGCATTGGCGCCTAGGGTATCACCGTATATTTAGCCGCTGTCAGCCTGCTGAGAATCTGCAGTATGCTTTCGGTCATATGGGTTACAACGGCTCTATGGCTTGGTGTGATACCCAAAAACAGCTGGCGGTGGCCTATGTGCACAATTATGACGTTACTATGACCACTGACATTCGTCAGTTCGCTTTAATTGAGGCTATTTTGGCGCACTTTAGCAAGTCAATTGATTAAGCGTAGATTCGTAAATTAAACCTGAAAATAAAACCAGTCAGGTTTAATTTACTTGGCGATTTTACAAGATCTGCTAGAGGTGGGCCGCTTGGCGAGATGCCTTTGCCGTTAAGCAGGTTTATTGGTGCTGCTAGGTTTAGCGTCATCAATAAGTCTGGGTGCCACTATACCGTGCAAAAATATAGAGACAATAATGACGATGCTACAGATAATCCATAAGTCTGTGGCATCATCGAGTGCAAAGACGTCTTGATTTAGAGCATAGGCTAAGTAATAAAAAGATCCGATACCGCGGATGCCTAAGCTTGAGATGACAAAACGCTCCTTATTGGGCAAATTAAGCCCAGCCAGTCCTATCCACCCAGCAGCCGGTCTTACCACGAATAAGAACAGTAAGCTTGTGGCATATACTTGCCAGCTTAAGCTTACATCTGAGCTTAAACCTTGACCCAATGCCATCCCAAATACCACCAATACCAAGGACATAAGCAGCCCCTCTGATTGCTCAGAGAAGTCATGTAATGCGGTATGGTAATCATGAGTGTGCTCGCTGTGACGGAAGGTGAAAGCGGCAATAAACACAGAGATAAAGCCGTAGGCATGCACAAATTCTGCCACACCATAAGCCAATAACGTCATCGCAATGACCACATAGCCTTGCGACATAACGGTGTCTTTATTGCTTTTTGAGAAAACCAGCTTGCTAAGCAGCTTACCAACCAAGACACCAACGGCGACACCAGCACCGACTTTCCAGAGCACATCTACACTAAGCCAGTCGACTAAAAGAGACAAGGACAGCTCATTTGCCTTACCGTAATACTCCGCAATTTTTATTGCCAGATAGACAAAAGGAAAGGCCAGACCATCATTGAGTCCTGCCTCAGAGGTAAGGGTAAAGCGCGGGGTGTCCTCATTGCCAGAATTAGGCGGGCCTACTTGAATGCTAGAGGCCAATACCGGGTCTGTCGGCGCTAAAATAGCACCTAGTAAGATAGCTGCCGCCAAGCTCAAGCCAAAAATATAATAGCCAAGCGCTGCCATTGCCGCGATACATAAAGGCATGGTGATGAGCAATAGCCGAAAGGTGGGCCGCCAATGCTTATAGCTAAGCGGGGTATCAATCTTTATACCGGCACCAACTAAGGATACCAGTACCACAAGCTCACATACCTTTTCGACCACCTCACCATTGGCGATAGGATTTAAAAAGGGGAGCGCAGACCAAAAATAACCCATGAGTAAGCCAAAGCTTACCTGTAGCATCGGCAAAGATAAGGGCAGACGTTTTAAAAAAACAGGGGATAGGGCACCAAACAAAAAGGCGATGCCACACACTAGAAGAAACTGATTGTAGTTTTCAAGCATCAGAGTATCGATAATTTGAGTTAAGAAGAAAAAACACTGTCAATAGTAGGGCTTAGTATTGGTCAGTAACAGAGATTAATAATGGCGTATCTGCCCGGCATTAAACATTGTTTTTAGGTAATATTTATCGAAAGAAGCCGACTGTCAGTGACGGGTAGTGAGCTTTAAATAGTGACTTATGCTAAGTGACAAGTGCGGGGCATAAGAGGTAAAAAAAACGTCTGCCCACAACGCATAGTCTGCCACTGCAGTATATTTTCAACCCCCTGCTGTGGAGATAAGGGGTCTGTCACTCGCCCAGTCGGCCTCAAAAGTATTGTAACAAATAAAGCGGATAAAATAGCGGTTATTATGCCTTACTCTTGTACTAAGTCGATTTGCCAATTGCTGGCTTGAATGATTAGATTTAAGTTACGCAGCTTCATTGCTAAGTCATCTGCTTGTTTTTGAAGTGCGGATACTGAAATCATAACCCGCCATTTGATTTCGCGCGGGCTATAGCGGTCCACCTCATTACTGGCGGCTGCTATGGCCTCGACAAGCAACTTGTGACGCATCTGCAGCATATCGCGCTGTGCCAATAGGCTTAGCATGGACTGACCTTGTTCCGTGGTGGCAATGGCATTAGTGCGATGAATGCGCTCTATTAAATTGGAAAGCTCGCTTATGACTTGATTGGCCTCGACAAGCAACTCTTCAGGTGCTTCATTGGGAGTGTCTCCTTCTTGTACTTTGACATTATTGGCAATTCTGGCGTTAAGCTGAGCCAGTTTTTTTTGTAAGTCACTGCGAATAAGTAAGGCTTCGGCAAGTTTCATAATATCTCAACTTCTCTTTATTTATAGGATTGTAAGATAACCTCTGCCGGTGTTATTGTCTATAAGGATTATGAGAGTCGATAGTGTCATTAAGCATAAACCAACGTAGTTTTATTGATTTTTATACTAAAAAAAGGGTAATGTGATGGAAAATTATGATGCACAAGCACTACAGAAAAAATATGAGCATTGGCATGATTTGCATCAGCAGATACATGAAGCTCAGGAGAAATGGCGAGAAGCCAGTGCCTTATTGTCTGAATTGCAAACGTATTACCAAAGTGAGCAGTGGCGAAGAGATTATGAAAACAACGTCGCTGTTGAGTGTGCAGATAATGTGCACTCTATCCTCAGCGAAGATGCGCTATGGAGTGCATTAACTGACCATCAAGAGCAGGCCATTCGTTGGATGCGGCTGGGATTAGATGCTATAGACCATTAGCGTCTGGCCTAAAATAAGCTGTGGCCTAACGTGATCTAACACTGTACAAAAAAAGCCAGCATCGGCTGGCTTTTTTTTGAGTTTTTATTCATTTTACAGCGTATTAACGTTCAACTTGACTCACATCACGTACCGCACCGGTATCCGCGCTGGTGGTCATGGCGGCGTAGGCACGTAGGGCTTGACTGACATGGCGCTCGCGACTTTCAGGTTTCCAAGCTTTGCTACCACGTGCTTCCATCTCTTCACGGCGGCGGGCAAGCTCACTGTCAGAGACCTCCAGGTTAATACTGCGATTTGGAATGTCGATGTGGATGGTATCACCCTCATTTACTAGACCAATAGCGCCACCTTCGGCAGCTTCCGGGCTGGCATGGCCGATTGATAGACCCGAGGTGCCCCCAGAGAAGCGGCCATCGGTTAATAGCGCACACTCTTTACCCAAGCCTTTTGATTTTAAGTAAGAAGTCGGGTAGAGCATCTCTTGCATGCCCGGGCCACCTTTCGGGCCTTCATAACGGATAATGACAATATCACCGGCCACGACTTTGTCCGCCAAGATGGCCTCTACGGCGTCATCTTGTGACTCAAACACACGGGCACGGCCAGTAAAGGTTAGGATGCTGTCATCAACGCCAGCAGTTTTTACCACGCAGCCACGCTCAGCGATATTGCCGAACAATACGGCCAGACCGCCGTCTTTAGAATAAGCATGCTCGGCAGAGCGGATACAGCCAGACTCACGGTTTAGATCCAGATTGGACCAGGCTTTATTTTGTGAGAAAGCTTGGGTGGTACGTACGCCGCCTGGTGCTGCGATATACAAATCACGTGCCGCTTCATGATTGGGATGATCAGTATTCATCACATCCCACATCTCAAGCGCTTCTTGCAAGGTCTTGGCGTGAACGGTTGGCAAGTTTGTGTGCAATAGACCGGCACGATTTAGCTCGGCCAAAATTGCCAATACCCCGCCGGCACGGTGCACATCTTCCATATGGTATTTTTGGGTAGCAGGCGCCACTTTTGATAAGCAAGGCACGCGGCGACTTAACTGGTCGATATCGGCCATTTTAAAGTCAACTTCTGCTTCATGCGCAGCGGCCAATAAATGCAAAATGGTATTGGTTGAGCCGCCCATGGCGATATCAAGGCTCATGGCATTTTCAAAGGCTTCTTTGGTGGCAATAGAGCGTGGCAGGGTTGACTCATCGTCCTGCTCATAGCGGCGTTTTGCTAAATCAACAATACGGCGACCGGCTTCTAAGAACAGGGCTTCACGCTTGGCATGAGTGGCTAGCAATGAACCGTTACCGGGCAAAGATAAACCTAAAGCTTCGGTTAAGCAGTTCATTGAGTTGGCAGTGAACATGCCTGAGCATGAGCCGCACGTTGGGCAAGCGGAGCGCTCAATCTCTAACACGTCAGCATCGCTTACGTTGTCATCAGCGGCGTCAATCATGGCATCCACAAGATCAAGCTTACGGATTTTTTTGCCATCTTCATTGACGGGGGCATCAAGATTATGACTGGGCGCTAGATCTTCAGCCAATACCTTGCCGGCCTCCATAGGGCCACCCGAGACAAAGATAACTGGGATGTTTAGGCGCATGGCTGCCATTAACATACCTGGGGTGATTTTGTCGCAGTTTGAGATACATACTAACGCATCTGCGCAGTGGGCATTGACCATATACTCTACAGAATCTGCGATTAAGTCACGGCTTGGCAAGGAGTACAGCATACCGCTGTGACCCATGGCAATGCCATCATCGACCGCGATGGTGTTAAATTCTTTGGCAACCCCGCCCACACGCTCAATTTCACGGGCAACCAGTTGGCCCATGTCTTTTAGATGGACGTGACCTGGAACAAACTGGGTGAAGGAGTTGGCAATGGCGATAATTGGCTTATCAAAGTCACCATCAGTCATACCTGTGGCACGCCATAATGCACGGGCACCAGCCATATTGCGGCCTGAAGTTGAGGTCTTAGAGCGGTATTGCATATAACATCCTTTTTATCTTAGGTATTGAATTACTCAATAGGTATTGTAACCTATAAACACAGATTTGGTTAAAGCAAAAAATATTGATTAAGTATAAATTAAAATTATGATTTAACTCAAAAAATATTAGACCAAGCGGAGCTCAATGGCCTCTTGTAATTGGGTAAGTTGTGGTTTTTGATCCTCAAGTAATGCCAATATTGTCAGCGCATATTGAGCCGGTAGTACCTGATAGCCCTCTAAGCGCTCAAGCGCCATCCACTCATCCTCTGCTGTGACTACCAAAGGCTGAGTGCTTTTATTAAGTACAAACACATCGCCATAAAAGTGCCAATCTTGCATAGAGGCTTGTAGGGCCTCGGCCTTATTTTGGGTATAAATAGGATCACGATCTTTAGCCGTGTTGGTGAATTTTAGGCGCAGTGCAATTTGCAACCGATCACAAAACATCACTAAGGTGCCGGTGACTTTCACTTGCCAAGGGGTTTTTACCAAGTCCTCACTGATGCCTATAAGTTTGGCCGCGTCTGCGGCAAACATGGGGGTTTGAAACTGTTTTAATAGCTCGGCAGTTAGGGGATGAGCGGACTTAATATCATCGCTTAGCGCATCATAATGATATAAAAATGGCAACTTCTCATCTTGACTGATGCTTTTGTCAATAATTTTGCAATTGTGAATCTGCCACGGCGTATCATTGGTGAGTAAGTCATTGAGTATCAAGGTGTTAGGATCGGCGGTGAGCTTTGGTGCATCCGTTAGGCTCAGATGGGATGCTTGTAAATTAGGGGCGGGGAAATCTGTATTCATAACAGGCTCTCAAAAGTAGCGTAGGATTAAGGAGCAGCGCTGCGCAAAGAAATGGCACCCATATCACGCTGGATAATATTCGTCAGCAGCAGCTTGGTCACCTCAAGCTCAGTGACGGCGTCTGGCAGCACCTCAAAGCCATGATATGGGGAGGTGTCAATGCTATTTAACGCCACAAAATCAGCCAATCTAAGCATTTGCATGCCGGCATAACCACAAGGGTTAATGGCATTAAAGGCACCCAGATCACAAGTGAGGTTTAGGGCAATGCCGTGGTAGCTAAAGCCGTGCTTAATCTTAAAGCCCAATGAGGCAATCTTACCGAGCATCAGCTCATCTTTGTTATAAATATAAACACCGGGCGCATCTTTACGGGCTTTGGCATAAAACTCTGTAGCGGCTGGCTGACGGCTTAATACCGTATTTAACACATCTTCAATGCTTTGCTCTGCATGTGATACCAAGTCTCGCACCGACCAGCCGGCATTATTTAAGTCAATCAGCCAATAAATGACCAATTGCCCTTTGCCATGCCAGGTGACTTGGCCACCACGATCGGTATGGATAATGGGTGTATCACCGCGCTGTAATATGTGCTCTTCTTTGCCGGCTTGACCGAGGGTATAAACATCCTTGTGCTCGACAATCCACAGCTCATCGGGGGTGATAATGCCTTGGCGTTTTTGTTCGATACGCTTTAAAGTATGGCTCAGCATAGCAGCGTGCGTCTGCTCATAATCGGCATCAATTAAGGTACGTAATTTAAAAGCGCTTGGCGCTTTGGCGTCGCCTATAGCGTCGCTTTGGGTTTGGTTGTGAGTAGAAATCATAATCAGCTATTGTTTTATTTGGAGGTTATAGCATATCATGGGGTCATCGAGCTCGCCATAGCTGAACACTGCTATATTGATTGCTTTTTTTAAGTGTCGTATGAGCGACCAAAACTTTCATTTTATGACCTTTGTTTGAATTTGCTCTGTATTATTTGTAAACCTGTTGTCTTCCTAATTCTTCTACTTTGTTGTATCGATTCCATGCAATCGATGCCTTAAAAGGACTTTGTTCAATGAAAAAATCTGCCTTACGTAAAGCTGTAAAAAACAAAAACATCGTAATCACTGGAGGCTCTAGTGGTATTGGCGAGAGCACCGCTTACTTGCTAGCAGAGGCGGGCGCGCATGTGATTTTAATTGCCCGATCTGTCGATAAGCTTGAAGCAGTACAGGCCAAAATTACAGCCTTTGCCGGTAAGGCCAGCATTTATAGCTGTGACTTAACGGACATGGACGCCATTGTAGAGACAGCCCAACAGATTTTAAAAGAGCATAAGCATGTAGATATCTTAGTCAATAATGCAGGCCGCTCAATCCGCCGCTCTGTTAATGAGTCACTCGATCGCTTTCATGACTTTGAGCGCACCATGAGCATCAACTATTTTGGTGCCGTTAAGTTGGTGTTAGAGTTTATCCCAGGTATGATGAAGCGCAAAAAGGGTCAGATTATTAATATCTCATCGATTGGGGTACTGGCCAATACGCCTCGTTTTTCGGCCTATGTGGCATCAAAAGCTGCCCTTGATGCGTTCAGCCGCTGTGTGGCTGCTGAAGTAAAAGGCAAAAAAATCCATCTGACTTCTATTTATATGCCTCTGGTGCGTACGCCTATGATTGCACCGACTAAGATGTACAACTACATGCCCGCGCTAAGCCCGCAAGAAGCGGCAAACTTGGTGGCCAAGGCCATTATCGAAAAGCCGGTCAGCATCTCAAGCAACATGGGCCGTTTTGCATCAGCCACCTATTCTTTAGTGCCCAAATTTAACTTAGGTATTCAGTCTTTGGGCTATCGCATTTTCCCAGACTTTAAGGCCGCTAAGCAGAAAAATGCGAAGCCCAATGTGCTTCAAAGAGCCTTTGCTCGGATTTTGCCTGGTGAGCCACATTAATAATTTATTACGTTATATGAATGATTTAAAGCAGAATACGACTCTTATTTATGCTATCTTTTTTAGTCATTAGTTTAAGTTAACCTATGTTTAGCTAAAGCTTGGTGTTATTGGCCGGATCATAACGGGTTGTTCACTCTTGGATTATCGCGTTATGCTGCATAAATTTACTCATAACCATCAAAAGGATATTTGAATGAGTCAAAGTATAGTTAGGACCACTGAGCAATTGAACGCTCAATTTGAGCATATGCGTGAGCTGACTCGAAAAAAGCCCATTAACGACTGGTCAGATAGAGAGGCTTTATTAAATAGTTTGTCGGCGATGCTTACCGAAAACAAAAAGCGTTTTGCCGAAGTGATTAGCCAAGATTTTGGCAATCGTAGTCAAGATGAAACTCAGTTTGCAGAAATTTTTCCAAGCTTACAAGGCATCGCGCATGCCAAAAAACATGGCAAGTCTTGGATGAAGACCCGCCGCGTGTCTATTTCTACCTTTTACCGCCCTGCCCATAATGAGCTTCAGCCGCAGCCTTTAGGGTTGGTGGGTATTATGGTGCCTTGGAATTACCCGCTGTTTTTAGCTGTCGGCCCAATGATTGATGCGCTGACTGCAGGCAACCGTATTATGATAAAAATGAGTGAATCGGCTCCGTTATTTGCCGAAACCTTTGCCGAAGCGGTGGCTGAATATTTTCCGTCTGATGTGGTGTCTGTGGCCGTCGGTGAGTTAGATTTGGCAGTGGCCTTTAGTGGCTTGCCATTTGATCATCTGCTCTATACTGGGTCGACCAATGTGGGTAAGCAGGTTATGGCGGCAGCAGCGCCGAATTTGACCCCAGTAACTTTAGAGCTTGGCGGCAAATCTCCAGTTGTGGTACTAGAAGATGCCAATTTAGAGACAGTGGTTAATCGTATTATGATGGGTAAGACGCTTAATGCTGGCCAAACCTGTATTGCGCCGGATTATGTGCTTATTCATTCAAATCTGCACAGCAAGTTTGTGAAGCTTGCTAAAGAGTGGATGATTAACCATTATCCAGATATTGCCAACAATGCTGACTATACACGTATTATTAATGCCAGTCAGTTTAAGCGGGTGCAAGGCTATCTTGAGAAATTGCCACATGAGCAACTGGTCCCGTTAACCGACATCGCGGCCAATGCAGATACCCAGTTTATGCCGCCGGTAGCGGTACTTAATCCAGCCCCTGACAGTGAGGTTATGCAAAATGAGCTGTTTGCACCGATTGTTCCGCTAGTGCATGTCAATGGGGTGCGTGATGCGGTAGAGTTTATCAATAGCCGTCCCAGACCTTTGGCATTATATATCTTTGGCGAGGACAATTCAGATATTGAGTATGTGCGTAATTATACCGTATCGGGCGGTGTGGCCATTAATGAAGTGATTATGCACGTGGCACAGCATGAGCTGCCCTTTGGTGGTGTGGGTCATTCAGGCATGGGTGCTTATCATGGTCAAGCAGGTTTTGAGCGTCTAAGTCACATGAAGCCGGTGTTTGTGCAATCAAAATTCAATGCGCTAAACATCATGTTGCCGCCTTATAGCGACTTATTTAGAAAAGGGTTGGACTTTTTGTCTAAGTAAAGGTTGTGAATTGACCTAAGAGACTCAAGACAATAACCACACCCAATTTACCAAGTCTATATTAGTCTCATAAAAGGCCCTTCTATCATAGAGGGGCCTTTGTTTTTGGTAGCTGTGATCAACACCAAAACCTAACTAAAACAAAGAGATAAAAGGAAATTATGATTGTTATCAATAAACATATTCATTTAACCGACAAAGAAGTCGAGCTTCACCCAATGCGGGCGCAAGGCGCGGGTGGCCAAAATGTGAATAAGGTGTCCTCTGCCATTCATCTGCGCTTTGATATTGTTGCCTCAAGTCTGAGTGATGCTGTCAAGCAGCGGCTGCTTGATAGCAAAGACAGCCGCATTAGCAAAGAGGGCGTGCTTATTATAAAAGCGCAGCAGCACCGCACCCAAGAGCGCAATAAACTTGATGCTATTGAGCGCTTAAAAGACTTTATAAAAAAGGGTACTGAGGTTAGCAAAACTCGAACACCGACCAAGCCTAGCCGCAGTGCCAAACGCAAACGTACCGACAGTAAAGTGCAGCGCGGCAGAACCAAGGCGCTACGTGGTAAGGTCGATTTTGAGTAGGACACAATGCTGGCTTGAGGGGCATGCTGTGGGGCAGGCGTTGTTTAGTGATCGTCAAGTGTAACGCTACACTCTGTATTGGTAATTTTTAACAGATTACGGTATAAACAATATAGATATTTTTCACAATAATATAAAACAATTTTGATTCCCATAATAAAATAGGTACTCCCTTGCGCCCACTTAACTTGCGTCACCCTCGCTCTATCAAACATTACTCCCTGATGGGCTTGCTGCTACTGTGTCTGTCTATGTGGTCTGCGCCGGTTATGGCCGCTTGTGGTGCAGGCGATGGCAAGCCGGTGAAGTTTGGCTCCTTAACTTGGGAGAGTGGCCAATTTATCTCCTCTGTGCTACAAATCATCGCAGAAGATGGCTATGGCTGTGATACCGATCTGGTGCCGGGTGCAGGCCCTGCGTTAGAGACGGCATTGGCACAAGATGACATACAAGTGATTGGCGAGCAGTGGGTGGGGCGCTCGCCTATTATGGAGGAGGCGATTGCCGCAAATAAGGCCGCCGTCATTGGGGATACCTTACAGGGCGGTGCTACTCAAGGTTGGTATGTGCCCAAATACGTCCTTGAAGACAATCCTGGGCTAACAAGTTATCAAGATTTACCTAAATATGCCCATCTATTCACCGATCCTGAAGACCCTACCAATGCGCGATTTTTAAATTGTCCCACGGGGTGGACTTGTGAGATATTTAATACGCATTTGCTAAAAAACACCGGCTTGACCACACCCAACAGTGAGGGCGTAAAATTTAATAATGTCCATCCAGGCACCGGTGCGGCGCTAGATGCTGCGATAGCCTCAGCCTTTGAGCAGCGCAGGCCTTTGTTGTTTTATTACTGGCAGCCAACCGGTCTTATGGCCAAATATGACTTTGCTGAACTTGCTTTTGCCAAACACGATGAGCTGTGTTGGGATAAGCTGCTTGATGCAGAGAGTCAGACCGACTGTGTGTCAGGTTTTCCGGTATCGAATCTAGGGATTGCGGTCTCCGCCCCTTTTATAAATACCTATCCACAGCTGGCCACTGCCTTTAAAAAAGTGCAGTTCGCCCCTGATACCCTAAACGGCGCTATTTTGCAGATGAGTGAGAATAAGCGCAGTGGGGAGGCGCAAGCCCGTCTGTTTTTACAACAAAACCCTAAGCTATGGCAGCAATGGGTGACACCTGAAGCAGCACAAAAGTTAGCCACAGCGCTTAACGTATCTTTAGATGACTCTACAGCTGACAAGGGTACTAATATGGGTGCTAACCCTATCAATACTAGTGCAGCAGCTTTTAGCGGGTTTCCTGAGTGGTCATTTGAAAATCAATTAAATAACTCACTTAGCTATGTGGTACAAAACTTTGGCACTGTATTTCGGTCAATTAGCCACGGCACCTTGACCTATTTGTTACTGCCGATAGAAAAGCTTATGCATCTGACGCCGCCGTGGCTGATTATTGGCTTAGTGGCGCTGTTGGGCTGGCTGGCAACCCGAAAGATTTGGTTTGCGGTGACTTGTGCGCTTGGTTTGTTCTTAATTGGTGCGTTTGGACTGTGGCCTGCTTTGGTGCAGACCATGGCGCTGCTGATTGTGTCGGTAATTGTGACTATGGTCGTGGGTATTCCCATGGGTATCTTAATGGCCGGCAGTAGCAGCTTAAGAAAAGTAGTCACTCCGGTGCTCGATGTGATGCAGACCATGCCAAGCTTTGTGTATTTAATTCCAGTGCTCATGCTATTTGGTATTGGTAAAGTACCCGCCTTATTTGCCACCATTATTTATGCCTTACCGCCACTGATTCGTTTGACCATGCTGGGTATTAAGCAAGTGCCACATGAGATGATAGAGGCCGGCCGCTCTTTTGGTAGCAATCACAAACAGCTGCTAATTTGGATCAAATTGCCACAAGCACTACCCAGTATTATGGCCGGTATCAATCAGGCGGTCATGATGTCGCTGTCGATGGTGGTACTGGCCTCTATGATTGGGGCGCCAGGGCTTGGGGAGGATGTGCTGCAATCGATTCAGACGCTAAATATCGGTCAAGGTTTGCAGGCAGGCACCGCCATTGTGATTATGGCGATTATTATTGATCGTATCACTCAAGCCTTTGGGCAAGGACGGCGTGCACGTGATGAGCTTCGGCACTCAAACCACAGTCATAAGCTGTCGCCTTAACCCACTTTGTTCGCCCTATTTACTTTTTATTTATTTAGCAAAAGATGACCGCCATGAGCCACATTCAATTACAAAACGTCAGTAAAGTTTTTGATGCCACGCCAAATGAGGCTAAGCAAGTGCTTAGCCTGTTAAAGCAGGGCATGAGCAGCAGTGAAGTGCGTGAGCAGACCGGATATTCGGTAGGTTTATATGATATTAATTTGAGTATAGAGGCGGGCGAGCTGCACTGTATTATGGGGCTATCAGGCTCCGGTAAGTCCACTTTAATTCGTCATATTAATCGGCTTATTGACCCAACTGACGGCAAAATCTGGATAGACACTCAGCACAGTGTGGGGAGCGCTGATTATTTAGAAGGTGCTGAGCATATCTCTGATCAGCCGAAAGTGATTAATGTGTTAAGCCTAAGCGATAAGCCATTACAGCAGTTTCGTCAGAACAATGTCAGCATGGTGTTTCAGCATTTTGGCTTAGTGCCGCACATGACTGTGATTCAAAATGTGGCGTATGGACTGCGGGTACGAAAAATGACCAAGTCCAAGCGTCATGAGATAGCACGTCATTGGTTGCATGAGGTGGGATTAGAGGGCATAGAGACGAGCTATCCTGATGAGCTATCAGGCGGTATGCAGCAGCGAGTGGGCTTGGCGCGCGCCCTAGCGGTAGATACGCCCATTATCTTAATGGATGAAGCCTTCTCAGCACTTGACCCGTTAATTCGTGGTCAATTGCAAGACCAATTGCTTGAGCTGCAGCATAAGCTTAATAAAACTATCGTATTTATCACCCATGACATTGATGAGGCGATTAGGCTAGGTAGTCGTATTAGTATCTTAAATGGGGGACGTTTGGTACAAACAGGCACACCGCAGCAATTAAAGGCGCATCCTGCCGATGCGTATGTGGAACGCTTTATGGTGGCCAGAGGCTGACCTCTTATGTGGTAGTTATATTGCAGGCTTGTATTTTGCACAAATCAGCCTTTGCAATCTACATCAACAGCCGCCATTATAATGACATAGCCTACAGGTTATCACTATAAATAGCTTAGGTAAAATAGCCTAAGCAAATAAAAAGGTCCTATGCCCATGTCACACTCAGCCACTCAAACACCCGCTGACAAGCGCCCGCAATTAAAGCGCCTTGTCATTCTAACCGGCTTTATAGTCGCCAGTGGCACCTTATTGCCTGCCTGCGGCAAAGTATCTCAAGATAACACGCCCAAACCCACAGCAGAATCTTCGAACACAGGGGTTACTGACAGCCGTGATATGCTGCCAAGCGACGTGCTTAACCAACTAAAGGCTTTGCCACAGCTAACCCAAGGCCTTGGGCGTAATGGGGCTGAGGTCTTGGATCCTAATAAGCCAACTTTGGTGAAGTTTTGGGCAAGTTGGTGTCCGCTTTGTTTAGGGACGCTTGAGGAGACCGAAAGCTGGCGTAAAGATAACGCCTTTGACGGACTCAATGTGGTCACAGTGGCAAGCCCTGGCCATCTGAATGAAAAACAAGCGGCAGACTTTACTCAGTGGTATGCAGGCGTGCAGGCAGATTATCCTAAATTACCGGTATTAGCGGACAGCTCGGGCAGCTTAATTAAACAGCTGGGCGTGCAAGTGTATCCAAGCTGGGCTATTTTGGATAAGCGCGGTAATCTGGTGCGCCTGATTAAAGGTAACTTGAGCAAAGAGCAGGCGTATGCGTTAGCTGAAAACGCAGACAATGATTTTGCAGCGCTTAAAAATAGCAAAGCCAAGCCCACTCAAACGGGCGCTGATAGTACGGCAAGCGCTAAGTCTGGTAGTCCTAATAATAAAAACGGGGTGTATTACAACTCAGCTGGCACGCCGATTAATACCAAGACCATTTATTTGGCAGGAGGCTGTTTTTGGGGGCTAGAGGCCTATATGGAGCGAGTTGTTGGGGTCGTAGATGCCATCTCTGGCTATGCCAATGGCAACCCAAAAGTGACTGACCCAAGCTACGAGCAAGTGATCGCTGGGTCTGGTCATGCTGAGACAGTCAAAGTAGTCTATGACGCTGATAAAATCGATTTGGAAACGGTTTTAAAGTACTATCTAAGGGTAATTGACCCGACCAGTCTGAACAAACAAGGCAACGACCGTGGTGTGCAATATCGTACCGGTATTTATTATACTGATGCGTCCGATAAAGCAGCAGTTGACAAGGCGTTAGCTTCTATTAAATCTAAATATACTAAGCCAATTGTGGTTGAGCACCAGCCCTTACAAAACTTCTCATTGGCAGAAGAATATCATCAAGATTACTTGGCTAAAAACCCCAATGGCTATTGTCATATTGATTTAAGTCTAGCGGACGATAAGCTACAGTCAACCAATAAAACAGTCAAGTTGGCGGCGGCCAATACAGTTGCTGAAGCACTTAACCCCAAGCGTTATGCAAATTTTGATAAAGATGCGTTAAAAAACACCCTAACTAAGGCGCAGTATGACATTACCCAAAAGGCAGGTACGGAGCGCGCTTTTAGTCATGAATACGATCATTTATTTGCGCCAGGTATCTATGTGGATGTGGTGAGCGGTGAGCCCTTGTTCTTATCCACTCATAAGTATGACTCAGGCTGTGGGTGGCCAAGCTTTTGGCAGCCGATTGCCCCTGAAGTAGTTACTGAACATAAGGACATGGCCTTTAATATGGTGCGCACTGAAGTACGTTCGCGCGTGGCTGACTCACATCTGGGTCATGTCTTCAATGATGGCCCAAAAGATAAAACAGGTCTGCGCTACTGTATCAATGGCGGCGCGCTACAGTTTATTCCAGTCGATAAAATGCCGCAGTCAGGCTACGGCGTTTTTGTCGATCAAGTGGCGGTTAAGTAAATAATCGTTTAATTAGTGGCTGATTAGTAGCCCACTACTGCAGCATCTACCTGTCTTGGATCAGTGGCCCCATATTTGCCTTTTGGGGTTACCATGATGGATTGAGTAGAGCCCATGGTCTCTTTTGGAGATATCTTATGGCCCATGGATTCAAGCTTGCGGATGGTGTCCACATTAAGCGCTTTTTCAATACGAATTTCATCCGGCATCCACTGATCATGGATACGCGGAGCATGAGTGGCGTCCGCAATGTTCATGTCATGGTCAATGACGTTGGAGATTATCTGAGTCACTGTGGTGATAATACGGCTACCACCTGGACTGCCAGTCACTATGTAAGGCTGATTGTCTTTAAAGACAATTGTCGGGCTCATAGAGGACAGAGGACGCTTGCTGGCAGCAACAGCATTGGCGTCATTACCCAATAAGCCATAAGCATTTGCGGTACCAGGTTTGGCCGAGAAGTCATCCATTTCGTTATTTAATAAGATCCCTGTGCCTTCAGCGACTAGGCCGGTGCCATAAGAGAAGTTTAGGGTATAGGTATTGGCCACCGCATTGCCATATTTATCGACAATAGAGAAGTGCGTGGTCTCATCGCTTTCGTAAGGGACAGGGTTGTCCGGCTTAACTTGGCTGGCAGGGGTGGCTTTATTGGGATTAATCTTTGCTCGAAGCTTCTGAGCATAAGCCTTAGAAGTAATACCAGATAGGGGAACATCGATAAAGTCTGAATCACCCAAATACTCTGCACGATCTGCATAGGCCAATTGCATCGCCTCAGACATTAAATGAATGGTCTGGGCACTGTTTTGCCCATAGTCCTTAAGCGGATAACCCTCCAAGATATTAAGAATCTGCACAATGTGGGCACCCCCCGATGATGGTGGCGGCATAGAGGCAATCTCATAGCCGCGGTAGGTACCACGTACAGGCTCACGCATCACCGCTTTGTAATTAGCAAAGTCTTGTAGGCTCATGATACCGCCTGCTTCATTAACTGCTTTGACGATTTGCTGTGCTGTTTTGCTTTTATAAAATCCATCGGCACCTTGTTTGGCAATGAGCTTAAGCGAGGCGGCAAGCTGTGGCTGATACAAACGCTCGCCGACGTCATAAGCACTGCCGTCGGGCTTAAAGAATATTTTAGCCGTACTGGGCCATTTTTTTAGTCTGTCCTCTAAGGCGTTCAATGAATCAGCCAGGCCAGGTGTCACCTCAATGCCATTCTCAGCTAAGTCAATGGCGGGTGCCATGACTTTACTTAGCGGCATACTGCCAAATTGCTCAAGTGCTGTGACCAGGCCTGCCACGGTACCTGGTACGCCAACAGCCAAACCATGATAGCGAGACAGCTCAGCGTCTACTTCTCCATCTGCGCCCAGATACATGTCCTTGTATGCCTTAATCGGCGCCTTTTCACGATAATCCAGAGCCACAGTTTTACCGGTTTTGGCATCATAAATCATCATAAAGCCACCACCACCGATATTGCCTGCGCGCGGTAAGGTGACTGCCAATGCAAAGCCGACAGCCACGGCGGCATCTACTGCATTGCCGCCATCTTTGAGGATTTGCAAGCCAATCTCTGAAGCCAGTGCTTCTTGAGATGCCACCATGCCATTTTTTGCCCATAGCGGGTGGTGAATGGCATCGGGTGAAAATATAGCAGTGTCATCTAAGCTTGCCGTGGTGCTCGTGGGTTTAAGAGCAGTTGTCTGGCTAGAGGGGGGAAGGGCTTTTAAGGTTTTGGTTTCAAAGATCTGTAGCGCTTGGGTGTCAGCCGCCGCAGTTGAGCCAAATCCGAAACTTAATAAGCTGGATAACGCTAAAGCGGTAACCAGCTTGTGATAAGACGGTAACGGGTGTTTTTTCATCGAACAATCCTCTCTTCCATGAGTGGCTTGATGCGGTCATGCTGGCGCGATATGACACAATGGCAAAGTTGATTAAAAGCTCATTAAACTCTCATTAAAGTTAACCAAACTATAGGTTGAGCTGTTGGCCAATTTTTAAAGTAACCGCTAACTGATAAGCGGTATGTGCCACATTAGAATACGCTTCAGCCATGACTTTATCTAAGCTGTCTAGTTTTTGAATACTGGGCACAACCACATCAAAAGGTGACATGGCAAATGCTTTGGCATTAGAGTCAGCACAAACGCTGGCACTCGGCTTTGAGTGTAACGAATAATGACGATCCACACTACCACAAATTGCCATTACCGGTACATTATGTGCTCGAGCTTGTCTGGCCACGCCACTGGCCACCTTACCCATAGCAGTCTGTGAGTCAAGCTTGCCCTCACCGGTAATGGCTAAGTTTGCTGTGGTCAAGTGCTTGTCTAGGGCCACCGCATCAGCAATGGTATCAAAGCCGGATTTTAATTCAGCGGCACAAAAAGCCATTAGCCCAAAGCCAAGTCCACCTGCTGCACCTGCGCCTGCAGAGACACGGCAGCTATCGGCGCAGATGCTCTGGGTTTGACACACATCAGCAAAATGCGATAAAGCTTGATCTAAGCTTAGCACTTGCTCAGGGGTAGCGCCTTTTTGTGGTGCAAAGACATGACTGGCACCCGTAGAGCCACATAGCGGGCTGGTCACATCGCAGGCGACAGTGATCTTGATATCAGACAATACATGTAGCGCGGTACGGTCAATACTGTGAGTATGAATAAGGCTGGCACCCCCTGGCGGCAACAGCTTGCCAGACGCATCTAAGATCTTAACGCCCAAAGCCTGTAGCATACCTGTGCCAGCATCATTGGTCGCACTGCCGCCAAGTCCAATTAAGATCTGCTTTGCCCCTTGGTTAATGGCATCGAGGATCATTTCTCCCACGCCATAACTGCTGGCGATGAGTGGATTTCGCTCATGATCCGCCAATAAATGCAGTCCGCAAGCTTCAGCGATCTCGATAACGGCAGTGGCATCAGCGGTGAGCAAGTATTTGGCGGTAATGGCGCGCATTAACGGATCATGCACGTCAATCTCTCGCCACTGTCCATCGAGTACATAAGACAATACTTCAGAGGTGCCTTCGCCGCCATCGGCTAAAGGCAATAGGGTGTAATTGGCTTCAGGATAAACTTGGCTAAACCCTTCTTGAATAGCACGGCACACACCAATGGCGTCTAAGCTTTCTTTGAATGAGTCAGGGGCAATTAAAATATTCATGGGCAGTGGGGTACTCAAAAGACAAATAGATAATAAAACTTGGTCATGTCGATGACGCTTTTAAAACGACTGATCATCCAATATCGTTGCCCCTTATTCAGCATCCTCCTCAGAAACTTGAGTCTGTACCTCTTGAGCTGAGTTTGTCTTTGCATCCGGCTTTAAAGCAGGGTCTGCATTTTTTTGCAAATCAGCGGTTGTCCCATCTTCATCAAAGGCTGCATCAAGTGCTTGCTGTACCGCTTCAATGCGTGCTTGGCATACTTTATAAGCGGCGATAGATTGCTCTACGGTATTCATCAGATTATCAATATCGGGCTCATTTGAGTTTTGCAGCTCTTCGGCATTAATCTTTAGAATTTGATAGGCTTCTTTAAATGTTTTTGGCGTGGTTTTTTTGCGGGTACGTGTGGCCATAATAAAGTCCTTATAGGGGTTGATAGATTTACAATATATTAAGCATTAAGATAAGAGCAAAAGAGTCAATAAGCATCAATTAGCTTTGGTCAGATTCAACATTTGGAAGTGTGGTAACCTCATAGACCACCGCTTTGAGCTCACCGTCACTCATAGCAATCTTCAAAAAGTCACCTTTTTCAACAGTAGCTACCGAGCTTAGGTATTTATTATCCAAGTTTTGGACAAACGCATAGCCTTGGTCAAGTAAGCGGGCTGGGTTCTGAATTAAGACCACTTGTTGGTAATAACGTACTTGCCTTTCAGCATCATCGAGTCGTTTATAACTGCTATTTTTGAGGGCTTGATACAGGCTGTCCATTGACGCATTGGCACGAGATAAATGGCTATAGCTTAGCTGCTGGATACGCTGCATATTGGTTTTAGCCGTCATACTTGCTTCACGAAGCTCAAACTTGGCATGCTGCTTGATGCTATTAAAATGCGAGTCGCTTAAGTGTTGCCAGCGCTGCAGGTTATAGCTGCTTGAATTTTGAATGGTGTTAAACTGACGTTCGGTGGCTATTGCCGCTTGATTAAGCTGCTGCTGGCTGATGTGTTGAATGGCATCGGCATAGTCTTGGGTGCGCTGCATTAGGCTGGCAAGGTGATTGGTGATACCGGCAATGACTTTAGACGGGGTATCAAAGCTGGTGTGCGCTACCTCATCCAAGATGACATTGTCACGCTCGTGACCGATACCGACCCAGACGGGAATGGGCTGCTCAGCAACCAAAGCGGCCAATTCATAATCATTAAGGTAGGCTAAGTCACCAACGGCGCCACCACCACGGATAATGACCATGACATCGGGCAGTCGCTCGTACTGTTTTTTGAAGACAAGCATGCCTTTGGTAATGGCATGGCGGATCTCTTTGGGGGCATGATTGCCTTGGAAAGTGGCGTGATGATAGTGAAAGTGACAGGCACCTGTGCCCTCAAGCCTATTGGCATCAGCTTGAAAATCACCCAGACCGGCGGCCTTTTCAGGGGCGATAACCAGCACATGCTCGATATCAAATGGCGGCGGGACTTGCTTATTTAAATTCAAGAGTCCTTCAGCGCTTAACTGCTCAAGCATGGCGGCATATTGACGCGCCAAATCGCCTAAAGTGTAGCTGGGATCTATATCATTAATGGCTAGCGAAAAGCCATATAAAGGATGGAAGGTGGCGCTCACATTGAGTAAAACAGTGACATCTCTGTCAAGCTTCATGCCGGTGGCGCGCTCGAACTTGGTCAGCACTCTGGCCGCTTTAAAGCGCCATAAGTTACCGCGGCAACTGGCAATAACTTTGCCCTCGTCATCTTTTTCAGCCAACTCAAAGTAATAGTGTCCACCTTTGCTGGATAAATTACGAATCTCAGCTTTGACCCAAACGCTGTGGCGAAACGTTTCTTTAACCACCAGCTCAACGGCTGCTAAATAATCACTGAGCCTAAGCACGGTATTTTCTAATTCATCGTCAATCGGATCGATGAGCATCTCGCTTTTTATGTCTTGGGTATCAAAGTCGCTATTGTCCGCGTCTGGTATATCAAGGCGAGATAAGTCTGGCTTAGGCATAATATCAGTCTATATCAAAAAAGAGGTTAAGGTTCAAAACTGTGAAGGCGATACTTGTGAGAAAAACACAGAGGGTATTATAGCCTGATAAATAAGGTATGCCCTAAAGATTTGAACCCAGACTGTTAAAACTGTTAATATATAACCGCAGTAATTCGACAACAAAAACACAAAACCTAAATTGGAGATAAGAATGATTACCCATGTACCTGATGTAACCTTCAAAACTCGTGTCCGTGACGAATCTATCGGTGGAGAAAATCCATTTAAATGGTATGACTTAACCACAGATGAGTTATTTGCCAATAAAAAAGTAGTTGTGTTCTCCTTGCCGGGTGCTTTTACACCAACCTGTTCGACCAGTCACTTACCGCGCTACGAAGAGCTTTACAATGAGTTCAAAGCGTTAGGTGTAGATGAGGTTGTTTGTGTATCAGTAAACGATGCGTTTGTTATGTACCAGTGGGGCTTGAAGCAAGGCCGTGAAAATGTTTTCTTGCTGCCTGATGGTAACGGTGAGTTCACTCGTAAAATGGGTATGTTGGTTGATAAGAGCAACCTAGGCTTTGGTATGCGTTCATGGCGTTATTCGATGTATGTCGATAATAAAGAAATCAAACAAGTATTTATGGAGCCAGGTTTCGATGACAACTGCTCAACTGATCCATTTGAAGTATCAGATGCCGATACTATGTTAGAGTACTTAAAAAGCCAGAAATAAATCACGCTGATTTTTAAGTGATAAAACGCCAAGTATTGTGAAACTGCGTTGTCTTTATTAAGGCAACGCAGTTTTTTTATATTAGAAGAATTATAAGCGTTGCAGTACGAAAATATATTAATTAGTAGACGAGGATGTTGTGTTAAGAATGGGGTGTTTACACAAAATACAGAGCTTGCAGGGGTTAACAGCCCGCAGCATCTACTCGCTCATGCCCTATTAGGTGCAGCAGTCAGTGCTGCCACAGGTAACGATGCCTTAACAGGTGGCATATCTGCAAGCTCAGGGGAGGTCACTGCCACCTTACTGTCTAAGTATGTGTACAAAGTAGATAACCCAAGTGAATTGACCGCTGAACAAAAGAACACCATAAGTAATATCACAACCTTAGCAGGGGTAGCTATTGGCTCTAGTACAGGTGAAGTTACTGATGCAGTGAATGCTGGTGAGGCTGCTCAGTTCAACCCTGAGGCTAGTTATGCTGAAGGCCAAGGCGTTCGTCAGGATTATCAAAAAGCTTTTGAGTGGTATACGAAAGCCGCTAATCAAGGAAATATTAGAGCTCAACTTAACGTTGGAGTTATGTATGAACAAGGCTACGGCGTTCGTCAGGATTATCGCAAGGCTAAAGAGTGGTTTGGAAAGGCTTGTGATAATGGTAATCAGGAAGGATGTGATGCTTATAGAGTTCTTAACCAACATGGTTTTTAGTAATAAATAATAAGTTAGTGAAGTATGACACGTAACAAAGGCTCAAAAGGTGTGGTGGTCAATGACAGCTACGGCAAGAAGTTAATCAATGTGGAGATGTGGCACTGAGATTACGTGAAGCAACTGAAACTTTGGCGCGCTTAGAGTGTACATCTGCAGTTAACACTAGAGCAGCGAGAAAGACACAACAGTGACTCAATGAAAGTGCAGTTGTTTGGAGAGTATTAAAAGGTGAGGTATAACCTCAAATTGAGGATATATCCATATAGGTAGATAAATGGCTACCAAATCAGTTGTCACTTAATATAAAAGCCAGTAGCAGAAAGGTGGTGACGGAAAAACCGACAGCCCTTGTCTGTTATCTTGACTGAATAAAAACAACAAGCGACTTGCGTCAAAGTCATACAGATAACGCTTAGAGAAAAAAGTATCGAACAAAAAGTATCGAAAAAAAGCCAGTATTGGTCTGTTTTATTGGTTTGATTTACGCATAGTATATGACTAGGCTAAAAAAGCAGTCGCAGATTTGTATATCGACTGCTTTTACTGAATAGATATTAGACTTTATTTGCAATTAGGGTTCGGTCTATTCCATGGATCAGGATTGTTGAAACCTGGGCCTGAATAACAACCACCACCTGGTCCATTATATGCACCACCGCCTGGTCCATTATATGCACCACCGCCTGGTCCAGTGTATGCACCACCACCTGGTCCAGTGTATGCACCACCACCTGGTCCATTGTATGCACCACCGCCTGGTCCATTGTATGCACCACCGCCTGGTCCATTATATGCACCACCGCCTGGTCCATTATATGCGCCACCACCTGGTCCAGTGTAGAGACCGCCACCAGGACCTGTAGAGCAAGGACCATTAGGGCCTGAATAGCCAATACAACCAGCAAATGAATTAAAAGATGCTAGTGAAAAAGCAAGGGCAAGAACAACTTTAATTTTACGGCTCATATCTCTCTCTTATTAAGTTTATTAGTCTATGGTGTGTCCTCAATTCACTTTAGCATGAATAATGGTACAAGCAAGGTAAAACATATTATTCTACGATGATATTGTATTAAAAATGGGGCATTTGTACTTATTGTCTATACTATATATTATATTTACCTAAACTTCGATACGACTTATTCAACTTCTTAGAGGTACATAGCAGGTATACCCTAAACAGGCTAAAAAGGGTGGTATTAAAATCAATTGCTGATATTATCGTCAATATAGAGTTATTTAGAAAACAGAAAGATCAATGGCAACAAGATATTGATTGATGAGTTTACTTCCTACTCAAGAAATCACACTCAATAAATGACCTTATTTTGCGACAAGTGACTTAAATTATTTAAGCTATAATCGGAAAAATTGTATTAGGGGGTGGGTGGTATGAAAAAGTTAGCAGTCTTATTAATATCAGGTTTAATGTCTGTAACAGCAAGCGCAGTAAATTGGATTTTAATCGCCGACACTCCTAGAATGAATTACTATATTGATATAGATAGCATTTCAAGTTCAGGAAAGTATAAAACAGTATTTATTAAAAATATTTATGCTCAACCTAATGCTATAGCCCCCTCCATAACAATCGACCAAGAAATGGCTTTTTTGAGATTTGACTGCAACAGTACTCCCCAAAAAGTTCAACTGTTATCAGCATACACTTATAGTGGTGATAAACCTGTAGATTATGCGGGTTATGATGAAAATGTAGAATGGAGTGTTGTCTATCCTGGCACAGTACTCGCTAACCAAGCTAGTTTAGTTTGTTCCCACTAAAATGATATAATGAGGAGATAAGCAGAAAGGGATTGAGCCACTGTTACTAGACGTAAAAAAATATGGTTGTTAAGTTTTTTGAAATACTGCATGGTTTTAGTTACGTCTAATAGACATTTAGTTAACCTAAATTTGAAGTGCCTTTTATTCATTTTCTCGACTTCCAAAAATCTCGAAGCAAACTAAAAATTATACTTAGAACAATTACAATAAAAGCTGGGCCCATAATTTGCTCGCTTGGTTAATTATCTAAAAAAATATAATAAATAGTAAGAACCAGTGATTACCTGTCACTGGCTCTTTTATGTTTGCTGACTGAGTAACAAACCAATTAGCTTCTCATTATACTGGGTAATTATAAGTTCATCTTTCTCCATGCAAAATGGCACAACCCAAAGTCGCAAATTCTGATCTAAATTGAAACAGGGTAGGGCTTTTTTAAAGTTGTCATGCTTGGGATAAATAAGCACCAAATCGCCTTTTCCAGCTAGATACTTATGTCCATAAGCAAACATTTGATAAATATCACTTTGGCTTATATCGAAGTTATTCTGACTATTTGATGAGTTGATGATCTTCCACTTGGTATCCATCACATAACGTGGCTGGCCCAAATGGTTAATTAATAGGTCAGGCTTTAGCATAAAGCGGTTTTTATCGCTGTCGGAAATGTCGTCCTCGTCCTTTGCCTCAATCAGATAACGACTAGCCGCCTGAGTTTTTAGCTGTAGGGGTGGTGCTATTCGTTTGTCTAAACACGCGGCCACGTGTTCCTCAAATATACGCTCCATAGGAAATAGTAAAGAAATACCTTGGTGTTTGCCTTTTTGAAAGTTTGGATTCATCTTTTCTAAAATTAGTGCGCACCAGGGTTTGATTGCTTGATAGTTTTGAAGGGTTTTATTGGTTTCCCACTTAGGCAGAAGACTTAGCGGGCGGGCAAGTGGAGTAATAGGCGCTAGAATATGAGATAGCTCATTAGCCAGTCGCCAATTAACATGGCTACGACAATTGGCTTGTATGTAGTCTAAGGCTGATTTAATAAGACGGTTTTCAAGGCGGTTCGGCTTATAAATATCGTGACTGATATGAAATAAATGGTCCCGTCCAGCAGGTTGACGCAGCTGTACGGCCATATTCAATTGTCCTCGAATATATCGACTTTCTTCTTCTATGCGTAAATAGTCAAACCTTAAGCCTGAAGCAACAAGCTTATTTAAATGATTTAGGAATTGGTTGAATATCCACTCATGTATAGGTAAATCCATTCGATTAAGCGTTGCTGAGTGTGCTTCTTTATAAGGTAAATGCAGTGCTGAATAAAGCATCTTACATAATATCGCGCGGCTTTTTTTAGTATCCTGTTTGGTAGAAATGCTAGTTTTAGGAAGTACTTCGATCCCCTCGCCAGTAGGACTTTGCAGATAACCCACATATGAATGTAGCTTGAGACAATCAGGCTTCTCAAAAGTTATAAAGCGTCCGGATCCTGGCTGTTCACTTAGACTTGCCAGCCAACTAAAGGTGTCACTACTAATGATTCCTAAGTCTAGATTCGAAGTGGCTGAAGTATCTGTAGTAAGCCGCGCATACTCTCTAACTTGAATGATATTAATCATTAGTCAGCCTGAGTATGAGTATCAACGAATACAATGCCAGTATAGGCTTCAGGTAGACTAAAGGCATTTTTATTTATACGATAACGTCTATCCATAACCTGAGCTGTCACACTACTATGAAAGAGCTCTGCGACATTGGGTTGTAAGTTTCCTACCTTAATAAATCTATGTTCAGGTTTTTTAGCAGGATCATTTAAGACCCACCCAATACGCTCCCAGTCAGAGAAAAAGTATTCTTGCAGTAGCGGAATAATGCGATTTTCAAATATATTGGCCAGTTCTATCTCAAGAGCATCATCTGAGTCTAGGTCTTTTAGGGACCAAAAGTAAGCATGACCTATGGTGTGCTCACGGTTTAGCAAGACTTCAATACGTTGGTTCATTATTGTCAGCAAGTCGGAAACATTAATACCAAATATCTCAATATCTGCTAGAAGATTAGGATTTGGCAAAAGCTCAATAAATTCAAAGCGTCGACGCAAAGCAAAGTCGATCTGGGCTAAAGACTTATCAGCCGTATTCATTGTGCCTAGTACATAGAGATTAGAGGGAACTGAAAACTTGTCTTTAGAATAGGGAAGTGTCACCTCACGTGCATCACTACCGCCTTTGCGTTTGTCAGGCTCTAAAAGCGTAATTAGCTCGCCAAAGATACGTGAAACATTACCTCGGTTGATTTCATCAATGATGAGTAGGTGGGGTTTCTCTAAGCTGTCTGTATTTGATTCTACGGTTAGTAGCTCTTTTAATTTATCTCTATTAATGGTGCCATCTTTAAGGTTGTATAGAGACATTTGAGATAAAGATTTCTCAAACAGCTTTTCTTTTGGAAGACTGTTATCATAAATTCGTAACCACTTAACCGGTCTCGACTGTTGATAACCGGTGCTGACTTGGTTTTCCAAGAACTTATAGTCGCCTGTCACCTCAGCGATGGCACGGAACTTATGGTTACCATCTGATATAATGATTAAGTCACCTTCTTTTATAATGTTTTTGAAGGTATTAACCGCGGTGATAAGGTAGTTATAGGGGTCGTCTGCTAAGGAGATATTACGGGCTTTTTCAACCTTAGATATGATTTCTTTTCGAATATCACAGCCTGTGAAATCTATATCATCGCCCCAACCCAGTAGAACGTAATTGTTTTTAAGACAGTCGTTATATACTTCTTCACCCTCGTACTCTAAGGTGTTGCCTAGAGATAGTTTCCATATATTCTTACCCTCAATATCTACAGATTGAGTTGAACCAGTTTGTTCTTTAGCATTCGGACTAGCTAAGCTGCATAATTTTTTAAATATTCCTGGAGTTACTTCATAACTAATGTTTGATTGGTCATCTGTCTCTTTAGTTACAGTAGGTCTAATACCTTCGACGAAATCTTCATAGGCAAAGCTTTGATGAAAGGTGGTAAACGCAATTCGCTCTTTACTGATCAGGTCATCATATTTTTGTTTGATTAATTTACGTTTTTGGTATTCTGGCAAGTCATCTAAAAGCAGTTTTTCATACCACTCTGGTTCTACACATTCTACGGCAAGTTCAGTAGTTGTGTAGGTTTTACCGGTACCAGGTGGACCATATAGGATGCGGTTTAGAGGGATTTTTGGTTCTGTAGAAAAGGGTATATCGTATTCTCTTTGGTTAACATCTTCTGTGTCAACATTACCTTTCAACTCTTGGCTTTCAACCCATGCTTCATCAGATATTTGGTAAAAAGGGATGTCAAATTTATCTTTAACTTCACTCAAAAAAGACTGATAGCTTAGATAGTTTTCGTCAGGAAGCTGCACTCCCCTTGAGGTTAGCCAAGGTTTGGTGATGCTATCTACTTGTAAGTATTTAGAAGGGTTTATATAGAAAAGGTTCTGAGTCAATTTAGCGAATCCAACTCGCGGAATATCTAAGACACTATCAAAAGTATCTGGCTTTATATCATTAGCCATGGCTTGATGGAATAGACGCCATAGCGAGGGAATCATGTCCTCTGTTCTATTATAAGCATAGGGGAACAATGATACGTTTTGGGGCAGAGCTGCTGGTAAACCTTCTACATCCATTGGTAGAGGTGCTTGTAGGTTTTGAGTAGTAATTAAGTCTCTAATGAGTTGTAGTCTTTTACTTTCACCATATTTGGTTAAATTAGAAAAGAAAGTGAAAGGGTCAATATTTTCTAAGGGATATAGCTTACCACCCTCAGTATCTCGGTCACTTAATGAGTTGGCCACACCAAGCTGTTTTAACACCTCAACAAGTGCTTCTTGCTTATGTTCATAGTCAACTAGCCATTCTGAAATGGCCTTAAATGCTGGTATCCATGTGTATCTAGCTTGATTGTTATTCAAAGTAATTTCCATATCATCAATATTTGATTCAACAAAATTTAGCTCTTCCATCGCTTCTACAAGTTCATCTCGAAGGGTCCATACAAATAGGTTTTGCTCATTATATTTACCCACCATAACTATACGCCAGTAGATAGAGTTGCCATCCTTGTCTTGAATTTTAAATCTATTAAGATGCATTTGGACATGCTTTGCAAATTGAGAAATGCTGGCATTAAAGAAGTTGTGATGTTTGTTGTACTTTTCACTCAAGTTTTTGCAGGTTGACTCATGTCCATCCTCTAAATAAAAAGCAATTAATGAGTCAGTATAATTGCGCCTCATAAGCTCGTTATTAGATAAAATCTGCTTCCACTCCTCTTTTGTTACGAGGGCTGGCGTGTGATAGTTATTTTCTGTGGTTTTTATAACTTGCATGTTAAGTGCTCGAAAATATGATGAACTGATTATTCGGTTTTGTATAAATAAACAAGATAGTAATGTATGACAGGTTCAGCTAATAGTGTAGCCTAAAGCTTTATATTGGCAATAATATATGTCGCTTTTTATGTTCATATGGTACTTGGCATTATCTGTTGAAATTAATTTAGTATTCTTTTAGGATATCTTTCAATTGTATCTGTCTGGCATCGATGGTGCCTAAAAATTAAAAGAGATTAATATGAAAAGATTTGGTTTGATTTTGGCAAGCACTCTGGTTATTCCCTTATTAGTGACTAATGCAAATGCAAAAGTAAAGAAATATGGCGTCACTGTAGATAATTGTGGTTTTGATTATGATGATGAAGATTTCTGCACTGATAAGCGACTAAAAACCTATGCTCAAGTTTTAAAGACACGTAAGCCTAATTTTGATAAAGATAAAATACTTTATATTTTTCAATCAAGCGATCCAGATACGGGGTATAGGATAGTGTTGATGGACACCAAAACTAAAATGGTTTCTCCAATGATGCATAGCTTTTTAAAAGCTAGCGATAGTAGAGGTAATTTGGTAAAAGTTAATAGTAAAGGTGATAATCTCGAGTTTGATTTTAATGTGAATTCAAACAAATTTTGTTTTAAAGGGAATATAAGTGCCTATAGAGATGCGTATGATTATGAAAGTGGACCATTTTGTTATAGATACGATCCTAAATTTAAGGAATTAAGTAGGGATTTTTAAGCCATTCATATGCTCATAAATCATTCTTAGTTTACGCTTGTATTAAATGGCAAATAAAACATTGATAACTAGCAACTTATAGTTTAAAAATAGTTTTGTGAAGATTTCATGCTCATAGCTCTTATACTAATATATGGTATAGGGGCTTTTTTATAACTAAATATACATCCATGAACTTAAATGCGACACTATCTGTCGTATTATCAATACGCTTCATAGGGGCAAAATAACGATATAGACCTAAACTAGGCTCATTAATAATATGCAGTTCGTTAGGAAGAGGCGCTAGTGAAATTAGGTATATTGATAGCACGTCGCTCAGGGAAGGTGAAAAGAATATCATTCATGATCCACAGTCCACCAAACGCTGCATCTTATGTAGTTTAAAGAGATAATGGATATAAATTAGATACTGCATTGGCATACGTCATTGATAAGAATATCACCGCGGGAGTAAGCAAGGTTGAGATCATCTTTGAGGCTGACCTAGCTGTGAAAGTTTCAATTGTAGACAATGGTAATGGAATGAGTAGGGAGGAACTCATTAAGGCCATGACAATTAGAAAAAAAGCCCTCTTGAGTAGTCAGTGAATGATTTCTATCATAACCAGTTTATTGATACTTCTATCAAAGTGAATAACTTGCTTAATAAGCTGAATGAAGTAAGTGGTATCGAGACACTATAAGTCTAATTATAAGAAACAACAAAAACCTGCCGGCTGGCAGGTTTTTTCTTTTTGAGTTGAGTCTGTTACGAATGTTGGAAATATTCTTTTAACTGGTCACATACGGTTATGATGTAATCAGCCTTAGCTACAAAAATAGGTACGACCGTACTAAGTGGTACTCAATGCCTGAATTTGCAGTAAAGAAACTAGAAGACGATGCAGCAAATAAGCCTGATCTAAGCGAAAAAATAGGCTCAAACCCTTGTGGTGAGCCATTTTGCAAAAATGAAAAATGCAATTTTCAAAATTGCACAATGGATTGTTCAAAAATGAACAACCTATACCAAATATAAACACAAATATAAACACAGATTATATTGATAGGGTGAAAAAACCAAAAAAAGCAAAGCTATTGTAAAACCAACTTATTTAGCAGCATTATCTTAATCTTCAGCAATACAATTTCAGCAATACAATACTAAGCAGTTAACGAAGGGGGAGAGTAATACCACGCTTTTACGGAATGTACCAAGCAACAATTCTTCCATGAGCAGTCAAGAAATTACTGAAATGGTGTGTTCGCACCACGATACAGTTAAGACTATTGACCACTTAGCCAAAAGAGGCGTTATTGAACAACCACGATTGGTGGATAAACAACAGAAAGGTAAAGTTATAAAAATTTACATATTCAGCGGTGAAAATAGCAATTGTGACAGCTTGATAGTAGCAGCTCAATTATCGCTAGAATTCACAGGCGTAATTATTGATCGCTAGATTAAATTTGAACGTCAAGACAGTAACAAGCCTGCCTACGAATCTAACTGCCTACTACTTACTTAGAAGCATTAGAACAGCCGTTCTTACTTAAGAGTTGAGAAAAGCTTGAAAGAAATACCAATTCACCAATGCTAGTAGTGACAGATTGTCACTAGGGTAGTGACACAGTGTCACCCAAACCTATCAATATAGAACCTATCAATGGACCTATTAGCAAAGACGCTGAAATCGACACCGGAAGCAGTGTCAGAAAAAGAGGGAAAATAAATAAAAATGCTAGGGTTATGCAAATGAAGACTGGCAAGACTGGAAACGTATGTTTAGCTGTAAGTTAAAATCCTGCCAGTATTTTGATTTCAGAACAGCAGCTATAGGTTCTAGCTTGAAGAAATGCTGGCCGGATAATGAAAAAGTTTCAGGCAATAGTTTAATGGATTCTAGAAAGGTTACCAATTACAGCAGAATTCATTAATCTAATAAGAATAACTAGTAACTAGACATGCATACAGAGTTTTATAGGTATTATATGGCCGTAAAATCGCGTACAAGCCTCAATGACAACCTCTGGTATGCAGTTTGTACTATAAAAGATTAATAACGATTCCTGAGGTAATTTAGAGCGTTTTAGCATATTTTATGTAGATCTCTTCTAAAAGATATACAAGCAAGTGATAAGAGAGCATATGGAGGTGGTCAATTTAACGATCAAATAACAGTATAGATTTGAGTCACTAAAGCCAGTAATTTTGTATTCTAATATTAAGTTTAATTACCAGAAGAAAGAAAAATTAGCGAGTTACTCCTGAATAAAATCATACCGAACACCGAACAAGGAAAAACAAATCGCAATTCCCAGAGCGACCAAAACAATAGAGACAAGCCAGCTCAAAAAATTAACGATCACCGAACATTATCAAGGGTTTTAAAGTACATCAAATATTTGTTAATAATATTAATTAAGAAATGATAGCTATGACAAGATAAAAACGAACTTGTAGAATAGAACAATTTAGATAATCCAGAAATATACTTAACAAAAATTTTGATAATCGTTTATTGGCTTATTATTATAATAAAGTCCTATTCCCATAATTTTTATTGAGAAACATAAAGTGAATACAAGGTATCTTATTCTATTATTTTTAACCGTGATTCTTGTGGGCTGTAATCCAATTGAAACTACTGGTCAATTGAAAGAGGAATATGAATTTAAGAAATACTTAAAGCGTGCTGAAAATGGTGATGTAAAAGCACAGTTGCTAGTGGCTGATATGTATGAGTGGGGTCAGACAGGTTTATCAACTACCGATAATAATATTAAAGAAGCTGCTAAGTGGTATGAAAAGGCAGCTATGCTAGGTAATGTTGAAGCTCAATCAAAGCTTGGCAAGCTATATACCTTTGCCGGTGAAAATATAACTGATAATAATGACGCACAAGAGAAAGGTCTTTATTGGACTCAAAAAGCAGCAATTAATGGAAGTGCAGATGCTCAAGAATCAATGGCTATGAATTATTCTGAAAATGAATTTGAGGCGTTCAAGTGGTATGAAAAAGCAGCGCAACAAGATTATAAGAGAGCACAGGTTAGTACTGCTTATAATTACTTACTAGGGAGGGGGGTAGAAGAAGATAGATATGAGGCATTTTTGTGGTTTGAAAAGGCTGCTCAAACTGATGAAAAGTATTTAATAGATCCAGAATTTCATGAAAAAAATTTTGGAAAGAGAGATGCTAAAATATTTGAATATGGTTTGGATAAGATAGGTGATGGCTCAGCAGCTATCCAAGTTGTAAAAATGTTATATGAAGGTGATGGTGCTCCCCAAGATTACTCTAGAGCTTTTAACATGGCAAATGAATATTTAGAACAGGATAAAGTTTTAAGGGATAAGGGACTTCCTGAACTTTTTGGTGATAGTGATATTGGCTCAATGTATTATATTCTTGGAACAATGTATGAAGAAGGTAAAGGTACCCGTCAAAACTATGAAAAAGCTAAAGAGTATTATGGAAAAGTTTGCGATTTAGGTGATCAAGAAGGTTGTGATAAATTTAGTCATCTGAATAGCATGAGTTATAGATAGTAATGGGAATATTCTTCACTTTATATCATAGTTATTAAGGAGGGCGTTCAAAACTCTGTGTCAACCAAATTAAAGACGCATCACCGAATCTAATCGACCAGGGAAATAGATAGACAGCTGCATCATCGTCTGTCCCCAATTACGAATCGGCATCGTCCACTTGGCAGAGGCATTTAACATACCAACATACAA